>Ga0302188_10000042_pt1 | contig 88903 bp, 50 predicted proteins | sample II_Bog_E2_1_FD_198783 | JGI IMG/M metagenome (GOLD analysis project Ga0302188, IMG submission 198783) | Peat permafrost microbial communities from Stordalen Mire near Abisko, Sweden - II_Bog_E2_1 | ecosystem: Environmental > Terrestrial > Soil > Wetlands > Peat | place: Sweden: Abisko... | reverse complement strand
TCTTATTTGGAGTCATCAATTTTTCATACTCAAATATTAACATAATCAAGATTTTATCGAGATCCTATTGTTTCAAATCTAAAAAATTCAGTTTGCTGAAGGCGCTCTGTATTTCGAATATTTTCCATATTGGGATGGACTTCCATAATTTCCTATCTTCTCTCATTGAAATACAAAAATGGATTTGAAGTGCTCCGCTTGAAACGAATTTTTTAATTTGCTTCTCCGAAATCCTCCTTTTTTTTCAAATGTTAAAGGTTCTGAATTTTTTTATTTTTGGTCAAATCTTTTGCAAGTAGCTCCAAATGAATTTTATATTCTTCTAGTGTATCAAAGTTTTATAAATTTCGAGCAATTAAATCTGCAGTTTCTCTTATATTATTATGACTTTTGAAATCTTTAGTGCTGTCTCGTTGAATAAGGATTTTAGATGGACTATTTAATATTTCGTCAATTTATATAAATTTCATTTTCTTTTCTTTGCTTTCTCTAATTTTCTGGAGGTATTTGTTTATTTTATCAGATAATCTTTGATTGCTTTAGGTGAGCATGCCATTTCTGGTCTCAAGTTATTCACATATTCGCTAAAGTATTTTCCTGCGGTCAGTCTCTTCACGCAATTGGACAATATTTCTCGTTAATTATCTTCTTGTGTACTCTAGTTAGATTTATAGTCTCTCTATTTTTTATTAGCTGCTCAAATTACTGTTACGCTTGTTGAGTTACTGCTGTATAATTTGATTGCAAGTAATGATTGTTCCTCTTATTTTCAACAAGTCTATGTGAGGAACATTGTAATCTTTTTGCCTGCGAATGGCTTATTAGCCAAAGAAAATCGCTAATTAAGGAGCTATCAGTTATAAATCTTCCTATCCTTCACTCTCAGAATCCTACCCTGTTAATAGTCTTTTTTGGGTTTCAATAAAGTACATCATAAGCCTTTTTAAGGACTCATCAAGTACTTATCCTAAATTTTTATTTGGCATGGCTAGTTTTGCCTGCATGGTCACCACTTTATGCCTTAAAATCTGAATAACTAATGATTTACTCCATTTATCTTCACTAAACTATCCTAATTTTATTTGATTTTTGATTTTTCCAATTATAAGAGAGCCAACGCATCCTTAAAAAGATCTTCTCTTTTTTTGAAAGAAAGCACTTGCTCCGTAGGATTAAATATTTCCCTATTTCTCTCAACAAATCCAGTCAGCCCATTATAAGACTATTGCTTTTTGTCTAGTTATGATAGTTTTGTTTCTAACTCCTGAATAATCTTCTGCATTTCAACAATTCTATCTCTATGTAATTCTTCTCGAGCGGATAATTCACTGGTTGCCTCAAGACTCAATTGCTAGAGTATTAATTTCTTAATAATCATCAACATACCTCTGAGCTAATATCCTCAATTGTTTTTTCGAGCAGTTCTATTTTTTTCTGATGATTTTCGCAGATGGTTCTGTAGTTGCAAATGATATCGATGTATTTGCTACTTTGGTTGTCTTTAGTAAGAATATCCATTTCTATCTTATTGATTTTGACCATTTCTCTAGCGTCTTCCAGCTACTCCTTCAAGGCTTTGTTCTATTGCAACAAGTAGGTGACTATATTTTAACTATCTTTGCTGTCTTTTCTCTTCATAAAAATTTATCTAATTTAATTTAAATGTTTGTTTTAATGTTAATTACAGGCAAATTAATTTTTCAAATCATATTTATAATCAATAAGGAACCAATATTTTACAAGAATCATTCTTAAAAGTAATAATAAGGATAAACAAAATAATTTTAAATTTTATTATGCTCATATTTATTGGATTTGACTAAAATATAAATGATCATTTATACCTAAGCATTTATAGTTTAAAGTATGTCGTTCGTGATCACTGTGATCACTGGTTAGAATAAAAGTATAATTATTTTAAAGTTTTTTCATCATTTTTATCCAATTATTAATATATGAAAGGTATTTTTTCCAATTTTTGCTGTATTTTTAGAAGGAAAAACATTTAGTTTAAAGGTCACTATTATGTAAACTGTCATTTGATGTTTAATGACTAAATATTGATTTTGTCCTCTCACTATTGTATTTACTTTAAAGATAACTAATTAATATTAATATTGTATGGTTTGATGGCCTATTTTGATAAAATAAAAGCGTTCAATGTATAAATTGGAAAAATTAGTCTTGGAAAGTTCAATCAATCCATTTATAATTAAAGTTCTTAAAATAACAATCATAATGGGTTCATCGAAGTCATCGACAATAAATCTGCCTTCTTTAGATAAGTAACATTGGCACGAAATTCCACCTCCAATCAGTTCTATATCTAAACCTTCACATGGTGTTATCAAGTTGTTTCGCAACATTTTCACCAATGAATAAGTAGAGGAATATTCTTTAACTTTCGAGTCCAGTTTTTAATTTGAGCAGTATCTAGAATCCTTTCAATGGAGATTACGCGATTAAAACTTTGTTAATACTCGATACATTGACATTAAAAAAAAACATCTTTGGTGTGGATAAAGACAAATGATTAAAGTATATATCGAGTGTATTCCTTTAAGGCTTAGTAGCATTCAAGATATACCTTAGCCTTAAAATTTGTATTTTTTGCTGGCTACACTCGAAGGAGTTCAAAGATTATTTCGGCATATAGGTTCTTTCAAGACAAACGAGGATATGATTGCTATTGATCGGGAAGGGAGAGTGAAAGTTTGGCTCAACACTAATTTCAGCAAAAATTATTTGTATAGTCCAAATTATATCGATGGAATAACAGATCCTCTTTTGGGTCAACCTGAAAGTTAAGGAGAAGAAGCAATGGTATGGAATATTGTGAAAATGGTGTAAGATAACACTTCGTAATAAATTCTTTCACCTTTAAGAATATCATAATGGCTGAGAGATAACCGAGGTCATTTGTCATTTACATCAGCCATGGATAAAATAAAAGCCTACGCTAAGAAATTCAATATTACAATTCCGAAATATTTTTAGTCAATACGGAATATCTGTAATCAAAATAATCAAGGTTCAGATTTAGATTCTGAAAATTTCAGTATTGAATTTGATAAAGTTTAAAATCACAATCAGCATATGCTTCCTTATATCGATCCATCTGAGATATTAAGTTCCCAAAATAGCAGCATGTCCAATATGAAGCTTCCTTTATCCAATCAATCATTCTCTTTAGCAAATGTTCATCAACCAACCAAATTACCCCTTTCTATGATTTTTCAGTCTGGATTAACAACAGGAGACTCAACTTTAATTAAACCTCGAAATTTTAGTCGAATCAAGAGTGGGAACACAATCAACAATGAAAGTTAAATTAAGGAGCCAGCTATATTTAGCAACATTCCGAGAATTACGTTCAACTATTCTTCAATACAAGAAACGAAGAGATAATATAAAACCTTAGACTCACCAAAAAAGAGTATAGAAAATTCTGTCAAAATTAGTTTGCCTTTACATTCTCAGAGATAAAAATGTGAACCTACCCTTAGATCGCTCTCATCTCATAGTCTCGTTTATAGTGATATTCACAAGGACTATGCTTTGGATGATTAGCTCGTCGAGGATATATTTCGCTTTCTCAAACATTGATATTTTTTATAGTTTTCACTACATTCTATGAAATAATAAGTAAAACAAGATAATAAAATGATACCAATGCCTCAATGCTCTAAAATGTTTTGGCAGAAACTTTTCAAGGGATTCTACCAGTAAAATGGTCTGCAAAATCCCTTCTTAAAAACAATAACATAAAAGATAATAATAATTCACTATATTATAATGGAAATCATTCAAATGCCATGTTTCCAATCTGTTATTAATTTTAATTGAATGTTTTAAGTCAAATATTTTAAACAACTCATTGCTTTAATAATATTTCCTTTGCATTTAATATTGCGAGCCATAATCCTGATTTTCACAAACGAACTTCCTATTTGCATTATTGCAACATATAATAAAAAAGCAGTTAATATTTAAAAAATTAGGAGTGAGATGATCAGCAAACAAAAGAGCTTGGATTGTTATTTTTTTGATTTCTCCCCTTCCTTCTCTTCTTCTCTGAATGAAAACTAATAATTGTATCATTTTATTTTGTATTTTGTTAATGATATTTTAGAGGTCTTAATCAATTCAAATTAATTACTGAGATTATTGAAAGGTTAAAAATTCAAATCCGATCAAGTTGAAAAAATAAGGCCAAATGCGGTGATTTTATTTTTGGAACACACCATTCCCAGAAGCCCCTAGCATATTTTTCCGTTTGGATGTGAGCACCTTTGGTAAATAACTTTAGGCTCAACAATTTAAATTTACCAATATAATTGAGCAAGAAAAAAACCTAATTCGAGATCATAAACATCAACTATTTTATAAAATGTGAATCAAATATTGATAAAATGGCAAGAGGACATTCTGTAAATTTGATATTTTGATAAATTGGAGCATATAAATAGATTGTTATATTATAAGCTCTACCTGCTAATGAGCCTATATAATTACAAACTAACCAATTTCAAAATTCACCGGAAAAAATGAAGTTTACACCCTTTAGACTATTTGACACCCAAGCCAAGACAATTTACAAGCGCAAACTCATTATGCGAGCTATCAACTCTCTCCAGAAATTAAATGCTGACTTGGCGCTCATGCCTTTATCATCACCAATTATTGAAGCTTAAGAGGCAAATTTGGCCAACATAGAGTTAATCTCCCTTTCACATTTTTGATTCTGTATATAATATTTGAGTTCACCCTATTCTTTGAAAGATATTAACCCTCAACAAAAGGAGGTTTTAAATTTAAATTAAATTTAAAAGCTATAAATATAGGATTCATAAATTAAAGAGAATTCGTTAAAAATATAACCCCTTCTTAAGATGAAATTGATCTTACGAATTATTTAAAATTTAGAGTAATTATAAAAATATGTCCGGCTTTGTTCATTATTGATCAATCTTAAAATTGCATAAGTTCTATTTATTGTCATATCTGATAAATAATATGATCTTGAAAGGAATCAAGAAAATGAAAAATTCATTTGTTGAGATAGAGTTCCTCCACAAGTCTTTCAGGTTTATTGAAATATTTGTTGTATGAAGTGAGTTTAAATGTTTTATTATTCATTTAACGAATGTTAGGACAAGAAACTAAAGTCATTAGGTATTATTCTAGCATTTTTAGTTCAAAATCTATTTGACCGTGATAGTAAGGGAAAATTGGAACACCATTTTATAGCTGATAAGCATAGGAATATGCCGCATTATCAACCAATATCATTTTATTCATATCCCTATCTATTATTCGCAAATCTTTTATGTACATTCCTTAGGCGCTCAGAAAGCAATGCTATCTAAATAGCCGGTGATGCACCCAATCTTTGTTTGGATCAAGAAAATCTACAACTACATTAGCGTAGCATGAATGGCTGGCTGTAAAGACCATAATTTCAAAATGTTTGCTTAAATTCTTCAAAATTTATCTAGCGTATGGTCGAATGTTTATGCCCGCCTCGATGACTTCTCCGGTTGGAAATTTTATTGGCAGTTTTATATCATAGGGGGGATTTACTGTTTCATTACAATGAATAAGCGTTTAATCTAAGTCAAAAATAAGAGTTATTTTCTCTATATTTATATATATTTACCTTAATAGCCTTTTTTTATGGGAAGTCTTGGCCTAATTTTTTTTATTTGATCCTCACTCAATTGTTTACTCTGCTATAACAATTTAAGTATGTTCAAAGAAGTTATGAGATGTTACTTTGCCAAAGAGCGTTAATCCTGATATGCTCTAATAAGTTCTGAAACGTAATAAGTATTATGGCGGGGCGAGTAGGGATTACTACTAAAAAGATGTACCTAGCCATGCTAAGGCATCTGCGTTACTAGCCCCTGCAAACCTAGTTTTCCGACTTCCTCCTCTAACTCAGTTTGAATAAATATTGGTTTTGGGGCCATCATTTTTAGTTTCTCCTCTTTCTTTTTTTACAAGCTTTGCTTGATATTAATAATTCTGTTTTCAATGGAATCTAACTTGTCATGAAGTTTTTTATAATCGTTTTTGTTCAAGAGTGTTTGTTTATTTAAGCTATACATCTTTTGGGGTGGGCTCAAATTTTTATTTTATTACCAATCTTAATAAGTGACTTCGATAGGCTATATTTTTTTCTACATTTTCATACTATCTTTTTTAAAATACTTTTCAGAATAATTTTTTGACAAAGTTTTATTGGAGCCATTGGATTTCATAGTTCGAGGAATATTTGGTTAGAGTTAGTTATTGTATTTAGCAGGGTCTATGGCTAAACAAGCGTAATTAATTTTGAAGGAGTTTTTCTTTCGAGCCTAAAATTCTTAGAGTTGTTCCTTTGCTTTCTTTGCGACATTTTAGTATTAATTCAGAAGCTCTGACTTCTATCGATTCTGAAGAGATGGCAGGATCTTTTTCAAATAAGTTAATCCATTCTTATTATTGTCTTTTTTGTTTTAAATACTGTTAGTTTGAATATTTTTCATTATTTTTGATATTATATAGAAAACTAAGAATAATTGTCAAGTTTTATAAAAAATTGGTTTAATCTAAATTATATTTCAGCTGACTTTAAAAAGATGTTTTTATGGTTTCTTACTTATTTATAAATCGAAAATAAATAATTATAGAACATAAAATAAAATAAAACCAAAAGTCAGTGGCTGAGTGGGTATTTTTTTTTATACCACTGATAGGAGGGTAGATTAAGATTCACTTTGCTTAGATTTAGGAACTCTTAAATTTTCTTAAAATTTTCAAGATATTTGTAATTCTTTTACTCGTAGCACTTGCACATAATTTTAGTGTTCTAACAAATAACAATAATTGAGTGTCCTAGTTGGACGAGTTTGAGATTGGATCCATCCTTTTAAATCTTATGGTCAATCATTTGGTAGACTGAAAAGAAGTATTTCTATATTTTTTCATAAGTAACAGCCGTTGATGATTATTCCAGCTTGATCTTTGAAATATCAAGATGTAAATCTTTGCTGTATTTTGTTATATACTAGTTGATTACTTCTTCTAACTTGTATTATCGAGAATCCTTGTTATCCCCAGAAAATATCACATGATTTTCGTTGATTTAACGAATCAATGTTTTGAGGATTATCGATAGCCAATGTTTGAAAATATTTGATTGATTCTCATCTCCAAAATCCATATCTCGCATCATTATCAAGTGTTTATAAATTAATCGACAATAATGCAAAATATATACGCATTATTTGAATGCAATACTCGTAGAGAGGACGGCATATTTTTTGCGAGAAGATTGTTATTATTAAGGATAATCTGGATGTTTACGAGAAGTTGATGTGAAGTTAGTTGTGCTGGAATAGTGGTTACCGCTAGACAGTCTTAGATTTTTTTATTCTTCCAGAGGCAATTTAATATGAGATATAGGCTTTTTGTATCTGTAAAGAGACGGATAAATTTCTTTTATCTCATCAATATCTTTTGTTTTTTTAGGATATACTTGGTTTTCAATCTACATCCTTTTTTTAAAAGCTTCCTTGCTGGATAAAGGTTTCTTAGTATCCAGTTAATATGATCCTTTTACTCCATTTTCCTTAATTGAAAATTTTAAAGCATTTAAATCTTTTTGCTTAAAGTAGGGTAATTTTTTTAACTCATCTATTTAGATACGTTTGTTCTCATCTATTTAAAGACATTTTAGTATAACTTCCTTGATATCAATTGACAGATAAGGATTAAGCTGATTCCATCCAATAGGGATTGATATGTGATTCTTGAGCTATTTTTCTGTTTTACATTGTGAAAATGGAGTTTTTCCATGAAGCAATTCATAAATTAGCATTCCAAAGGCCCATATATCGGTCTTTGGACCATAGGTATTATTGATTAATCCTTAAGGTGCCATGTATATTGGTGAACCTATATTGACGTCTTTGAACTTCTATTTAGTCATTTTAGCAAATCCAAAATCTGCTATCTTCGCTTAACCATTTTTTATAAAAATATTGGCAACTTTTAGGTCTCGATGAATGATATGATTATCACTTAAATAGAGAAGTCCCTTAAAAATACCTTAAATATATTTATCGGCTTAGCTCTCTTTCAAAAGTTTTTTGCTCCTTAATTTTGATTATAAATCACCCTCGTTACAGAGTTCAGTGATGATGTAACAGTTTCTATTACTGGTGCATATCTCATGGCACTTTAATACATTAGGATGCTCCAATTTTTGTAATATTTATATTTCTGAGTCAAGAAGTTCTTCCAGTTTTTTGCTTTTAAGTCTGTTGAGTTCAACAATCTTTATAGCCACGATTTCGTCTTCATAAAAAAATATTTTACCTGTAATTTCGTTGCGACCTTGGTAAACTTTGGAAAAATTACCTTACCCAATGAGGTCACTGAAATTGAAGACATAATTCGATATTTTTTTACCTCCAATTTCAGGCTTGGGATTTGTATCACCAATTGATTGCATATAAATTTATTTTAGGAACGTTAATAATATTTAGGACTAACTTTTTGATCTCAATAATTAAATTAATTTAAATACGGTCCAAATGAAAATTAAAAGATAAAAGATAAAGTTCTATGTTATTAGGGTAGTGAATCAAATTAATTAATTTTAATTGATATATTAAACAGTTTACTATTAATCTCATTATGCAAATAGAAGCTGTAAATTAATTTTAAACGTTCTCTTGCTTGATTTAATCATCATTTAATCATCAATAAAAAATTAATAATGCTCGCATTAATCTTCTTTTCAAAGATATTATTTGTAAAGATTTAGCCGCGATCTTTATTAAAATATTATGCATCGAGAAATTAGATCATCTAAATGTCAAAACCTTGAAAGTTTCGTAGTTTATGAAAAACTTTTCAGGATTAAGCTTTATTTAACGCGCGCTGGTAGAATCAATCTTCAATTAGGCAATTACAAAATCGATCATTCTGTCTACCCATTTTGTTTTAAAGATTTAAAACTAGCTTTTGAGTTATTGATCACTTAAATGATGACATTTGTTTGGGCAATCGTAAGTTGTTACGAAGTTTTCGATAATTTATTGATTCATGTCTGATTTATCATTTGATAGGCGAACCAAAACTTAACGAAAATCAGACTGTGAATTGCAATTTGTGATAAATTGTAGCGTTAGAATGAAGAGTAAGATATTAGCCCTGGTTACTATCATTGTCTGTTAGTTTTTATTCTTTTAATAGTATATAGATAGGTTATCTAACAATATCTCAACATGCCAAAAGTTCAAATCCTAAATCTTAAAAAGATTATGTAATTATCAAATAGTAATTTCAATTGACTGACGTCCACCAAATGTGGCTTGACCAAGTGAGTAATTTTTGTATAAAAAATTCCTTGATGAAGTATATTGATGAGATATATTGAGAATATAAATTTACCAATTTTTGCTCAATAAAACAATTATATAGTGATTTTTTATTGCAAGATAAATAATACTGAGATTAATAATTTTAATGATGAAGAACTTTAATTCATGCATTAAAACAGAGCCGAACCTCGAAGTCGTTCAAGATTTACCAAATAAATAAGAGTGGGGCATTATAAATCGCTACAAAGCTTTATAATTCTAGCAAATAAAGCAACGAGAAAAGATGATGGATCGATAAAAAAAATAAGCGTTTCGGTATTTAAATAGTAATTCAGAAAATAACTGAATAATCAACTCAGCAATCGTATAAATACGGAACAGAAAGAAAAATAGAAAGATAAGTTATTCTATTAACAATTGAATCAAAAGACAGAACAGCTCAAACGCAAATAGGATGAAGATAAGTATCAAAAATTGATTAATTGTCGCATGATAGAAGAAGAAAATATACACAAAATCGAAAGAGTGAAAGGCTCACGAATAGTTGACAATGATACTGGATATCATCTTGACATTGGAGTTAAATCAGAGCACGAACACAGAGCCAAATCACAGTTTATTAAAAAGGAGATGGTGGATACTTTAGATATTCAGCTCCGGGAAAAGTCTGAGTCTATTCGTCAAGGCAAACTTCATAATCAATATTTATAAAAAATGCATAACTAAGTGCAAGATAATTACTTCAGATCTGCAGATAAAAAAATATATTCTCAAAATCAAAAGATTTATGATTTATACGAACAGCTGGAGAAAGAAAGGAATTCCAGAGAGAAGGAAATTGAAGATAAACATATTTATAAAGCGAGATAAAATAGAATCCGGGCTCAAGAATAAAGAGCAAGGTTATAGGAGTAGCAAAAATTGCAAGAAAATAGTAAGGTAAAAGAAGCTTTGGATCAACAAATCAAGCAGCTTAATAAAAGAAGACAAGATTAAAAGACAATTAATCCGGAGGATATTAGCTATCGATTCATTTCCAATATGTTTAGGCCGAAGGAACAAGTTTTTGATCCTAAAAAATATAAGCGAGATTTGCAACTGCAAGCAGAGTAACAGAAGAAAAGAAGAGCCACAGAGAACTACATGTCGGAGGAAGAGTATCGCCTTAATATGAATCAACTTAGTGTAATAAAATTTAAATATAGAAAGCTGTGATTGGAAGCTACACCAGAGAGAACTATCTGGACCGTTCACTGGCAGCTATCGGAGACAATAAAGAATATAAGTTAGATTACCTAAAGCTGAATTTAAAGGATAATGACACAGACATCATCAAAAGAAAGCTGTAAAATCTAAGGATTAGAGAGAGTTCTTCTCGGCATTGAGGATTTCATTTTTTATAGTTTATTAAATGTAAAATAAACACATTATTAAGAAGGGAGAGTTTAAAAGGAGATCGTAATTGAACTGAAATGAGTTATAAATTTTTATATTTAATTTTGAAATTGTTCAATGTGTTTATCAAATATCCCTGATCTCAAGCAATCAAAAAATAATGCTTCAACTCTAGTTAATTAATTATCAATAAATTTGTGGTCTTCTGATCGTCAAAGCTAAACATGAAAAAATATGAACCTCAATGCGAAAGGATTAAATAAGGAGGCATGACAACAAATTAACAAAAGGGCAAAAATTTGATTGGAGTTTTTAGATGACAAAATGATAAGATTGCCTGCCCAGCAAGGTAGAAGTTTAAAAATGGGAGAATATAGGACACTGCTGATTGCTGACCCTTCTTCTTTTCACTTCTGCAACTATTTATTACTCACTTATTCACTTGCTAACAGTTATATGCTTTGATTTTTGGGGATCATGGTCAGTCCGAGGAGTCAGAACTGCGCTTGCGGTCTTTTTTATGTTTGCTCTTTTTTATCTTCTTGGAGTGCTTCTTCTTTTTTTCTGGCTCTCAGACTCTCTTACATTTCTTCTTGGAGCTATCGCTAGAGCTGCTGCTCGGACTGTGATGCCTTCTCTTTTTGTTTTTCTTCTTGTGATGGTCAGAAGAACGGCTTATGGAATTACGATCTATATACAACCAATAAAACCTCTGTTTTGGCAGCAGTTGCGGGCATAATGCCCAATCTTTCCGCATACAAAACAACTTTCGCTACTTGATTAGGTCAAGTATACCCCCCTTTACGTCTTCGAGCGTTGTCCTGTAGTTCCACTTTCATTTTGGAACCAAGCAATGAAGTGTTATTCAATCTATTTACGCTATTAATACTATTTGACAGCAAGGAAGGCATCTTCACCTTACTTATATTCGATGAAGGCAAAACAGTATTCATTGTTAAAGCTCTTTTTGGCCATCACTGAGTCCAATTTTCCATATTTCTAGAACTTATCCCATAGTTCAGACTACAACTTGTCAATAGTAACCTACGTAATTCGGGAGGTACATCTACTTCCAGATTAGTCACGAATATCTTGTTGGGTTTTTGCTTTTCCTCTGGCTCAGGTGATCTGTGTAAAGATTCACTTGATGACATATGCAATTAAATTATTAATAACGAATCCTTAAACAAATATTGAGATTCAGACATCTTTTGTAAATATATTTTTTAATATCAAAATTTTTGATATTTTATGCTCTTCAATTTAATGAGAGTTTCTGTATTTATTATCATGATAAATTTTATACAATTCAATTACGTGTTATATTAAATATTAAATGATAAAATCAGTCATCTTAAGTACTCAGAATATCATTCAGCACGATTAGCAGACGGTCTAGTCTTTTGTGAGTCCAATGAGGGCTATATGGACGAGAAGATACTCACTGTTAAGCATAAGGTTAAGAAATATCACTCTGAAGTCACAGTTTTTAACAAGTCAGAGCAGACCGCCATTAAACAGATTGATTATCCCAATTTCGGTATCTACTACAAAGTCAGCAACCATGTCGTGTTTACAGTCATAGTTGATAAGTCATATCCTCCCAAATTAGTCAATGGATTTATAGATTCATTGATCCCGCCTTTCTTTGATGAAGCTAAATGCATGCTGGGATCCACAAACTATCAATCTCGTCTCGAGAGCATTTCATCTGACCACTATTTTATTAAATTTGACCGAACAATTAAATCAAAAAAGAAAGAGTATGAAGATCCAAACTCTATAAAAAATGTGGAGAGAATGAAAAAATAATTGGAGAGCATTCATAACATCATGCGCGAGAACATGAGTTTACTATAGGAACGTCAAGATGACTTAACACAAACCGAATAAAGAGCTAAACGTATTAGCTAGTAATCCAAAAAATTTGACCAGGGCACCAAAAAATTATTGTGGATGTATTGGTTTAAAAAAAACATGATTTGGCTTGTCTTAGCCGGTACCCTTGTGATTCTTTATTTTTTAATTTTTTGAAATAATATCGTTATGAAGAATAAAATTTTACAGCTTAATAGCACAAAGTCAGAGCAGGTATTTATTGATGTCACAACTAGGAAAAATAACTTGATTAAAACTGAAAAATACTGTGAGAATTAAAATGGGAAGACTCCCAAGCGAGGTTTTAATGAACTCAGAAATATATCCATCTCAAAAAAACTATCCCTTGATAAACAATGTCCATCTGGAATTTAGAATGGAGAAAAATCAAAAATAAATAATTAAAAATGTAAATTTGACTTAACTGAGACTCAATCTCAGTGCAATATTAATAAAATCAGTAAACTCAGACATAAGCTTGAGGACCTTTACCAGCACTATCGCCAACAGTAAAGTTCAATCCAGCAGATGGAAACGAAAATCAATCAGGTAGGGTAGTTAAACAGAGAAAATGCCAATCTTACCTTGGAGATAATCAAATTTCGCAATATGGTCAAAGATGTTCTCTTAGAAAGAGAAAAATAAAAGCTGTCTAAACAATATCTTTGACTATAGATTTGATGTTTCAATAATTTCAGAATATTATTATCTATCTCTCTTTAAATGATTTTAGCCCTTCATCTTTAAATTTAAAGGTATTTTAAACTAATATCACTCTCTAAAGGGACAAATTTACATTAATTTAACTTTCTATTATTATCTTCTGGCTTTGATTTTTCGACTGCATAGTATATAAATCATAAATAATCATCAATCATGGAGTCACTGATCGATTTTTTAGTTTTCACCTGGCAAATAACACTCTCTCGAGGAGCATACTTTATTTATATCAGTTCTATTTAAGTAGTAGCATCCTTTGAGTTAAATCCAAATTTTTTTGGCTTTATTAATCTGAAATCTTTTTTAAAGGAGTGGGCCGTATCGGTAATTACTTCAATTATATTACCTTTCTTATTGGAATAAGGAGACATATAATTTTCGTAATTATATGCGAGCCCACCAGCAATGGCCATTAATAGCATTTCAAAGCAAATAAGGGTATTCTTTATTGAAATATTTTTACTTAGAGCGAGGAGATGATTTCAGTTTCATTGAATTGAGGTGCTTTGCGATCAAAGCAAGATAAAAACTGTTCTTGAAAAGAGTAAATCATGATCTTCTGCCAAAATGTAAAAAATATTGTTATTTTTATTGTCAAAAATTTGAGAAGTGCGGAATAAGGGCTTAGGGGTTTACTGAGGGCGTGATAAAATAGGACAAGATAGTAAAGAGAGTATGAAGCGGAAATACCCACAATCCAACTTACAACTGATGACACAAATAGATAAGTGCTATGGTCTGCTGGGATATAGTCCTACTAATGCTGATGTTGTTATTCGTTGGGGTATATGATGTACATGAGTAGGGTGGTGGCCAACTTGACAATTAAAAATTGAAGGACATACTTTTTGCATCGATAAGTAAAGTACTTTGCCTTTTTCCAATGCGTGAGTTGATAAGGCTTTTGACAATAGTTGAAAGGAAAGAAGTGGTGTACTTCCTTTTCATAGGATATCATGATTGTATACACTTTTTTATCTTACATTTAGTTCTGAATTTATGATGATTTACTTTATCTCGATCATAAGCCAAATAAGAAAACATTAAGTAAAAGAAAGTGAATAGTAGCAGAGCTTAGTAGGAATCGCGTGTGAGAGTAAAGTATATTTCCAGACTCTAAAAATAGGGATGCAACTACGGGTAGAACGAATGAACCCATTGATGTTATGCAGTAGAAGGGGGCCATTATCAGTATGACTAATTGATAGCAGAGGTACCAATTATTTTAGACTGAAAGAAGGGATTATTGAAATTATGTAGATGCATGAAGATGTTATAGGCTGATACCAAAATGGCCAAGATGCTAAATATCAAGGATGCACTAAACTCGTAGCTTAGTGTTTCCTCTATGCAGTGCTCCTCGCAATAAGTAAAACAGTAACTCGGTAGCTATTCGTTATAATCACTGTCCATTGAGTTTCCTGTTTAATATTATTAATGATAGTTTACTTTCAAATACCAACAAATTACTTTAACCATAAATCCTCCCTTCTTTTCTAAATGAGTTTAAATTTATACCATAGAGAAATAGTTTGCCCTTTGGAATTGATCAGACTATCTTTTTCGTTTAATTATCCAAGATCGTCAAAATGTAAATCCAATTGTTTGTAATTTAATCATTCCATAAATTCATTTATATTTAACTTATCCTAACCTTAGAGAACTAATAGAACTAATGCTATTCGACTGAATTTAATCAATTATTATTTAGGGGTATCATAATAAAAAGTATGTATCTATGAGGTCAACCATTTTTGGTGTTATTATAAACTTTCAACAAGTGTTTAAGATCTGCCGTCTGGGATTTCCTGAAAATGGTTTATTTGCATAGTTTCTCCTCAATTAATATCTGCTCTCGTTCTTATTTGTATTGATATTTCTTTTACTTGCTCATTGAGCTTCCTCTGAATATTCTGGTATAGATATCTTATTTATTCTCCAGCTCCAGATTGGTGTGCTTTAAATCTTGCTTGAGTTTAATTACTTACTCCTACCTCTTAGTTAAAGACCACTTCAGTTTATCAATTTCGCTCACATCTTCGCGCTTCGAGGGTCTCTTCTAAAAGCTCCCAGACAGTTCCTTAATATTACCCTCTAGTAGTTCCTCTTTCTGTTTATGAATGTTATCCATTTCTAAATAGCTCAATATATACTGTTTAGCCTCTCTTCATATTTTCGCAACTCTTTCTCATGCCCTCCAAGAATATTTTTCATGTTCTCCTTCTGGATTTGCTAATACTGTGTGTATTTCGCTTCGTATTACTACTCTATTTACCTAATCATCTTTTTGTGTTTTTAATCCTTTAGGATAATGTCGACTTCCCGATCTTTCAGCTAACTCTTAAGTCTTTTGATTTCCTTTTACTTTTATTAGAGATCCCCCTCTTGCTGTCTTTTAACATTTCGTTCGTAATACAAATCACTTAGTATCTTTTCTTTTTCTTTGTTGGTTTCAATTTTAGTTTTTTCATGCAATTTTTCCTATGTTTTTCTTTCGCTTTGCAAAGCTAAATAGGTACTTTCATATCTCTTTTCTTTCTCTTCCACCACTAGTCTATGTTTTAAGTTTAATTATCGTACTTCATTGACATGCATTTGTGTCAACCTGGCCACCTCCTCATCGTATTGTTTGACTCTCTCATTAAATTTGCGATCAGCATTCCTTTGCAATTAAGCAACTTCTCTTTTTCTCAATTTTTCTACACTGTCTACTTTAATTTGATATGCATCATTAAGTTTAGTAATTTCTTGCTCGAGTTCCATTTTATTCTTTTCTTTGATGGCTTTGATCTCAAGTTAATGTTCTTTTTCAATTCTTTCAATTGCATACGCGCCATCTTCATTAGTGAGTTCTAGTGTATTTTTAAGCTTATTTAAAGTTTACTAGTATCTTTTGACCTCTTTCTCACGCTATAATTTAGTAGTTCTCTTGAAATCTGCAAAATCTTCTTCTATCTTTTTGAGTTCAAAAAGACTATCGGCAAGCTGTATTTTTAATTTTTTATTGTCTCCATCAGGGAAGACATCGTTGCGGTTGTTGACAGATTGTTTGAGGGGGGATTCAGGATTATGGATTCCATTTATAATTTTGGTCACATGAGGGGGAGGAATTAATCCACTTGATTTAATAAAATTAATGATCTAGAACAGTCCTTATCCTCTTTTTCGTTTGGAGGGTGATCCTGCAGGCATACTGCCAAGATTTTATTTACTGGGCGAGCCAAAGTCAATTTTATGCATTTGGTCTTCTTATTTTATGATTAAAAAAATAAAATTATTGTTTATATATAATATAAGTTCTCAAATAAATCATGACACAGTTTCGACCTTCCACCCGAATAAAATATGTCGAACTCTCTCGTATATATCTTTATTTTAGTAGGCATGCAGTAGTCTCCTACGTTCGTCAGTGCGCCAATCTATCTAAGTGAAGGGAAGAGGTGCTTTTAACTTCGGCAAGAAAAATTAAGATTTTCCTTACTATTTCCACCCTGATTTTTTAATCCAATTTACCATATATTACTTGGTGTCTTTGTAAACATCACGTAGCAGGTCATTTTGAATTAGACTACCCATTGGAGCTTTGCTAAAGGAAAGTATTCGACGCCTTTCTTTGTCCTGACTTTGAGGAAAAATAACTGATTTATGCTGAAGATTATTGTATTCAGTCATAAGGCATTTTTGAGAGGTTTCATCTAAAATATTAGGAAAGTCATCGCTCCTGGGAAGATATTTACTTTTGATCATTTCTTGAAGAATGTTCGTAACTCCGTTTTTTAAATAGTATCCGTGTTTAAGCATATTACGTAAAAAAGATAGCCATTCCCTTTCAATTTTAATCTGTTCTTTTTTGATATTTTCAAGTTGATATTAGAATTTAGCTATTTATTTTCTAAGGTCATTAATGGTATCTTTTATTTATAGCATCCTGTCGTTATCTTCGATTGACAATCCATCTTTTTTACTAGCCCTACTCTTTCTGATATCACTATTGAATTTTCCCTTTTTATCTCTCTAAATTTCCTAGAACATAGAGTGGATCTGCTTGTATTTCTCTTTAACTATGCCTTACAAAGCAGTCATATTTTTACTATTTGTCTCCTTTCTGTTTTCTACTTCTCTTCGTATTTGGCTAAAATATTTTTCGCAATAATTTACCTTCTCCTTCTCAACTTTACTGCCAACCTCCTGCATTTTAGCTGTAAAATATTTCCAAAGGCGGTTTTCTATGGTGATTTATTCGAATCCCGGAATTATCGAAGAAGGCTCAGCTATGGGCTGTTCTTCGCAGTTATCTCTTTACAATGATTTTTATAGTCTTTTAAAAATTTCAGAGTATTTAACACTATTTTAGTCATCGTGTTGGTCTTGATTAGACTTAATCAATACATCTTTACCAGCGAGCGGAGACTATATATATTTTTTTTAGTCATCAATTTCCCAACATTTTGTGTGTTTTGTGTATGTGTATGTTGCATATTTTATTGCACCTTTATTTCTGTCTAATTTATATAATAATGCATAAGTGCAGATGAAGTTAATAGAGCACAGTTAAACATGTTAGAGTTGCCATATAAAGTACATTTAGATCAATACTATTGCATAGCGCTTATTTTCTTCATTCTGGATGCAGTGGACGTATTAACATTGCGCCTAATCTGTCCATGATCGTAAGTAGTTCCATAATAATCTCTGTCTTTCATTTTTTAATTCGCATAGGGATTATTGGGGATGTTTGCGCGAATATTTTCATCATATTTACTGGTACAATATTTACTATAGGCACTGTAACCTCCGCTGGAGAGTTCCTGATATTTTTTGCGGATTTATTCAATTTTACGGTCAATATCTGAATTTACCACTCCGTATTGGCTTTTATTTTGAATGCTTAGAAGAGGATTGTACTCTGAACTCGACCTCAGCCGAGAACCGTCTCGGAGCTAATAGTTTCTATTATTCCCCAATTCATATTTTGCTTTCATTGAAGGCACATTTTTTAATATTTCCTTAGATTATTCAATGCGCATAGTTCCTTATTTTTGAGGAGATATTGATTCCTTTTTCCTGTAATTAAAATAGAGTTCTGGATTTTTGTTAGGCGAATCATGAACACTCCGACTAGCTTATCTGTATTGATCAAATTGGTTGAGTCTACTCTAAAAATTAACAATAGCCTTATTTTTTGCCGGAGAAAGAGAGTGCGAATGATCTTGGGCTGATAGACCATGCTATAAGTTTTGACTGGCATATAAACTTTGCTTTGTAGGTGAAGTTGACCGTACAATGGTCCTTTCTAGCTTTTTAAGGGCATCAATAAATCCTTAATTTGGCTGTATAATCTTCCTACGTGATTTAACAAGTTCATAAGACTATGAGTAAGTCATATTTCTATGTTTAATTAAATAGGCAAGCACAAGAGATACAGAACGAGACACTCCTGCTAAACAGTGCACCATTATATTAGTACGCTGCAGACAATCATTAATGAAGCTAGCGGCCAAGTGGAAATATCGACTGATATCAAATGATTCATGATCATCTGCAGGGATGTAGAGGAAATATGGAATTTAGGCTTTGGGATGGGAAATTTCTATTCCTTTTGCAGCAGTGAGCAGGGCTTTGATTTAATGCTCTGAATATGGCAGAAAATACTCTTGAGGGTATTGATGTTCTATGCTGCTTAGAGGTTACCAATGTAGAGTCCTCCTCGACCTTGTTTCGGGTCAATGATGCAAGAGTAGTCTTCAAGATAGATTTGTTTGGGGGGTGGGTACATCGAAATAATTTATAATAAGGAAATGCTAATTTTTATTACTCAATAAACCAAAATCAGCGTTATAATTGTTAGAATGGGTAATGAGTCGCGGCCGGCTCTGCGACTAAGTGACGAGCCATCTCTTTAATTTCACTCTATAGCTCGACATCCTCTTCACGGGGAAGTAAAAGTATTTACCTGCAGGGGTCTGCCGATGACGTTTATTATGCGTCTGGAAAGAGAGCCAGCCCACTCTCGCCTTTACCATCTTTTTCAGCAAGTGCAAGATGTTGAAAATCCTGCTCTTCTCACTCTCTACGGATTCAAAATTTAGCGCAGCTAAAACTGTAATTCTTGGCAGTCCAATGACTTTACTATGGAATATTGGTAATTTTTGAATTACTCGTTTGCACAGCATATTCAAGACAGGCAACGCAGAAAGGCTCCATTTACTCAACATGAACTTTGGCACCTTATACAAACAGTGTGTGAGGGTGCGTTACTATTAGAAAAGTTTGGACTGATTTGGGAAGTCAATCCAAACCATATGCCCATCACACCAGAGGGTAAACTCAAGTGTAGTTGGTCACATCTGCAAGCAAATAATACACACCTAAGATACTTTAGGACGCTAAGTTAATTTTTTCCAGATTTAAAGGAATAAGGAGAATACAGAGAGTCACCAGATCTAACTGAAAAAGAGGATGATCTGAAGGAAACAACTTGCGATTATAGTGGCTTCCTATCCCCGGAATAAAAATGGCTCCTCATCGAAAAGTATCTCTTCTTTTACCTAGATAACGCTCCAGCAGAATGAATCTATAAAAATGCAATGCATATAAGTTCGGTTTATTACTGGCATACGCCATTACATTCAAACAAAACGTAGTTCCCGTCTAATCTTATGTCCTCAAACAAATATTTGCCTAACTTATCACAAATAAATACCCACCAAAATTTGTATAAATCCTACAAGGTACACTCTAGGTGGATCCTAAACAGCGATGGACGTTATAAATGGTGGAACAATTTTGTAGATAAGATTTTAATTCGAATTATTAACTATTAATAAGCGAAGGCAGGAGATAAGACCTTCAATAATTTAATATGTAAGCTCAGGTTAAAGCTGAAAGCAATAAAAAAATGCGTGGTCAGTTTATACAGTCAAACGAACTCACTCCAAGGTCAAATTAACCTCCGGGAGATGGGGTTCGTGTCAGTCAAAACAATATGTCACAGACGCAAGCACGACAAATGGGGTCAATGGAGAGTAGTAGCGACCAGCGTCTTTTGGAATTAAGATAATATCGCAAGAGTTTACACGCTATGCGGTAAAAACACAATTGATATTCATTTGTATTTTTTACGAGCATTTCTCCTTTTTTAAATCGTCCTTACTCTCAAAATTTAAAATGATGAGTATTAGACAGTGAATGAACTATCATTCAAGCGGCTAATTTTATAGTCCTTCTCTTATTACTGACTCTAGCGAAGATTTTTTCATCCCTCGCAACAATTTCACTAACCATTTCCTCTCTGGCCCTCCCTTGCCAATTTGGGTAATGAAGGTATGATTAAGCAATTCTTTTGAACTTTTTCGCTCCTATGGTCGTTTCCTGAGACAGCAGTCAACAAAATTAATCAATTATCTGCTGCCACTGCTAAGTTTTGGCGGATCAAAGTTTACGATTCCTCGCATAGCTTGATCATGCTTCATGCGTAGGTAGGGTGGTTAGCCTTATACCAATTAGATTGCCACCATACCTAGAGACCAAATGTCTACCTTCTCATCATAGGGCTGTTTTTGAATGAGTTAAGGAGCCATCCATGCTGGAGTTCCTACTAAAGACTTGCGACTAAGTATTTCTTTGGTAAGTTGTATAGCAAACCCAAAATCAGCAATTTTAACATCTCCATTAAGATTCATGAGTATATTATCGCTCTTGAGATCACGATGTAGCTGTCTTCGTGAATGTAAACTCTCCAATCCCTTCAGTATTTCTCTCAGGATATAGGCAATGACTGGCTAAGGTATTTTCTTAAGATAGTGATATACTAAATCTACCATGGCTCCTCCATCCATAAATTATACGAACATAAACAATGATTCCTTGTAATAGTAAGTGAAAAAGTGTTTGGTGAGATTGTCCGAATTGCACAGGTTCATAACCGCGATTTACTTTCGAATTTTGCCAAGTGTACGATCATTTTTCAATTTTATGATTCGGCAAGCGTAATATCTGCGCCCTTCTTCTTTTTTATCATAAGCAAAAAAGACTTTGCACATAGCTCCCTTTCCTAGTTACTTCGGAAAGGCGAATTCTCTGGCTGGATTTTTTTATATGAAGTGTACGCTCTTAATCATTGCTTAAAACTCACTTGTTGATAGTAATTGCGACTCTATCTGACTTTCTATCAGCCTGGTATCCTATTCTTCTTCATTTTAAGGGTCGAATTTATCGTCATTATACTAGAAAATTGTGGATCGAACTTTCCCAACCCACTATTGAGGCATGTTCTTCAGGTGACCCTTTTTGCATTAAACATGACAGTTGTGCTCAACTTTGATTGGTAGAGAGAATTCGAGAGGGATAGAATTCATTAATTGTAAGATAGCTTCAGGAAGGTCTTGCTAAGCTCGTATATTTTCAGGAAGTTATTGAGTACTTTCAATCTTTGCATAATCTATGTTGTAAGGCAGATCGTAATTATTGGCCCATTCTGCGGGAACTCCCTCCAGTAACCCTGTCTTATAATTTTTTGTTATTTTAATCCCTCCGGGGAAAAGGACAGGCTTACCTGATTCCAGTTTCTTCTTCTACTACTAAGATAGCTTTGGTAGACTGCACCCTATGCCCATTCTGTATGATATAATAAATAAAACTAGGTTGATTCAAGTAAGAGTCACTGTATGGTTAAACATTATTATTAAACTTTCAGCCGAGCCTACATCAAACATTATTATTAAACTTTCAGCCGAGCCTACATCAAACATTATTATTTATATATGTTGGCAAGTATTATCAAAAGGATGACGACCCCTCTTTCCAACCAGAAAGATTCAATTGCGCGTCTTTTAGAGAAGACTCCCAAGATAGTCGAGGTAGACGTTGGGCATGGCTTTCTAGCTCTCCTATTTGAGCAATCCAAAAAGTTAGCCCTGCTCTATACAGATCTCCAACTTACCTATTACTGAAGGAACTGTTTGTCTATCTCTAGCAATCTCCTTTTCTGAAACAATAGTTTCCTTTCTTAAAGAGTGAGTCTCGCTTCTAATAAAACTGGATGGCTCTTCACTTACAAATCCTTAAAGCGCGCCTTGTATTATATAATTCATTCAGAGAGAATAGAAAGTTAAATCTGATGCTATCAACTAACTCGAACTCGAAAAATACAACTATAACGCACAAGTCTATTTCTTTCCAAACTATGCCAAATATCTTAACCCACAAACTCCCACGAGCCATTTTGAATCGCACTATGCTGAAGCCTTTCTTAAGCGGTTTTTAGTCTTCGAACAGCACTTCGAAGAAGACTATGAACGAAGACCATCAGAGTAAATCTTGAGCCACTTATTGCGCAAATTAGTATATGAGAATCGAGTAAACTACAAAGATGCTGAATTATTGAAATTAACCAGGTACTACACAGCTCATGTAAATATCATGTGATTCAGCGATGCTACTTAAGAATGTTGGAGTGGGATTCCTTGATTTAATCTAAAATAAAGTGGGGCTTTTAGACAGAGCCCGAACTACTCGAGGAATTGGGCCGATGATGTATATATTTAAGGATGAGTGCCTTATATATTTTTAATATCTATTTTATGGAGGAACTCAAAGTCCAAAATGACCTCCTAATGCAGCTTGTAAAAACACTTTAAAACTAGATCAACTCTAAAAATAGGTAAAATCAAATACTCTTCCAGCAGTACGAACAGCTGGCGGAAGACAATCAAATGTTTCAAACTGAACTGGAAGGGCATCGATCTCAGATACGCGAACTGAAAAAGGGATCTTACAGTAGTCGACAGTCTCAAGATAGTCGAATTTCGTAAATTAACCGTAAAACTGAGTCGTAAGTAAAAGAATTACGCAGGAGGTTGGTGGAGGATACTGATACTATTCAAATTTTGCAGACTGAACTCAAGCAAAAAACAAATTTGGTAGTTGAGTTGCAAGGCAACCTTTAGGCAATTAAAGTTCAACTTTCAGAAGTGTAGAAATAAGCAAAGTTAGTATCATCTCTTAATTAACACAATAAAAAACTATAAAGAGTTGTGTAAATGAATTCGCAATAGAAAAATACGCTTACTGATCAAATAAATTCAATGACAGAGAAGCTTAAAGATAATACGAGGGAACGATAATAATATATGACCCTCTATGGGGCTAATCTTGCTCAAAAATAAGATATTATACGATCCCTGGCTGAGAAAGTCGAGGAGCTGAGAGAGAATTCAACAAAACGAGTGGTGATTCCAGCAGGGACTTAAAAGTACAAAGAAAGAATTCAATAGTTATAAGCAAACTTATAAGAAAAAGAAAGTATAGTTGGTAAACTTTATGAGCGCATTACCATCCTATCCAAAAATGGAGCCACCTAAGAGGAATAAGTTATCATCGATGAGTTAAACTTAAAGATTGTGCTTTATTAAAGTTAGATTAATGAATTGAAACGCGCTGTTGCCATTAAAGACCAAACTATTACTTAATTCAGCTAATTTCTATAACATTCATCAGCAAAGAATCGCCAAATCGAAGAAAAATTATAATTAACTAATAATTTATATTCCCCAACGGATTAAAATGACATCACATCGAAATAGGAACAAAATTAAAGAGTACAATAATTAGAAATAATTATTAAAACGAAAGATTCTTCGATTGCGGAGTTGACAGAGCATTTAGAATTACTGTTTGACCAAGTTAATACTTTAAATGAAGAAGTTTTCCAGCTCAAAGCACTTCAATCGTCAGCACCAATAAATAGAGTTTCAAAATAACAGCAAAATGTCAGCCAAATTGATAATAATCAAAAATAATTTGAATCAATGTAAAATGCCATTCTATAAATTCATACAGCTCTTTCTACCAAAGAAGACTAGCTAGCCCACATGCATTAAATGATTCGAGATAAAGACCAAGCATATTTCAGTTTAACTCAAATTATTGAAAAGCAAGCTTAGTAACTAAAAAAACGAGAGTTCAATGCAAATTTCACACATGGAGAAAGAGTAGAAACAGAAGACAGTGAGAGAATAAAGCAAACAATTAGAGAGTTACAGGAAATCATCGCAATGAATTAATCAACCATTTAACAATTAAAAGACATGGTCGAGGAGCAGAAACAGCGTATTGAAGAATTAGAAGCTGTCCTAAGCAGAATAGGAGCAGAAGATGTTTCTTAATCTCAAGATGCACAAGGTAATGGCTCCAATTAAAGAATAGAAGAATTATAGAATATTATAAAGACAAAAGATTAAAACATCGCAGCACTAACTGAATATTTAGAATAGCAATACCCCAAAATAACAATTTTAGAGCACTAGCAACAAAAGACACTTTTTTAGTTATCCAATTGCAAACAATAGCTATAAAAGTTAAAGAAGAGTAAGTCATCATCTCCTATAACTTCATAAAAATTGTAACAGCGGTAACTCTATTAAAATAAGGACCATGAACTTAAGACGAGATTGCAGGAAAAGGAAAAATTGCTCAGTGAGATAGAGATTGTGATAGAACAAAAATATAAGGAGGTTGACAAGATTAAGACTTAGCTAAAAGAGAAAGAAAAAAGAAAGAAAGAGCAGTAGAATGAGATGGAAGAGAAATAAAAACTTTTAGACCAAGTTTCAAAAAGCATTTACTAGATTGAAAAGGAGGCCTAACATATGGAGAGCCAAAGATAAACATTAAAGAAGTAAAATTAACGTTTAGGTGTAGTTGTATAATAAAAGCAGACTGTAGTCGCATTGCTATAGTCTAAGATTAAATCTCATGAGCAATAAATCATAAAAATGGAAACAATTGAATCGAACTATCAACATCAATTTCATCAATTGTAATAGCAAAAGAGAAGGATTGAGTTCACCGTAATGAGATAATAATCAGTTAAATAGAATGGACAATAAAACTAATTATAGATCTTTCAGGCATAAAAGGAAGAGTAGATGGCTGCTCTCATGGATGTCATGGATAGTTTACAAGAATAGATTCGATCTAAAGGATAAATCATCGATGAGATGACTGAGTAAATTGAACAGTTTAAATCAAATGGCAATAAATAGCCAAAATACTCATAACCAAATGATCATCAATTGAAAAGGCAGTTGTCATAAAAGCGAGCATAATGTACTCTTAAAGAGCAACAGCTACACTAGTTGCAGCAATAAAATGTATCCCTTAGAGAAAAACTTGCTGAGATGGACGAAAGATTGAACCAACAACAACAGCATAGTCAACTACAGGAACAATACGATATGATCGAGATGGAACAAGAAATAATACATAATACTCAAAAAATGGCCAATAGATACAAAAAAGAGTTAGAGCAAATAAAACAATAATCACCTGAAGATATATCAGAAAACTAAGAAGGGGAATAAAACTCAAATCATTAAGAGGAGCAGCTAACAGCGACTCAAGCTTTAGAGCAACTGTTAATCTATTCAGAGGAAGGACAAGATATTGAGTCCATTCGCCTTTTAATCAGTAATCTGCGTAGTCTTTATGGAAAATAACTATAAAGTCTTCAGTTGTAAAACAATGATCTAAAAGGGAAGGCAACTGAATTAATTCAAATTAATGACAGTCTCCAATCTTAAATAGAAAGATTATCACAGGAGATACAAGAAAAATAAACCATCATCTAACATAAAAGCAACATAATTGACGAACTTGAAAGAAATATCAAAGAGATTGAAGACAGGTTTAGTCGATAAATTTATTAGTTAAGAAGTTCAATATTCGATTAGAGTCCAATCAGCGTCGCGCAGAAGCTTTAGACAAGCGTTCATCAGGATGGAATTAAGGAATAAAAAGAAAAAGATATTTAAGTGATTCATTAGCTGAAGCAAGAAATGGCAAAGATAAAGAAAGAAAACAAACTAAAAGATGAAGAACTTGCAAAGCTAAGGCCCAATTTCGCAAAGGAGCTCAATGATTTGCTGGCAGATAGTTGCATCAATAACTAAGAGGATAAATAGATCCTATAAAAAGTGACTGCCGAGCGTGACTAAATGATTAGCAAATGCCATGACTATGAGGAGCAGATTAAACATATAGAATAAAAATATATATTACTGTCAAATACTCTCTAAAATAATGCGAACCATCAAAGAAAAAAGTCAAATATATAGGAAAATAATCTTGGACCGCTGTAATCGATCGTTTATCGTAAGAAAGAGGGATAACTCACGGATAGGCCTTACTAAAAAGCAGCAGTCGCATAGAATAGACATTCTCGCAGCTATGAACATCATGCTCAAGATCCGCATTTTTAGAAACATCCTTTTGAATATGAAGAATTGCAATTCAGTCTGGGATAAAAAAATGAGATAATTGCCGAGCTTGAAGGCACCATCCTGCAAATAGAAAAAGGATTCAATGCAGAAACAATGAGTCTACGACGTAACATTGCATAACTCAACAATTAGATCATCGGCCTTCGTAAAAAACTCTATTAATCAAATCCTAATGCCATAGACATAACCTAGTTCGTCAAGGGGACCTTTGCTCAGCAGAGAAATACTGAGTTCTTCAGATACCAATTTCCCAAGTACTCACAGAGCTACTTCTCTTCTTTTCCGCAGGTCAATCAAAGCCAAAGCAGCTATAATATCGATAATAGAAGAGATAAAGGCAGGATGAAAACTGAAAGTCAGCCATATACTAACGAGGACCTCAATTTGGGAGAGAAGATAATAGGCAGAAAATGCAGGGGCAACCCTTTTCCCAATTCCCCTGGAGTTGTGGGCGACTTCAATACAAACTCAATTCGCGTGGGTGATAATTCTGGGTGGTAATCCCGTGTTCCCCCCTGATGTTGTTTAATCTTATTCAAGTTATTCTCACAATGATTAAAAATATGATCACTGCAAAAAAGTAAGAATCTATTCTGCAGAAATTCTTTTTACAGGTTATTATTCCAACATTTTGGGAAGCAGAGTAAGAAGTTTTGGATTAATTGAGATATCGGTACGACTCTTAAACTATTATTTCAGATAGCGAAGAGTCAGAGATTTAAAATTTCGTTGCTTGAGCAGGATGGTTTCAGTGGAACGCAGTTTAGAACTGAAAACTCCGCGCTGGGGAACTGTTTTGCCTTTAATGTAGCATTGATTTGAGGTCCACAGAGGTACTAATGTAATCAACTAAAATATGAAACACCCAATTGACCTAAATTATTAATGATTTACCAAATATCGCAAGCACCCACGCCTCCCTTTTGAGCCCATAGTTGATCATAGTCCTCTGATTCGATTGATTTAAGTAGTTCTGGCGATAAGTACTCGGGCACAAGGAGCCACTTGCCATTGTCTCTGCAGTAGGGATTATATTTTTTGGTTAATCTTCTACCTTGAACATCAATATTCTGCTTAGCCGAAGCGCATCCCCAATCCGATAAATAATATCTTTTCTCTGCGTGTTTACAAATATTATTGAGGTGGATTTGATGATTAGCCACTTCACCTTTTTTCTAACTCACCATCTGAGTCAATGCCACTATGATATCAATGAGTTCTTCGTTATTATTGGCAAAAAGAGAGTAATAGTACTGCGTAGGATAGATCAGATAAATAGTTTAATGGCTCTTTCGATCTTAAATAATATTGTAACACATCTATCTTAAATTTTTTGAAAGAGGACATTCCAATATTCTGTCCTTGTCGGTAAAAGTCCATGATGAATTTAGTCCTAATTTTCTTGCTATTATTTCTCTCTCCAACATTTCATCCTCATCTCTGGAATAAATTTTCAATTTGCCTATTTTTCGCCCCCCTTGCTTAGTGATAACTATTTTGTAATGATCACAACTAAACTCGACTTCTTGACCATAATATCCGTTTTACATTACTGATTTGTTGCTCAGTATAAAACTTGAAGTCATTTCATCACTACTTAAATTGCTAATTGGAGCTCTATATTCACTTTGAGGACGACGAAGAAATTCACTTTCCTCACTTATAGGAAGCAGATTTTTTTAACAGAATGTGCTTAACTTAAACAGAGATAGTTTACTCTTGGAATCAATACCATTACTGACTCCACGATTTGAAAAGAATGTGGGAGATTTGCTGAGAGAGGGATCTTCCCGGGTGAATGATGTTGAGCTGCACAGAAAATTATTGTTCGATAATATGGGGGCAATCTTTTGATGTTGTGGTACAAAGTAATTATCGACAACGTCTCGAAGGTAGCTTTTTCTCTTGTGCTGATTGAAAAAAATGTCAAGGGGTTCTTCAGGGTTTCTGAAATTATTACTATGTCTCTGTTTATCAAAGCTATTGTGCATGCGACGAGAATCCGACCCACTTCTCAATGACTTACGAGGAAGGAGGATTCTCGCTTTTAAATGAGAGCGCGAACTGAGTTGTAGCGATGATGGTCTGTTCAATTCCATGTCAATAATTTTAATCACTTAAGTAAGACGACTAATATTAGATTTACAACTAAACTCAAATCAGAAACAATTACAACGCAAATATCATATTCTTATAAAATTAAAAGAGACTCAGTAGCAAAATATCATTTGCTTTTGATTTATAAAGTTTTATCTCGATCCATTAAAATTATTGTCCTCATGCGAAGGCGCAGTCGTCCTCCTAACTCACCCCAAAAATAATTTATCAACTCCTATCACCTCAATGAAGTCCCTCTTCCCTACTACAATCCCCTTGCTGATCCTTATTTGTCCAACTTTTTCTCAAATAAAAAAATTGTCAATCGCATAGAAAAATAGGGATTCCTTTACCGTCCAAATAAGGAGTATCCCTATGACGAAAGAAGAACAAAAAACTCAAATAGATTTTTAAGGAGTAACTCTATGTATGTCCCTGCCAGTCATCAGACGCCAAGAGAGGATCGATCCAATTTGGGAAAGAGTTTTCGATCCAGTTTCCTCATGAACGAGGGAGGAAATACTGGCAGTGGATCCTTTAAGCGCAGATCTGCGAGTTTCAGTTGTAGTAGTCCTCGAAAGATACCTTTTCTATCTGATATCTTGGAAAATCGGCCCTCAACTCAGAATCCATCCCCTACTCACGCCCAATCTCCTGATGGTCGTGGAGTCTACTTCAAGTCACGCCGCATCTTTTGCGACAAAATAATCTCACCCAATCCAACGTGAGTTTTCTTTGATCAATAATAACATATGATGAAATAGAATCATTTGAAGTTTTTATTGAAGAGATCTACCTTATGCTACTATTCTGATAGTGGAGGCAATTTCTTGGAAACACGCTTGACGTTGTCGACGTGCCATTACGTTTTGAAGTGCTGGCGTTGGTCGGCTGCTGTGGCAAAAATGGCGGTTTATCCGCAAATTGTACATTTTATTTGTTTCTATTCAGTCTTTGATTGAGGCTTAATCTATTTTTTCTCGTATTTTTCTTCGATCTCTTCACCCTCTTCTTCCTTTTATTGGATACCGTCCAACAATTCCAAAGCACTAAACTGCTCAGTCTCAAGACCTTTGTTTTCTTCGTTGACGATGACTCCCACCAACACTTCGATGATGACTTTGTTCAATTTTTTGCAGACTTGGGTGATTTCCCTGTATTTGTTAGGTTCGATGTTATAGGTTCTACTAATCTCACTCACTTTGATCTCTTCTTTTTCAAATTCCTCAACATCTAACTCTTTTAGTTTAGCTTCCAAAATTTCCGAAACTTCCTTTTAAAAAGATATCCTGATCTTCATTTCTCCGCGAGCAACTTTGTATCTCTTTTGTATGAGCTTGATACAGTCAAGCGCTTGTTTTTTGGCAGGCTGATCGAGCTTAATGGGAAAATGAACTTCCTTAATGGCAAGTTTAATATTATCAGGTGTGAATCTGCGCTTTGTGGTGGGGTGCACGCACTTTTCAACAATGATCTTGACTATATCAGCGAGGATGTTTGATTGTTGAGATTCTCTCTCCTTATCACTCACTTGTAATTCTCCCCTCTCTAGAATGATCTCTATTATTTCTCTCTTAGTTTTATTCTGGAAGAACTTATTAAGGTCTGCCTTTTTGGCAACTATCCCGTGTGATGCATTTTAAAAAATTTCCTCAATCTGTAATACCTCTGAGAGGTCTTCCTCGAGGCCGTTGCGCCAGTTGACGGCTTTATTGCGATAGCAAGCTATCTAGAATTGCTTAGCATTGATTTTGTAGCGAATTGTAGCCACATTGGTCATCTTGACATTGGTTGAGGGTTGCTTCAACATTATTCTTTTATTATATAGGAAGAGCTTTGGAAATTATTATCAATTTACTAGATTAAATATGTATCACCAAATCTGGAGGCAAAAAATAATTAGCAAAGAATTTCATAAGAAAGGTTGCCACATATCACAGGCTAATAAGAAGGCTATAATATATATTTATTTAGAATTTAAATTCTGATGTCTGAAGGCTTAAGAGGTTTTGAACCATCTTCCCCCCACACTCTTCGCCCTATCATCCCCACTCCTCACTCTTCTCTTCAGTTGCGTCCTGACAGCCAGAACTAAATTGACAACGACGCTACTTCACTTCTTAGACACTATTATAACAATTACCTGCGATTATTTAAGGAGAATGGAGTGTTAACCAATCAATTGGCAATAATTACCTCCGAAACTGATCAACTCAAATAGAAATTTGAACTATTAAAAGTATTACTGCATTAAATTAGATTGACCAGGACGAAAAACGTAAGAGACATCGTCGAGTGGCCAGCTAAATCAGTCGAAACTTTAGGTGTCCAATTGACTAGTGCGATAAAAGTTACGGCTCAGAGGCATCTTTACTGCAACACATCAAGATTAAACACCAGGAATTCTATCAATCATAGGCATATGAAACGCTGCTGCTGTCCAAGCACAAGAAGAACAAATAGAAATTGATTACTTATCAGTTAACAGAGCCGAAGAAGGAGTGACATCTTCATACTTCTCATCTTGCACCATTAATTCAATAATTTTGTGATAAGCAATTAGTTTAGTTTGTTACATTCTAACTGAAACTAATTGATTGAAATATCAATCCATTGCTGGATAATCACTTAAATTAAAATGGGTTGTTTTCTGTTAAATTTTAAAGAGAAATACTGTTTCCATTTTTCTTAATTATTTCATTGCGCAATTTTTTCTTTTTTAATATTTTGGGGTGTGATTTAATGTTATTGGGGTCAATGAAAATAGTAATTGGTGGTTAATGTGTTATTTTTATTGAATACCAATTATAATTGAGCCTCTTTCTTTAATATTAAGCTAGTCTTGAATATATCAAAAAAATATTAAATCAGAACAGTTGAGTATACTTAAATTAGATATGATGCTGAGAGAGAAATCTGCTCATTTTGTTATTAAAGACTGATGCTAATCTTTAGAAGGTATAAAATATTAAAATCAATAATTGAAACATAAAATTGCTATTAGTCCTCTAAATATTAATTCTTTTAAACTTAAAGCAATTGTTAAATAAATGGTTATTTTTCTTATTTTTTGGATATAAAACGATCATTCTAATACCCACAGTAACAAATACTAATATATCTTAAATTATTATATAGACGTATCTTGTGCCTGCTTCTCAAATCATGACTCTTTCTACTCGTCCCAAAGAGGTCGCCAAAAAGTGTCAATGCCGAAGCCACAGAGTGCAGTTTCCTTGCCTCTTACATGAATGTCTGATTTTGATAACATGATGATTGATGGGTATGAAGGCGGGAGGGCGAATAGCGATGTATGATATAGAATTAATCAGTAAGTAGATAGTTTAGTCCCATGAATATATCCAATTATAGAGTTAATATTGATTAAAATATCTTCTATACTTTTGCAATGCGATCAAGAAGGATTCGTTCTCGAGAAAAGAGGCTCGCCACAACGTCCCCATATTGTTCTCGTTCTACAGCACTAAATTAGGACTCTCCATAATATAACAATATTGTCAATGCACTATAAACCCTTGATAATTAGCACTCCCTCATGCTGCTTGAGACCACTCCTATTCACTCTGCTGAACTGCATTGTCTGAGGACGACGATAGCACATCAACTTAATCGTCATTAGCTATGTCTTCCCTTTGCCAAAGAAGCTCTATTCCTGCGTCCGGCTTGCGTCAAATGCCTCCCAATTTATCTATCACACTATGCTTAAAAGCCCTAGTAGGATTATTCTCTGAGAAGAAGCATCATCTAAGCTATTTATGAGGATAATGATCCTTCCCTTCTTGAAATGATTCATGGATTGGCGTAAACAGCATATGGAGTTAAATTTTATGAATCGTTGCTTGAAGAATTACGAGAAGGAGGAGGTAGATTCGAAAAGATATAGGTTCTGTAGAGTGATCGCAATACTCGTCGAATAGTGGCTCGCAGAAAGATTTAGCGTAATGAAAAGATTTTATTTGTTCCAAAAAACAAGCTAATCACCCTTGAACTGGCACGTAAATTGCCTCTCGTCGAGAGTTTAATATAATTGAAAGTACCTCTCAGATCTCCTAAGCACTCTCAACTAGCCATCTTTCTCCTTTATCACTTTTAAATGGGGAAATAATCTCCTTTTTACAATTACTTAGCAACTTTTCCAGTTGAATATTCTCACTTTCCCGTCAACTATCCTGCCTAGTTGCTAGAAGAACTAAAAGGAACATGCTTCTTGGAACTAATTGAACACAAGAAACAGGATTCACGTAAAGATTATGATGCAATCGTGAGTGTCGATGAATCTTTCAATCGATTCGACTATCAAAGATTTGTGGAAGCGAGGCTGTTAGTGAGTTCAAGAGTATTTGGGATAGTGGTTGGGCGAATAAAGACGGATGCTCTGGTTCCGTTAGCCGACATGTTAAATCATCAACTACCGAAACAGACAAGCTGGTACTTTTGTGACCAACAACAGGGCTTTGTCATCCAAAGCATGAGGGAGATACTACCAGGGGCAGAAGTGTTCGACTCTTACGGACAAAAATGCAATTCTCGTTATCTTCTTAATTATGGATTTACCCTTCCCGCCAATAGCCTCAATGAAGTCGTAATCATATTATAAGTTAGATTTTGGAAGTCACACTTTTAAACGTGCTCACTGATGGCAAGCCAACTATCGTAAAAGTGAAATTTAGTCAAAATTTGCAATCAAAAACGTTTGAGGAGCTCATGAGCTTAATGAGAGTGGCTGCTGACGAGGAGCAAGCAGAGGGTGAAGATGATGATTTTATTACAAGAATTGAAGACCTCAAGCAGATTCCTTTCAAAAGTGTAGACAATGAGATTAATGCCTGGAAACTTTTGGATCATTTGATTACCGATCGCCTGAAAGAATATCCCACCACCATTGTATAAGACAAAAAACTCCTTAGCAAGGCTAACGATGCCAACATAATCAACGTCCTGAGATTGCGTTCGGGTTAAAAATAAATTTTCATCTTTTTCCAGGATATGGCGAAGCGAATGGTTCGTATGTTTAGCACTGGCCGCCGTGGAGAAATGAAATTGTACGAATCGTACATTAACAAGTTGTAGTGGGACGGCAGATGATTTTTTGTTCAATGCCGTGATGGTGGCAAATATATTTTCTCACTTTGAAATGTAATTATTATAAATTTATTGAGATTCAAAAGGCTCATAATTTTAATATAAAAATATATCGTAATGTCAAGTCTTTTGGTATTATTTAATATCAATATAAAACTTAGTTATAGAGGTCACTAGTTTTTCAATTAGTAACAGCCATGTTTGATGCACTTTATTTTTAATAGACAATTTATATAGACAAAATACAAAATCTCATTTATCTTAAAAAATATATTTCAATCTCTTTAAATAAGATTATTGCTAAACAAGTGAATTTATTAAGATGTTTTCCATACTTATTTATCATTGATATTATACATGAAAAGACAGAAGCGATAAGACTAAGGATAAAGTCAACAAGACTCATCTTCAAACGCTGCATCATAAAAAAAGACTATCACAAAAAAATATCGTTGCTTATGTGGAAAAAGGTATAAAAATCCTCTTGCGGGGTATACTCATATTAACAATGAACATAAGACAAAGTTACGTGAATCTAAGATACTGCTATCCATACGCCAAAAATACTTAGCATCACAATGTAATTAAAAATCATGGGCAGAATGTCCTGAGGTCAGAACAAAGGCACTATAGACCTATATTTAAGAGATACAATAATCTAACGCTTCGAGCAAAAAGGACCAAAAGCTATATAATTTAATAGATCAAACCAATTATCAAATTCGGTAGCTAATAGTTGATATCCATAATAGAATTTCAAGATAGCAGAATAAAATGGTTGAAATATTCAAATTCAAAGATGAAGAGGAAGAGTTTGACCAATGTTAAAATGGATAATCTTTTAACTTTGAAAGCAAAATGCCTTTTAAAAAAGCAGCCAATATCAATTAGAAAGTAGGAAGGTTAAAGGAATTATATAAATTAACCTAAATTGAATAAATTACACCATAATCTATTGAACTTTAACCTTTTTAATTTTCAACTGAAAAGAGGCACATCGTACAGAGTTTAATCTCATATTTTAAAGCATAATTCGCCGCTTATCTACAATTAGAAATTGAGATATTAGTGACTGAGCTTAAAGGTAACAAAAAGCATTTATATAATTAAATAAGAAATTTTGAGCGATAAATATGGAAAAATGAGATTAAAATTAAGTAAAAACTCGAATAATACATTGCCAAATGGTTATAAATTACATCCGACTCATGATAAAATATATTATCTAATTCATTCTGATGAAATATTATATTATTCATTGTATTCATGAATACTATCACTTAAGGAGAGTGAATTTACTGCTAGTTAGATACTACAACACTTTTTTCTCTTTGAAATTGCCCACAAAACTGAATTGGAATGCCTGCTCCTTCTTCTTACCAAAAACTCCCTTTTTCACCAAGAGTTTTTTATCCACGTTTTCAGGTGTTTCGTCTTCCTTGAGTAGCGCTCTGAGCTTCTCTATATCGATATGTGCTGGCACTGATACCACTCCAAAGAAAAACGAATCATTAATGAAAATGACTGTTTTATTATTTTCCTAAATAATTAAAGTAGTACCACCAAAGGAGCTAAAGTACTTTTGAGGTTGGCAAAATATAGGGTTAATTCTTTCTCAAGGGAGGGAATAATGAAAGTATCTAACTTGCTTTCGGCTATATAACGCACTTGCATGGCCAGTAGGCTCATCTTTTGACTCTGGTTCTCCTTTTCATATTTTTTATAATCATCGAAGATTCGTTTGGCAGTCTGAGTGATTTCTGCTTGGTTAATACCCCATAAATCCTTTAAGTTATTGATGACAGTTGTCTCTTCATTTAGGGGCTTCAACACTTTTTTGTTGGCCATGAAATAGAGACGAAGGATACCATCACTAATTCTAGCAGATTTAAATATTTTAATCCATCCAACTTCAGCTGTATTATCACAGTGCGTTCCACAGCAAGCCTCTACATCTACATTTTCTATATTAACAACTCTAATTGTATTTCCAGGAACTATACCGCCTTGATATAGATTAAAACCATGTTTTCCCTCAGCCTCTTTTTTGTTTTCAAAATATTTACGGATGGGATGTCCCTCCAAGATAATGCGGTTGGCCTCGTTTTCAATTTCCATCTCCACTTACTTTGAAATAGATGAATAATGAGTTATATCAAGATGGGCATAATTTTCAGTTTTTTTTGCGCCATTTTGCCAGACGTGAGGACCCAGAATGCGTCGAGCAGCAGCATAAACGATGTGGGTACCAGTATGGAAGGCTCTAAGGGTATTTCTGCGTTCAATATCTATTTTGCCGTGAACCTGCACTCCCACAATATTTTCATCAACCTAGTGATCAAGATAATGTAAGAAACATCTTCCTACTTTTTGAACGTCATAGACCTGATAAAGTCTTTGGCCTGAATGTAATGAACCTAAATCATTCACCTGTCCTCCTGATGTGGGGTAGAATGCACTGCGATCTAAAATCACAATATTTCTGCCCTTGGCTTTATCTTCAACATTTAGCATGGTACCAATTATCTTCGCTTCAAATTACTACATGCGATGGTTTTAATAGTAAAGATTCACAGTTTCTGGATATGTGATCGTATCATATAGAATGAGTTCAGTAGCTTTGGCGACCTTTTCTTCTCTTGCAGCTATCTAGGCATAAAGATTGTCAGGGACGGGCATTTTGCAAATCTGAGAAATAGCATCAGCAGGAATTCCCCAAGATTGTATAGCTAATATCCAGTTATCAAGCGATAGAACTCCTTTGTTTTTATTAACTAGCTGTTATAACTTTTTCTTCTGAGCTGTTTCAGTGCTAGCCCAGCGCTCATATTCAATACGAATGATATCTCCAAATGATTTATATTCCGAGAAGTGACCATATAACTAGCCAAGATCCTTTTTGTGATATTCGAATAATTAAAGCAGTCCTTCTATTTAACCCAATGGCTTCCACCAATTGTTCTTTTTCAGGATAGCGAAGACACGTCGAAGAACGTTTCTACAGTTAGAGCCTCCACCAGTGTTGCTGGGAAGACCACCATCTTGAATAATCATCAAAACTGAACGGGTGTGGTCCAGCACCACATAAAGATCTTTTACAGGCATTATGGCTTCTTTAACCTTTTAAACTGAGAGACCAACTACTGCAGATATATCGCGCCAAGTTTTTTCAATATCCTCAGCTTCATCAATATTTAGCTGACAAGTATAAGGACCAAGTTTTTCCCACACTTCGTTGTTGAGAGGAACACCTGTCTTTTCTCTTAAAAATTAAAGAGATGTTTTGAAGACGTCATAGTATGAGGTTGGTGATCCATTGATAAGCCAAGGAATACGTTCTAAACCAATGCCTACATCGATAACCTTCACTGGTAGCTCCTCTGTGCGTCCCTCGTGATCGTACTTATATTGCATAAACACCATATTGCCCAGCTCAAGTCCATGAATAAAGTACTCTACACAAGGTCCAAGATTGCCTCCTCCAGCCCAAATGTCCTCGATAAAAGTGATATCTTCTGGATCAATCTTGAGTTCTTCTGTGAGCCAACGATAGTTGAATTATACACATTCATCCTTGAAAAATATGAACTCACCAGGTTTGTTGAAAACTTGAATGCCAATCATCACAAAACCGGAAAAATGGCGTCCAGTCAAACCAATGTTATCGAGATCGTTGAAACGTAGGCAAAACTGAGGGCAAATCAATGGATTAGCAGGAGGATCCATTTATCCAGTTACACAATAAGGTTGGAAGCAAAAGATACCAGCAGCCACATAGTCGACATCGTTACGCCAACGAGCAATAACAGGATAGCGGTCAATTCGTTTGCAGGGAACACGAGCGGAAGTTAGTGATCGTTCGAAAGAATCCCAAGCCTCCTTGTATGTAATCTTCTTTTGAAGCCCAATGCCGCATCCAGTTCCAATGAAGGAGTATTTACCACGACAGCTGTTTTACAATAAGAGTACTTAGAGTCACCACATGTAGTAGACTTTTCTGACTTACGCCAGTAGTAGTGTCCGCATTTGCATCTTGCGCGGGAGAAACCCATCTTCTTGAAGGTCTCGGTTGGGTAATACTTATCAGGGTTAGCCTCAAACTCGGGTCGCACTAAGGCCTTGACTTCCTGAATGAGAGAAAGTCTACCTTTGCAGAAAGACACTTGACTACGCTTTCTTTCGGAACCGATTCGTCAGCCTACATCTAATTAAGTAAAAAAATAATGAAAGAAATAAAAATTTACTTACATCTATAGTGGTGAACCATCTCAAAGCTCTCCAAGGAGACGGTAATAAGTTTGGTCGAAAGTTGCGGAGTATATTTCGAGCAAGGCAAAGCATTTATGGAACTCAAAAACAGCTCACTTAAAAGATATATGGGATAGCATAATGGACTGAGATACATTTCATTTTCCAATATAAAAGAATGAAGTAATCATAATTAAGTTGCAGGCAAAGCAGCTTCCCGCAACCAGGCATAGCAACGCTGAATTTAACTCTACACCACTTATTCATCTGTCTCTGCATCGTTATCAGCTTCCTAAGTAAAATATTGATTACAACTTCCTTGAGTTTTCTGATAAATCTGAGGGGTAAATTTAGTTGATCCTCTTGATAGCAGGGTACCCTCAATGTTTGCTTAGACTGTTTGAGTCTAAATCGTAAAATTTTCTAGATAAGGTGGAAAATACTTCGTGATGAGGGTCTTTAATGCTTTTTTCGAGCAAGGTCCGAATCTTTCTGTTTTTGGGTCGACGTGAAATTAGAGATTTGGCCTTACTTACAGTCTGAGAGTCCTCTATGTCCGTTTCTATGTAAGTATCGGAGCGCTTGATGTGTACTTTGGAAATATTCTTCATATTCTTGTCAGTTGTGTTAGAATATATATAAGTATGATAACCAATTTAAATGATTGTTATATTGCGCATTTTAGAAGCGGGAGAGCTTTCAAGTCAAATAACAGTAACTCTTGATCAATTCCGACCAGAACATGACCATTAGAATCGTTTGTTATTTCCGGATTACGTCGGTAATGATGGCGACTATTGAAATATTTCATTAAAAGAGTATATCATCATATAATAAATGCGCAGGTAGTTCAACTCATCATACGAATCAGTCATCGGGCTGATTAAGTCAATGAAAAATAGCAATGATTATCTAAACCGTACCATCGGCATCGAATCACCAGCTGCTCTTACTGCCCACCTTCGGACAGATCAACCCGTTATTGACAAAATTGTATCTGATATTGAGAAACTTATCCAGCAGCTTTAGCAAAGTTATCTTGACCCCGATACTGCTCGTAAAATCGGGACTGCCAAACAGCAGTTTCGTATTCAGAGAGATCGAAGGAAACAACTTTTGCAGTCAATGAGTTCTGACGATAGAGACGTTGTTAACCCATAAATAAAAGGTAAAGTGGCTCAAAATGGTCATACTAACAGCGAAGCATCGACTGAAACAAAGAGAGAAGATAGTCAATCCACATGGAGTAGATTCACTCATAAATAAAATGATCCAGCAGCCAAAACTGAGTCTGCGAACATCTAAATGCAAAGGTAAGACGAATTGGGGCATTAATATGAATTGTAGCATCGTATAATGCAATAGCGTAGCCATGAGATCAATAATGTATCTCGAAATTTGCTCAATGTGCATAATATTATCAACTAAACTGCCACTCTTACGCACGAACAGGGAGAAAAGCTGGACATTATAGGGTAAGAGATATTTACAACCTTCAAGTATGCTCGAGAAGGTAGATAAAATTTAGTAGAGGCAAATTAACATCATAGAAGCGCCCGGAGAAAGTATGTATATTTATCTATGATTCTTTTACTTACTCTTGCAGTGTGTGCGATTTTGGTTCTGGCTTGATATTTTTTATAGAATCATTTCTTAGCTTATTTTATTTGCTATTTCAAGATATCAAAATAATCCACCATATAAAACTCATTATATCCTTTTCATAACTCTTCTAAAGATACTAAAATACGACCAAACCAATGTATTAATTGCCAGCAAATGTTATTATTTAAATTTAAAAGAACTTAATCTTATGATTTATCCGCAAAAAAGGTAAATTAATTCAAGGTAGGGTTCACTCTTTAAAATCCTCAAGTTAGCATTGCAGGATATGAAATTTTATTTATATTTGATCCAATATTGATTCAATCATAATGTTTGATTATGCATATAGTGTCTAGTATTTGCTAGAATACAACAAGGTATCATCTTCCATCATCTTCACGACGATGCAGAATGGCTTCTCTCATGCGGTTGGTATCCTTTTTACCCTTATGCTCGCCATGTCTCACGTTTATGTTTGCTATCACTTTACGCCATCCAGCTCCTTCGTTGAGTTTAGCCATCTCTTCCTTTGTATCGTTTTCCTGTCGAACGTTTTGAGTTACTCTGGCCTCTTTCTCTTCTTGCTTGTGATCTAAAAACTATCTCAGTTGCCTTCTACCGTCTTCTTGGCGTTGAAGTTTGTCCTGCCACTATTTGTTCTATATCATTATAGCTTTACGCTTTTTTCTCTTAGTGTGGCTTGAATTTTTTATTCATCCTCCCTTATGCGGCGAGTAGTCACATCTTATTCGAAATCATTAAATTCATTATCAGGCGATGCTTCATCTACGAAGTCAGTGGTGGGCTGATTAGCAGAATATTAGCTGAAATTATATTGCGGTTGTTCTACTGCAACTGGATCGGCTGAATGAATAAATAGGTACATGGATCAAAGTTAAATGCCTGTCCATATTGAAATGGTTAAGGTTGCTATGCATGTGGCTAGAAGTTGGAAGAGGCTTATGTTGGGTGTTCAATTTACTCAAAATAGTTGTCCATTGTTGAGATACGACTAAATTTTGATAAATAGTTGGATTTATCTAATTTAAATTCATCATCTCCAACATTTCAAACTTTAATAGTGATAGCAGAGATAAACAATTTCAAACATACCATTAAATATCATTAATCAAGTTATGCATTTTTTAAATGCAAGGAGTTATTTCTCATAATAATGATACTGTTCTCTTTATCTCTTTAAGCATGGATAATTTTATCAGTGTTCTACCGGGTATATAATTATAAGAGATAACAAATGGATCAGTTAATGTAGTTTTCGGCTCGTAATGTCAAGGAGTCAGTCATTCAAAAAGAAGAATATGGTACGATCGTAGAGAAGGAGAAGAAGAAAAAGAAGAAGAAAAACAAGGAGAGAGAAAAACACAAGGACATTGATTAGGATAAAATTAAAGAACTTGCTCAAGCTTCAGAAATTCATACAGTCGATTAGTTAACTCCTGAAGAAAAGGAAAGGTACTCTATCGCAGAAAATCATCCTCTTAAAATAATTTGCAACAACTTACCTTTCCAGATCACTTTGGAAGAAATCTTTCAATATTTCAACACTGTTATCGCAGCCTCGAATCCAGAACTTGCCATTCCACTTCCCATAAAAGATGTAGAGTTTGACCGTGCCAAGACTTTTGCCATCTTGACTATGTCCTCGAGAAGAGTCAAGGACTTCTTCCGCAATCACTCCGAATTTGCGTATATTGAAGGTACAACAACCTTCGTAATGGTTAAACCTCGAGATTTCTTCCAAGAAAAATATCTAAAGAAGAAGGAACTCAAAAGTTTAGGCACAGATAATAAGATTTATCTCGGTGGTTTGCCTCTCTCTTTCAACGATGAACAAGTAAAGAAAATATGTGAGACTTTTGGTAAACTCAACTATTTTAATTTGGTGCGTGATGGTGGCGTATCTAAAGGTTACTGCTTCCTAGAATACGAGGAACATGCTTGTGGATAAAAGGCGATTAAAGCGCTTAATGGCCTACCAATTGCAAATACCAAATTAAAATGCCATTCTGCCACCCTTGGTAATAAAGCTCTCGATATTGATCCAACGAGCACAGCGAACTTGCTAGGAACTTTGGGAAAGCCATCCAACAATACCTTTGGATCTTACTTGCTTTCTTATTAAAACATCACTAATATTGATGTGCAGATGACTCTTTATAGTGAAAACTCTTGCAAACTGCCAAGTAGAGTTGTTCAATTTCTCAATATGTGCTATTTAGAGGATTTGTTTGAAGAGGATATTGTTGAGGATTTAGAGTATGATGTAGCTGAATAATGCAAAAAATATGGTCCTATAGATCAGGTGGTCATCCCACGGCCCGATTTAGGATGTGGCTATGCAGGTCCTAGTGTGGGTAAGGTTTTCGTTAAATTTTTGTACATTACTCATGCCAAAAAAGCAAGACAGGGAATTGCAGGGCGAGTATATAATAAACGAACAGTAGTAACTTCCTTTTACCCCGAGTAAAAGTTTAATTGTAAAGAATATTTGGTCTCAGTATGATTTATGATGGATATAAATGCATCTTGTAAAAGTAATATTAAACATCTTTATTTAATGTTTTAAATTGTTTCGGATATCAATAATGTATTTTTTGAATAGGGTCTCCATAAATATATAATGAAAGAAAAATCAAAAATAGGGAATCTTTTCTAATTCATGCTCGCTTTGAATTTACATTTTTTACTCCATTTATGCTTTAGATAGAAATTAATTAATTAAAATAACTGCATCTACGATGGTATTAACATCAAAATCATCTTTTTTTTAGAGCTAGAAAATTGCTTTTCTTACCTCAATTCCACTATCTGAGCAAAATAAAATATTTATTACATTATTATTTATTGTTTTAAGCTTCGGGATTGAGTTAGCATGCATCTGAACAAATGCTTGTATTCTCCTCAAACCTCGTAAAATAGTCTTGCGAAATTTATTTTTAAGATTATTGAAATCAGTAATTGAACGAAAGAGTAAAAAAGCTTCTTAATTTGGAAAGGAAAAGCGAAGAGTTTTGTGTTGATTAAAAGAAGTCTTTATATCTTCGGAATTATAATTTAATAGATGCCCATCCATATCAACAAGTTTTGGAAAATATTTATGCCGATAATAATTACAAACTTTGTTTAAATTACCCTCTCGCAAAAATGAATTATAAAATTATAATTCTCTTTATTTAGTCCATAGTTTGTCTAAATTCATATGATTTTTATCAATATTCACAGTTTTTGAAAGTTTGAAATGTAAAGGCCTGTCATTGACTTTACAATATTTTAGTCTTATTTTTTATTGCAAGGAAAGCATTAATCTTGTATATAGATTAACTGATTATTCCTCAGTAATAAACACTTCTTCTATATTGTAGATTAATTTTATAAATTTTATAAAAGTTAAAGCTTCATTTTTTGGGCATTTATTGCTCAAGTGGAACAAGATTGAATAAAGCATCTTAATTTAATCACAACTAATGGTGCTAATATTCTTTTTGCAGTCCTCAATCAAAAATGTTTACAATTTCCTAAAAGCATCTGTAATAAAAGAGCAAGCCACGCATTTATATGTCTTATCATCTCTAAGTATTTTATTAATTACATTATCATATTGATACGATCTTAAATTATTTAATTACGCATGTGCTGGATACCATACCCTTTTTTGCAGAAAGACTTTGCTCCTAAATATCGAGTTAAATATCTATAGCCTTTTGTATCTAAAATATTTTTAGAGTTAACTTGCTCGTGTTCATTATTACATATTGTGATTTTATTTGTTAAAATAATTCGTTGATATATTAGCCTCATTTCTGAGTTTTTATTTCTTTAAAAAGGATTAAAATTTGTTGAATTTTTGTTACATTCCGCATTTAGTTGAATGAGTTATTAAAAACTAGGCTAATTATCCTGATGGGGTTGCTTTAACAAATTAGTTTCATTTTTTTCTTTATTAGGATTATCTTTTATAGAATTCTTCATCAAAAAGTATAGCTTGGAGATTAGCTTTTGAATATCTAAATGATAAAATCGTTTTTAAATTTATTTAATTGATTCTTTTATTTCTTACTGAGTAGGCTAGAGTAAATGTGCGCCTATTTGCACTTATTCATCTTGAAAAATATTGATCATTTCATAGAATGAATCCTAAATCAGTTCAGCATAATCGAATTGTCTGTACATTTTTATAAATATTTTTGCAAGCAATGATAATGATCAACATTTCTTGATAAAACACATTTATTAATATTAATTCCATTTATTCTACTATATCAACTCTGTGATAAAAGTGAAAAAAATAAAAATCAAGACATAATTGAAAATATTACAAAGAATTATCGTTTAGATTGCCTCTTCAAAAAAATAAAGAAATCAAAACTCATCTTCTATCATTTGTAACTCCTTGTTTAATTCCCATGTTTTAGCCTTTTAGATCAATTTATCCCCTGTCGATTTTACTTAAAATAACCTCTGATATTTGAAGGAAAATAGAATCAATATTTTGCCCTAATTTGGCTGAACACTCCATAAAATGCAATCCATTTTCTTTGGCAAAATCCAGTCCTTCGTCGTAGGAGACCTCTCTTCTAATTTAAATCAATTGAACGTGCTTTATAGGTCAGATTTATTTCCAATTAAAAACAAAGTGATATTGTCATGGGAGTTTGTTCGTACCTCTTTCAGCCATTACGAGATATTATTAAAAGAATTTCGGTTACTAATTTGGTAGATCAGCATGATCCCAATTGATCCCCGATAGTAAGACCGAGTAATCGCTTTAAAGTTTTCATTACCAGACTAATTTGTAAATAATTTACAGTATCCCATATCTGGAGTTTGATTGTTCGTTCTCCAACAGCTAATATTTTGGATCCAAACTCCACTCCAATAGTCATATCATGTTGATCTCTAAATTTATTGTCAACAAGCACACTCACGATGCAGCTTTTTCCAGTCCCTATGTAAATGCAACTGTACCTGAATCCCCTACAACAACAAGTTTGAAAAGAAAAGTGTAATTACTCATTAAATATTATAGGATATGTTCATTTTCCAGCAAGTATCCTATTGATGAACGAATTAAATTTTATTAGATTTACCTATCTATGGAGATTATTTTTTAAATTTTAAACCATGTCAATATCAATTTTAACAATATATAATTATTTTGGATTATTAATGCTTATATATGAGTAGAATTGGCAAAAAATAATTTAAATTTATATTAAACTGATAGAATCGAAATTGCATGATTTAGATGAATCCATAAGTAATATATAAAGCTAAGTTTATTTATCGCAGAGGAATGTACTTAGAGTTTCCCCCCTTTTTAAAATCTCCATTTATTTATAGATTTTTTATTTTTGGTCTTGTATCCTCTTTAGTCATCAAATAAGCACCTAATTTAAACAGATTAAATGATTTTGCGAAAAAAATGGGGAAGAAACACAACTGATGTTTTCTAAATTTAAAATTATAAGTATAAACTTTAAGAAAATTCTAAACTCTTACTTAAACTTAAAATTTATATTTCTTTACTTATTCATACGAAAATTTGCACATGAGATTTTGATTTTAAGTTAACTGCATACATTCTATTATGGTTACCTCTATATAATTATTAAATACCAAAGATAATAGCCCAATGGCTTCCAATCAGCAATAGACCACCAAAGTTTAGAGAAAGTAAAAATATCATACTATCACCTATGATGTAAGATTACAAATAACTTAGACACGAAAAAAATTAATTTAAATGGTTATTGAACATGGAATTTCTATTTATAAAGCTTCAAAACTATTAGAAATAAATAACGCAACAGCAAAGGTTATCATACGGAAATATCGATCAGATGGCTCTATCTTTCGAAGAAAGGGAGAAAAATCTTCTTCAGAATAATAGGAGTCACTGTTTCCAGTTTAAGAACAAATTTAATAACCCCAAAGGAGCAATTAACTTAGACCTTTAGAATTATTTAATAGAAACGAGCCCACAATTGAATTTAAGACTTATTACAACCCAATATCTTATTGGAACAATAATTGCTACTTTTATATCAATTATAAATTTTGATTTATATATAAAATTATCTCTATAAATTTTGAAATAAAAATAATCAATCAGAATGACAAAAGGAAGTAAAATTATGGAAAACTTCAAAAAAATAAAAATAGCTTTCCTTATATCTATTCTTCATTAATTTTTAATTTAATTAGAAATATTAATAATCTATAATAAGCAAATTTGTGATAGTTTTTAGTTCGTAATTTGATTAATTACTAAAATTAATTCTCAAACAAGCGTGAAAAAGTAATAAAATCAGATATTAAAATAAACATCAATTTGTTTTTTAAAGAAAGTATATAATTACGGCTTCTCAACAACTTTCTTTTCCCAAGGAGAATCTTTAAAATGTAAATTTGATTCAATGATGTTTTTGAAATAATTAAAACTGAAAATTCTTGCACTCTTATTCAGTATGAAGAGCGGTAAAAATTTTAACTTTAAATCAGCATTGGATGCTAACTTTATCCTTGCTTTTTACTTTGATATCGGAATATATTCCACTATAAAAAATTTGTATTCCATTCTTACAAAATCGCTATCCTTTGATATTCTCATTCCTATTTTTTATTGATATACTTAATCTTTTAAGATTGTTTTCGAGTACATAAATACTGATTTGGTCGTATACAGTCTGTCAAATGCCATGGCTTTAAAGAATACTTATCTATCAGTTAATAAAGGGATATATACTTTTGCTGTGCCAACTTTTTAGTTTCTCCTAACATTTTTTAAAGTTTTGGTCTCATAATTGAAGGGAACATAAAGATTAAAGAGATCAATTTATGTTGCGATGGCTAAAAAATTCTCCAAGGATATATCTACAATTGCATCAATGAGTATACTAATTTATTTGGTTTCTTCATTAATTTTATAGTACAATTTAATGTTATCTTCCTCTTTATCTAATTAATAGCCTGTTTAATTGAAATAAGAGTAATATTATAGCATTTCGTCATAATCCTTCTTGATATTCAGGGCTAAAGCTTTTTAAGATGTGTTTCTGTCATCAGCAGATTGCTTTTATTGGATAAATTATAACAAATTGAAAGCCTGGTCGATTTTATGTTCCTAGTAAAATATTTCAGCAAACTTCCATATATTGCCCAAAGATAATTCCGTAGCATAGTTAATATTATTTAAAAGTTTGATTTTTATGATTTCTTAGGTTTCCTCTTTCAAGTAGTGTTAACTTAAATCTTTATCTTCCACTTGCTCTTTGGTTGAATTCAATATCTTTTCATTTTATTGCTTCGACCTGTTATTCTCATCAATATCAATTTCATCGATACTCAACATCTCGATGATATCGTTTATCATGAGCACATATGTTTTGTCCTAAATGATTTTATTTTTACTAAATTCTAAATTAAAAAGTTTCCTTCAATAAGGCATCGATTGAATTGCCATCTTAACTTTGATAGTTGTTGTTTAGAGAATAAGATATCATATTGCTTGTAAAATTAAATCTGGATAAAAGAATGAATACGCACCTATAGAGAGGGTATATAGTCAATAAAAACTATTTGGTATTTTGTAATCTTTAGATGTCTTTGAGGTATTGATGAATCTATTCTTCAGTGGATGAAGTTGACATATAAAGGACGATGTTATATTTAGTAAATATCCTCAGACAATCTTAAAATTAAACTCAAACTACGAACCTGATAAAATATGACAAAAAATAAAGTAATTTTATGGTTTATGGATGTTTCTAAATTAATAAAATCAAAAACACTCAAATAGTTTTCTCAACGTAATTAAAACATTTGATACAAATTAATATGCCACTAAAATGAAAAGAGTCGATAAAGAATCTGAATAAAGCTAGAAGCGGTTTTAAAGATAGCAAGATCAACTATAGGTAAACGAAAGAATAAATATAAAAAATAGCATCTTCTTATTTTTGTTTCAGGATAAGAAAAAGCAGAGAGATAATGAATAATGTAAATATTGCCATAAAGGCATTTTACATTTTCATCTAAGCAAATTCGTAAGCAAATTATTAAGCAAAATAATGAATTTTGATGTTGGAATAGAGATAGGGATAAACAGCAACTAAATTTAATATTTTGAAAATAAATTGCCTTGCTGTTTAAAGGAGTAGGAAAATCTTATATTTAATATTTTTCTTCTTGTAATACTTTAAATGATAGGAATTAAATTTTAATTTGATTTCACCATTTTTAATGTAATAATTTTTTAAAAAGAGCAACTCCATTTTATTCTGAATCGAATAGATAAAAATTGAAATCAGCTAACTTTTATTAATTAAATCAGCTCAACCTATGGTCATCACCATTCATATAAATAATATTATGATTGTTTTGATTCTTTCATCTCTTTAAAAATTATTAATAATCAAATATAGAACCCCAATGAATTGCACATGTAAGAAGGCTCAAAGGCGTTGACCAAGCAATAGTTTTGATTAATAAAGAATACAGGGGTTGTATATTCGTTTGGAAATATAAAATTATTCCTTAAGCTTTCTTCGTTCGCATTTCTCTGTTGATTTTGAGATGTTTGTGATTTTCGTGATTTCGTACGTTTTTGCATACTTTTTCGATGGTTTCTGATGATAAGTTTGGCTGTTGAGTTGCAAATTCCTAAGGATTGAGCAGCTTTGCTGATGGTCTCTCCATTTTCTATAACTTTATCAACTAACTATATTTTTTCCTACAATATGAAATATTTTATACTTGAGGGGTAATTTTATGGTATGATCTTTTCAGATGACCAGCATGCTTTTATTTTTATTAAATAACTTCAGACATCTTCTCTTTAATTCTAAATATTATTTGTTAAATATCGCTTTATATTTTTAAATATTAGCAATGGAAACAATAGTTTTCAAATTTTGATTAACTTTGAGAATGTTCCTTCTGGATAAATAAATACATTGAATTGTATTCACTATATTTCAATAGAATATTTCAGGGGATAATACTTTTGAGGTTAATTTATATTTTTAATTTTTCATGATTTTTGTCAATTGTATTTGACTTGCCCTTTTGGCATCTTTTTTAATTTATAGGATTTTGCATAACTATGCTGTCATTTGAACAAGCAATATAATTTATCAATATAATCGTAATTATCCCTCTATTAGTTTACTTGGCTTTTTCTGGAATATTTCTAAACAATAAACCCTCATTAAATAATTTCCTAATTGCTAAATACTATTTAGGTATTGAGGAAACAGATGATTAAACATTATTTTGATCATTAAATATTATTTTGTCTTTAATTTGTATTTGTATTTCATACCTTATAAATTCAAACCTCTTTAAAAATAGGATTTTAAAATATTAAAAAATTGAATGCTCAATAATGCTAATTATTGAATTTATGATAAAAAAATTGAAATAATTTTAGACCAATTAAATTGCAAGATCAGAAATTCACATCTCGAGGGAATATAAAACAAGGAGGAGAAATAAATATTTTATGAAAATTCTTGTTCATCTAGCTTTGTTAGATATATAGATATACTTGAATGCATCCATTGCTTTTTTGTTTTATGATTTGATATGCATATTGATGATTTTCAATAAATCATATAAGTAAACATTAAATTAATATCAACAAGAACAAAAATATTATCCAAAGGATTTAAGGAATATTGAAATAAAGTGATAATCCTGAACTCTATGTTTTAAATAAATTTATTGGATTAAAACTACGGCTTTATTAATTATTATTATAAATGTTTAACGGTTTGCAAAATACAACCTTTGCCTCCTTCAAAATCCATAAAGATATCACCACTTTGGGCATAAAAACCAGTGCAGCAAAAAAATACGATCATCTCCCAACCAGCTTTCAGCAGATTAAAGAACTCAAGGAGAGCAATCCTCCCAAGTATATTCATCAAATTTCGAATAAAAAGACCTTATAAAACCAATAGAATACATATTCCAACGCAATTCTAAATCAAGAACCTGGCAATATGAGAAAAAACCTTATTAAAGTCGACAAATCAAACAAAAAGTATAGCAACTATCAGATATATAAATCTCCTTCCCATAAAGTATTTTAGCCAATTCAAGCAAGCATCAAGTAAAGAGTTCTTCAGAATAATAAATATTATCTTAAAGTGAATCTACCGAAAAATGATTAACATTTAAACAATGCCACTCCATATATATGTAAAACAAACCGAACATTCGTGGATTATTAGAATTCAAAAAATAATTCAGTATTCAATACCAATCAGAAGAACATGTAATTATCAGAAAAGGGATCAATCAGCATTTCTTCAAAGGCAAGTTATGATAGTAGTATTCCAAATCTTAGTTAAGATTCTCTCAGTGTCCAAGACAAATCATAAAATGTAAATAACTCGATTGAATTGATGGAATAATCACCAAATTTGCAAAGCATTGACAATTTTAATAGGCCTCATATTCAATGTAATGCTATGAAAAAAAGCATGCAAATTTAGTATTCCAATGAATATTATGCTCCAAAACTTTCCGAGAGTGTTTCAAGTAGTGTCTCTTCGAATGTGAATTCAATTAACTTTACTTAAAAATTTAAGCACTATAGAAAATAGCATCAGGAAATAAAATGCGCAAGGAAATTAAATATGCGATAGTTTATCGTGATCAAAGAAATTGGATCAGGCAAATATGGAAAAGTATTTTTAGTGGTGTACTTTGTTTATTATACAGACATAAAATTACAGGCTTCATTTGTGCTCTAAAATCAGTGTCCAAAAAGATAATTAAGCAATAAAACTTGTAGACTCCTTTTTTGAGAGAAGTCAAGATTCAAATGTATCTGAATCACCCAAACATCATTAAACTTTACGGATTATTTCAGGATACTGATAATGTTTATCTAGTTATGGAGTATTGTTCTGGAAACCATCTTTTTAACCTCATGCGGCAGAAAAAACAATTTTAATAAAGATAAATCATGCAAATTTTAGGTAATATTTTTGAAGCTGTTTCCTTTCTTCATTGCAATGGCATTATTCATAGGGACATCAAACCAGAAAATATTGTGATTGAAAATGTACCCTTATTTTAAAATAGGAAGTTTATAAACTATGTGATTTCGGTTGGGCTGCTTATGCCTGCGGCGACAATCGCACCACTTTTTGCGGAACTCCTCTTTATGTTTGCCCTTAAGTTTTAAAAGGGTAGTAGTATAACTCAAAGGTAGACATCTGGGGACTGGGAGTAATCGCATATGAATTAATTTTTGGAAGAGTTCCCTTTTGTATTACAAGCAGTATGGACTTGATGAAAATCGTACTATATCTTTAAATCAGATAAAAGATCCAGTATATTTCCCAAATTGGAGCACCTCCTCTGAAAAGCTTATTCCTTTCGTCAAACTGATGCTGAGCAAAAATCCAAATGAAAGACCCAGTCTGAACGAGATCTTATCTACTTAAGCTTTTCGATAATTTAACTATAATTTCAAAGGTCCACTTCGTCAAGAGCTATTTAAATTATTTTGATATTTTTCTTGCTTTAGCGGTCAATAAATTATTAAAATCACATGTCAAATAAAGAATATCGATTATCACATGGTCAAAATGGCTCTCATCCGAATCTATAAATCTTGAATTGCTGACTTGCAACTGGTTAATGATTTTTTCAAAGTTTGCTATTCCGGAAAAGTCGGAGCAGTGAAAGGTGCGACTGTTGGAAATTTACTCGTATAGAAGGGTCCAATGTTTTTAATATCAATCTTTATTTCTTTCTTTTTGATCTCCTTTAATTCACTGCCGTTAAAAAATTCAGGGAAATTCGAGGGGATAGCTCAAATAAATGAATGAGTACAATCTAGTCTTTTAATTTGCGAAAATTAATCACAAATATTCCTTCGGTAATTGCTTAATCCACAGATTGGATTTTGATTGACTCCATCAAGAGTTTGCAAATGTAAATTTTTAAGGTTTTCACAGGTCTTCAATGCTCGTATCTGCTCAATTCCTTTGATAAGATTTCCTTCCAGATTGAGATTAACCAACTCAACGGCATTCGCAAGTGCATCTACATTGACAATTGAGTTTAATGAAAGATCCACAATGCGAAGCTTATTTAAAATTTTTAGAGAGCCGATGTTTTCTATACTGTTTTCGCTAAGATTTAAAACCATCAAATTGGTACAATCAGCCAAAGGTTCAATATTTACTATTGCTTGACCTGGAAGAGTAATTGTGAAAATGACTTCTGATGAAAATTTATTTGTAAGAGTTTTTAACATCGGAATATTGATTTTTCCACCAATGTCATACTTCTCTTTCTTGTATTGTGTGAGATCCCTGAATTTTTAGATGTTAAGATCATTGAGATTGGCTCCTAACAGTTTGGAGTTGATGTTATTATCTTTGACTTCGGTTTTACGCTGCTTTGACATCGTTACAAATGATAAATAGCTTCGATTAAAATTATAATATATTACCAAGATACAATAATTCAATTTCTCTTCTCATGTAAGAAAAGTTCAATAGAATACCTCACTTGTTTATAAAAACTGTAATAATTCATTTCATGTATATGAGGTAAACTCCTGATATTGGACCTAGCCATTTGCTTGCTCGCTGAGATGTTCTCTCTTCTGACGCTTAATAAGATTTCGAATCCACTTGCGATAGATTAAAATTGCTACAATAATGACAAGAAGAGATAGCCCAATATATGCCAATGCTTCAATAAGCCCGTTGCTTTCAGATTTTACAGTAGAATTTGTGGGATTCGGATTGATGCTGCTAATTTCTTTATCTGATTGTAGCATGAGTATCGGTACTTGCTGATAAGAGTATATAAACCGATAATTTTGGTCAATATTTCTCTCTGGTTTAGCATCAGCTAGCACTCCTACAAGAATATATTTTTTTGTTTTAAACTTTTCTAAAATCACGTTAATCTAAATTATTGATAATTTACATCAAATTTTATCGTCATTGAATAATCTTGTTTATTGGTTGAAAATCCTGAAGATAAGTAATTACCATTATGGCAATTCATAGCGTCATATAGTTGCATTTACTCCTCAGCCAAATATGCAGTGTAGTTTACATATTCGAGAGGAACTAAAGAAGAACTGTTGGGTTTTAATGGGAATACTTCAATCGTCAAAAAACCTGCTGATTTATCAACTCTGATTTTATTAGTGGAATATTAATCATATCCAAATCCAGCGCCAGTAACCTAATCTATTTTTCTCCAGTTGATCGTGGCAGATGCAGCTTGAACATGAATAAAAACAGGCCCATAATAACTAAATTATATGACATTATTAGCTTTGCGAATCTGCCTGATATCGCTGTTCATTCCAGCAACCTGATTAAAGGAACTTGATATAGTGATGGCTGCTCTGCTAGCGCATTCGTTAATTTATATTAAACTTCTACCGTCAGCATATAAACTCAAATTCATTTATTTCGCCACCATAAGTTTGTTGTTTTCCGGGAAATAGTTCAACTTAGAAGATTGAATAAAAGTCAAGAATAAGGAATCATTCAGTCTGAGGCAAAATTCATAGTTTGCAGGGATAGCTTTTGGAGGATTATCAACAGTGATAATCATCTAATTTTTGGCAATATTCTTATTTAACGACAGCGTTTTATTATTGATTTCACATGAAATTTAAAGATTGTTCATGATATCGGCTTGATTTTCTCCAGTAATTGATATCAAAAACTGCTCATTTGGATCATCAAACACACCTCTCACACACTCACGACTATTCTTATTAAGGTTGATGAATTCTGGAATACCGTACTTAATGTTAAGACCTCTTTTACTGACATCTTTATCACTGATCAATCCAAAGGAAAAACTTGTATCTTCGATGGCTTCTATGATTATTTTACTCCATTCAATATAAATATAGTTATCTTTAGAAGAATTTTATTGTTTTTTTGACAAATTAGCATATTGAGTTGACTGATTTGCTGTATAGATTTAATTCATTTAGACTATATTGGAGAAAGAGTCTATTACTTTTATGCTTATAGAGCCATATTGAACATTTATTTAGAACTGGACTATTTTGTCTGTTACTATTCTCAATTTTTCAGATTCACATTGTTTTAACTCATCTTTAATCATGGAATCCATTATTATTGGAAATTAAGACTCCTGTGAAGGAATTATAATTGAAGATTTTGTCTGTCTTTCGGCTGTAATAACAATCAAATAGAAACAATTTGTGCAAAAGTTCTTTGTATCACTTGAATCTATTCGTAAATAATCTTTTCCAGTCCAGCTATATTTCTATTTTTTTGAATCATCCATGAGGAGATCCTTTACAGTGGGGTAAGTCTTTACTTTGATTATTAATTATCCATTTTGATGAAGAGTCAGAATTTTAAAAGTTTCGTTTGTATCATGCTGATAAATATATTTTATTGATTGATCCCTTTACAATGTGATATCAGTATAAAGTCCACGCTCTATAGTACTTAGGAGATTTCTAATTGAGGTAGTCACATCAATGGAGTAGTGACAATTATCAAGGGCTTATAAACTAATTGAGTAGGTCCCTTCTTCAGCATCTCCATAAATAAGGTTACCTTTTGATGATTTTTTGTCATAATCAGAACCTGTTGCTCGAATATCAGATCCTTTTCTCATGTAAATGTTGACACATTCTTGATTCTGAGAGTTAACAGTAACTACTATCGTTCCATTTTGACTGTTGTAAAATTCATAGAAAGTAAATGACCTATGCCCTATATAAGAAGCCACTGGCTTGTTTTATTTGAGAACTTTATCTTCCTGAGTACATTCAATAATAAATTTGGTTTTTTAGTGATCAAAACTATCGCTCTATTTTTCCACCGTTAGCAAAAGAAGACATTATGTACAATTAGCTGTTCTAATTTGATTTTCTGTAATAATTGCAATTTGATAAGTGTAATAAAAAGGAGATAATGATTCAATGGTCTTTTGAGTGGAAGATGGAAAAGATGCCTTTTAATTCCAGTAATCATTGGCTTCAACAATCTTTCCATAAAATTTATAAACGCCATTTCTATTTTAAAGGACTACAGTAGTATTAACCTTATTATAGAGTTCATACACGAATTTTCTCTTTCCATTAATTCCTGAAAATGTATTTGAAACACCATCAAGAAGATATATAGTATCTGACATACTTTGAGCAGTAAATCTAATTTCAGTGGCCACTGAAGAGTTTATGAATATTTTTAGTGGGCAATTTTTTATGTCTCTAGAACCACAAGCTTTTTACAGTTCCACAGCTTTAAAAATATGAGTTGTTCCAATAATATGAACTTTCTCAACTCCGTTGATCTCAACCATAGTGTTAACTTTTTCATAATCATCAGTGAGTACATCGAAAATGACTTCAACATCATCATTTTTATTGAGAAAATAACTGTAGCAAGTTGATAAATCTTTCTCAAAGCTATATTTGCTAATTTTTCCCATCACACTCGGATAGCATTTAGATTCAGGACTTGTATTGTCTGATTGGTTCATTTTGGATGTGAATTTTAGGTTGAATTTTACTTCTCTGTCATTTTTATTTTGGACTCCAATATTTCCGATTTTACCTCTTTACATGTGAACATCAAGCACTATATTTTTAGTCAAGTTTTTTATCTATTCACAGTTGGGTGGAAAAGGAGGGCTGGATATATCTTCTGTCATGCATAGCTATAAAGGTAATAAAGAGCTAATATCCAATAAAAATTAATCTGTTTTTGAATGAAGCTGATAAACCACTTTTTAATTGGCCTCAATAAGAAATTCATAAGGAATATCCTCCACTAAAATTACCTAATTGTAGCCTTTTCCTTTATTATGAGTTCTGTTCCACCATTATCTTTCAGTTTCTTTCATCAACTGGAGTTGTATAGAAAATAAGGCTGTTTATTTCCCTGTTACCTTTAGATAGATAGTTTGATTTTCCTTCATATCATTATATCTGACAGAATTATGATAATCTAAGATCTATTTTCCTACAAGATCCTATTGTCTCGGATCCTCAGTGTATCCCTCAAGAAAAACTCTTCCTGATATCTCCATCACATGAATTCGAATTTCCTTCACATCGGGGTTTGTATTTGTAAACACATAATACTTGCTTTAATCCATTGTGAGACTATCAGTTTTGACATCTCCTTCCTTCAGATATATATTTTTACCGTAGTTTATATATTGAATAGTAAATAGTTGTTCCAACCGCGCGTTAGCTGGAGTTTGTTCTCCCCTGGTTTATTAATTATAAATAAGTACAGTTAAAATATATCTTTTGATATCGCTATCCACATTCCTAAATTATTTGGCTGTTATTTTGAATTTGTAAATTTAAACTCCATTCATCAAATGTTAAGTGATAAAAAAATTGGAATATTCTTTGATGTCTGGATTATTCATATTCTTCGATGTAAACTAACTCTTTTTTAATTCACATTCACTTCCATGATCTTTTTGACAACTAAAGAACCTTATATTCAATTTTTTTGATTATTGTGAAGTCACAATTATTTCAAACTATGATTGCTTAAATTATGGAGAGTTTAATTATACCAAATCAATATAATATTGGGCATACTATAATGATGCCAGCTCGACATATCGATTTATTTATGGAGTTAAGTGAGAAATTCCACCAACAAGCTCATATGACTATATAAGGAAAGTTGATTCCTTAACTCCTTCAACTTTAAAGTTAAGATAGGAATCAACTTGATAATTTTCCCTGTTATCCTTGAAAAAGGTCGGTGGAATTTAATATGACAATTCAGCATAGGAACGGAAAAGAGTTGGAAATTAATCATCAATCAAAGCAATGTTGTCATCATAGATTCCAATTAATTTCACAGATCCACTAAAAGTTGTAATTTGAAGTGAACATCCTTTAGCAGGATTTATCTTTGATTTGTAAAATTTATGAGATCCTTCACCTATATAATCGAAATAAGGAAGGTTTTATTATAAGTTATTAGTTTTATTAAAAGAAACTAATGAGGTCGATAATTAGAGAACATTTTTTTAAGGTCCCTCAATGATGATTGTGAAAATACCAGTTGCATCAGGCTGATCCAAAAAGATGCCCTGACCATTATCCCACAGCGTCATGCCTTTAATATCATATTTATCCCTGGTAGGCAATGATTCATCTTGATTAAGATAAAGTCCAATTGGAGCAGGAAACTGCAGAAATCCTACTGGTTTAAGAATAATTCGTAGTTGATCAAAGTCATTTTTGCTGTTTTTAGAGGTATCAAGAACAAAAAGCTTAGAATAGGCTGTATTTTAAAAATCCATTTTGATTGTTTATCCAGGAGTCAATTTATAAGGTGTGGAAATTGATCCTGAAATTTTAAAAATACATGGTCCTCTGCAGTGAATCAAAGCAAAAATATTTTCAGTATTATAGTCAAATTGCTTGCTTGTGAGATAGCAAGAATCAACTCCTCCTTCTCTAGCATCGCAATCTTTCAATTTCACGACATTTTAAAAATTTTTATTATGTTTACTCAACTCGATGCTGGTACTAACCCACTCATTATTTTAATTAGGTTATAATTCCACAAAAAAGAACCATTTTTTAGTATTCAAAGCTTTTACTTTACTATCATCTATATCAAACACATATCTTCCTTGAAACATAGTTTCTTCAGTTAAATTACCTGAAAAGGGCTCATCTAAACTCACAACTCGGTACTCCTATGACCTAATTTCAATTAACAGGCATAACATTAGAGTCATTGCAAGACCGATGCTTCTCATGATATATATTATTATTGATAATTATTTGATTTGAATATCTAATTTAACACCAAAAGAGCTTACCTTCAAAAAATGAGCTGTATTTTAGAAATGCATTTCTTTTTGCCATATAAAAAAGACAAATGTTGCTTTGTTTATATGTCTTAAAGCTTTATCAAGATATAAATAAGCATTCAAATCAAAATTTACTTGTTATTTTCATTCCATAGCCCCTTTGTCATCAGAGATAGCAAAATTAAGAGACCAATATAGTTGTTTTTACGGAAAAAACGACCACAAGCTTCACGATTAGCAATGTCCAGCTTGGATATCTCATAAAAAAGATAAAGATAAGACAAAGTAAATCCTGGTAAGCAATAGAGATAACTCGGATCCACTAAAGCAGTTGACGACGCAAAGAGAAAACTACAAAGTAACATCAAATTTAATTTTTGTCTTGGATTTTTTTACCATGTGATAGCTGTGCTAAATAAACCGAGCTTTTTGTCATCTTTTATATCCTGATAGGCGTAAACAGTGTCATAAACCAACGTCCAGCTAATTCCTGCAGAATATATCAATAATGTCGTGGCCCAATTCAGATTCTATGGATTCAAAGTTAAGGCTCCTATTATTACTCCAGAGTTAAAAGCTAATCCCAAAATGAACTGAGGATATTTTGTATATCTTTTAGCCAAAGGATAGAGGGCAGCTATTGGTAAAATTCCAAAAGTAGCTAATAGAGCTGGAATAGGCAATTGAGTAAGTACATACAATCCTCCGCAGAGATTTAAAAACAATATTTTAAATGCTTCAGATACTGTTACTTATCCAGATGCAAGAGGTCTTTGCTTTGTTCTTTCAACACTTCGATCGAAATTTCGATCAAAGTAGTCATTGATAATGCAGCCTGCAGATCGTGATGTCCAAGCCCCCATGAAAAATAAAATAAAAGCTGAGATTGCTAAATAATTATCAATGTACGAGGAAAGGTTGTGGCTCCGATTGCCAATCCCCAGGTGACCGGCCAATATAACAGCATGCATCCTATTGGAGTATTGTATCTGCAGAGTCTTGAGTATGGATGATCAATCACTTTTTGCCAAACACTGAAAGAATAAAATTGATGAGGCGATATCTATCTTCGATGATTATTCAAAATGCCATTGAATCTGAATATTTGATTTTTTAAATTATTGATTTTTGGTATTTTTTTTAGCATTGATAATAAAGTTTAAACTATTAAGATCTCAACTATGTTCATAATTTTTATCAATTCATCCAAATTATTTAATTGTGCTTCTAAGATTTTTCTCAGCCGATGATAAATAATCATATTTCAATAATTAATGATTTTAAACATGAGGAAGATAAATCTGTATATTGTAAAATCAATAATGTAACTTTTTATTTTACACGATGATCTTGTCCCCGATAAGAACTGCTCTTCTCAGTTATCCAAAATGCAAGTTCATTTTCTTGAAATTTTAAGAACATTCAATCTTTTGAATTTTAACTGAGTTTCTGAGTATCACGACAGCGCACTTGGGAATTTATACGTTTATTTGGCTTGGTTATATTTCTTTCATCCCAATTTTTTATTTGATTTTGACTTCAAATTAATATTTTAATAAAGATTATCTAAGGACCTCATTTATCGAATAATTCGTATTTTTTTTTGAACAACCATTAAAATAACGGGCTGAATTAAGAAGGAACAAACAGTCTCATACGGTGACATCGGCTGCATACAGAAAATTTGAATTATGAAATCTTTTCTTGATTTGATTCTAATTTGATTCTGCGGCCTATATTTTAGACACAAGTTCCTTTAATTAAACCTGATGTCCAAGTCAAAGGCTATATTATTGAATTTTATCGATTTATTAATTCATAAAATGCATTTAATTCATGGAAACCCAGCTTATTCTTTCCTAATTTCTTAAAATTAAAAATGAACAAAACATCAAACAAATTACTAAAATATTTTCTCTTAAACTGTGGTTGCATCTTATATTCTAAACATTTTCACATCGTTTATATCATCTTAAATTATAATGCTTTGAAAAGAGCGAAAAAACATTGATTTCTTACTTTGCATTTTATTTTAATGCTAATATAATGATTCAACAAGTTCCATTGATATTAAATTTAGGAAAAATGATGATAGATAAAGCTTAGAGTTACAATAAACATTTATTCGTTTCAGATTGCAAGAAAATATTGAATATTTTATCTTAGTGATTTTATTTCAAATGATGGGAAAAACAATAGAGATTGATCAAAGTAATCAACAATCAACAATAAATATCTAACTTTAATAACCAATATAATTAAATTAATATGTGAGAAAAGACCATTCTTATAGTCCAACCAAATCTATTTAATGCTTTAAAGGCCTCTTTAATTCACATCGAAAAAATTTTATCAAAACTTACTCTGGATTGGAAGTCCTTTTGCTTTGACCTTTTTATTCAATAAATTATTAAGATTTAGGTTCGGAAATTTAAAAACCTTTCTAATTTTATTCTTTTTTCTAATTTTAAACTCATTAGATTTTGATGAAATTTTATCCTATCTTATATCAAAAAACCCCGCCTTAATATTAATAGATGATTAATGATTTGATTATAATTAAAAATCTAACTTGAAAATCAGTTTAGATGTATAAATTTACTAATTTATCAAGCAGCTTTATCCTATTGCTTGCTGTCCTCAGGCAATTATTCATCAAATTATTGTTAAGGATCATATTAGAGATCCATTTCAGCCAAAGTTTAAGAAAGATGAATCAGTTCATTTACAATTGTTTCTGCTGGCTTTAAAAGATGGATTATTTGTGTTTTTTAAGTAATACTACGATTTGGTGCCTTCATTATGGTAGATTTGATCTTTTGAAGTTCTTTAGAGACTAGCTTAGCTCTTTCTTGAATAAATCCTCTTTCTCGACCCCATCTCTAAAATTATTCTTCTTGCCTGGCATTGTTGTCAATAACCAATCGAAAAGCATTTTCTAATTAATCTTCCTACTTTCTTCTATTAACTATATCGTTGATTTAAATCAAAATTTAACTGATGTCGATGTTTGATTTTTTGGGTGGAGAAGGACTTATATCATTGAATTTTAATATAGGAGTGTTTTATTTGCTAGCTTTCACCTTTTCCTCTTTTAATTATTGTAATTATTGCTTTAACCTTTCATTCTCAGCTTTTAGACTATTGTAATCTTTATCATAAAGTCTTAACTCTTATCTTAATTCAGTTACTTCGTTTTCTCCCTTTTTTAATTATTGCTAATTATTGTTGTTTTCAATTAGTATTTAATTTAATTGGCATTGCTTCCATTTTGACTCTTATTATAGTTCACTTATTTTATTCAAATAATTGCTTTACAAATCTTTGACATTTTTAATTTAATTTTATAATTTACTCACTTGTATTAACTGACAATTAAGTTCCTATTTTAATTTTTGAATTTCCTCAGTTTGAATACTCAATTCTTTCTTTAGATTCATATTTTTTTATTAAAGTTAGGCAATTTGATTTCTTTGAGAGTCAGTCATTTATTGAAAGTTTGATTAAACTGGAGTATCAAGTATTTTAGAAGCATAATTTTTAGAATTTTATAATTATTCTGTCAGTATCTGAATTGCAAAAGCTTGCTCGTCGTTTAATCTTTTCATTTCTTCTAGTTTCATCTCCGTGGAGTATATTTGCATCTATTTCTCCCCAACATCAGAATTTAAATTCTGAATTGTGCTATTTAAATCATTAATTTGATTTAAATAATATTATACCTGAAAATCTTTCTCACTGATCTTTTACAGTATGGCTTCTAACTCTTCTTTTTTTTGAAGTTAAATCCGAGCAAGCTATAGTTCCTTTTAGGTAACTTTAAAATGTAGGTGCTCAATTTGAGATTCAGATTCGCATATCCTCTCATTTATCTCATGATTTGAATTGATTTCTTTTTCATGCTTGATGTTTAAATTCTAAAACTATTTGTACAATTTTTCGTTTATTTCGGTGAGATGCCTTATTTGCTCTTACAGAAGAAATTTTTATTTTTAGAAATGACTATTAGAAAGTTGCCGCTCAGCAGTCAATCCTTTTAATTCACTTTAGCTTTTGATCTTAGCAGCAATCTCACTATTTTTCATTTATAACTGTTGCAACAAATCTTGATTTTTTTCCATTAATTTTTTGTTGAAGTCAGTCATTTAATTAGCATCAATATCATTTGAGTTATAATTGCTGAGCAGTTAAAGTTCTGATGCAAGTCCTTAATTTCTTTAATTAAGGAGTTGACATGTATTTTAAAATTGCTCCAACTTGGCTATAAATTGTGTGTTTTAGCTTTGAAGTATAAAGATGGCTTGCTTTAATTTTTACTCATTTGCTTATTTCTACTGCAAAATGTCAGCAATACTATTGGATTAGTATTATAAAAGATTCAAGTTTTATTTCATCAACTTTTATTTTTATTAGAATCTCTATATTGCAAGTTCAAGCTCTCTCGTTTTTTTAGTTTATGTATTTCTTGATTTGGATTGAGTTTCATTTAATGAAGTTGCCAGCTCTTTATTTTTCATTACTTCATCTTCAAGAGATTTTCTTAGTCTCAAAATCTCTTCTTAATAGACTTCAGCATTTCTCTCAAATTTATGTTGTATTTCTTATTTTTAGTTTTATAGGATCTTATTTTTTTCAACTTATAAACTCATTTATTCTTACAATAACTTCAGTTGATCTTTATTCTATTCCGAGTCAAACTGTATTTTCTTCCATTTAGATTATACTTACTCAAAATCCCTCTGCAATTTTTAAATGATTTCTTCATTGTCCTTCAATTTTCTCTATAAATCATTGACTTTGCGTTGATGTATTCCAATTTCATCTTCCTTGGTTCTAATAGCAGTGATCTTGCTCGTTGAATTGTTCTCCATTTCTTTTAAAAGTGATTAAAGCTCTTATACTTTTTCCCTCTAGAGCTTAAACTATTAGCTTTGCTATAGATAACGTAACTAAATATCCTCCAATCGCATTTAATTTTAATTAAGTTTGTTTGTTATGATTATTTATTTTTACCTATATCGTTCAATTTCTTCTTGGCTTAGCTTGAGCTAATCCTTGACACTTGATAATTATTGTTCAAGTAAAACAATTGCCTCATCTTTACTTTAAATATTTTTTGATTATTTATTGCCATTATCTTTTTTATGTTCCTATAATTTCTATATTGTACTTACATATGCATTTTCTTTAGTTTTAAGTTACTCAATAGTTAACAGCAATTTTTATTTTTAAGATTACAGTTTATTGGCCTGGACTTGAATTTAGTTGTACCATTCTCTCACTTCACCCAATTATAATCTTGTATTTTTATGATTTTGTATTTCGGTTGACAGTTTGGAAAAAGCTTACTACAATTCTAAATTAACTTTATGAACTTATTCTTACAAATTAATCCCTGATGGATCACAAGGCTTATTTGTAATATTGTTTGTTTTTAATTATTCCATTGCTCTCTATATTTAAAATATATAGTTCATTTTTTCTGAGAGTTCCCTTTTCACAAAATTATTTTCATCAAATAACTCTTTATTTTACTATTTCATATGATCTATGTCAAGCTATATATTTTTCATTTTATCAATGTTTTCAATATGCTTTTCAATTTTAAGCTTTTCTTCCCATAAACTTTTGTTAAGAGAATTGATTTGCCCAATATAATCAGCTTCGGATATCTTTTTTAATTACTCATCTTTTTTAAAGATTATCATCCTCAATTTTTAGGTTTACTCTATCTTCTGCGCACTTTCTTTTGAAAATGCTTTTATACGTTATTGATGCTCTTAGTTTTAGTTTTTTAAATTTGTGTTTTACAATTTTAGAGCTTATAGTTAAACTTGTATTTTATTGATCATTGATTAGTGTTCAGATAAAGCAATATGACCTACATTATTATCAGAATGTTAACTTGGGTTTATTAAAATGGGTTTCTAAATTGGCAAAAAAATTGAATTCCCTTTGATAAGACTCCTATCTGCAATAGTCTTTTCTAACTTCTAATCATCCGACTCTTTCTTTTCTAATTTTGTATTGCTGTCAAATTCATGATTGTCGGTCGATAAAACTGGAATGTTCAAATGGTATTTCTATGAATGATTTTAATATTTTTGTTCATTTTCTATTTTAATTATCACCTTTTATTATGACTTTAATTTACAAATAGGTTAAATTTAATTGAGTTCTTTCAAATAAGATTACTAAACTGTTTTTTCTTTTTCTTTTTAATTTAATCTTTCTTTTTCTTTTTATCTTTCCGCTTCTCTTTCTTTTTCTGCTTCTCTTTCTCTTTCTCTTTCTTTTTCTCTTTCTTTTTCTCTTTCTCTTTCTTTTTCTCTTTCTTTTTCTCGTTCTCTTTATTTCGCTTTTTATTATTTTTATCTATTGATATGCTATCTCTCTATTTTAATTGACGAAAGTTTTTCAGGTCTATTTTCAGTTATTCGACTAGATATTCTTTCTTTAGTGAGAAGAGGTAGTACTGATTTAGCAAAACTGCCGTGATCAGTTTTAGTATCTTCCCTAGAATATTTTTTCTCTTATAATGCTGATTAAAATTCACTAAATTGCTTGAAATTTACCTGATTTATGATTTTTATAAATCTTTAATTGACAGACCTGTTTCTGTTTGCTCTTTGATAATTACCTTGAAAGTCAGAGTTCCCTCCACCGAACAATACTCAAGGCTATAAGTTTTTAATTCTTGAAAAGAAGTGCTGTTGGCAACACTATCAAGATCAACAACCACTCTTCCAACAAGTTTGGGTTCATTTGGCCTTGAATTGGAAATGAGATTGACCATGATAACTGATTATTTTTTCAAGTAAATCTGATTGTTACAATCATAGATCATGTTAGTGTTTAGTTAGAGTTTTTAGTTAAAGGAAATTTTGCCAGAAACTGCTTTGCGACGATTTTTAGATGAAGCCACATTTTTACTGTTGCTTGTCTTCCACTCAATGAAAAAAGAGCATGGAAATTTAATGTTCGCAGTACCATCTGTGGCTTCCACTTCAAACAAACAAGCACGGATTTATTGTTTTTTAGTTTCTTGGGTCATATCTTCGAATCTGGTAAAATTGAATATAAATTAAATCAAATCTATAAAATTCATAAACTAACAGCCTTAGATATATGCTCAATTGATCTATATAAATACAATTAAGATATAAATCTCTTGATAGTTTAATCTTTCATCTGAGTTCTTATACAGATTATAGCAGTATTTAAATGTCAAAGAGCTTATCAATTGCAGAGACAAAGATAAAATAAAATGTCTTTTGATCATTAAAAATCTGCTATTCTATGACTTTTTATTCATATTGATTTCTCCTATAAATATGAAAATATATTAAACAGTCTCAATTTATGAATTAACTTATTATATATTGTATGCCGTTGCATATGCGATAGTTTTTAATAGTATTAAGTCATCTAAGCTATAAATAAATCATCATTTATGAGAATAATATTTAAAGTTGCGATAATATGAGTCAAAAAGAAGGAATGCATATGCATGAAGTATCTGATATTGCAAACTACTAAACTTATAGAAACTGTTATGGTTTCCTTGTTTCTGAGCCCAGAAAATTTGCAGGAACCCATACATTATTATGGATAGGCATGATACTTTACTATATCGTCACTGCCTACAAGGCTCCTGCTGGTCTAATTGTAATTACCGTCCTTCTAAACATTTTCGTGCAAATTTCTCTGATAATTCTCGGATTTACGGATCCAGGAATGATTCCTAAAATTTTATCAGGATACTAAAACAAAAACCTTCGTCAAATTCCTTTAAATTAAAAGTATTAAAACGGTATGATGCGTGACATTCAAAAGGTGTACTCAATAGCAATAAAAACACACAACTTGCGCCTTAAATTTTGTAACAATTGCTTTATCTATCGCCCCCCTCGTACTTCTCACTGTTACGAATGCAACATCTGTGTGTAGCGTTTTGACCATCATTGCCCTTGGATAGGAACATGCATTGGTAAGAGAAACTATAAGTATTTCTTTACATTTGTAAGTTCTCTATTTGTGATGAGTACGTTAGTCTTTGTGCAAATCATTATTGCACTGGCCACTATTGATATAGGAACATAAGTCGGCTTTTTTGTTATGAATATATTGCTGGTGCTCTACATTTTTGCCGCTTGGGCTTTTGTGGGTGTTCTGCTTGGGTTTCATATTTTTCTCTCAGCTCATAATACCACTACAAATGAATTTTGCAAGGATTCTTGGTAGAGCATATCAGGTAATCCTTTTTCAAAGTATTTTATTTGTTATATAGGACTGGCTTTGGAAAAAATCTTTTGAAAATCTTAGGCAATAGTAATCCATAACTCATTGATCCTTAGGCTTAAATGATAGGTCGCGATATTGTATAATAAAAGGCTAGTGAGTGTGGACATTTAACAGATAAAAATAAAGAGGGCCCAATAGGTTCCCTTTCCTCCCTGAAAGAATAAAGTCGCGAGTAAGATAAAAAAAAGGGAAAATAGACAAAATAAACAAGTTTAAATCAGGAAGAAATATAAGTTAAACTATCTGATGAGCATATCTGAAGATAAAATGATAGTCTTTATCTTTTTAATTTATGGCAAGATGCAAGTCTTGACAATTAATACCAAGTTAATTATAATAATTGATTTGATCTCATAATGACTGGCTTTGTCACTTTAATCTGCCTTATCATTCTCTATGTACGCTGTTCAATGCCGAACTGCATGAAAAGCTAGTCGCCTCAAGGAGCTCTCGGTTTATCAAGCTTTGACGTGATTGCAAATTTTCAATCGGGTATTTTATATCCGAAATAGGATCTGCAAAATTAGTAAATAATCAGAATGGATCGAGATATCACTCTTTTAATATTACTCTTGCACAATAATTCAATATCTCTTATCATGCGACAATTTGTACTCATATTGCCAAACAGCTTTTCAAAACATCGTCTACTTTGAACCAGGAGATGGACTCGATTTTTTTATTACTACTAACATGCATTCAGGCTATTTAGAAGCAATGTTAGTGATGGATATTCAGGCAAAGTGGGCATGGGTATCGGTTTTCTTTGCTGTTTCATTTAGAAATGACTTTTGTGTGGGAATTTTTGTTGCCAGTAACCATATTTTTATATAGATAATGCTCAACTACTTCTGAGTCCACCAACTGGCACTGTTTTGCAAGTACATCACCAGCTACCGAATTTTTTAAATTCAACTAGTGAATTTGTTTATGCTTTACCTTTCATAAGCGGAATGCGCACCTACGATTTTTACATGAACTTTAGCTTTATAAATGCTGACTTCAATATAACTAGTAACATTCTATTTGTGGATATGTTTATTAGTTATTAAAAATATCCTCTATAAAGCTTGTATGTCAGCTATCTCATCTTTAATATTGCATCTGATTTGGAAATTAGCAGCCTTATCGATATTACGTTCATCCCAACAAATATCAACGTCTTTCTAGGTGTCACTACTGTAAGTCCTTTATAATATGCGCTATCAAACTATTCGCAACCAATCATTGGTCTTGGTGCAAGTGCAGCTCAACAGTAAGCCTTCAATTTGATGTTCGGAATTAATGGAATTGTGATTCAGACTCAGCAAAGCATTGACATTTTGTATCTGCCGCTGTCTAAAAATGTGACTTCTATGCTAACACAAGAAACCTTATACTGCATATCTAAAAGTAAATGTTATGAGCAGGGTGGAGTAATGATTTATTAGCAAGTAGGCATTTTTGATATTAGCTAATAGTGCCAGATCTGTATGATTAACGCTTACTACAATTAAATAATATCAATGTGTATCTGTGAACTTGGTTTTACTAATGTTAATGGAACTTGTGCAAATTCTTCACAAATTTGCAATTCAAATGAGACTTATAGCACTGATTTGCAAAGATGCATCTGCAACAACTTATATATCAATATTAGTGGTGTATGTCTTTCTTTGATGAATATTTGCCCATAAGGAGAAATTTATTATCAAGGTAAGTGTATCACCATAGTATATACGCTTGTTCCTATACCAGCCTGCCAAGATGGATATCTATTTATCAACAAAATTTGTGTTTAAATGAATAATTGTTCTCCTCCGATGGAACTAGATTCTGCAACAAATTTATGTCAATGTCCTAATAATACTCAGAGTGTCAATGATTCCTGCATGGCTTGTAGTGTAAACCAAACTTGGATCAACTATACCTGCAAATGCAAAAGAGGATTTTTTCTGATTTAAAATTAATGCTTGTAGTGTAGTATAAATGCTTACTATGATGGAGTTACATGTGTTTGTTTACGGAGTTATTTAGGTGATGGTTTCACATGTACATCAGATGGATCTTCTTCAAATTCACTTGCAGATCCAACTATAACTGCATCTAATTCAAGCAGCTAAATTTCAGCTCATCCACCATGATCTTTTTAATTCTTAAGCTAATTGACTTATCAATATACATTCCTTAATATAATTTAGAAGAAAAAATGGAAATGAACTAATAAAGACGAGAGAGTGAGTATATATTGCCAGTACTGAGAAAGATTCCTTTTGCAGAAAGCTTAGAACAATTGCATCGTCATAATATGCACGTCGCTGATGTATGCCAAAAAAGTAGAGTTGCAGTTGTGGCAGAGTATAATCAAACCAAAGAGAAATTCAAGAAGGAAATAGAACCCAATATGGAAGATCATATTCAAGCTGCAGTTGACTTGGAAAAGGAAGTTAGTACAATATTGAGAGGAAAACATCGAGAGGCGAAGAAGAAAAATGTATAGAATTTGGCTAAACTTTAACATTATTTGGCAGAACAAAGAAAAACTATCACTGCAAAGTAGAAACAAATGATGGAGGAATCCTTCAATCGCAGAGAAAATCATCTCAAAGTATTTTCAGCCACTTTTCACCATAGCCAAGACCGAAGATATCACATAAGAGAGAGAGAAGAAAAGGACATGCAGAGAAGCTTGTTGCTGTAAGCTGCCAATAAAAAGAAGATTAAAGAGGCAAACGCTCGAAAATAAGAATTACTTAAAGATACGAAGGAACTTCTTTAGTAAAAAAATAAGAACGTGTTATAGGTTCAGGCGAGGAGTAAATCTCGATAGGATATAAAAGAATCAGCCTCTTGGAAGTAGTTAGTTAAGAAATATGAAGCTACCGTGATGAATCAATCATTGTTGACAGTTGAAGCCAAAAAACGGATCTAAGATAAGAAAAAAGAGGATGAAAAAAAATTGTAAAAACAATCTCAAAGAAGAAGTGCTTTAGTTGCCAATAAGTAAAAAACTTAAGAATAAGACCTCAAAAAAGATGAAGATAAAATATAGAAAGCCAATGTAGAAAAATAAAAATACATCAATACTATTTCTCTTAGTATTGATGCAAAGCGGTACTACTATTAATATTTAGAAAATTACGAGAACGTAAATTAGAATTAAATACGTTTTATATCCAAGAGGAAGAATAAAAAAAGGCATCAAATATTCTATAAAAACATCATTATAGTCAACTCAATTTATCTAATTTCAAGTCAGAGAAATAAAGACTTAGAAGACAGCATTTCTGCGATTTTATGACGACAAGCATGAAGCGTTGATTAATTACAATTAATAATTATCTAACCCATCACTCATTTATTCAAAATTAAAGAATGTTCTCAAAAGATTATTCTAAATGAGTGCAAATACAAGCTTTCCAAACATGATAGAGAGTTAGGTCTAATGTGATGATGTATTATCTTTCAAAGTAAGTTATTGAAGTATACTAACTTAAGCATAGATTAAATAGATCTGTGATGATCATCTGAGTCTTCTAGCTTCTCTTTCGCTCTCCATGAGTTCAAGCACATCTCCAATTCTTACTGGTCCCTTAACATTTCTGATAAGGTGTCTTTTATCGGCTTCTTTACCTGAAATGAGTATGACCTTGACCTGAGTAATACCTCCTCTGGATCCTGTCCTACCAAGTAATTGGGTAACTCTAGCTTTGACTGGCTCTGATTCCATGGCTATGATTAATTACTATAATAATATTTAATCATTAAACAATTTATTATCATTTTGGGGCCTAAATTCATAAGAAAATTTGAGTCTAACCCTAGAATTAAATCACTGAAATTAACTTATACATAAGAAAACATTTATTTTGCCGCTAAGAATTTAAGCAAAATTGTTTGTGAAAATATCAATTGACTATTAGATTCATTCATAGTATTATTGTTAATAAGTTAAAAATATACAAACAATGTATACTGAATAATTCACGAAATCCGAAAGGCTTCTTTCGACCTTAAGTTTGTCATTGCCTTCATGCTTTTATTGATCAAGTCACGCACACGGCAATGTATTTAGCCAGAACCATCACTCCTCTCTGTTTTCATAACTTTTTTTGTAATAGCTCGTGTATTTCTCAAGTTGAAGTTTAAATTCATAGCATCATTCTTTGTCGGTGGTGGAGTTTGGTCACCCTCGAGAAAATTTAAAAACTCCGAACAGTATTTATCGTTTGATGCCAACTATATATATTCTTTTTATTGCCTTTTGATATCCATCGAATTAATTTGTTCGACTGAAATCTAATTGCATTATTTTATGATATTTGGACATTTATTAAACGATTTTGGAGATTTTGGAACCACTAAAGCAGGCTGATTGTTAAAACTTTGAGCAGATTATATACTTTCTTTGATTGATATTGTTCTGTTCCCTGTCATTGAATTGGTATATTCTTCTTTATTCTTTGCAGTAGAACTGCTTTTCACATAAATTGGAACTTTAGTGGGGCTCTAGGAATTATTCCAACTTTCAGCATTACAATTGTTGACTCTGTCAGTAAGACTTCCCATCAAATAACTATTTTTACTTGTTTTGTCTTTCATTTTAGTTATGGCATATTTAAGTTCATTGATCTTGGCTTCAAGATGCTCATTCTTTAAAGGTTTGGCGTTGGGAACCAAACCGGGTTCTTCATTTTTACATTCTTGCACCGATAAGAATATATGCTGATCAGAATAAAATGTCGTAGTTTTTTCCTTCTATTTAATTTAACTTTCTCTTTCTGGGCTATCAAAATAGGTTCTGCTCTTATTCATATAATTATCTGACTGCCTGTTCTTTTGGCTGCCCTCTTTCAAAAAGGAATCCATAGTTTCTAAATAACGGTTTTTTTCTTCATTTTCAGTGGATATTGAAGACATGATAACTTCCTTCACAGAGTTATTGATTCCAAAGTAGTCAGCTACCTGCTATCTATATTTCATAAAAATTTCCTGCTTATCCATATTTCGATCAATCTTGAAATTGAAACCAAGGTAGTATTTAAGGTTATCTTCGTTGTCCATCCCTACATTCTTGAAGTTTAGAGTATGATCAACGTAGTGATTAGACAAAATCAAAGATAACTGAATGAGTTGCTTTTTTATCTTTTAAACGATTTCATCCGAAAAATTTTGAAAACTACCCTAAAACTTAGTGGAAACCTGTTCGAACGACAGTATGAAGTCATTCGCCTCCTATGTATGGTAGAGAAGTTTCACAAGGTGGTGAGAACCCAAAATTTAAAGCATTCGAATTTTTTCTTTGATGATAAGGAGAGATTATGAGTTACCCTCAATAATTTTGCGCAAATGTATCTCAGCGATGGTATGGGTAAAACCTGTGCATGTTCCGAAGGGGTAGTCTTCACCAATAGGGACTGTAAATATTTTATTACTCATTTTATAAATGATGATTCTCACAGCAGCAAATGGTTAAAACCGCTGAAAAAATAGAATAAAATTAATGTTTAAATAAATGATGGCTTAGTTATTCGAAACCTATTAAGTTTATTGATAGTTTTGATCCTAAATCATTAAAGTTTATAGTTGAATAAATTTGTGTAGTCCACATAAAAAGGCAATTAGTAAGATGATAAAAGCAGAATTATACTCTCAGGCGAATAATTTTAAAATCACTCGAATCATCATCCGTTAATTATATGAAACAATATTTATGATATAACATAAGCATGAATTATTTATTCTTTTATCATATCATAGACAGGTCATTTGGACAAAATATTAGCTCTATTTGTTCATGAATAGATGATGGCAGTTACAAACAGAATTTTTAGTTGAAGAAGTTTTTCATGTAAGTATCTACTGTATCGTGCTGGTCAGGCTGGGTCAACTTTAGCATTACTCCTGTGACTTCCATCAGCTGATCATATTCAAAACACTTACTATAAGCTTACTGGTAGCACTTCATGGCCAATTCTTTGCGATGAGTGGTTGCTGCATATTTTCCATACTAAATTAATAACTCCCTGCTGCTGACGGGATCAGTTTCACGCATCTTGAGTTCCAGCTAGTACATTTTGTATGCCATATCTGCATTGTTGATTGACTGATAGATCGCACGGGCTGCATCATAATAAGTGTAGCTTGCTAGAATTGAAGCTAATGGGGTGGAAAGTCTAAAAATTTGCTCAACTGCTTCTCTACGCTGTTCCCTGTTTGATGTGCCTTCCTTTGAGAGATTTTAAATAAATTTAAGGGTCATTTCTCGGTAAGTGAAAAGTTTGTAGGCAACATACTTCTTTTCATCCTCAGTGACTATCCTTCTTCTGTTGTTGAGCATTTATGAGTAACGAATAAGAAGATTTATGATTTTCTGAGCTACTTTGGAACTTGAAGGGCAAGACTCAAAAAAGGCAATGATTTCTTGGTTAATACTATCTAAAGTACTAACAGCGATATCTTGACAAAAATGTTCTTTAAGTTATGGCACCTGTATTTCTGCAATTATTGTGAAGACATCGTTCTGAATTTTCCGATAAATTTATGGGAATTTAACTTTGTTAACTGCATTATAAGTCTCAAATTCAGAGAAATCCTATTATTTGTTGAATAAGATTAGTGTTATGATTTTGGCTTCTTCAATCATTCGTTGGATGATATACGTGTATTTGTATATGATTTATTCTGGGTCATTACGTTCCCATCTCAAAATGCTCATCTTTTTAAACATTTCTATGAAATAGATAGAGACTGCCTCCAACTATTTGATTGTTCGCTTAATCTAAATATTCGATGATATTTGTGTTGCTTTCTCAATCACAAATTACAACACCTTAAACTTCTTTACAAAATAGGCAGAGCGTATCTATTTTTAACGCTAAAGCATCTCCTATTTTTTGGCATTGTTATTTATATTGGGGATTCTAACTTCTTTAATTTCATGAGTACTCTCGTTGAGCTCATTGGACTTAAATAAATTAGCTTCCCTTATCTTGCGCTTGTCATTGTATCTGGTATCGAATTTGTAGTAATATTCGTTGAATTTTTTCATTGCCTCCAAGAAAGAATGACTGTTGACTTCTCCAACACAGTCATTGATCAGTATTTGAATTAGATTTTTAAGGGAAGATTAGTGATAAATTAAAATGCTATTGATTCGCTAATTCATAAAATTCATGAAATGAGCGTAATCTTGGTTGAACAGCCTATTGGTTCCATTCCTCAATCCAATAAGGATTTCCTTAGCAACAGAAAATTTGATGCTGGACATATCAACCACGTTCCCATAGACATTTCTAATCCAGAAGTTCGTTTTGCCATAAATCTATTGCAGCAGAGTGTTGTTGGGAGTCTGCGTGCCTGCAGTTGCTGGCTTCTTGATAATGAATATCTTGTCCTTCAGCATATGATCAATTATTTCTTGATAAAGGTCGCGCTAATCTTCACTTAGACCATTGATATTTTATCTAAGTTATTCTATAATCTTAATGATGTTTTATTTATTAGAATTAGCCTCAACCTGAGTGACCAGAAATGAAGTAGCAGCTAGTATTTAATATTTGATAGAATCGTAGTCTGTGAAGGAGTTGATGAAATTAAATATTGTTCTAGTAAATACTGTAGCAGTTCCCTTCATTTCGTTCCTGTTAAAAGCCAGAATGAACTTTAGTTTTGGAGTCTTTGAAAGGGAACGATAGTGAAAATAACCATTTGATAAGATACGATGAAAACCGTAGCTGTCTCCATACCCTGGCTGGTCAAGCAATACAATCTTAATGAGTTCATTTTTTTCATCCTTCCAGCTGACTTCAAATATGTTTGGTATTTCTGTCTCCGAATCATTTGTGAGGCCAATTTTGGCAGTAGAGTATCTTTGGTTTATAGATTCATATATTAGATCACCATTCTGATTCTTTGATCTAAGAGTTGAATTTGCCAAATAATGACAGGAGGATGTTTTTCCTACCTTAGTGAACCCAAACACGGCAATGGCTTCCTCAAAACAATCGAACAGTGCGATATCACCGGCCTACACTGTCAAGAAATAATCAGTAGTCTTCTGGGCTGTACTTTTTGGTGGCATTTTTGTACTATTTATTTGATAAATATAAAAGATTGAGTTACAAGACCAATATATATTGTATCATAGAGCTCTTAATAAATTTAAAGAGTTGTATTACAGAAATACTATTTAGATAAAAATAGTCCATATGATATCGAAAGATATTACAAAAACAATACAGATCATAACTTGCTACATGCCATCTTAAAGAATCATCTTGGTTATCGAGGAAGTTAGTTTGTGCTATATTTGACATATTTTTCCATAAAATTGTAGCTGAAAGATTTTATCGAATTTAGATGACGAGATATTGTTTAAATGCCTATATATTTATGGCCTTAATTGTTGTATAGGCGAAATATAGGTGATTAATTGTTATGCAAGCTGATTCTGAACCTAAGAAAGCAATAATATTATTTTGTGATAATCAAATCGTAGCCATTTGATCATCTGAATACAAGAATAACCAAAACAAAATACAATTAAATTATCGAATATATTTAAAAATATGAAGTTATCAAAGCTGCATTTTAGAAATAGTACCGTCGTTCAATATTTTTAAAGAAGACCTTTGATAGCGCATTCACGATGTTTATTAAAAACAACATGTTTTGAAGACAATTCAAAAAAATCAGAATTATCGATTTTTATCATGACTTTAATTCAGTGATATTAATAGCTACCCAAAAATTATGCCATTTTTGAAAGCGAATTATTTTGGCTTTCAGATTGAGGTTTTAACTTTACCCTCTTACTAATTATTATACATACAATTATAAACTCGATTAATTTTGTCGGCTTAAATCTTACCTTGAAAATATATTCCAAAATATTACAGGGAATGCCTATCTCTTGTCCAATCTCACTTTTTGGTTGAATTGAATTCCCATCCTACATTCTTATTTTATTGCTTCTTGGCTATAATAGTTCAATGCTCAAGAAACAAATATTAAACATTGATTATAAGGAGGATCAGGGAATCATTTTAGAATGGAACTATAGTGACCTCTCCATCCAGTCCAAGTTCTATAGGCATATCTTGTTTCTGTGCTCTAACCAAATGGAAAAAGCCCAATAATTTGTTGAAAACTATGTTAAACGCATCAAGCCTGGCGACTTGTATCTGACCCTTTATGCGAATTAAAAGCAGGTCGTTCGCTGCCGTAGCTGGAGATAAAAATTAGTGAATGATGAACTTAAGATCAATCACTATTTATCCGAGCAGATAGTAGCTAATTTGAAGTAGGAGATGATGCAGAAAGTTAAAAATTAATATACTTGCTTCCCAGAACCAATTGTCTTTAATGTATTACTGTCAAACAAATCAAACGCTCATTACTTTCAAGAAACAATTCATACCTATCGTCTAGAACATAATCTTTAATTTATATGCTCCTTATTTGGACCTTTTCCCAACAGTGAAATTTCGGTTAATCGCGGCTTAAATTTTCTGAGTACCACTTGCGAGCCTCTTTCTATAATGACCTCATACTACCATAAATTCATCAATCAAATCGCTATTCAACATGCTGCTTTATCCATCAGCTGCCATAACGGCACTATTGCATCTCATAATGAAGAGCAATGGCAAAATTAGGGCTTTGACCGCATTGTTAGAAACTTTTACGGTCCTTCAGTACTTTATAAGAGAGATGTTCTGTCTTTTATGAACAGTAATCTTGCAGAAAGTGGAAGCTATGAACTCACCATTCACCTGAAATTTCTTTGTTTTGATGGTATTAGCTACTAATCTATCAAAGATTTAGTAATAAACTTCGATTAGAATCGCATCCATAATCTGACTATGGCATGCAAGCAAGGCAAAAATAGGAGTTATGTAAAAAATGGTATTGAGCTTAGTAGTAGTCCCTATAGCACAGCAACGACTATACTCTTCAGTAAGATTTAGGGTAAGTCCTAAGAGATCAAATGATTAGCCTTCTTTTATACTTGTTTATTATATTATATTGATTTCTTAATCCAAAGTCTGCATATCTAAAGATAAAATGTGAAATCTTTATAAAATAGTTCAAAACTGCTTAATTGCTCAAGATTGATGATGATAAATATCGTTTAGTTTATATATCAATCAATTCATGTTACAATTAATGTACTATCAATTCATTAGCAACATTTTTTTTAATTTTTATGAAGGAGCTTCTCAGCTTCAAGGGATCCCAGCTTTACACCAATTGCCTAATTTTTGGGGTCAATTTATCCCTTATCGATTTTGGTTAAAATGACCTCAGATATTTGAATGAAGACAGAATCAATGTTTTGTCCTGATTTGGCCGAGCACTCCATAAAATGCAATCCATTCTTCCTGGCAGCATTGAAACCCTCATCATAAGCGACCACTCTCCTAATTTAATTAAATTGAACTTGCTTTATAGATCAGACTTATTTCCAATTAAAAATGAAGTTATTTTGTCATTGGAATAGGTTCGAGTTTCGTCTAGCCATTTCGAAATGTTATTAAAGGACTATTTGTTACTAATGTCGTAAACAAGAATGACTCCGATGGATCCACGATAGTATGAACGTGTGATGGATTTGAAAGTTTCCTGTCCGGCCTAGCTTGTATATTATTTACAGTGTCCCATATCTGGAGTTTAATGGGTCGCTCTGCAACAGTTATTATTTTCGATCCGAACTCCACTCCAATCGTAGTGTCGTGATCGAACTTGAATTTTTTCTCCAAAAACTGTAGCAGCATACAGCTCTTTCCAACACCTATGTGAAGGCACCTGTACTTGTATCGCCGATTACGATGAGTTTAAACAGAAAGGCGTAATTACTCATTAATTATTCGTATAAATAAATGATTAGATGTAATATGAACGTGAGAAGACCCCTTCTATATTGGCATTAAAATATTATTTAATCAACTCTGCCGGGCACTCATTGACTTGAATCAATGTCACGATTATATTATCTTAGTATTTCAGTTAGTAAGATAGCATGTCCAAATATTTGATGAATCGAGTTTCTCAGCAAGGAGAGACTCCTGCACTTCGCAGGTCGTAAACACAGCACTCAAAGTTAAAATTGGCAAATACACAATTACTTGAACGCAAAGCCAGTGATAATTAAATTAACCCATATCTCGCAGAAATAGACATCAGGCCTACTGATAAGAAGCGAAGAGAAGTCGATATCTGCTTCAACGCCCCCATACTCATCGAACAGAATAAACAGTTAATGTCATAAAACAGGGAAATGTCGCTCCTCATTCACGAAAAGAATAGGACAATCGAAGCTCTATAAAAAAAATACACTGATAAGATTGAACAGCAAACTAAAGTGTTCAAAGAAGTGTAGGCATAAAAACAGCGGTTTGTTGGAGAAGTCATCAAGATGAAGGGGGATACTGATGCCCACATGGGAATACTCATGCAAAATATCGCATCACTACAGTAATAAAAAGACAGTATGTAGAGGCAACTCGCTCTAGATTTAAAGGCTTGCACTCTCAAATTGGATCAATAGCACAAAAAGGACATTGATAAGCTAGTCCAGCAATATCAGCAGAATTTATCATTAGCCAATACTGAAATCAATAAGTGGAAACAGCAATGTGAGCAGAAAAACAATGAAATGCAGATTGGATCAATGGAACATAAGCGACAGTCTGATGATTTCACTCATTAAATTACTAAACTTAAAGAGGATCTAAAACATTTGCAGCAAGTTAAAAAGTTGGAGCAAGCCGAACTCAAAAATTTCTATGAAAACAAGTTGCAGAAACTGCATCTCTAGAACCGCAGAGAAAAGTAGTTGTTTTTAGTAGAACACGACTCACAGATCAAGAGAAGTTAGGATGAGGCCAAAAGACTCAAAGTTGAGATCGAGCAAATAACAATAAAACTCCAGCAAAAGGATTTAGAACTAGCCACTCATCAGGTCAATGATATCAACTACAGAGAAAAATTGCAATATGAGATGGAGAACGATATATCCACCATTTTAGCCAATACACATTTTGAACGCAATAAATACGAGCAACTCTGCAAGACTGAAGTTGAATGCTTGGAAGTGAGCAGTAAGAAAGAGGTTGATCATTTGCTGGCAGAATATGGCAGGATGGCCGAAGTATGCTAACTAAAAAATCAATAAATCAATAAACTATATGCAGAGATAGATCAACTCAGATAGCAACATTTAACTCAGTTACAGACCAATGAAACATTAATTAGGTAATTATAGTCCAAATTACTGGCCAATCAGTTGCTAACCAGAGAAGAGAATTAAATGATGAAAACCAAATTAGCAATTCTGCGTGAAGCAGACCTCACATCATTTAAACTATACTATGAACACCAGATTTAGGTGTTGACAGCAAAACTTCATGAAAAGGAAACAGCGATAACTATCAATCGATAGAAATACCATGATTAACTCAGAAAAAAATCAGAGATGAGAAAACAGTTTGATTTGAAAATGGAAGAGTACAGGGAAAAGGTCATGAAACTTTAGATAGAGATCAATAATTCAAAAGCAGAAAAATTGGTTTAGTAGGGCGACGAAATTGTAATAATGGAAATGCTATAAACCAAGCAAGTAAACTAAGAGAAAAAAAAATTGAAAAACTAAATCCTAAAAGCTGATGAGTGCAAGCAGTTGCAATTAATTATCAGCAGCAAAGATACCGAAATTGAGGAGTTGTAAAATAAAATTCAATTGTTAAAGGGACACCACCAGTCAGAAATTCAGCAGAAAGATCTTGATATACTGAGTTTCAGATAAAAATGTGAGTTAGCGCATCAGCAAATCATCAACAACAACGAACACTATTAGAAATAATTAAAAAAGATCAAGGATTTGCTCAGTCAAGAGAAGATATAAAACCAGACTCAGTTAAATCAGGTTAACTATTAAAGGCAAAAAGAGGTTGATAACTGTCAAGAACAACTTATCAAACAAAAAAGATAGTTTGAGGAAGAAATTAGAAGATTTCAAAAGGAGGAAAAACAGTCTACTACCAAAATAAAAAAATTATAGGAAATTATTTCACATAAAGAAAAGGAAGTGGTTGTATTTAAAGAAGAGTCTCACCAGACTGTAATAGATCAGTCTAAACACTAAAAATAACTGCTTGAGGAGCATTATAAGCAACAAATTTTAATCAAAGACTAATAAATTGCTGATTTACAAGAAAGAATCAGCGAACTCAGCAATGATCTCCGCGATTCACGTTAAAATTACAGTAACCTCGAGAAGAAGTTATAACAACTGATAGAATCTCAAAGCGCACTTCGGGACATCTAAAGGAAGGTGATAAATATGGGTAAATAGAACAACTTGACAAAAAATATGAAGGAAGTATTTCGTTGATGATTTGATATTGGTTATGAAACTTCAGTAATACAAATTATCAGCTGAAATCTTTACTACGTCACTAGGCTTAAAATATTCCTGTATATAGGATTTGCCACTGTCTTATTTTTAGTATTCGTCCATATAGTAGATCTTCTTTATTCCCGCTTGAATTATTATCTTCGCGCACGAAAAACACGGATAGTAGGTAGTGTATAATCTGCAGCCATGGGTTTTTCCAATACCCACCTAGATTATAGCAGACTATTCGGCATGCAGGCACAGACATTGGTCCAGTCGCTTGCCTTAATTGTTGTTACAGCGGTGGCAACCCATTTTATAGCAAGAAGTTATGCCCTTGGGAGTACCATTGTAGCCTGTAGATACAACTCTGTTATCCTCATTTACAATTACTGCGCCCACCGATGTCTTCATACAATTTGATCTTCGCCTCGCTATATCAGCCATTTTCATAAAATATTGATCCCAAGTGGGTCTAAAAAAGCGGATCACTTCTTTTTTCTTGCTACTAATCTCTTCAATGAGACTTTCAGTCGTACCTTTGTTAATAATTCTCACCCTAATATACTCCAAACATTTATAAAACTCTTAATTTCTTGCCTCTTCGTCAATAGTCATAAACTCTTTCACAGCCTCAAGGTTATCAGACCTTCCTTTCTCTTTGAGAAAGTACTGATATCTTTGTTGGAAAGAGACGTCAACATACAAAACATTTAGATAATTACGTTTTTTTAGTTCTAAGATAATTTCGGAGCTGAAAAAGGGGGTCAGCAACACTGCTCGAGGAGTTTCTCGAAACTATTGAAAACAAATTTCGCGTATATATTTTTTAGTAGACATCTCCTTAGGTTTATCCTATAATTTCACCTCGAAAATTTTACATCCGTACTGGGACTAAAGAACTTTGGCTACCTCACTGACTCCTGAATATGGCAGTGCGATTATTATAATACGGAGGACTTCTTCAGCGTCGGCAAATTATTTCATTGATCCCCACATCTTCAGTAATTATAATTAAGTTAATTTCGGAGTGCTGAAAATTAATATGAAGGCTTTACCGGATTATTTAATTGATATATATTTGATTATCTTGATAACTAATTCTGAAGGTTTAAAATATTATAAATTAGGAATGAATCAAGACTTCGAGGAGGATTAAGAGTAGTAATATCAAAAAAGCTTTAAAATTGTTTGCATAGGCCAATCAGGAGTAGGGAAGAGTACTTTAATCATAAGGTAGGTTTATGGTTCCTACAATCCTCAACAGCCCACAATGATAATTGACGTCCTGTTCAAAAAAGTCACACATGCAGGCAGAAGTCTGAAATTATAGTTTTGGGATACTGCTGGACAATAACGATATCAAGCGGTTATCTGCAATTATTTCAGGCATTGCGTGGCTGCATGTGTAGTATTCGATCTCTCTAATTAAAATTCACTCGACCTTGCGAAGAAATGGCTATAAAGATTGGAATAGAATTGCCGCACTGAAATTCCAAAAGTTTTACTAGGAAATAAAAGCGATATATTTGCGCCCTCTTAACTCGTTGAACAGCTTGAAAAATATAAATAAAAAATAGAAGGACTAAAGTAGCAGTACAAATGTGAGTATTTTTCAGTGAGTGCTTTTTCTGGATAAGGTATTAGCTAAGCTTTTGCTTACCTTATCTAATAAATTTATTAACAGCATGAAGCTAATAATGTAGAAGACAATAATTACAAGACTTCCAGATTAACAATTTAAAAAAATGTCAAATTAATCGGAAAAGAAACCCCATGGAGAATGTTCAAAAGATGTTGCTTGAATAGATGAACAACGACTTTATACTTTCATGAATAGATTAATATTTATGCTAATTATACTTTATTGAATATATATTATTATTTGCTTTAAACATTTCTCTTCCTAATCACCATTTCTCATTTATACATTTTGTTGACTATTTAATAATATTATGTCAATCAACATTAAAAAAGTATTTGAGTTTAAGAATCAAAGGGCAAACAGAAGAATTTAATATGTTACAAAAATAGAAAAGGTTCGTTAGACATGTTTGATTTGATTTATAGCAGCATTTAAATTATATTTTGCTTATTTAATGAGTCAAAGAGAACTAAACCAAGCTAAACTAAAGCAGGCCGAATAGACCCTCAAAAATTATAGGACTTAATACATTGATGGAATCAATTATCTCGACTCATGGTATACCAAACAAATTCAAGGCAAGCATTTCATCATATAGAGCGCGCCATATAGGAATAAAAGATAAAACAAGATTTTACAACAACTTAGCAGCAGGTACGTGAGTTGAACAGAGAGTGGATTAAAGTCATGAGAGAGAAAGACACCATCCTTTCCAAAATGGACATTACCTTAAAGCGAGAGGACGAAAGAGTTAATAAATTCAGTCAAAAGGCCACTTAAATTAGTTCTGTTCTCTAGTACCGCAATAAACTGTAAAAATAGAGGATTGGAAGCGAAGCAAGGGATAAATACCTATAAATAATTGAAGCCCAGCAGTCAAATTTCTTTCCCCAGTGATAAACTCTAACATTTTGATGAAATTGAAATTTGAAGTTATAAATTACACAATAATTATACCCCACTATCAATTCTAATGGGAAACACCAGCGCTTCATCTGATTCCAGCAATCCTTTTTATGCTTCGGATGGCAATAAATAGTCCTAGCTCACGCAGCTTCTACAGGAGTTTAGCTTTGTTTCAGTCTATGAAGATTAACTTTTTGGCCGTTGCAGCGTCATAGAGCACAAAGATACAAAATAGCTCATTATAACAAAAGAAGTCAACTGCGAATCAGATCAATAAATGGATAAGCTTTACCAGTAGTTCGAAAATAGGAAAACTTCTCTCACCAATATTAATTTATTGCGTCTTCGCTGTACAATCACGCCTATGTAGATTCAGTGAAAAAGAAAACTGTTGGACTGTTTACAGATGAATTTAAACTCATTCTTTTCTTTGATTATGTAGTGACGAGCTTAACAGCAGAATACGCCAATCGATTAAAAACTCAAAAATACTTCTCCAGCTAGGAAATCAACATAATAACCTGCGGAGCGCTGAGAGGGTATGCCGCCTTGTAGGGTTAAAACATTCCTAATACAAAGGTGAGACTGAGTAATATTTACTTTGGACTGCAAAATGGCATGCCTTTACCAAAAATCATAGACTCACGTCTTTTTCCCACCTCAAACAATCTTCAAGCAATTAAAAAACAGTAAAAACTACAAGATATCTTTCTTGCACCCGAATAACTCAAATATATGTAATAGCCGAATTACACAAATCAAAAATCCGGTGTATTTTCTCTCGGGGTATCTTTAATGCAGATGTGTCTGCTAACTCCCAGCACAGATATGTATAACTACTTCAAGCGGAGCATTAACTACGCCTAACTTGAAAATAGATTGAATATAATTAAAAATAAATATCCACTCAGCATTTATTGTCTGTTTAGAGATATGTTGGAAAGAAATGATGATTCTCGACCTTCCTTCACCAAATTGGCAGAGTCATTGCCCACCAACCTCAAAAATTTACCAGCTACACTGAACATATCCTTGATGAAGAATAATGGTCCAAGAACGAGCGCTAGTATGAGTCAAGGATCAAAATTTTTAGCAAATTCTACTGCTAATTATTCAAAAATTGTCAACCCTCTCTCCAACTCACGATCTTCTACCAAGCGGATGCAAACTTCCTTAGCTTCTTAATATCGTCCTGACATTTAAAGTAGCTAAATATATACCAATGGAAACAGATACGAAGGACAGAAAAAAGATAATCTCCGCCACGGTAGAGGAAAATATATTTATAATGATGGTAGCTATTACATGGGTGATTGGTTTAAAGGCAAAATGGAAGGCACGGGGCAATTATTTGATAGTCAAAGCAATTTGATTTATGATGGGAAATGGAAGGATGATCATTATGAAGGAAGTGGCAGACTTATGGGGTATGATGCTGATTGGACGAAATACGAGGGATAGTTTCGCTGCGGTAAAATGTAAGGATTTGGATAAATGTGGTTTCATGATGGTAAACGCTTTAAAGGACAATTTCGCAATGATGTTCCTTCGGGTAAAGGTCGTATGTTTGCCCGCAATGGGGATATTCAGACTGGCATTTGGGAGAAAGGCAATTTTATATCATAATTTTGATCTGTATCTTGTCAATAATTATGTTAAATGGCTATTCTAACCTAATAAAGTCAAAGAATAATGAATTGCCTTATGATTGAGTCTAATTATGATTAAATCTTTAAAGGTTTTCCATAATTAATTTATTGATTAATGTCAGCTCTGGGAATCTGGAATAATCGCTATGAGGGCGGACCCTGCTATGCCGCATGTATGTAGACCTTTGTCTTGTAACTCTGTAACTAATCAGCTACAATCCGTCCATTGCAATTTGCTGGAAAGGATGCGATTACGCCACAGGTCGTGTCAACAACCCCTAAGGTCGTGTATAGGCACAGAAAATGTGCAAGCGATTCACTTCCGAGTCCATGGGAACATTGAAAGGTGAGCTGGAGTCAATCACTGACCTGCGAGTTTATTCATAAATGTATCCAACTGAGCCATAAAATATCTATCGTGCTTGTCTCGCAGGTATTCGTCGGCAACGCTACTGATTTAAAAGTACAATTGACATCAATTAACCATTTTGTAAAGTCTTGTTCGAAAATTCAAATAAATTTTGTTTTTTTATCCATCACTTTGATCAAAGATGAATTAATAAAATGCTGAATGGTTTTACTATCAGCGATAAGGCACGAACAATCAACGAATAATATCTCTTACTTTATCGATATTGCACAATATTTAATTTAGTATATTATCAAATCACTGTTTCACAATAAGGCGCCACTCTGCCTCCAATCAGTCAAAGTCCCACCATTGTTCTTCATTATTTTTTAATTTATACTTACACTTTAACCATCATCATCTTCGGAATGATGATTTGGATTCGAGGCGAAGCTGTAGGGAGCAATCAGAGGAATTGCAAACGAATTTTATTATAGACGGCAGTTTGATTTGATTTTCCAGTGTCTGGGAGGATTGAAATATTACTCTTCTACAACTCTATTTTAATATTCTTTTTCTTTTTCTTTCAAATTCTATTATTGATGATTACTTTTTTTCTCAAAAGATGAATCTTCAATTTATTGGCTTTTATCAATCATTTGCATTTTTTTTGGCACTTTTCTTTGAATCATGTGTAGTTGTTCATTTTCAGCCCGGTTAAAGAATGCATTTTTAAAGACCAGTATTTCTCCACAGTTACGGACTTTCTTGAAACGATACATATTCAATTGCCTTATAAAACTTTTTAATTTTCCATGGCGGAAGTATAGAGGAAGGATTTGCTCTTAAAAGGCTTTTGGATCAAGGATTTAAAAGGAATTTCCAGAGGTACTCCATGTGACAATAGAATCATATTGTTTTTTCTGTATTAATGTGAAATGACCTGTAGTATGGACCACAACTTGAATATAAACTTGCAAGTTTGATCTTCCTTGCTATTTGATCTGGGCATTAGTCAATTCTGCTCTGATCTTTTTAAATTAAATGTTATAATTTCCATCACAATTTATCCAAATTAGGATAATCATATACTTCTTGCTATACTTTTTCATATATCTCAATTGCTCTTTTGAGTTTGTCAGATCTTTTCTAAAATTTTGGACTCAAATATAATAAAAAATATTTGTATTAATTTGATCACCTAATTTTTTCAATTGCATGATTTTAAGGTTGTCCTGATTAATTATTCCTGAATTCGGCTGCCCAATGCGACTGGACCCTTTGCTTTCTCATTTCCTTTACTCTATGGATGCTTTTTTAGTGATCATACCCATTTCTAATCAGGGGAGGGAGAACAATCGAAGCTCTTGCTTAATTTTGCTGTTGTTCCGGTGGCTGCATTATTTTCCTCGCCTGTTTTAATTGTTCAATGACTTATTTTCTAAGTTGTACCTGTCTTGAGATATTTTATAAACTTAGGTTTTATTGTCCAATTGCAGTCAAAGGTACAAGCATTGTTTTCTTAAACTGATCATGATGTGAGAGCTTATCCGAAATGGCCCTGCTTTATGCAGGATCATTTTAGGATTATTCAGTTTGTGAGTGACGTTTTCGATTAGGTTGAGCATAAAGTGCACCTATTATCCCTGAGTGCCTATCAACCCTACTGATTTTATTTCTAAATTTTTCTAGAAAGTTGACACTATGAGCGCGTGGTTTAGCTTTAAATGGAATTTCCATAATAACTGCCACTAATTATCACTAAATTATTGAAAACAATCTTGATTATCATTACAACAATAGAGGTTGATTTGTTTAATACATCCGTCAATTAGTATGCTTATAAAAAGGAGTTCATTAACCCATTTTAAACTTTTAGCAGCTAAGTCAACATTTATTGACCTTTTCCTAACTTTAATTTCTCTTTCAAGCTGTAAATGTTACTTTCAAGTAGTATAAACTTAATTCAATTTAAGTCATATTTAGTCATATAGCATGGATATTTTTTTTATCTCATTATCTATCCTATCCTTTTTTATTTTCAATAAAAAATCTGCAAATTTCTGAGTTTTTATTATGGTTGCCTATTTTTCTTTGATTTGACCTTTCAACTTCAGTCGATACTCAATAACGAGTTAAAATCGATAGTCGAGATAAAGATTATTATTAAAATTTATTTAAATGTCTGAATTTCAGGAAAGCGTCAAATAGACTGGCAAGGAAGAGTAGGAACAACAGCCTTCAGGTGAAGAAGAAAATTAAACTGAGTTTTAAGACTATCAAATTGATTAAAACTACGAAGATAACGACCTCGATCTGGCTGAAGACTATCTCAATAAATTAAAAATACAGCGAAAAAGGGTATATCCTTCTTACTCAGATAGAAGAACTCTCTCTTCTGCATCTAGCTAACTAGGAACGCCTGCAGAAGGAGATAGAACGAAATAAAGCTTTACGTGAGGAGATCGACAAGTTGTCTTCAATGAAGGACTATCAAAGCAGATACAGCGATTTGGCAGGGAATATCTAAATCATCACTAATTAAAATAAAACCCTTAAGGATCAGATTTAAGATCTCAAGACTGAACTATTTACCTCAACCAATGAAAGGACTCAAATTATTCAGCGCCTTCGAGCAGAACTTAATCTACAAAGAGATAAAGAAGCCAATAAGATAGAAAATCTTTAGGAGGCTCTCACCACCAAGGAGGAGGAAGTTTAAAAGATAGAACGCAATGCTAAGTTGAGAGAGCGCTAATTGCAGGACACTATTAATGGCCTAAAGAATACTATTACTCGACTGCAAGACGACCATGATGTTGCCATTAAAACAGAACAGCGAAAAAGTGATAAATTGTAACGAGAATTACAAACTAGAACAATTGGTATTAATGAGACTCAATCTAACGTCGATTCTCTTCTCAAATAAAATTCACAAATGAAAGAGGAATTATTCCGATTGAGTAGCATTCTCGGCAATCGTGAGCTATAACTGAAAAACCAAGCCGAAAAATTCAGAATTAAATTATCGGCTTTAAAGAAGGAAGTGAAAAACAGGGAAAAAGAATGCGCTGAATATAAGGAAAACTCTCGTAAAGCTGAAAAGGATAAAAAAGATTGCAGCGATGAACTCGAAGATCTCAAATCTCAAGTTAAGAAATTAAGAGAATCTGCTGAATCAATTACTCGCCGGTTAGAGACAGACTTCTCGATCGAAAGGCAAAATATGCAAGCGGCCACAAATCAGCATCTACAGACTATTTAAGATTTGGTGATCATGAAAAACTAACTTATTGCGTAAAACAAACGACTGCAAACAATATTACGCAAGAAGGAAGCAGTGGAAAAGCAAAGAAGGGCACTACTACGCACAGAACTAAAGGAGATCGATAAATTAGAAAAAGTTATCGACCGCATTGTAGAGTGATCATTTGTACTTGTTGTGATTTATATTCAAGAAATGAATTACCCATCTGTAATTATAACACCATTTAATTTGTACAAAATATGAGTAAGGTTGTAATCTCTCTCGCAGAACGACTTGCGCAATTAAGAATTATACCACCAGAAAAGATACCTACAACTCTCAAGCATGATATAGTCTTGCCTAAATTTCAGGAAATTCGATTCGAGTCTGCCCGTAACGCAAAGGAATTTGGTCCTATGTACAACTTCTATCGTAAGTATATAGCAGACATGCGATATCACAATCCAGCCCTTCGCATTGTTCGTGACGTGACTGAGACTGGTCCCCTCATAGCCCGAATTTTACTAATTAAAAAATAGAGCGAATAGCCAATAGTTATCGAAGTTAGTAAGATGAAAACAACGGATGAGCTTAAAAGTAAGATCTTATAACTGCACGAGCAAGCTTGATGAAATAAAAATGTATGTAAATAACATGAGTCATGGGTCTAAGAATATAGCAGAAGCGTTGTCCTGATAGAGAGTCTTTGAGTCACGTAGCTAATTGAGATTTTGCCACTTTACGCGTTTTTATAAGTTTTTAGCGTTGTAAAAGCCGTCAGTGGCCAGCACCCATCGACTGCACTGGTTTACCTTCAGTCGATAAATATCAGGAGTACTGCTCATACAGTATTTGAGATGATTATCGCCAAAACATCGCGAAAGATTGATTTAACCATTTATCCTGTATTGGTCTCCCTTCTTTAGCACTATCCCTCCCTTGCTAATTACTTAAAGTAGTTCAGTTTGATTGGACAGATTATGCAACACAGTAAACTATTGCAGCTTGCTAGAGTTATCCACCCCAAGCAGTATACTATCACCTAAATTGGCGACAAATAACTATCCCTATTTAACTAAGACGACTAAAGCTGTGCTACCTTTCTCAAATTTTTTTATAACTTATCTTTCCATTTCCTCGAAGACTAAATACAAAGAGGAGTACTTTACAGCAGAGCACACTCAGGTTTAGTCAGCAACTATTAGTGAATGGCTAATTTGGGGACGAGATTAGCTTATAAGTAGTTCACAACCTGAGGATCACAGTGTCCATCTAGTACACAAAGTAAAGTGAATCTATCGTTAACCAAGGTCACGCACTGTATTAGAGATGGACATACGCGATCAAGGTTATCATTACGACGACCCAAGGCAGAGAAGACAGTTAGGTGATTTGATTCCTCAATAAGAGTAGATGAGTGACCAGAGTTGGTTTTATTTGTAGGGTAGGGTGGAAAGATGTTATCACTGGACTAAAAATCACAGTCAAGATCGATGTTAAAGACAGGGAAACTATCGGGTAGCATTACACTTCTCTTTATTAAATCAATTTTCCAAAACGATATAAACCTAATATTATGAAACCGAACAACCTCAGAGGGCAATTGTTGGCTTGGTTTACAAGGACTGCTTGGCAAGTACATCACCATGAATCTGGGCAAACATTTACACAAAAAGAGATTTGATGATTAACGGTTACAAAGTCGATCTATTGATTATACCAAATACATTATATTTGATGCTTTAAATGCTGGGATGCAGATGTTGAATTAATTGTTATGGAATAAAAGGGATAAAAATAATTGTCATTTCATATACTTATTATCTGTATTTTTTTAATTGGTAAGGGGTTGGGGTTGGGGTTGGGGTT
>Ga0302188_10000037_pt1 | contig 94155 bp, 98 predicted proteins | sample II_Bog_E2_1_FD_198783 | JGI IMG/M metagenome (GOLD analysis project Ga0302188, IMG submission 198783) | Peat permafrost microbial communities from Stordalen Mire near Abisko, Sweden - II_Bog_E2_1 | ecosystem: Environmental > Terrestrial > Soil > Wetlands > Peat | place: Sweden: Abisko... | reverse complement strand
ATTATCCGATATCTACCACTCTATCTAGAGACTCGAATATATCCAATTAGTTTTCTTGTGTCTCTTACTCATCCTTAAAGTAAGGGTGGTTTAACGCTTGTTCGGCAGTGATCCGTTCCTCAGGATTAATTTTCAGCATCTTTCTCAGCAGGTCCATTATCACTTCATCAGTTTGCTGGTACTCGGGGCTAAATAGATTGAAATTGCAGAGCCTGTTTTCAGTCAGTACTTCACTGTAGGTTTTTCCCCTGAAAACACTCTTGCCGAACAGAAGCAGATGGAAAATCAGGCCAAGACTAAAGATATCGCAACTGGGCGAATACTTAGTTCTCATATCCTTAATATTGATGATTTCAGGCGCCACATAGCCAGGAGTACCGCATCGCACGAATAGATACTCTTCACTATTGCAGAACTAAGCCAGTCCGTAGTCAGCGATTACGCAATCATCCCCAATTTAAGAGCGAAGCAGTATGTTTTCAGGTTTAAGGTCACGATGCATTATGTTCTTGGAGTGCATTTCCCTCAGCCCTTAGAGGATGCCCCTAATCATCTTTCTGATCTGATGAGGTTTGAATTTCTCTTTAGCCTGTATAGTTGGATGTGTACCTTGATCTTATTAAATAATTGTCCTCCCTGCAGCAATTCGAAGACAATATAGAGTGAATTATCTGATTCAAAGACTTAGCAAAGTTTTAAGTTGTGTCTGCCGCTGAGGTGGCGCATTATATCGATCTCTTTCATGAGACACTACTTGCCTTTCTCTTCACTGTAGGCGGCCTCCTTCGAAAAAGCCTTTGCTGCATACTTGACTCCATCCATATTTTATACGAGGTAGACTGATGCGAAGTTGCCCTTGCCTATCTTTTTGATGGGCTTGTACTGTTCGTGGAAGTCGCTTTGATTTAGGTAAGCCTTCAAAATATTGCGACAGACAGCCTAGTCTCCTCCCACCACCTGAAAGGTGATTTCCTTCTAAAAGAGATTGAAGGTGAGGGTGTCTTCGCTTAGTCCAAACCTAAGGTCGAAGCTGAAGTTCATATACTTCTTGTCGTACTGAATGCACTTTTCGTAGATGAGAGCAGGTTAGCCTTTGCTCTGGATGTTTCTCCGCCACAGCGAAGAATGCAGCAAAGCTCCAGTATTCTCGGGACAGTCATTGACAAACATATCTTCTTCTATCATAGTAATTCTTCTAAATTTATAATGGCAAAAAAAGCAGAGATTTTATACAGGAAAATAGACCGCATTCCCAAAGCACCTATTGAGTGCGTTATTTTAACGGAGGCCTGATGAGTGCAATAATGATGATATCAGTATACTCTAAGAATATAATAGGTTCTTATAAGTTGATAAGTATGAAAAAATAAGTGAGGCAAAAATCACAGATCATTGATGATGACTCATAGTTTAGGTAGATATCGTGAGATTTAGAATTGAAGAACTTGAGGCCTTGGCAAAGGAAACCTCTCTAATACCCCAAAAGCAGTATCAGATCGTGTCTATCATTGGATCGCAAAGTTCAGGCAAAAGTACACTCCTCAACTCACTTTTTAATACGGATTTTGAAGTGCTGAATCGAGCGCAACGCATCGGACAGACCACTAAAGGCATTTGGTTCAGCGTTTAGACTAATTCCAACATCATAGTATTGGATGTGGAAGGCAGTGATTCCAACGAACGCGAGGAGCGCACCGTACTCACTCTACTACTCAGAAAATTTAGCGTCGTAACTCACTATTTGCGTTTGCAATTTCTCATACGTTACTGATCAACATCTGGATCCAACAGATCGGCACGTTCAAAGGAGCACAGCTCTAAATATTAGAGGTGATACTAGAATTAAACCTCAAATTATTCGGAGTGTCGAAGCCAAAGCAGATCCTCTACGTGGTACGAGACTTCGTGGAAAAGAAAGAGAATGTTTAGGCATTGAGAAATCAACTGACATAGAAGATAGAAGACGCTTGGAAGAGGATTGAAAAACCTGCCGATAAGTTAAACGTAAAGCTCGCTGATATTTTCAAACTCAACGTGTTCTTCCTGCCTTCACGATTGCAGCAAAGGGAAGTTGCCAAGTGGGACAAAGGAATCAATTAACTCCGAAACTTCCTCATAGCTAGCACCACCGATCCATAGCTCACAAAGGACAACATTCCAATTGCTGACTTACCACAGTTCATGGCTAATATTTGGACCACTATAGAGTCTGATAAGGATATCAACTTGCCTGAGTAAAAGGTACTTCTTTCCAGCATGCGCTGCGGGCAAATCAAGAAGAAGGTTTTAGAGGCTTATACTGAATAGCTCAGATATTAGATTGAGAGATCGGAACGCAGTCTTAATTTAGATTTTGGCAGCAACACCCACAACATCGTGGGTAGGTTACTGGCTGATTACGATCGCGAGACAGTCGGGTATATTGAGTAAGAAGTGGATAAAGTTAAGTCAGAACTGGAGAAGGAGCTTTCGGATAAGATAGAGGAGAGTTTTCATAATCAAGCCAACCTCATATCTGACCAATGCCTCTTCGAATTCTTAGACGCAGCGAACAAGATCGTAGGCAAGGACAAAAGTATCGAGGATATCAAACAACTAAAGCCGAAGACTTATGATAGTTTTAAAAATAATGTGCAAAAGATAGCCTACAAGGAGGAGTGGGCAGCAGCAAGAGCGGAAAAGTTTGCACTTGAACTAGAGAAGAAGTTTGAGAGCCAGAAAGAGAAGATTATCAATGACTCCATGAAGGAGTTCGACAGAATACTCAAGAAACAGATGTAAAATGTGGTGAGCAACGCTTTTTATGACCGTGAGGTGTTCACTCAAAAATTCTGGATTACTCTCAGAGATGAGTTGCAGAAAGTGGCCTTCAAGTCTAAGAACTCAATCCAAAATCTATACAGCAAGTTGTAGTTGGGTGGAAAGAAGGAGATGAGGGAGAGCAAGATCAAGAGTCTGGTGGACAGAGCTCAGGAATATGCCGAAAAATAACTACGCAACTTTATCAGAATGAAGTGCATCGATTTGAGATACTTCATCATGAAACATTTCAATAATGAGTTCAGTAACGAGGGCGACATTCCCAGGCAATGGCCAAGTCTTAAGTAGGAAGAGATCAAAGCTTTGTTTGTAATTTCATGCTGATTTAGGAGGACAAAAAGAAAAAGTATATACGGCTTATTGAAACTTTTAAATTCGTTGATTTAGATTTTCCGGATAAAGACAATGAGAAAAGCAGCCTACCCAGTCAACGCATGAGCATGATTCATACATCTTCCAACGAGTTCAAAGACGAACTCATTGAATTCAAGGAGGAGAATGAACTCATGAAGAAACTGGAAGAGGAGATGGGCAAAGAACTCGAAGAGGCCTTACGCAGAAATGTACCTAAAATCTTATTTAGAAATAAGTATATTCGGCTTCTATTCCCACTTGGGCTTTTGTTGTCCTTGGTGTGGCTGCAATCGACGATGTCTTACTCTGGCTTTCCTCTCCCATGATAGCCCTCCCTCTCACTGTCATCATCGTTGTTGTGGTAATGGCCTTCGTCTTCGGTGGAAAAAGCCTTACTCAGCGATTATTAAGCGGGGTGAAAAGTGCTACTTCGGGTGCAATAGGAAATGCGACTCGCGCAGCAGCCAGTACTATTCTGAGGCAGGACTGAACATTAATGATGCGTCAATTAGTTTAATCATGATATCACTTGAATAGTGTCCTATTTGCTGGGACTATCAGTTTGAATAATGTATATATTGTTTAATTATAATCGAATAGGCAATGCAAAACTTGCTTAAGATGAGTCAGGAGCAAATCGCCAATCTCTCCTCCAAAATTATCGGGATTAAATCGCAGAGTAAGATGGACAGTGATCCTAATTTGAAGAACAACCCCGTCCCACTGGCCAAAAAATATAAGAAGAGATAGAAACAGCTGACTCCTGAACAGATTGAGGTATTCAAGCAAGCCTTTTAAATATTTGATCACGACCACTCAGGCAGTATCGACCAAGACGAGCTATAATCATTGTTAAGCGCACTCGGATTCAACTACAGTCCCTCTGAAGTGCAGAAAATTTTCGCTGAGGTGGACACTGACTGTTCGGGAGTGATATAAATGAACGAGTTCGTCACTTTTATGTCCAAACAGATCGTAATTATTAAATAACTAAGTTGGACACTTAGAGCTTAAAAGTACAAATCTTGAAGGTGTTCAGACACTTCGACGAAGATAACACCGGGTATTTGGACACAACCAAGATTCGCAACATGCTCAGCGAGTGTTTCTTCAATTTGGACGACAATGCGATCACCAACATGATCGCTGTGGCGGATAGCGATGGAGATGGAAAGATCAGCGAGTACGAGTTTCTGCGCATAATGAAAAAGGTGAAACTCGTTTGATAGTCCCCTGAGTTTGTTGATCCAAAATAGTCCTCATTCTTGAATAAAAATTAATTTTTGCAGTGATGTTATACGTCCAATCTACTTTTAATAAATTAGTCTAATCATAGAAGAAAAGAATAATATTTACAATGTTTTACTCGCCAACTAAAGAATTTGTACGTTTCAACACCTACCGCACTGAGGAGATCAAGGCTCTCAAGGACCGCATCCAGAAGGAGAAGGTCACTCCCGATTAAATTGCGTCCACGCAGGCGCGACTATAAAAATTGAAGAAGGAATACGATCTTTTACATCAGCAAGATGTAAGTATCAACCTAACCCAGCATTCCGAACTCAAGTCGGTCATGCAGAACAGCGAGGCAGCCATCAATTAATTGCTGCAGGAAAAGGCAGCCAAGACCAAGGAGGCAGATATGAAAAAACAAGAGATCGCGGAGATGGAACAAATGCAGATTGAACTGCAGGAGAAAGGCAGTGAAATTGAAGAACTGCTTCGACAATAGATCAAGGAAAAGGAGGAGCTTCTGTAAGTTAAAAAGCAAAATGATGAGCGCATCCTGCTCCTTGATAAGGAGTATAGTAATCTCAGCAGGGATAAGGAGAACCATAGGAATATCAAGGAAGAAGTGGCAAAGACTTAGGGCTAAATTAACAAGAAGTGGGATGAGTATTGGAAACAAATGGAAGACTGTAGAATGCTAAAAGATGATTTGACTCATCAGGTGTATGCTTCTAAGGAGGATTGTCAAAATCTAAAGGCGCAATGGGAGGCTGGCTAGAAGTAAATTGAAAAGATACAAATATTGATTGAGAAAGCCAAATTAAAGCAAGACCTCTTCAAATCAAAAGTGGGAGTATTGACAGCTTAAAAACAGAAGGCAAACGAATACTAATGGATGCTGGCCCAAGAGAAATAAAAGAGTGGAGTAGTTGAAAGTGTTCTACGGACAATTAGCTAGGAAATGGTTCGAGTCTAACGCTAATAGATGAGTTGCCAGAAGCAAATTAAAGACACCTTGACAAAAGTGAGCCAATAATAGGAGTTGAAAGCAAAACTCTAAGAAAAGATTGCTGTGGCTCGATCGAATCTGAAACAGCTGAAGGAAAAGAACGACAATGTACCTTTTGTACTATATAGTTGAAAACAAAGATGAACTCCATCTTTAAGAACGACAGCTAGCTCATCAAGACAATTTCCAGTAAGCGAGTCTACCCCAACTGCAAACCAGAAGTGATTGAGATCATCAAGAAGAGTGTATCACAGCCTTTCTAATCAAAATAAAACATTAGCCTACCGATATCAACGAAGATGCAGCCGCAAATCAATCCCTTCTAGCAGCGCGCCTTCACCGAGTTAAACAGAATAGTTTGATCTGAATATTCTACTATCTGAAATAATTAATAAAAATCAATCATCCAGATCAATGTCCAATTCCACAAACTGAGTTTTCTTGATGGGGAACTTGCTCATGGCATTGGGTTTGGCTATCATTGAAAAGGCATCCTGGAAACTGGTTAGTTCATTACCGTTGATGGCATCTTCGAAATTGGGGTTGATCATGGAGTGCATGTCGTTGGATTCCTCGATAAAGCTCAGAATAGATAATTCTTCATTTTTGTTGGTGCATATTCTGCTTTTGCTCATTTAGTTGGGCTGCCGCAATTTAAAGGGGCAGCTCTTGTTCCGGAGTCTTCTCTTCTTGTTGCCAGTCCGAAGAGCGATCTTCTCCTCAAAATGAGCATGCACCTTGGTCCAGTTCTGCCAATATCTAATCAGGTTTTCCTTTTAATGAAGTTGTTTCTGCAGCTAGGGCAGTTCCTAATCGTAGAACTGTTCGTAGTACTGGATCTTCCTTTCGCTGGTGACCTTGGTCAGTTCCTTGAAGTTGTTGCGGTAGAATTAAATCTAGACCTTATTATTTCTGATGGCTGTTTATAGTTTGAGACATGCCTATTGCAGCAACTTGTGCTGCTTGCTCTGAGTTTATAAGTTCCTTTGGAGTTTCTTGGTCTAGGTCTTGAGAGCACTGTTCTAATAGGAATATTTAGTAACAATAGCCTTGAGTTTGTTCAGTTAAATCGAAGGGTTTATAGATTTAACGGTCGTGATCCTATTTTTCTAGTTGTGACGAGTCAGCTGCTAATCGAGGAGGATGTCATTGCTGATGACTGCATTCTTCTTTTTGGTAGCGTCACACAGTGACCTCTTGTAGGTCAGCCAGTCATCTCTATCCTTGAGAGACCTCTCACACTGTAAAAGCTGATTCTTAATATTCCTAAGTTCCTCTTCTCTCCTGGAAATAACTCCCTTCAGCTCAGCATTCTCAATGTTGAATCTGCTGACCAGCATTTTCAACTCATTCATTTAATTAAAACATGATAGATTTAGTCTGGTGACGCAGGAGTATCCCTGTTATTTCTATGGAGATGCCTGTTCCTGCAGATCACTGACCATCCGTTCATTGATTTGGCACTTGCCTCTGAGTTCCAGTATCTTGTCTTCGTAGCTAGCTAGGATTTCCTTGAACTAATTCTAATTTTCACAGATGAGTTGGTTCTTCATGAGGACATCGCATGAAAGCTATTAATTGGCTTTGTTCAATCTTTGTATGGTCTGTTCCAGTTGTTGATTTTGTGCTCTGAGGTGATTAGCGAGCACATCAGAAGCCGAAGGGGAGGCGTCCTGCAGGAGATTGTTGAGTTTCCTCAAGGATTGATTGTGAGTTTCGAGTTATTTAATCCTTTCTACAAGCTTTGAATTCTCCGAGTTGAGGTGCATGTATTTGACCCTGATAGCGTCCTGGTTGCTAAAGTTAGTCTGTCTTTCTAAAATATTTGTCATCTGTACTGCTACAAATAATCACTGTTATAAGTTGAACTACCGATTTATTTCTATACATTTACTGCAAGTCGGCTAGGAGGGGGCTATAAAATATTCAAATCAGTTCCGCTACTACCCGTCCGATGATTATTGTACCATCTACCTGAACCGGGAGTATTCGCTACCTAATCGCCCTTTCATTTCATTCGTAATTTTATCGGGAATTTCCGAAGGGGATATGGAGGCCGAAGATTTGGCAGCGGCTGGCTTCCTCTTTTGTGGCGCTAACATCTTTTTTAAATTTTATTCACTCATCAAATTCAACTATTATTTCAGAGTCTGAACCATCTAGAACATAGCTGGGATGTTTTTGTAGTCATCCGCCACTGAAAACTCGCAGTGACTGATTTCGCGGTCAATCGGAAGGATACCCGTCAGGTGGCGCACCTAATGATCCCAGACTCGAGCTTTAAAACCCACTAATTTTATAATCCTCGACTCCAGACGAATCTACCCCTTTGGGCTGAAAATTGGAGTGTGGTAGTTATAGATTTGTAAGGCAGGGTTCCATATATGAAAGCGCAATCCTGGAAGGGAAGGGCACTCTTCAAAATCTTTGAGGCGCAGGTTGGACTATTCTTTGAGTTCAGGATTGATCACAATTTCGTAGTCATTGCTTCGAACGTTGGAGTAGGTGTTCCATTTGGCGGTCTAAATGAGAGGCTGTTTCAAAATAGCGAACATCCTTTGGTTGATTCTGATTTGATTAGCCGACAGGGAAACGATTTTGTTCTGCGCAGCAGTGGACGTGAGAACTTAGATCTATTTCGCAAGTGTTTTGGGCGGTAAAGTCACGTTCATGAGAGGGACGTAGGATTCGAGCAGTATTTCTCCGCATCCGAATTGGGTAATATCTCTAAATTTCTTTAAATTTCTCATGTGCAGGGGAGATCACAACTAAATATTAATAATATGAGCTTAACCCTATAGTTACAGCTCTGCTAATGCTAATCGGAATTATGATGCACTATCGCATTATAAATTATAAATACATGAGCGTAGCGACTGAGACACCCTTCGACCTGCTGCAGAAGCGAGATAAGGAGCGACGATTGATGCTCAAGCAGAACATCTATGACAGAGACCCCAAACATCGAGCGATCAGCTATAATTTTAAGAGAGGCATATCCGAGCAATAAGACCACCTCCAGTCCGAACAAAAGCCACACTAGAAGTTCCAGTCCAGCAGGATTACCTTCAACACCTCGCTTAAAAAATCGTTCTTCTATAGGAAACTGCTGAATCGCACCATCGACAGCCACCTCACTTCAGAAGAATTTCAGAAGGTGAAGGATAAGTTTGATCGAGTGAAAGAGGAGGACAGGCAGAACTCGAACAAGTCAATTTTGTTCAGAGAAATATGGGAGCAGGAGCATCAGCGTACGTACCTTTTCAATTCTCTTTATGAGGATGATAATAATAGTTTAGAAGTTGTTTCTAAGAATAATGAAGCCAATAAGTATAAGCCTGCCACTGTCGAGCCTAGTCAGCAGAAAAAGGAGTAGACAGATGGAAGCAGGAATATTGAGGATATCAGTTAAATTAGTAAGGAGAGGAGGGCGAATTTAACCTTCAACCTGGAAATTATGGGCAATAAAAAGAGCCTTAGGTTCAAAGACACCATCCATAATAGCAGCAAGAGAAGCCGCCCTAAAATTTATAAAACCTTAGACCAAAATGAAAAGCAGTGCGTTGAAGTAGACTCTAAGCCACTGGTGTCAATATAAAAAACTAATGAGAGTGAACCAAGCAGCAACAAATGCTCCTTCTTAAAACGGTTTCGACTTGAGAACATGGGTGTATCTGAGGAATAATAAAACCCCTTTTTTAAAATCAGCAAAATAGGACATAACATATTAGATCTTTACAAAGATGGATTGCAGAGTAACGAAGCAGGATCTAAACTGCGCCGCAAGCCAGAATCAAAGGAATACCCCTACACCAGTCAGTAAAAGCGAGAAGTCAAAAGTAGTTGGAGTTACGAAAAGCCTTTGTCATAGGCCAGCCGTTACTCTAGGAAATAATCATAGAAAAAGATATTGTTCGTGCCTACACTCAAGAAGCCAGTCGCTATTCACTTTACCAACGACATCAAGGGTTGGATGGTTGGGCAGGATGCCGATGAGTTTGCCATCGACACTGCGTTTTAGAAATGATCTGTTTTTTAATATTACTGCATCAGCCAGAGATGGAATGATCGCATACTCTGACTATAATTATTTAATACCACTCGAATGTACGGAACAGGGTATTCGGGCATGGGGAGTTTCAGTGGGTTGGGAGGAATGAGCAGCTACGGAGGAGGAGGACTCGGCGGGTACGGAAGTAGTTATGGCAACTATGGTGCCAGTAGTTATGGTACATTACCAGTCATTTAGGGAGTGGATTGACTCAAAACAAACCAGCAGTAGAGGCAGATCCAAACAATCCGGAGCAGCAGCAGAAAAACGAATAAATAAACCAGCGTAAGGGTGTTGTAATGCAGGCAAGACGCTGTTTGAGGAGTTGTTCAAAATGATGGGAGGATTGAAGTCCATTCTCGAGATGGGATTTGCAGCCATTGCATTGGCTAATTTCTGGACAAAGAGCATCGAGATATATAAAAAGATGATGTAGTCGATGCAAGGCATGGGAAAGTCCTTCATCTCGTTTGTTGAATCTAAAATCCCAACGAAAATGCTTTCAGATTTAACCAAACCGGAAAAGAGGGGAAAGGTGATGAAGTCCATCGTGCTATATATGATGCGGATCTGTGCTGTGGTGCTGCTATGCATTGGAATAAAACTGAGGCAGGATATCATCAAGGAAGCCAAAAACAAACAACAAGAAATGATAGAAAAACTGGAAAAACTGAAAGATGGAGAGGTCGAGATGAGGGAGGAGGATTAATCCCATGAATAACTACTATTGGAGAATGATTTAGTCAGTAAGGAGGCCAACCTATGATTCTTACCTGTTTATACTAATCAATTTATTAATAGAAGGTTGTCCATTGATAGGATAGAGCCATTATAATGTAATCTATCTTAACGAATGTTTAATAGTTAATTTGTACACCACAACAGCAACTCCTACTCGCAGAAAAGCCACTCACTGCCCATCTACAGCCATTATAAGCCGAAGAAACAGTATCAGACTCCTTTCAAATCTTTGGTGACGACAAACAATACGAACAATGTTACTTTGTCAATGTATTCATTTAAGTCTAAATCAAAGAGTAAGACTAATCAATACTGCAAATCCATAAATAACAAACCAAGAAAAGCCAATTTCAGTCATGCGACAATCAAAAACAATAAAAAAAGGTCATAAAAAGCTCGGCCTAAATCATCCAAAAATGCAATTCAACGCGAAAGACAGCTGAAGAGTCACTTTAAACCGAATCCTGCATCCGATTTATAGCAAGAAAAGAAGGAGCGAAGTGTGAAAACGAACAAATAGTTTTACAAGCACATCCGATAATCAACTCACAGCCAGTCAACCTCAGTCTTCCTGTCCAAAATATCAGATATCTTTGATTTAGTCACTCTGAGCATTGCTCTACCAGCTGAAGTCTAGACATTTTTGGCTCGTCCCCTCAATGAGTTGAGAGGTACATTGTACAGAAATGGAAGAACCTAGATGAGCACAACCCTTACATAATTTAAAAACGGCTGCATGAATATTTACAGGATAGCTCCGTCAAGTGAAATAACTCTATTTAATAGGATAAAGCTGCCTGCAAGCAATAGATGGAGCTCATCTGGACATTCTTCGAGATTTCAGAGGGAATAATAGATGAGAAGAAGATAGCAATACTATTACAATCTAAAGAGCAAATTAATGAATGACAACAACACTGACAGTGCCACTTTAAATAGAATTTAAAATCGACTGGATTAGTTCCTCTAAAAATCTCTAAAATATCGCAAGGTATTCATCTGAAAGCAATAACAATAATCTGCTGTGTTGTATACCTGTTAAGAATGACTGATATTTGGGTATAATCTTTACTAACGAATGTCTCCTATTACTTTTATTAAATATTTTATTAAATATTCCTTTTATCTTTCAAGAGTTTATCCCACCCAATTCAAAATCAGCCGCACCATGCCACTATCATCAACAACCCCTTAGTAAGTGATTTTGTAATGGCGGGAGTTTACCAAATAAAAGAGTCATTATTTATAGGACTGTTAAGGTACGAACTATTAAAAGAGCAGTGCAAGTTGAAATATGCTATAATTGATTTAAAAGTAGGAACCATGGCCGATATCATCCCCGAGTATGATAGCTCTGACGATGAAAAGCCCAAGGAAAACCAACAGAAAAAGGACCAGGGCGCCAACCTCACTGGATGGAACGAGCTTTTCCTCAAGGATGAGCTCAAGAGAGCCATCCGCGAGTGTGGGTTCGAACATCCAAGTGAAGTCCAGATTGAAGGAATCCCTCTCGCCCTCCAGGGTCACGACATCCTCTGCCAAGCTAAGTCCGGGATGGGCAAGACGGCAGTGTTCGTGATTTCCATCCTGAACCAGATTGTTCCGAATGAGGATCACTACGAACCTCACCAAGCCATCATCACCTGCCACACACGTTAACTGGCCCATCAGATCTACAAAGATTTCAAAAGATTGGGTATTTATTTTCTGATTTAGGAAGATATTTCAAAAAACCCTAATTAAGATATGGATGCTACTTCGGCGGAGTGCCTCTTGATGATAATGAAGTCGAGCTCAAAGATCCTGCGAAGACTCCTCACATCATAATTTCAACTCCCGGACGTCTGTATGACCTCGCCAAACATAAGTTGATCCAATTCGACAAGGTACTCCAGTGATTATTTAGTGTAAATTCTTCGTGATTGACGAATGTGACAAGGTGTTGGGCAACGCTAAGATGAGAGCAGACATCCAAGACATCTTCGTGAAGACCCCTCACCACAAGCAAGTGATGATGTTCAGTGCCACTATGCCTGAGGAAATGAAGAAAGACTGCAAGAAATTCTTGCAGAAGGAGAGCGAGATCTTTATTGACGAGGGAAAACTCATCCTCCACGGACTGGCCCAGTTCTTCGTCTACATCAACGAGGTACGCCCAAAACCATTTAGAATAAGAAGTTTTAAAAACTTACTCATCTCCTTGACACTCTGGCCTTCAACCAGCTGATCATATTCGTTAACCGAGTCGACCGGGCAAAGAAATTGACTGAATTGCTGAGACAGAAGCTGTTCAACCCCATCTGCATCCACTCCCAGCTCAAACAGGAGGAGAGAATCAAGAACTACGATCTTTTTAAGGCCAACGGCTCCCGTCTCCTAGTGGCGACTGACTTATTCGGAAGAGGAATCGATATCGAAAGAGTCAACCTTGTCATCAACTACGGTAACAATATAACAACGCAGATTTTCCGACGGAGAGAGATACCTATCTGCATAGAGTTGGTCGAGCTGGTCGTTTTGGAACAAAGGGCCTGGCAATTAACTTCATCCGAGCTGACGAGGAGGAGAACAACGGCGAGGAGGGCGGCAGCGACAAGGCTGTACTGATGGATGTGCAAAACGGATTCAAGGTGAAGATCCTGGAACTGCCGAAGGAGTTGGATACGTCCTTATACATGTGATCTGTTTGGAGAAATAGCAATGAATTTGATGGAGGGTAATGGTAATTTGGGTGGTCAGAGATGGCTCGAATGAAGGTGATTTCATTATCCTATATCTACGTTATTATCCTATATGCTGTCCATGCAGTATAATCTGTTATGTGGAATAAATAATGAATAAGATAGGTAGATTCAATGAGGCTGCCTATGCTTGGCTCAGTAATCCTTAATGTGCTTGAAAGCCCTGGGATTGCGAATGGCCTCGCAGAGTCGGTGTCTATATTTGATGTGACTCCTAAAATTGCAGATCCTCGAGTTAAAAATATAGTTAAGCGAGTACTTCCGTAGAAAGAGATTGCTAACAATACGCATGCAGCGTGCGTACTTGTAATCCATCCATAGGCGACGCAAATCAGCAATGGTGTTGATGGTCTTCTTCATCTCTGTCATCTCCAGGATGAAATCATCGAATGGTACGCCGGTGTGCATACAGATCTCGCCAACAACATTCTTGTATTTCTCGATAAAACTTATGATGGCCTTTCCATAGTTTTTGGGGATGTTCTTGGTTTAATTCTTAATCTTTTTCTCATTGAGTTCATCTCTGTCGCCATCTTCCTCTTCAAGTTATTCTTGGCTATTCTAATCCTATGAGACTCCCTTCTGATGAGTGATCATCCACGATTTTTCATTGAAGGTATTAAACGTGAATTGAGGTAGTATGGGGGTGTAGGAAAACTGCATCATGGAGCAATCCTTCTCCTCCTTTTTGATGATGTGATTAAGCATACTGTTATTGTCATGCATCTGATCGGAATGAGGGAAGATGTCATCTAGTTTAACTTAGCATAGTTTTTCACTCTGATCGGGCTCATAACCGTTGTTGTTGTTGACCATCGAAAAGTTAAAGATCGAGGAACCATCACCGGGCTTGATCAGCACAGAAATGTTGGAGATGTTCGACAGCAGACTGTCCCCTTTTATTATGCTCATTATGACGGACTAATGACCTATTATTGCTAGTAATTATCATTATCAGTTAGTGAAGCTTTTCAGTGTAGTTAAAAAGAAAAAGTAAAGACGGGGATTATATAGATGATCATTGCTGGTAACCGCCTTGGTAGCGAGGGTCGTAACCTTACGGACCCCGGTAATATTGGCCTCCCATGTTGGGATTGGGACGCTGAGGCTGAGGCTGAGGCTGCTGGCCCATCATCGGGTTTTTGTACATTTGGCCTGACTGTCCGGGTACTGGCATTTGACTCATATTAATAGGGTATTTTCCTGGAATTGGATTTTGTGGATTATAGGGTGGTCCTTGCGGATCCTGCGCCTGACCCATGCCTTGACTCATAGCTGGCGGATAATTGACCCATCTGTTATCAACAGGAGGCATACTTCTCGATTGAACTGGATAGGAATAGTTACTGTAATAATTTTGGTATTGCTGCTGTTGAGGCATTGGTTTTTCCCTGTTCATCTGGGTCGGAGGAAGAGAGGATGCTGGCATTTTACGGATGTCAAGAGAGTTTAACAGATTACTAGCAAGGTCTTCCTTGCTTCTGTCGTCTTACTGGTCGTCATCGTCTGTAAGGATGGGGGAAAATCCGCCAAAACCTAACTGCATACGAATCAGATTTATTTTATAAGGAATGTTGGGTGGGGCAGGAGGAGGCTGTTGCTGTTGTTGCTGCTGCTGCAGTGGTTGAGGGGGTGGAACTGGAGGAGGAACCATCGAATAGGCAGAGATCTGTTGAGGGGGAACAATTGGAGTGGGTTCACTTCCCCATCCTTCATATTAAACTGCGATTTTAGGTTCTTCTAAAGCTGGTTTAGAGGCAGGAGGAAGGATGCTGAGTATGGTATATTTAAGATAATACGGGTCAACCTCAACTGCAGGGGCCTCAACGACAGGCAGCGGCACACTGACCTGATACTCCTCTACCTTATGTTGTATTTCTCCAAAGGGTTTGTAGATGTCCTTAATCTAATACATCTTCTCAGGATATTGGAAGATGAAGACCATCCTATCACTCGCTAAGACTTGCGCTGCCTGCGCTGAAGAAACTCTAGTGGGTGGAATGAAGCGTGGTATATGTACGAGTTGTCTAATGGACATAATGTGTATCTTGATGTGCTAATTCTGCCATCCAAATACCTTTTTCCTCTCCGATGCCTCAGCAGAAAGTTATCTGAGATATTCGTTATCATCTGGGTTCAATGCTTAGAACCAGCCGATAAGATATTTATATTTTTTCTTGGACTTGTTGATGTATTGAATTATCTCCACCTCTCCTTTCTCCTTACGAATCGGCAGCTTACTGAAAGCAGGATCGAGAAGTTACGTTAGGATTTTTTTGTGCTCCTCATCAGTAAGGAGTTAGACTTCAAACTATACGCGACCTTTACGTTTGCTGATCAACTCCACTTCACAGTTACGCAATTTTAGAAGAGAACCTTTCGGAAAGATATTTTCGCGATTCTTAAGTTCCTCTTCCTCGGGATCGTAGCGAAGGGGCGATTACGTTTGCTGAAGTGAAATTTCAGCTTTCTTATCATTGGTTTTGGTAGTCTCCTCCTTATTGTATTCATTCTGGATGTAGCTGGGCAGTTCTTTCTCGCTATCGGAGGAGAACTTAGCGTCAGGCGATCTGCTTCTACTTCTGCTTCTGTGTTTGTGATGATGTTTCTTCTTTTTGTTTTTGCTGTCCTTGATGAGTCGCATCTCCTTCTTGAGATCTTGTCTGAGTGTATCATCCAATTTGCCGGTGGCAATGCTGTCAATAACTGTCTGTTACGGTTCCTTCGGCATTGGTTTTTCTTCGATGTTGCTAAATGCCTTCTCATTCTCTTCCACTTTGGCCTTGCTGACCAACATCACCTCGAGTTCATCTATCTTCTGAAAGTTAGTCACGAGTAACTGGATGAATTTAAACTAAAACTTCTTCTTGATAATTTTGTTGGAAATATTCGGACAGGTCACCAATTTGATGAACAGCTTCTCGAACTACTCACTCATCTCGAAGTACTTTATTATGTCGTTGTGCCACTACCCGAAGATTTGGTTCTAGATCATCTTGACCTCGGCCTCACAGTCGCCATACTTGCGCAGTTAGACGTTCTTACGAATGTTTTTCAGGAAAATCTACTTTATCTTTCGACGCTAGTTGTCACTCACCACCTGCGGTACCTACTCGGAAGAGGAGGACTCGTGCTTGATGATTATATGCTTTTCTGAATCACCTTTCAGATCTTACAATTTGTCTCTACTTCTCTTTGTGCTTAGATCTTCCCGCCTTGTTTATAGCCTTTGCAAGTTTTTCAATCTGAACTTCACGAGATCGGAGAAAGGTCGAAGGAGAGGAATAGACTCCAGCATATCATTTTAATCGTCGTACTCCAAGTATAGCTCTTCAACATCGATGAATTCCTAAGCCAAATACTGACTGGTAGGTGGCGGGTTGAGTTTGATATGGTTTTTCACAGCATTCATAAAGTCTTCCAGTTCATAGATGACGGTTTTCATGTCAGTATAGTCTTCCCCTCGTTTGAGCAGTCGCTGCAAGATGCTATAAGCATCAAACATGAGTCTTTTGATTTTTTAGTAGGGCGTTTCTATCTTCTTGTCTTTATTCAAGTGCAACAACTTGATCCAGTACAGCAAATACTTCAATTCGGCCTCGTGGCAAACCTCAGTGTCCCGAATTACGCTGTTGTTCTCAATCCGCTAGACGATTTCTTAGAGTTGGTCGCGATAACATTATTCGAAGGCTTAAACATACTCGTTCAGCTTGCCCAACTCCTCCTGATTGACCTTTAACTCTCGCTTGACGGCTTCAATTTCTTCTACCATTAAATTTCCATTTTAATAGTCCAAGAAGATGGGGTTAAGATTGTTGTAGGTCTTGCCAAGATCCTTCCATCTTCGCACTATTTCTGATGTTTTGGTGACTTATAAATTGAGTTTGCTGATATCGGGCAAGTTAAAAGGATTCTTCAGGGCCTATAGATAAATGTTCTTGGCCTCGTTGAACTCGTATTTTTGGGATGTCCTTTGGAGGATGTTGGTGATCTTTTGCCTGAGTTGCTTGTTCTTTTCGATGACATCTTCGATGTAGCTGTTTTTTATTTTGATGTCGTTGATTTCGGGAAGGACTAAGGTCTTTCGATAGAGGTAGAGGTTGGGATATGTCCCGCTGTTGGAGTCCTTGGCTGCCTCGCTTGCCAGCATTTGTTCCAGATTCTTGACGAGATTAACTTCCTTTGATTTCTGATTCTTGGTCTAATACTTGTCCTTGAGAGAAATGTAAGTCTCAACGTGAGTGAGTCCTTCCTCTTCTGCAAATTTAAGCAGTGTGTTGATCTTCTCTAATTATAGATTCGGAGAAAGCATAGCAGTGCGCATGCGATTGCAGATTTACAAGTGATAGAGTTGGGTCAACTCTGACTTGAGATTTAGTTCAGCCAAGTTCAGCACTTTCTTTCTTAAATCATCGATTTCCTTTCTCCTGATGGCTAGTTCATCGAGATTGGACTTTTGGCAGTCTCCTTTAGCTTCAACATAGGCGCTAACTTTGCAGGATATAGCAATGCAATTCTCCATGATGTTTGTTAATTCCTTGATTTCTCTGCCCATGTCAACACTGGAATGCTTTAAAATCTCCATAAAATCGTTGATCTAATTCATAGTGGGCTTTTCGTTGTTTTATCTGATTTGATCTTTCCTTTGTTTCTTGCTGTCATTTTTAAAACTTTACAGCCTCTCGCTAATACGAGCCAGGATAGTCGTATACTTGCCGGAAAAGTTGATCTGCTCTCGCCTCAGATTGGAATACTGCTTCACCAAAGGGTTATTTTTAGGAAGGGAAGGCTGAAGCTTAGTCAAAGTGAGAGGATTTTTGTGCAATTGAGCTTCAGTATAGAGTAACCTAAGCTGCTAAAGCTCTTCCTTCCTAGTTCGTATTTGAGCAAGCAAATAGGGCTGCTTGCTGTTGACATCCTCCTCTACTTTTACGGGAAACGCTTCCAAGCCATTCAAAATTTAAATGACTGTTTTAAGCATTTCAGACAATTCCTCAAATTAACTAACATCCTCAAGTGATTGACTAATGGCTTGATCGAACTTACCCTTAATTTAGTTCCATCCGCGAACAATATTCTTAACATCTTCAGTGGACAATTAGAGTTCGCTGGCTCTCTGCATCAATTACAGGAATTTCTATTGTTTACAATACTTTCGCTTTAGAAGTTATTTCACTTCGAATTCGATGGCGATGCTCTGACATTTCTTTGCGATTTCATTGACATTTTTCCAGACTGAAAGGGATGATGTGGGCTTGTAGCTGTTCACAATATCAGTCAATTCCTGGCTGGGTTTGAGGACTGGGTTAGTGAGGAGATCACTAATCTTCTGTTCCATGCTATTTTCCTCAAGATTCTTACCTCCCTGTTTAACATAATAAAGATATAAATCCTGAATAAATTTCCTCTCCATTTTAAGTTCAAAATACTGAGGAGGGGGTTCAACGTTGTTGAGTTCGAGCTGTTCGACGTATTGACCGATGAGATAAGTATTTTCTGGTTGCTGTTGTATGGCAGCGTTGATATTATTAATAATCTCAGTAACTGCATTATATTTGTTAGTGAGGGTGAGAGTGAGGTAAGCGGGGAGGTTGGGGGTGGCATTGGCCTTCTGAATGGAAGTTTGCAGTTATTGGAAGGAGACCTGGTTGTTTTCATGAATCTTTTTGATAATTTCAATAAAATTATAAGCCTGCGCCTTTTGCTTTAATATTTACACCTCTTAATAGTTTTACTCGACTTTAGATAGTTCAATAATTTGTTCATATTAATCAGATAGGGCACGTTCTTTGAACTCTAACTCACGCATAATTGCAGAGAACCCCTACCCACGAAGACCCATGCCCCCCAATAACTATACTACCTTACGCACTCGCCTGTTATAGTCAATGTTTTCCTACACCACCGTAGATTTCCCATCCCCGTCCACTCTCAGCACGACTCGAGGCTTTAGCGCAGCCAGCAGGTGCTCGCTTGCAACCAAACCGGTTAGACATTCATCAGAAAGAGCCGTGAGTTTGTTCCTGTTTTGATGTCGGATGAGAAGATCCATACAGCTGCTTTTGAGGGGGTATTTGACCAGTTACTTCAGCATTTTGGCAGCTCCTCCTCCCCTTATCCTAATATCGATAACCCTCATAAGCCACATGCAATCCATCATACTGATTTTGAGAGGCATTTCAGCCTTTCCAATATCATTATCACTCCTTCCTCCCTTTATTTAATCAATGAGCTTCCTCTTCAAATCATAGAAGGAGTTGCAAAAGGTGCAGATGAAAGTTGCATCGTGCTTGCTGCTGTTAAATTTAATGCACATCTGATGATACCACTCGAAACAGCACTCACATTGAACCATGTCACCTTAGGATTTGCCGTAGCAGAGACAATAGGCAGATGATTCGTGTTGAGGACAGAACACGTAGGAAAAACCACCTCTCCTCAACTTTTTAGTTGTTTTACGCCGTGAACGTAGTTATTAGAGATATTCCTTGTGGATTTTACGCTTGATGCTCTACTTGCAGCTCAGGTCTATACCTTGCTATTCCACCTCTTTAAGATGAGTTTCAACTTCCTCAGAGAGTAGTTCATAGGGGATAGCTTAGTCTGTGAGGTCAAAATTGCGATGATCTCCAGCACTAATGTGATGATTCCAACTATGAGGCTCATCCACGTCTTTTGACAAGGCAATATAGGTTGCTTTAGCACAGTATGTATGTACTTTACGACGGCAGCTTTCCTCTGCACATTGATCATGGGCATTGCGGTTGTGACAAATTTCACAGGAATGAGTAGTTTCTTCATATTGCATCGATTTCCTAAAAGAAATCGAAGGATAGTAACTGATCACATCAATGTCATTATGAACGAGTCCACAATATACATGTATAACCTCCTTCTCTCCTATAGCTTTCATTGCTCCCTCCGCGCCATAGCACACCACACACTTGGATTTCTTGAGGTCGTCCCTGCGACACCGTTCGCACAAGAATTCGCTGATCCTGTCCGAAACAACGGTGAGAGTGGGCTAAAAGTCATAACAGCACTTGTGAACATTGATATGGCAACTGCTGCACATCAAAATATCAAGTCCCTCCTATAGTTTTTTGGGGGCAAGCTTCTCGAAAGAAACGAAGCAAACATCACAGTGATTGGTGAGGATCTGTGCGAGAGATGGCCGGGGCGGCGCACCCTTTTGTTGATTCGATTTCATTAATCAGATTTATTTATAAGTAAGGAGGGTTTTGCAATCGATTTTCATTTGCATGTAATAAATGTTTGACGAATAGGAACATTTAAACCCCGCCCTACCACTCTACTACTGCCATCAGTGTCGACTGCCCGCCAACCATCCAGTGCTGCCACCCTGTGGACATCTCCACTGGTAAGAGGGATATCATTCAGCTGGAAATGCTTGCATCAATCGATGCAGTGTTCTGCTTGCACCTTGCCTTTCGACGAGGAAGAGCTTTTTTCCATTTTTGTTAACCACTAAGAGGAAAACCTGGAATGTCCGCTTCCTCCGAAGCCAAAACCGAAATACAAAGGCAAAATAAAGAATTCAGGGGGTATGAATGCAGCAGACGGACCTTCTCTGCTACGTTATCAAAATAATCTCGAACGGTCAGCCCTGTTGGCAGGTTATGCCTACTTTCCTCCTCTAGTGATAAACAGCCTCGTAATACCTTTTTTATTCAGAGCAGTGTCGAAGACGATAACGAATCAGCCCCAGGCTTGAAAGTCAATATGGGACGAATCTAGTTGTTGCTCATACTAATAGTTCTTTTAATGTTGCTCCTATCGTGAATGGCAGTTAGGGGGCAGAGATTACCATTTTTCTGCGAATTGATGTCAATACCCTCATCTCATTATTCGATCCATTTATAATTACTCAAATCAGACGGGCATATTACGCACTTAATATAGAGATGGAATGATTATATATTCTTTTTCTATGAACAAAATTAAAGAAGTGCTATATGGACAACCAGCCAAAGTACAGTCACAATATTGCTTGGGGAAGAGGCAGTGCTGGCAACCCTATGACGAGATTCCGATTAGTCTCAATTAGCAAAATCGTCCCTTTAGTCGGATGGTGCAGAAGGACGAGCTGGGTTTGGAAAGGAAAAGTAAAGTTAGACAAATTGCAAGTAGGCAAATCGAACGTCATTTCGAAAACATGCACTGCCAATATAGAAGCAAGGAAAATCAGCTTACCAAAAGTTTTAACATTCGTACCAAAAAGCAGACCAGCAAAGGAGAAAGTCATCATCAGCCACGAGGTCTGGAGAGCTGGATTTCGCAAAGACAAAACGATCTCAAGCATTTGACTGAGCAATACCTGCGAGAGGTGAAATTTGAGCTGTAAAAGGACGAGTTGTAGTCTGACAAGGACGACAGGCTGAGTCCTTTTGCTCGTTAATAAAAAATCATAAAATAATACAACATGTACTCATCTTTTTATGCAGTATTTATGAATATAAGGCTTAGAGTCAAACCCCATGATCGAATGTGTTGATTAACGTTGTATTTTACAGTATAATAATATTAAATTCATGTGTGATCAATATTATTCAAGAGCTTAGCCCAGCATTTAACTTTTTAGGGCAATTGAAATTTTAACATTTTAAAAGCAATACAGAGGTTTGGCTAAAAACCCATGATAATAAGTGATTCAAAACCATGAACAAAGCCTAAGTGATGAGGCTACTAAAGAAAAGGAAAATTGTTTCGACTGCGATAGCATTTGTTGTTGTATGATTTCCATTAATTAAATTCAAATTCAATCAGTTTTACTTGACAATTAGAAATATTTATTGGATATCAGTGAGTTAGTCGTTAGAGATCTATCCTTTGAAATTATTCAAAGATGATACTATTTTCAACCCTTGTGAGGATTGCCACAAATCTTGTTGAAGATTCGAGTAAATGTTTCCCATATCATAGGATATAGTTTGATAATAATTTAAATCTATTTCAATAATTAATTATTTCTTATGTTTTCTTATTATTTATTTTACTGTTGAATTGTTTGGTGGATAATTTTATTGGAACATTTGAGGTTGATGGGAAGTGGAATATGCCCAGGCCACGAAATACTCAACGGAGTTGTTTCCAATGAGTCCAAGTACGATGTATCTTATGTGATCCTTTCGGAGAAGATGAAGTTGAAGAAAAAGAGAATTGAAACTAACTCATAACTGAATGCGAAGTTATCGAAGGCGAATATAACAGTCAATGGCGGCATTAACGTAGCCTTAAAGGAAAATGTAGTTCAGGAATAGGAGGGCGATGAAAGTGAGGGGAGAGTCAAAGTACTTCCTGAATGTGTGGTGTATCAATCCCTTCAGAACCTAGAAGCCAACAAGCACTACATTTCTCTTTTCGTTCACATTGACAATGAAATCATTAGTTTGATTGAGAACTGCCCTGTCAAAAGCAACACCGACATTTGCCTTAAAATAAGGGGCAATAAGTCATTCAAAAACATGGACCAAGAGTAAGTTGCAAGCCTTTAAAGGAGAAATAAAATGGTTTCAAGGACCAAAGGACCTCCGGATGATGATTGCTTTATTGCCAAACTTTAGATGAATTTTTTAATATTACCATCGATTTGAAGTTTCATAAATATCAGAATAGCAAATCTTTGTGAAATTAGCTCTTGTCAATTTTAATAAATTTTATTATCAAATTTAAATAAAATTGATCGGTAGAGTCTCATCAGCTGGTATGCAGGTTCACTTCTTAGTATTGGTCATCGTCGTACATTCCTTATTAGTGGAAACCATCGATCTCCTGCTACTAATCCTATTATTCTGGAGGGTATTGGCCGAGTTAGTGGTTTTACACAGCCGCCCTCCGTCTTGGACCCCCTTGCTAAACCTACAGCATCTTTTCTCTATATTTGTCGCCTTTTGATTACTACCTATGAGGCGCCTAGTAGTAACTCTCAAGATAGTGCTGCTCATCTATCTTCTTTTTCGACTACTTGAGGCGGCTGTCAACACCATACTTGCCTGGACTCTTTTCCTTCGCCCCCTTCTTTTCTGCTGAATCAACCCCTCCGCTCTCCACAAGCAAAGGTCTCTGAAACACTTTGGTATATATTTTAATCATCTCATTCTCATACTCTACCTTCTTCATCTTTTCCTCGCGTTTAAACTCCTTTATTTTGTCGGCTATCATCGCTCTCGATCTGTTAATGTCTCCTGCGTTCTCCTTCATTGCTTTTCGCACGAGTGGGGCAAACTTTTCCTCTCGAAGTTTACGTACTGCCTCTGATCGCTTTTAAAGTTCAACCTACTTTTATCTTTCATCAGCTTGTCGTCTCCTCATCTCGACCAAAGCCTCAAATTTTTGTGTTTTTGGGATATTCTAAAAGTCTTATTGATTTTGTTAGTATTTGGAGTGACGAGTACGAGGAGGCTCAACTTTGTTGGGCTGATAGGTGGTCCTCGATCTTGCAGGCCTGTTGTCAAATGAGAAGGGTTAAACTTGAATGGGTTCCTTGATGTTTTTAGCATTTTCCAAATCAAAATGCAAATGTTCATGAATCATCTTAAAGTCAGGTACTCCATGCGATATTTTAGGATTGAAGGTGCATTCATTCACACTATTTGTGGAGGCCGTTCTTTCCTTAGCACCTCTCTTCTCCTGCAGCTGCTCTTGCCTTTTAATCATCCTCTGCACTCCCTCAGGCAAGTCGAAATCTGCGTTTCTCGTGATTAGCTCTTCGAGTATTCTCTATTGACGCTCATGTTTCTGTTTGTTGATTCTGCCCAACAGATTAACCTCGCAATACCAAGGCATGGGTCTTGCTATAAACTAATACTCCTCAGATGTAAAATCGCAGTGCAGCTATTTGGATTTGGGTTTCATTAATCTCTCCGACACGTGAACTTGACTCATAATTTCCAGTCTAAATCTTTCCAAACGTTATTTCCTTTCTCTGGCCTCATCCTTCAGCATTTTTTCATAAAGGTTATCCTTCACAAAAGCAGGGGACTATTTGCATTTGATTGGCTTCATCGATTCGTCTTCCAGTCTCTTTTTTTCCTGCAGCATGGCTTGCAATTTCTGCTCGCGAATGGAAACCTTCTTCCCTTTTTCTCTTCCATCAAACCCAAAGGCGACAGGAATGGTCACGTTGAATCTTTTGTCATGGGAAAAAGTGTTTGCGTTTCTAATCTGCAGAAGCTTATCCTTTTTGCGATTGATTCGCTTCTCCTTGATCTTTTTGCTAAATTCCTAGTCGCTGGAAGTGGTATCGTAATCTTCACCATACTTCTCTTTTCTACGTAATTACTCCTCATCGATAATCCGCAACTGACGCTATAGATTTTCGATGTAGACTCGATACTCTATAAGTTTAGGCCTGCCCCTATTAGTAAGGAAATCCAGTATCTCCTCAATGTCCAGATACTCCTCCCCCTCAGCATGAAGCCTCACCAAAGTCTCCTCCAAATTTTCCTTTTTGACGTATCGATTGCTTTCCGATCTAACATTCATGTTCTGAATCCTCTTGTATCGTTGGTCCTTGCAGACATTCTGCAAAAACTTGTCTTTCCTCACGAAGTATTCCGCAAATTTTGGAGTCTGACCAAATATCTCCTTGAGGATCTCCAATACCTCTTGAGAAATGACGTAGACATAAGAGGAGTCGTATTTACCTGCCAGAATCAGCGCAGTAATCAGCTTATCCTTGTCTGGAGTTCGTCTTCTCTTGTAGTTGGTCAGAAACTCTTTGAACTCGTCAAAGGACCAATTGTTGTTGTCTTCTCCTCTTTTCTCTTCAAACTAAATCTAGTAAATCAATCGGTTGAGGGGTATCCTTTTGTTGATATTAACAATTTCTATCACCTCTATTTCCGATATTCTTTTAGTCTCAGCCTCTTTCCTAATCTTCCTTGCCAAGAAGCTACGGTCAACTAGGCCGTCACCATGCATATCCACACTCCTGTAGAGGTCAATAAGAAATTCATAAATGCCCGTCTAATCAATCCATTTGGCGATTATCGGCGCGCATTTGATGCCCCGTCCAAGCTTCCTCGCCTCAGCCATGTTCTCCCTCGAATACTCGAAATAAGTTGGTTCTCTATCAACAAGCAAAAACTGTGAGAACTCAGTGAAATTCATAAACTATTTGCTGACTGTTTCATACTCCGCGAGTTCGTCGCCCAGCTGATAGGGGTTGATACTGTACAGCATCATCACACAAGGTTCATCAAAAAGGTAGTTTAAAAATCTATCCTTTGAAATAGATAAAACATTCTGCTATTTTTCACCACTGGCGGCAAGCAAATTTTCAAACTCGAATCTCCTGAATTCATTTTCGTAGTATTCGCAGTGATAGAGTTGCAGATGCGAACCCTGCCGCTTTTTGCCAGTGGTCATCTGATCATAGGCGGCCTTCATATCCTTTGCGTCTTTGTACTGATAGTCGCTCCCCGTGTTGGAGAGAACCTCTTCCTCGTTATAATACTCTGCATCTCCTCCATCCTCATCTACGTTTTTGTTTGCATTTTTCCCGTAGGTGTGATTTATACCCGCTTTCCGAGCTTTGGTGAGATACTCCTGCTTGTGGTTGAGGTAGTTTTTGAATTTCTTGTCAAATAGCATCTTGTCCGTATCGCTTATACCGGCATTTTTATCGAACGAAGTGGGCTTAGCGGAAGGAGGAATACCTGTAACGATCATCCTCGGCTGGGTTGTTTCGTTATCGGGTGAATTCTGTCCGCGTTCTGGCTCTAGTTCTGTTTGGTCTTTCTGCGCCTCTATGAGTTTTTCGTAATGATTGCTCTATCTAAGTGTAAAAGTACTTTGATTCGTTCGATGATCATCCTCCTCTCGTTAATTTAATCCATTTCCATCTGATGCGACAACTTTCTTTCCATCTTCGACACTGCCTTCATCCTGCTAATCGTTAAAACTTATAACTAATAAATAATAGTAACGTATTTCACCCTTCATCCCATGAGCTAAATCAACGCCTCGATTTCATCTCTTTGAAAAGTGTGTTATTTTATATGGATGAAACTGAGCTGATTTGTATGTTAATCTTGCGTATTGCTGTCAATAATTAAATCTTATCCTTTGAATTATGGAGAACGAAAAAGTTGTAGTTAAAAAACCACGCTCCTTCGCGGAGTAATCACTGCGGCGGGGGAAAGGCTACTTCGACTACGACAACAATAGCAACGTGGTCCCGAAGTACGCATCTCCCCACACAGAAAGGGCAACAACTACGCGTGCGAGCGCAAGATAGGCCGCGGCAAATACTCCGAGGTATTCCTGTCGCTAAATCTTCTCAATTCATAAAAATGCGTAATAAAGATGCTCAAGCCCAGTACCAGTGCTTCTACCCAGTAAAGTTCAAGAAAATCAATAGAGAAATCAAGATTCTGATGGCGCTTGCAGGGAAACACAATGCTATCGATCTTTTGGATATCGTGCAGGAAGGCGAATTGTATTGTTTGGTGTTCGAGTATGTCCAGCAAACTGATTATCGCAAACTGTTATAGATTTTGACTCCGAATGACTGCAAGTTCTATCTCTATCAGATTTTGAAGGGATTGCACTACGCTCACTCCATTGGAATTATGCATCGTGATATCAAACCCCAAAATGTCATGATCGATCATTAGCAGAAAAAGGTATGGTATACGCCACGCAGCTTAGAATCATTGATTGGGGACTTGGGGAATTCTACCTGCCCGAGAAGGACTATAATGTAAGGGTCAGCTCGAGATATTTTAAAGGGCCGGAGCTGCTAGTTTCTTACGAGTACTACCATTACTCACTCGACATCTGGTCTTTGGGAGTCATGATGGCTGGAATGCTCTTTGGGAGGGACCCTTTTTTCAAGGGAATCGATAATTATGATCAATTAGAGCAAATTACCCGAGTACTAGGCACTGAAGAGCTATATGCTTATGTGAATAAGTATAATATACACTTATAGCCGGCTCTTTAGAGGATACTTGGCGATCATAAAGCGCAGAAACTGACTTCCTTAGTGACTGAAGCCAACCGACACCTTGCTACTCCTGATGCGCTGGACATTCTCGGCAAAATGATGCAATATGATCACGTAGCACTGCTTTAAGTCAGGATAAACGACCAACCGCCTTGGAATGTATGAATCATGCCTACTTTGATGAGGTTAGATAAACTCCTTTTCCCCTCTGATTCTAATTACTCTCCAGGTTACCTCTTTATCTAATTATTAAGCTTATAAACTAAAATATTCTTTCTTATAATCAATTCCAATCAATAATGAGAATAATGAGATTCACCATCATTTTTGTTGGTAGGTTTACCCGTTAGAGTAAGTATACTCGTAGTTGCCTCCAGTAGGGTAACTGTAGTTGGCACCTTAGACATACTGTTGGCCCACGCGAGATCCTGATTCATTCACAACATAGTTTGTGGGGACAGTCTCATAAGTTGTGGCATATTGAGGACCTGTGGTATAGACGGTATTGGCACCAACTGGCACAGTCTCGTAAGTGGTTGTATATTGAGGAGAGTTGGTGTAAACGACATTGGAAGGTACAGTCTCATAGGTTGATGTATATTGAGGACCAGAGACAGTGTTTGTAGTATAAACTACCTTTTCAGCTGGCTGGGCAACAGTGGTTGTGGTATAGGTCTGTCCAACAGTTCCAGTCACATATTGTCCTCCTTGAACATAGGTGGAGCCAGTCTGGTGGGCTCCCACTCTTTCAGCCTCAAGAGGCTGGTCGGGATAGTGGACAATTTGTCTAAATGAATTAAAAGATACCTCTCGACTGGGATGTATTCGTATCGAATCTGTTTCTTTGGGACTTGAACGTATTCGATCTTCTTTTCAGGAACGTATTGAGGGATGTATTGTCTGAGGTATTCGACAGCGTAGTAATCAGTGACAGTCACTTCCTTGGGGATGGTTTCAATCTTGCGCTCCTCTCTGTATTCCACCTTTTTAACCTTTTTGGGGACTCGTTCTATTTTGGCCTCATCCTTGTATTCGATGACTTTCTTTTCGAAGGGCACGTATTCGATTCTGCTCTCTCCTTTGATCACTTCCTTTCCGGTATTGACTGTGGTTCCGACAACCTGTCCTCCTGTTATAACAGTGGTGGATCCTCCAGGAACGACTCCTCCTCCCACGGGATATGATCCATTTCCGTAATATATATTCTGAGCATTGCCTGTTCCATAAACGGCCTGTCCGGTAGTTGGAACAGTTCCATACTGATAGGTGGAAGTTGTGACAGGAGCATAGTTGGAAGTGTAGTTGGCTCCAGTAGTAGCAAAGTTATATCCTCCGCCGATCAATTCTCCGGTCTTTCCGTCAACAAGCTGACTGTTTGACATGTGGATTCAAATAAAATCTGTTGAAATCAATCTTGCATCACTCCCATAAATATACGCAATAAAATTTATTTGAGTTTGTTTAACTGTTAGAAATCGTTTCTTATCATCGGGCATGCAATGGTTGATGATATTAGTGATTGAGGACACGAATTATAATAACTATGATGAGTTTGTAACGAAATTTAAATCAGGACTATTCTAACCAACTGCAACAGATTCTACAGGAGAAGAAGATGCAGCTCAAGAGCTGGCAGGAGAAGTGCGAACTGCAGAATGTTAGTTTGGATTCATTTAGAAGAAGATTAAACTGTTTAAGAAGGAGAATGAGGAGATTAAACATTCACTGACCAGACAGGCTCAAATCGATACTGCACTACTACTTAATTCGAAGGAACTGTCCGACAACAATGCCAAACTCGAAACAACCATCGATTAAATTACCAGGAAGATAGAAGAGAATATCGATTCCGTTGGAATTGCAGGCCAAAGCAAGGCGCCGATAATGACTACTTTGGTTACAATCCAGAACACTACAGTCACTGACTAAACGGAAGAGTTAGATTTGCCAAGTCAGGGAGTCTGTGATGATGACATCGTGCAGTTAAAGCATTTCAAAGCCCTTAAGAGTTTGATACTGGGGGAAAACAAGATAGGAAACCTAGGTTTGACAACAATTGTTACTCATCTCAGTGGAATCGAAAAACTACAGCTTAACAGCAACTCTTTCAATGCCCAAGCACTGTCCGGTATAGAAAATCTTCATAATTTGAGGGTGTTGGACATCCGTGGCAACAATTTAGGAGATAGCTGCATGGCGTTTCTATCGGGCCTAACTGCAATACAGGAGCTATCCATTTCGAAGAACGCTATTACCGATGTGGGCATCAAATAGCTGTATTGTCTAAATAGCTTAGTCTATTTGGACCTAACTACTAATTTAGTAACTGATGAGGGAGTTCGTTCACTACTCGAGCTTAAGAAACTCACACATCTATACCTGATGTCCAATCGACTGACAGAAGCCTCAGTCTTCATGGTATATGCGAGTCTTCCTCTTGTGGTGGTGCTTGACGTTCGTTTTAACATCAATGACCCCACCAAGAAGGAGGAAGTGCGAGCCAAAAAGCCTGTTAAAATGCAATTATTCTGTTGATATCAATATCTTCATTTGGATTAAATATCATTTCTGTATCTTTAGTTTATTGCTAAGGTTAGTAATCATAGTCGAAACGAGTTATTCAAGCCCGAACTCATGTTTCCAGCCCCAGTCCTTCCTGGCTTCGCTGTCATCGATGGAGTCAGGCCATGAGTCAGCAATTTTTTGTCGATGATCTGGTTTATAGGTCACTTCGAGAGGAATGTGTTTATTGATGGCATAAGCAAGTTGTTTGGCGCTGAAACTAATAGCAGCAAGGTTATAGCTGGTTCTGACCTTGATTTGGGAAGAATCTGCTTGCATGATTTGGAGAGTGGCCTTAATTGCATCCTGCATGTAAATCATGGGAAGAGTAGTTTATTCGCTTACAAAACACTCGTATTTACCTGACTATAGGGCTCCATAAAAGATACCAACAGCATAATCAGTAGTTCCACCTCCAGGCAGCTCTTTCCAGCTGATGATTCCCGGATAGCGTAGACTACGCACGTCTAATCCGTATCTATTAAAATAATATTGGCCTAGCATTTCGCCTGCATATTTTGTTACACCATACATGGTAGTGGGTTCAATGGAGGTATGCTGGGGAGTGTTGACCTTGGGAGTTGTGAGCCCAAACACTGCCATGGAGCTTGCCCAAAATATTTTGCTGACCTTAAGCTCGATGCATAAATCAAATAGTCCTTTTAGAGCGATGAGGTTCACATCCCACGCCTTTTGAGGATTCTGTTCTCCGGTGACTGAAAGAAGTGCAGCTAAATGATAGATCTGAGTAATTTTATGGTCAATAATAATCTTTCGTATTTTTTATAAGTCAGTCACGTCTGCTTTTTCCACCACTCCATCGAACTATTCAGGGATCCGACTGTGTCCGAGTGCCACGACGTTCTCCTTGCCGTACAAAGTCTGCAATTAAGGTAGAAGTTCAGTTCCTATCTGTCCAAAGGGTCCAGTGACTAGTATCTTTTAAGTCATTAATATATAAAGCTGGCTTAATTTAAATTATTTTTAAATGTCATACGAGGATAGAGTAGCTGCTGCGATCAGAGAAGGCCGGGAGGAAGACATCAAATTATTGATTGGAGAGGAAATCGAAGCCATTGAAGGTAATGTTAAGGCGAAGGAGACGGCTATCAATGGGTTGGCCCAACTCTATGTCGATCGCGCAACACCTGAGAAAATACAGTCAATTGCCGAGAACTTTGCTTATAGACTAGGAGTATTCTCGAAGCCAAGATTAGCCAAAATCACCAAGGGCTTGGTAGACTACATAGCCAAAGTACCAGGGTCGGAGAAGTTGCAGATTGAACTGAGTATTTGGCTTGTGGATTGGTGCACAGCCGAAAAGAGGACGTATTTGAAGCACAGGATGGAATTGAGATTAGCCGGACTGTATTTGGAAGTGGGAGAGGCAGACAAAGCAATGAAGATCATCGAACCGATTCTGGTGGAGGTGCGCAAGGCGGACGACAAATTACTGTTAGTTGAACTATATCTGCTAGAGAGTAAGATTAACTACCGCATAAAGAACTTCGCCAAGGCAAAGGCCTCCTTGACTGCATCACGAGCCAATGCCAACAACGTCTACTGCCAACCAAGCATTATTGCAGAGATTGATTTGATGTCAGGAATCCTCTACGCACAGGACCGAGATTATAAGACATCTTACTCATATTTCTACGAGGCATTAGAACCGCTTATGTAAGTATATCATAAATTAGCGCTGCCAAAGATACAAGGGCAGTCCTCTGCTTCAAGTATATGCTAATGTGTAAAGTAATGAGCAACAGCAAAGAGGATTTCCAATCGTTACTCAGTGGCAAATTCGGACTAAAGTTTTCAGCTGATTCGCATATATAGGCTATCAAAGCTGTTTCCCAGTCGCACTTTGCAGCATCCATTGTGGCCCTGAGCCGGGTGTTCGTGCAATTTAAACAGGAGATCGAGGGAGATGAAGTTGTCAATAGTCACACCAAACTACTGTACGATAACTTACTGGAGCAGAATCTGTTTAAAATAATCGATTCATATACACGAGTCGATATCGACTATATCAGTCGCAAGTTATCCTTGGATTCAGGAGTCATCGAAAGGAAACTCTCATAAATGTAAGTGTTGATTGATTCAGGATTCTGGACAAGAAGATCGTTGGAACTTTAGACCAATCGAAGGGTTGTTTAATTATCTACCACGACTTGAACAAAGACAAGCTCTACGGTAAATCTACGGATTGCATCGCTAATCTGTTGGATGTGGTGCACAAATTAAACCAGGCAAGTGCGGCCCTTAAGAAAGAACATTGATTGGCTTACACTTCCATATCATCTCATATTATCAATCATTAGGATAGGTTCAAAATTGACCATTGTAGTGAAAATCATCACTCGAATCACCGTGGACCACCTTGCAGTAGGTCAGACCTGTCGTGCTTTGAGGTCCACTTTCGATGATAACTTTGCCTTACTTCAACTCCATTGTGGTCCCCTCTTCGCCCATGACGACCACCATCGAACCTGGACTGCCCTCGAGATTGTCCACTATTTATCTGAGATCATCCTCCACAAAGTAGTTGAGATACTTGCTGTTCTCCGTCTCTGCCTTGAGTTTATGATGCAATAGCATAATTTCCTCATCAACCTGTCTGTTTTGTTCAAGATACCCTGCAATTTGATTATCAAGGTCATTGATCTCTTTGGTCATTTCCAAGTCCATTGTACCCCCTATCCAACGCATCTTGTTCTTGTGAATCTTTTCAATGTACCCAATACCCTCTAGGACGTTTGTTATGTCATATATCCGTCTTTTCTGCACTCCCAACTCTCGCGTGGCCTCATTAATGTCCAAAATGAAGTTTTCCTTGCTTTTTATAAGTTTTGTGAATTTTTTGGTGAGTAGGGACAGTGAGTTCTCCCGTTTAATGTCTCCCTACTGTTAGTTCTATGACTCTTATGATACATTTTCTTAAAATTCTTCATCATGGTGCTATCCTTCGTGGCTCGAGGGTGTTTCATAAATGTTCGCCTCAACTGGATTCTACTCCTCCATCTCCTTTATTGGTAGGATTTTCTTCCTTCCTCTGGGCATTCGCAATATTATAAGATTTCAATCTCATATGCAGCTAAATATGAACCAGTAGCAAGCGAGACCGCCACAGACCAAGAAGGTGATATTTTCATTAACGGTTTAATAATCAAGAATAAAATAGAGATCAAAGCTGAGCCTCACAGGCTTAGTGGATTTGGATCGAATCATATATCCGTTGAAGAGTCATTCGAAATATTGAGGTTATTCGTAATTTGACAGTCTTGATAAATATTCAACCCATTTTGTTTTGATTAAACTCTATTGTAATTGATGTTGGCTGATACAAAGTCTTATCGTGATGAAATTATTAAGCAACTCAATTTTAAACCCAATACTTGTTTGCTTTATGCCTAATGATATTTTAGTATTATGATCAGCATCCATCTATAAAGATTACTTCTCTTTTCACTAAAAGTTTAGATGATTCAATTCTAGTTCATAGAGCAACTGGATATTGACCGGTCCTGCTGATATTCAGTTCGACTGAAAAGGACGTATTTTATATTATTGATAGTTAGTGATTATGATTTCTTAATCTCGACTCGTGAGCCCTGTTATTATCCTTTTGAATTCTAAGTTATTATTACTATATAAATTTGTCATCAGGCCATAAGTAACTGATAAAAATCATTTCCTTTCATTTTTCAGCCAAAAGACCTCGGATTACATTCGCAAAGCATTTATAAGCATTTCACTGCAGATCATATTGCTGGGAATAGACAGGCCGGCAGCTTCCATAAGTTTTTCAGAGGATCCTTTTATTAAATCCACCACTTTCTCGGAGATTCGAATTGATTCCTTTCCCTATGCGGCTTCGCGCTCCACTTAGATTACAATGTTGAATAGGAAACTGTTGTCAGCAAGCAGGGAAAAGATGGATATCGCTTCGATTTCAGCCCAGAGACGCGCTCCCATTTTTCTAAAGTATATAAACAGATCCTAGAGCACTGTTTTTGAGGAAGCAGTTGTTCTTTGGTAATTTTTGAGTGTAAAAAGCGAGGTGGTGATGGTGTTATGAGTCCTTTCGAGTTATATCTCCGCGTATTGGTTGAAAATATCCATGTACTGCTTTAGATCAATTTTACTGTTTTATAGGTGAGAGATTTCCATGTCTAAGTTGATAGATAGAATGGAGTGCGATGGATGTGGATGTATAGACTACGAAGGCATTGCCTGTGAATCTAAGTTAGCGTATTTTTACCTGTTGGTATGCTGGCTTGTTGCTTAGCTGCAATAGATTGAGGAAGAGAGGGTTTTTGTCCTTGATTATTTTAAGGGGAGACACAGTTGTTTCGTTGATGAAGTGTACTATTTATAGGTAAACTTATAGTGCTAAAGCAAAGAGAAAAGCTTTGAGAAGATTGGCAGGCCGAATGATTTACCAATTGAAGCATTGAATTTTCACTAGCAACACTGCAAGCACCACTCCTGCCACTAAAACAACCCCCACCAAATATTTGAAAAGTAATTTTACAAAGAGAATCTTTTGGCCGATATATTTAGGGAAATAGGTTAATTTCTTAAGAAATGAAACCTCCCCGACAGCGTGAGTGATATTAGTCGCAGCTGCAAGCAGAAATAGAGGTCTATATAATCGAAGAACAGAGTTTACAATTGTTGCAAGTACAGACAAGTATGTAAAAGTCCAGTTGACTTCATAATCACCAGCGTCCAGCGACCACTTTAGAAGGCAGTATATGACGGAGCTGTAGAGCAGAGGTGTGATCCAAACCAAGCTCTTCGTGATGATGGGTTCATTGCTAAAGGAAAGTGCTGAGTGGATTTATATTTACCTTGATTGGGTAGTAAACTCGCTGCGACAAGCATTATTAGACTGAAAAGAGTATTCCCCTCAATCTTCAGTAGTAGAGTGAGTAAGGCCGTAAGAGCGGCAATCAGCAGAATCTTTTTGCACAGCGTCTCCTTCTGCTTCTTTTCGAAGATTATCATCTACTCCCGCACAGTATCCGCGGATACTTATTTCTTCACGCTTTTACGCACGAAATTTTACAGTTCGCTAAGATTCCATGATGTTGAACGCGCGGAACTGCTATAGGGTAGAGAGTTTGCATTGTAAGCCGATAGAGACGATCGATTAAGCGTATAACTGCCAGTTGATAACTTGGGAGGGGGTATTTCTGACTTGCGGAAAAGATTGGTGAGATCGTTCATATAAATGGTGAGTTGGCAAATAATATTTGAATTATAAATGCCTGTCACAGATAATCAACAATTGTTTAAAATGACTGTGGATTAACTGCGCAATTCTATAGAACATCAGAGGAATTTCTTGTTGAAGACCGTCTCTTTTTGCTATTGGTACTCGGCTTTGGTGATCCACATGTTCTTGAAAGAAGGCAGACTGGCGAGGATGCTGCCTCCCTACCAACACATCGTGTCTCGTTTGGCTGGAGCCAGCACGCGAGTTTTGACCTCGTTGGGAAGGCCACGCTTTAACTCTTTTACAAAACGCTCGGGGAATCCCTACAGGAGAGTATTGCCACCTGACAGGACAATTTAGTTGTATAACGTCATCCTGAGATCAATATCGACTTTGGCAAGACTGTTCTGTAGAATTTGCACAACAGCTGTATTACTCTATCGTTACATGGGCACTAGAGGCCAACCCTGTCTGGCTGAAACATGATTTCCCCTGCTTCCTTTTCATTGTTTGTAAACTAGACCTGCTGTCCATCAGGAAGGGTAAATTTATCTTTCTTCTCCCTAGCTTTCTCCAGAGGATTGATAGTGATAGCACAGTATTTTTCTTTAATGGTCCTGGCCAACTCAAATTCTGCACTGGTATTTAGGTTAATTCCACTTTTCCGCAACAGAGTTTGAAGATAGGAGGTCACGTCTCGTCCGGCTAAATCCATCCTTTCGCAGGAGTGCGCTAGAGAATAGCCTTCGTACACTGGTATCACATGAGTCACACCATCTCCTGAATCCAGCACAATTCCTGTGGATTTACCAGTCGCAAATCTATTTGAGATATTATCTACAGTGAGAGCACACCCTGCACAGCCACATATACTGCAGGTACCTGAAACTTTTCAAAGAATATTTATAGCATTTTGCGGCGATGCTTGGTTGGATTCATGTTGGCCTCTGTTAGAAGGACGGGGCATTCATTGGGTGCGATTTTAAGTAGCGAAAATGCATGTTTCCAGAGTAGTTCCATGTCATCCCAATGGTCAATAACTCCATGGGAGAGGGGGTGCTTCAGTTTATAAAGCCCACGTTTGCTGGTGGTGAGTTCCTCGCCAATGTAGGTGTCCAACTGGTTGGCGGTATTGGGGATCACCACTTGGTATTTTGGTCTGCCCACGCTGCATATCAACTACTTTACATTGAAGGGAAGATAAACGGACGCTTCTCCTCGCCACTGAATCCCACCTTCATCAGTCCACTGCCCTGCATACCGGTACAGATACGTTATCGATGACCACTGGTGACTTGAGGAATGAGTCCATCATTCTCAGATCAATATTATATTGAGCATGATATGGTCTGATTTATTTAAGTAAAAAGATTTTAGATTCATCATTGGAGTAATTTCAAACTATCTATTGTTCATTTGTGTGATACACTAAATGGAGATATCTCTAAACAGAATTCTAACAATACTTATAACTATTTATATGATTGATAGTTAGAATTTTGAAGCGTATCTTAAAGAAGATTCATCATTGGGCAGGATCCGGCCTATTCACTATGTCCATCCAAGAGTTATAGTAGGTCTGAATCATATCGGGAATTTGCTATGCGCCCTCCCATAATATGGTCTCGCACTCACTAATATTCTTTTAAAGAGCATGGGAGATTTTTCTCTTCTTGGCTGCAGCCATATAAATCTGAAGCTGAATTTTTGCTGCGAAGGGGATCTTACAAAATTTGGTGAGTTCCTTGACTATATTGAGAGTAAACTTTTCTATTTTAAACGATTTGAATTCAACTAAGCCGGCATTCATCGCATCGAGTTCTTCCAGCCGAAATTATTCCTTCATTATGTTGATTTAGCCAATAATATCCCTTTATCTGGCATTCCTCAATTAAACTCCTTCAATATCAATATTCAGTTCCGAATCACTGTCGTATTAATCATCATTGAGTAATATATCTGTATTCTTTTCAACTTTAGGATAGGATAGTTGTATATATTCGTATATGTTCTTTATTGTGTTGTCAACTAGACACATGTGGTCTGCTTATTTTTAGGGGTATTGGATGTCTTTCAAGCGGATGGTGGCAGTTGAACCCTGGCCTGCTTTAGTGGGGTTATATATCAAACTTTTATACTTTTTTTTCTGCAGAGAATGTTTATTGTTGATATGGGTATGGACTGCAGCAAGTGATCCATAAACCTTGCCACAGTCGCATTTGAAGGTCTAGTCGCTTTTCTTTTTGTTGCGTTTTTTGCCCTTTTCATGGTCTTCGTGCTCCTCATCATCGCCTGAGTATGGATCTGACACTTTCTTCTTCATTTAAAAAGTATTAAATTATTACTAACTCTTGCAATTGGTCACAAAATCATATTTGCTAATAAAATGCAAAAATCCAATCATAATTCGATGTATCTCATCACCTTTGCTTATGTGAAAAATTATGAGCGATTATTAGTTTCTCGACCCATCATCAATGTTTGAAGGAAGACATCTTCCATTTTTAAAGCAATCCTCTTAAAAGCAAGCTTCATTTTTATAATATTTCTAGATGATTTCCTTCATAACTGGGAATATCTCATAACTCACATCTTTAGCCTTGAAGTTATTTCACGATATTTTAGTGAACTTCCAGTAACTTGTGTAACTTCAGACTCGATTTGTTATATCAGCGTCTTTAACTTTGAGTACGTGCAGTTTTTGGCATTTGTTTTTAAGCATTAGCTGGAGCAAAATAATGCCCAACGCCCAAATATCAGAACTGAAGCGAAGTCCTTGATTTTATCGCAGCTGTGGAGCGAGATAAATGTCTATTGCATTCTAGAAAAGATAGTAGCCTCTCTTGCGGATTTCCTTCTCGATAATTTGGAAAAAAGGAAACCCAATGTTAACCACTTCACCTCCAGTGATGAAAATGTTGTCGAGTCTCAGATCTCTGTGAATAACTTCCTTAGTATGAAGCGCAAGCACAGCATCGACAATTTGGTTAGATATTAATGTATTGAGCATATGAATATCATAACAGACAATTATCTCCTCAATAATGCAGTAATTCTTTTGTCGATGTATCCTAAGTAAAAATTGGATCTAATACTGCAATAGTATTTAATGAGCAATTTTAAATTCATATTAGACTCTATTTGGATAAATTAAATATCAATTATAAATAATGAAATATCAATGAATCAGAAAAGTCTCCATGAGGAAAAGACAAGGTTTAGAATTGTGAGGATTATCATCGAACTTGCTCGCAAAATGCATACCCTTTGTCTTACATCTTATACTCCTGATTCGTGGTCCAATTACATTTTTGTGATGTTGTTTCGGAACCGTCGACTGATTAGACGATAAGTTACCATAAATCAAAATGTTTATACAGCTAATTTATATAAATATTACACTGAATTGGACAGTTTATACTTCTGATTTTCACAAAAATGACCCTAAGTCAGTAATATTGAACAGCTGATTGTATCAATGTTAACCCTAAATGAGTATTTCCATACATCTTGATGAGCAATAATTGACTCTAAATAATTGAATGGTGACTCCTTATTTAATTAAAAATTGCTCTAAATGAAGGACATCCTAACGTCTATTTTTCACAATAATGACACTAAGTATATTAATTGATACTCCTGATTTGTTTCATAATTACCCTTATTCCATTATGCTAATACGCCCTAAATTAATTTTGATTTGCATCTGATTCAACGAATAGTTACTCTAAATAAATCATATTCATACTGCTGACTCAATCGAAAGTTACACTGAATAATCTGAGTCTATACGGCTAATTTTTGCTAGAGTTACCCTAAATTAAACTTACTTTACATCTTATTTCCACAGTCTTTACCCTAAATCAAATAACTTTTACAGCTGACTTTCCTAAAATGTACTCTAAATCAAATTATCTGTACGACTAAGTCACTCAACTCTTACCCTAAATAATTAAAATATAAACGCCTGATTTTTTTCATATTTACACTAAATCAATTTGGTTTATACGACTATGTATTTGAATTATTACCCTTAATCAATACATATATACTCCTGATTTATTTAAAATGGACCCTAAATATAGCAATTTATACGCCTGATTTGTTAAAAGGATACTCTAAATATATTTTATATATACGTCTAATTTCCCTCATTTATACCAGCTAATTTTCTCAATAGTTACACTATATAAATACTAGCAAACATCTAATTTGTTTAATGCTTACCCTAAATCATAATATTCCTACGCCTGAGTTTCCAATTAATTACACTAGAATAGTAAATTGTATACGGCTGAGTTGACCCATAGTTACTCTAAATCATTTAAGTTTAATACATCTGATTTATTTAACTGTTACGCTGAATTTGATTATTCAAACGCCTGATTTGGTCAATAATAACCCTGTATCTTTGGCATTTATACATCTAATTTGTCTAATCAGCACCCTTGCTAGATGTTATTTATACTCCTGAATTTTCCAATATTTACCCTTAATCTATCTCTTTGTACGCCTGATTTTCAAAAGGATTTACACTAAATTACGAGATAAGTACAGCTAATTTTAATAAATTTTACTCTAAATTAAAGTATTTGTGCATCTAAGTTCATCAATACTTACCCTGATTCGATAATATTTAAACGTCTAATTTGCCCAACATTTACCCTAGGATTAATCTTTTGAATACAACTAATTTTTTTGTATTTTACTCTGAATTCAATGGTTTTATACTCCTAATTTTCGATAATGCTACCCTTTATCAACCCATTTATACAGCTTATTTTCTCAATTATTACTCTGTACAAGATAAATCCATACAACTAATTTATTTGGCTATTACCCTTCATGATTGTTAGTTTTACACCTAATTTATCAATTCACTTACCCTAAATCATTAGTTTATATACGCCTTAATCTCTTAATAGTTACACTTGCTCAATGTTATTCATACCCCTGAATTGTATATTTTTTACACTCCATCAATATATTTATACTTCTACCTTTTTCCAGAGTTACGCTGAATATATTCATTTATACTTCTGATTTTTTCAGCAATTACCCTAAATAAGACAGGAGGATACGTCTAATTGGCTAGAACATTACGCTTGTCCTATATCTATGTTATTTGATTTGTGCAACTAAGTTTTTCCAAAATAACTTGAGTCTAAGTCAAAGAGTATCTATATAAAGATTAATTGACAAACTCTGAATATTTTTTATGATACTTTAACAACTTTATGACTCATGAATTACTCTAATTCGAATCTATATGAAAAAGAACAGACAGATTTCTAGTTGAAGCAGATGGTACAACCTTCCTCAGAGACTGGGTGAGTCCCAAAAGGCAAAGAAGGACAATAAATAGAATATTCATATTCATGACTTGAGTTTATAAGAAGAATAACTTTCTTGTTTTGCCGCCTTTTTAGTAGAATGATGAGGATAAAGATTTATGGTTTGATATTGCTCTTAAGCTCTATAATTAATTTTTAGAGGAAGATATTGAGAGTTTTATCGTTTATTCATTCATGAGTAGTACGAAGCTGAATTTTTTATAAAAGCATGATGGGAACATAATATGTATTGTTCTTATATTGAAACGTATAAACTCACCCATCCGCATGTACTTGTGCATACGGATAATCTTGACTGTAAAAAATCAAGCTACCATTAAAAGATTTAGACTTTTAGAAGTAAAGGAATATTCAATTCAACTAAGATTTTTGTTGATAATTATTCCTTTTTTTAATTTTGATGTTTTGAGCTTCATATAGGTCGATTAACTTTCAATTTTTAAAAAGATTTTTATTCATTTTTTAATGAAAGGAGATGAGATCCTGTCTGAATAAATGAAAGACTTATTACTGATGAAAATAGATCTAAGGTTGATGATTAATTCTGTTTTAATAATACGAGTGAAATTGTTGCCGAGTAAAAATGAAAAAAGATAGTTGTATTTAAATGACATAAAATGGGATAGCTTTAAGGGTAAGTGTATATTAAACCAAAGAAAATAGGAGCAAATGAGTTGGAGCATCATAACGATTTAATATCTTTCTTATTTTGGATTTTGTCAAAACACAAATTATAAGATATTTAATGATAATGTTTTAATTAACAGTTTTGATGTTCAATTATTCACTTACTCGATTGGGATGTATAAACTTATAAACCCCCGAAGTCGTTTGCTATTTGTTGTGAGTAAAATGATGTTTATTTTTCATTTTTTCATTTTTAGCTCTAATTCTTCTTGACATCATTCATAAAAATTATTGATGTTCAATAAAGTAGTTGTTATTTAATATTGAATCAAAGAGTCAGCAAAAAGAATATAATCAAAAATAGGTGCTTTTTATTTTAAATTATAAGTTTGGATTGACATAAGACAGCTCTAGAAGACATACATCATTGTTTATAATTTTTATTTCATCAATTCACATTACGAATTTATAAAACCAATGCTCTATTTGGTATTTATTATACTACTTAATTACGATCAACATCCTTCCGTATTTACTTGGCATTAATTGAAGTTTGACTATTTCGAGCGGTTAGATACGAGTTCCATCGTCTTTTTGTCGTGGCCAACTTTCGTTTTGAATATTATTCTATCCTTTACAATTTGTTGAAGATGTTAACGTCAAACTTAAAATGTGGTTGATAATTAAAAATGCCCAAATCAGTAATGGTGGTCGAAGATAAGACTTTCTTGAGACTACTGTCGACTGGAGTGGCCGGAGCAGTGGCATCCTTCGTTACCCAACCACTCTAAGTGATTAAAACCAACCGCATCAATTCACCTGCTATTCTTTACAACGATTTGCACAGAAAGATCATCAGCAATGGATGGAGGCAGTACATGCGCGGCAGGTACCTTTAAACTAATAATAGTTCAATTGCAGTCATCCGGCAAGCCTTCGGGTTTACTCTCTACACTCAGATGCTCTCACAACTCGAAAGAACCATATCGAAAAGATACCCAGATATGCATAAATTCTTCAATTACTCCTTCAGTTCTGTTTTCGCCAAATTCACTGCCATGATTTTCGAAGCTCCGCTAACTCTGCTCAAAACTAGAGTCGAATTGGTGTCCTCTCCGTCGGTTTTAGTTTAAGTGAAACGCATAATGGTCAGTCCCCTAAAGTAGTATACTCGTGGGCTCGGCTCTTCCATCATGAGAGAAGGCATATACACACTATTTCATTACAACACATATCGCTACCTAAAAGACGATATTTTTAGAGATAAACTAAATTCGAAGGTAACATTTATCCCTGCCTTCGCGGCAGGAATTGTAGCCATTACAGTCTCACAACCTTTTGAAGTTCTCCGCAGTCAGATCAGCCTCAATAAATTTCAATAGCCAGTTTTTATCTATATCGGTAAACATTTACGAGATTGTGGAGTTAGAGGCTTCTTTGTTGGGTTCCTGCCCAGATTGCTACGCAAACCTATCAACTCTGGCATTTGCTGGACCATTCTGGAGTCTTTCCGGCAAATAGAGTGATAAATAGCATCACGAATAATGTATATCTTTTATTTGCAATTAAGGATCAAAAAAATTTATAAAAAAATTTGAAAAAAGAAGACATGTGATCCGATCCGAGGATCATAGATATGTAGCTATGGATTAATAGATGTATAAAGTTAGGCATATTATTAGAAGAGGGAAATCATTGGTCATCAAGTATATTGTTGCCTGTAATATGGTTTGATTTGAAGTAATGACCCGGCCTTCCCTCTCGTGACGAAAAACAGTGAGGTCTGCTATATGTCTGGATGATAGGCCTTTTGGAGATTATATCCTCTAAAAATTGTAATTTTTTGGGACTACGGCATAATTCACCTTCAGAGTGTCCTTTTTGAAGTAGATCGCTACGCGTGGCTTCGTTTTCGTTAAGGCAGCAACTAGACCTCATGCTCTTTACTATGATCTGTCTGTCCTCCGATTTAAGTAGATTGCGAGCAGGTACGTAGGAAGAGTTGCTTCTAAGGAATTTATTGAAATTTGTCAATCTGCGTTCAGAGTAGGGATATTCCTTGCTTTCGCAGTAGACAAGCCCTTCCATTTTGAGGCGTTTAGATATTTGACTATTCGAGAAGAATCCCTTCAGGTAGGGATCGGCTAGCGGATTATAGTAGGGGAGGGGAACTTAATTGACATGATAGGAGTTGATAAATTCCTTCTGAGGAGACGACCGTCGGTAGTGCCTACGCATCTGCTAAATAAAATGGACCAATTGAATAAATATCTATTAGAGCAGTCGGTTAATATAATCCAGGGCTGATTATTTGCAATAAATTTATTATTTGGATCGAAACTATTTAGATGATGAAATGTGAGGGAAGGATAATTTTATGTAGGGAAAATGAAATATCAGGAGGGGGATCACCGTTTTAAATAATGGGGGTATTCCTTGGTCTTGGCGATCATTTCATACATAAAACGTTCGTATTCGACCAGCTCAGTTGCACATTTACTGCCCATCCTCCACCAAATGTAGCCTAGCTCCTCCTTCCCTATTTTTTATTGCATCACCTTAAGATGAAGCACTTCCAAATCAGTGCCAGAAATCACTCCATCGCCGTCCTGATCCAATGCTTCGAAGATTTATCGAAGATCTACCTACCCGATCAGATTCCTTTTCAGTTACTAGACTTTTGATTCGATTGATATCTCCTTCAGCAAACACCCTATGCAAACTTTTCGAAATTAAGATGTTATTTATTTAGAAGCAACCTTACTGATACTTCTCGGAGACTTATAGATTAAACAAAATTGGGAGCAACTCATTCTGCCAGTGATCGGATCTGCGTATCTCTTGAACAACAAAAATATTTGAGGTAAAGAAAGGGTGATTTGAAAGGATTGTAGATAATTTTGTAACTAAGATGGGACAATAGTAGGATTGGCTGATATTTATCGATAAATCCGCTTAAAGTTGCACTGGTAATTGCTGAGGATTTGAACTTTCAATTTATCTATTTTACCTGTGTATTGAGAAATTTGCTTCAAAGAGCTGAAGAACAATTGTAGACCCCTCACCAACTAAGAGGTATATGACTGGATCTTACTTTTGATTTGCTGAGAAGTTGGTTGTGGTTTGTTCCTGCTAATATGCCGGTCAATAGATTGAAACTGCCTGAAAGAAAAAGGGGAGGCTTTTATTTACTTGCTAATGAGTTTAGTGAACTCCTTATGAATGAAAGGGCTGCTTTTGAGCTTATTCTTGTGCAGGATGGATTGTAACTATTCTTGCTTTGTTTATAGGTACTGCTATATTACTGCGGTATTTTTAGATAACAGGAGGGATTCAAGATCTTGTACTGTTAGGGGGTTTTACTAATTGAGACCACGCTTTAGATATCTTCGAATGAGATCATAGTTAATGATGGGACACTCATCTTTGTTCTGCATGAGGAATCCCAAGCAAAATTGTTTGAATTTATCCTCATCCAAGGTTTCTCCATATTTTAGGCTATCAATCCAATTGCTGATAAATAAGTTAGAGGGCCGATTCTAAAGAATAAGCTAATGCAGCTCATATTACTTTAGCCATAACTTCCTACAGTAATTAGATAAATATTGAGGCTGCTATTAAGGTGTCTATTTCCTTTCCCGAGTCAATTTAGCCAACAGTCTGTCTTCTCTTGTCAAAACAATCATTTTCCACTAATTGCCATCGACTCTGCTTAGCAATAGATGTACTGCAACTTGTTGCTGCTATAAAACTTGAGCACGTTCTCCATGATCCGATCTTCAAAACCACCCTTGTTTTCTTCCTGGCCATCATATATAAAGCTTTTAAGACTAAATATATCAATAACACTATTGAGATAGTCTTAATTTGCAGCCAGTATGGTGCGGTAGCTTTTCTCGACACTAAATTCTAATTATTCATTAATGAGTTGACGAATCACCTCGAGCTATTGTTCGCTCCGCTTAACAGCCTGCAAAATGTTAATGATGGTTGCGTATTTTTCTTTTTTCATTTAACTCAAATATATAATCTTAACGTTGTGGGCAATGAGCCTAAATGATATCGGTTCATAAACCTAAACATGCTTAATTTGAAAATCATATCACAGTTTGATCGACTCATCCATCTCTTCCTCCTACTCGCTAATCTACTACAAAGTGCCGGTTTATTTCTCAATGATCTCCTCACAGATACTCTCTCTCAACTCGTTATTCACTTTTATCACTTAGACCTGGAAAGTGCCTATGACTGGCACATGCTAATTTCTCAGTTGTTCAATCACATCATAGCGGGTGCAAGTGATATTATTCTCAGTCGAGTACCAGATGCGGTCAGGCCAACCGGACTTGTCCGCTTCGAAGCCACCGTTAACGTACTTATACGTGGGCAAGAACGTTATCTCTGGCTCCTAATACTCCCGATACTCCAGCAAATCTGAGTATATCAGTACTTACTTTCGCTGATTTAATGAAATTCGTCAGTCTCGAGCATTTTGGTAATCAGAGTCAACTTTTGCTGGTCCATTTAAGTGGTATTGTTAAAAAGAGCGAAGTCATTTTTGAAAGTGGGCGATACATTGGTGTTCATGTTGCCCAACATAAAAATGACATCGTCGGTTAAGATAGATTCGGACTTCTGCAGACCAACTTCTTCGATTTGGAAGGCCTTTTCGTGTATTTCTCTAAGGTTTTTAATGCGACTGGAAATAAACTCAGCGCCATATTCGAGCTGGCAGCTAATGAACACCATTTTGGTGTTGTTGAGGCTGAAGCGGATAAAGTTAGCACACTTATTAGATAGTGATTTGAACTTGATTTTACCGTGCTACACTAGCGAAATGTCTTTCTTCAATTATTTTAGAGCAAATATCTTGAGAAGATTGCCGTATGCCTTCTTTTCCTAGACTAAGATGTATCGCTCCCTATCGACTGCCTCAAAGATGATCTGATTCCACTTATCCTCTTCGCTCATATCCTGGATGCTGACCACTATCAGTTTCGGAGTGTTGGGAAACATTAGCAATGACTTTGGCACTTTTTTGGGTGCCTTCCAGCTGAAGATATATACTTCACATATCTCCTGATTCGAAAATTATTTCTATCTTTATTTTATTAGTTTGGCCAATTTATTCTTCTCTCTATTTTAACCCAACAGCAATTCGACCAACTTCATCTTCTCAAAATCCCAAAAATTTTGATTATAAAACCGAGTCACTGTCTTGTACTTGTGCTTAAAATTGCCAAGCCATCCCCTTTTGCCGTCTCGCGTGATGCTATATGAGAAGAATGAATACTCGGTGTGGGTGGAGCCTGTCCCCGTATAATGGAAGCTAATTGCATCCCCGTTATCAGCCCATATATTCCTGAAATTGTGGATAAAGTCGTTATCCTCATCATTGCTCTTCATTTATTGCAGCAGGTTTCGATTACAGATGTTGAATTGCTTCAGTATGGCCTATAGAGTAATCAAAGCGATTTTGGCTTGGAAAAAATTGGTCCGATCTAAACAATCTAGGCAATTGGTTCTAAATATCCCAAAAGGTTATTCGAGGGCTACATCCTTCTTGGAATCATAGATATAATACCTAAGATTCATCTTCATATTTCTGAGTTCTTCGATCACTTCGTCGACCTTTTAGTAGTATCCACCCTTGACCTTATGGTGAAAATCATAGTAGAAGTATTTTAAACTCGGATTCAGTTCGCTTTTGACGTGAGCTTATAACTATTCGATCAGCATCCTTTAGCCGGATTTACCCACGGAGAGAAGATTGGCTAAGAAGACGCGACTGTATTGTTTAGTCAGCTTCGAGATGTGTTTCTTGTATATTTCATGGGTCAGCTAGTAGCCTCTGTTGATCTTTGTCCGGGTTGTTAAGCCTACCTGTTCAAAAAAGATAGGGATGCTTCCTCTGATCTGCAGGTCACTGATATAGAACTCATCCAGTTTGACAATCTGCTCGGTCTATACAAAATTAGCCACGTAGCCCTCCTCGTTGAGTCCTCGATCGAAATACCTCGTTCCTCCCTTTTTATTGGATCTCCTTGATATCAATAGATAGCTCAGTTTTGTGCCTTCCAAAAACACCTAAAAGCTCTTGACAAATCCTTGAATAATTGGGCATTTCCAACCGCTATCCACGTTAAATGTATCCATCTCTATCAGCAAATTTTTATTCCAAGTAAATTTATTAGCCAGTCGCTTCTCCTTCTGATGCCTGAAAGCTTGTGTGAGATTGTATTTATACGAAAAGTAGAATCCGTTTTTTAATAGCATGTAGTACTCCCTTATCTTTCGATAGATACCCTTACGCTCGGACTTTCTTTTGAGGATTCTTTCGTCAGTGTAGCCTAAAAAAAATAAAGAGGAAATTTAAAATATCTCCAGACTGTCAATAGTCGAAGCTATCTTCGCCTCGTCGCAGAACAACAGGAATTTTTAACCATCGAAGTCGATGACTCCGAGAAACGCGCTGAATTATTTATTTTGGTAGTTGTTCTGGTCGATTTAATGCTATATTTTCTGACTATAATGTTGCATACCATTTCGCAAGATTTGCGATTGATGGAAAGGTACTCCTTTTTGTTATCGTACCTGCCCTGCCAGCGCTGTTCGAGAATGAAAACCGATTCGTTGTAGTAGCAAATGATAGCGGATGTATTTTCCGGTTCAGTTGGCATCTTATATATTAACTTAAATGATGTGCAATTGAATCAACAGCTCGAATATTGTATGAATGGATGTGAATCCCCCTCTGACAATAAATTGACAAGTAAAATATGATGGCGGGTATGTGTGAGTGCGATTAGCATAAATGTATAAATGGTAACTTTGGTATCTTATTGGTTAGTGCCCATTAATAACCATTTAATAATAAGATTTATAAATAAATTATACTTGCCATTTGTAGAGTTCATGCTAATCAACCATTTTGGATTGAAATCGCGTCCAACAGAAATCAATTAAACAGCTCATCCTCAAATAGATAATTTGTTTATCAGTGAACACATTTATCAACAGGCCAGTAGAATGCAACAAATCTCATCCTCTAAAAATTTATGTCGGAGAAAGATACATACTGAAACTGACACAATTAAAAAAAATATTCTGAAGATCAAGCAAAATCGTAGGGTTAGTGATCTCAAGGAACTCACCAAGCAGAACATTAAAATGTTTTTCAGAATACAGTCCAAAAAGAGTGAATATAACTTTTAGTAACTGCGCAAAAAAGGTTCATGCAAACAGATAATTTGCAGCAAAGATCATTAAGAGGCGTTTGACAGTCAGTTGAAGACTGATGAGTAAAGGCATTGCAAATCAGCTAAAAATATTAGGATACGCTGCAGCTCACTGAAGGACAGTGTGGTGTCTAAGGTGAGCACTAAGCCGATCACTATCACCACACTCGAGACTGAGGGAGTTTTACATTAATATTAAAGAGTGCCTGAGACAGAAAAGGAGAATTTGCAACTTAATTTAGGCAGAAATATCAATGGCCTGAGTAGAAGAATAGCGGATAAAAATTACGAGCAACGACTACTATTAAATAAGTTAGGAGTCAAAGTGCCCATATAGACCATGAAATTGATCACCGGAAAGGCTCCCTTAGGCGTAAGTCGATGTCCTTTCGATTTGAAATAGTGTATGTTCCAAAAGATCACACCATCATCATCCTCTCGAAGCACAAATCCTACTTTCCGAGTGTTGACTGATATAAAATGACTGATATTATTAAGTGTTGCTGATAATGATGATTTAAATCAAAACTTTCGACCCGTTTGCATATTTTTGAGGAAAGTGTGTCGGATATCTTCGAACACAACAGCACTATCCCGATGGTCGCCACCATGTTTCGTGACTTCCTGCTCAACCTTGCGCTGGAGCAAATGCATTTCGAGACCTACCGTTGCATTTTAATCTTTATTCAGTTTTTTCAGGATCATGCGACTATTTCTAGCTTTTTGATCAGGGTAAAAAGATTTTCTCTGCTCATTGTCAGATCTGATATTCTTAAACTTATTCTGCTCGAAGGCCACAGCCACGTTGGGTTTGCTCATGCGGTTCCCTTATTGCAGAGCTATTCCTGCGGTAGTATCCAAAGCAGCCGACTAAAAGCATTATTGTATATTCTTTTTGATGTCATCCTGGAAGGCGTCGACAATGTTAAAGATATGCATCTTCATCTCTGGTTTTTCACTTTCCTCTCTCTTCTAAGCCACTATCTTATTCTTTTTTTCGATGTAGCACTTGTACTTAATTAGGTAGATTAGTCCAATGAACATCTTGAACGCCTGCACAAACGAGAATAGGCACAGGAGCGATAGAGTCACAAAGAATTTTATGATTAGATACCCGTCGAATATGATTAAAGTCACGCCGATTATAATGTTCCAAATCAAAAACTTGGCCACATCAATCATCTTTACTACCTTCCATGTATCCTTAAGTTTGGCGTTCTTTCCTCCCACACTTGCATCCAGTCCCTTCGTTCCCCAAGAAATATCATCTATACGACAGAGCGCGTAAATGTTGAGCAGATTCAGATAGCTAGGGGCGTAGAACAAAAATGAGAAGGTTCCTGTTAAAATTTACCACAGATAGGTGATTCGCAAAAAGAAGACGCCATACAATCCTATTGGCAGTATGTACAGCGCCATAGAGGAGATAATGAAGTATCGGAGCAGATCGATCAACCCGCCCGTCCCGGGCATAGCATCATTCAGCTTCTGAGCATACGCTGCTTCCAAGGCTATATTAAATAATAATTACCACTGCTGAGACCAGAGAAGCCTTTGACGACGTCCACGAAGAATATGACAAAGGTGGTAAGGGAAAATATACCAAATATTGTGGAGAAGAGGTAGATGTAGTAAATGAACTTTTTGTTGGAGTGAGTCAAGTGGATACTATAGAAGATGATAGTCAACAACATCATCGCGTATAGGAAATCTGTCATGCTCACGAAGGTAGCGTATATTACCGCCCCCAGACTAGTGGGAGTATCAATTGCAAAGATATCAATCAAATAATCCTGCTGAAAGGTTTACATCGTCAAGTGGTAGGTGAACAGCAGCAGGGCGGGAGCGAAGTAAACCAGGAAGTTGCTGAAATTTAAGTAGAATATCTGAATTTGAAGAAAGATGTCAGCGACCTTATTTTTTTAACTTTTGTACTCCTTCATTTCCTTCTGCACTTTTTCGAAGGCAAACATACTCCCGTTAATCCATCTTTTGCGCTGACCCATCAATCCGTTCACTGTCTTCATGGGGTCCACTTATGCGTAGGCATCCGGCATGAAGATGATATTCCTTTCGTTTTTGTGGATACCCATACATAGAATTCTATCCTCAGCCAAGCAAATATTCTCGTTGTAAAGCACTTGCTCCTCGGAGTCTTGGTCAACAGGTCGGAATTGTTTCCAAATCATCTTTGGTAGGAAGATTCTCATGAGGATATCCGAGGCTGTGAATTGGTTGGGCACGACCTTGTTGGTAGCCAATTTTTAATCGATTGATTTAAAATACTAACGAAGAAGGGCATCTCGTCGGTTCACTGGACGCAGTGCGTCCATGTTATACCCAGAAAATGCACCAGGCAGCACGTGAATAAAATTGAAGATGGACTCGAAGGGTTTATCTATCAAGTGGGCAAAGTGATACTCTATCTGCTGGGCACGCTGTATGTCGAAGAAGTTGGAAATGATGCTGCTAAGCCAATCCAAGTCCTCATCCGCGTGCATATCCTAATCCTATACCTTTTCTATCTTTAAACTCATATATCCGCAGACTCCGCCTACTTCAGGGTTGTCCTTCATGTAGTTATACATCTTATAGAGCGCGCTGGGGAATGGCCTGAGCCCCACATCCAAAAGTATGGCATATTTGGGTTTAAGCTAATTGCAAAATCCGTTGAAGAACCAATTGTGCGATGACAGTTTTCCGCTGTTTTTGTATTTGATGCAGAAGAAGAGATTCACATATTTGTTATTGCGACGGGATGGTTAGGGCTATTTTTATTCCTCATCCTCCTGGCGCAGGTTAGTGCTGTCACTTCTATTTAGTAACTCCTCTTTAATATCACGATTTGGGTCGGTGCTGAGCCTATCCGCTTTCTATCTGTCCTCTCTGGAAGCTATCCGACTGGATAAACTCCGGGTTGGCAATCTGTATGATGAAACATAGGCTAGAGTATCCCTGGCGTTGATATACTGATTGCATTCTTCCTCACTATTGCTCAATTCCTTCATAATCGATTCTTCCGTGATATTATATTCCTCAGAACCAGTTCCTTCATTATTACTCATCGTCTGGAGGGCACTCTTCTGTTGTTCTATAATCTTATTGAGGATCATCTTAAGATTTTGGTTTTTGGAACTCCTCTCTTTCTTAATGCTGTCAATCTGTTTCTTGATGCGAACAACGTCATCATACTTCTCGCGAACGTTCACGAACTTTCGCTAGAGACGGTTTGCATGCTCTTAGGGAGTGAAGAGGAACTTGCTGTAATTGAGAGGTTACTTCTAATCCACTTCAACGTTCACCTGCTCACTATCGTATTTCTGCCGCATGGTCAGCTAGTCATCCTCGTCAATAAAAATTTGACTCTCCCTCTCAAATTCCTCAAAGTAATCAAACAGAGATTCGTCGACCTTTTGGATGCCGTCAATGACAATGCAGACAAATATATCATCAGGACTTAGACCTTTCTCTATCAGTTAGTCGATGTTGTCGGTGATGCCCATAAGCGTTCTCTTTAACATTCTCTTGTCCTAACTGTACATGCATACGCAGATGGCAAGCTCGAGACCCTCAGGTTTTTTCAGTAATGAAACGTAATTGTCCTGCTGATTTTTTCTAAGTTCATTAAGGGAGCTATCCGGATTGACTTCCTACATGTTTGCTAGTTTGAATTTATTGTCATAGATGCTCTTTTACTTGACTGCAATCATGAGACCTTGGGGAAGTGCATCGTTGGGCACTTTAGGATCAACTTTATGAGTCCGTAAGGCAAGTTCTACGGGCTTCATAAAGCCAACATTGATGAGATCATCCATCTTGACTTGATCCATGAAGTGAGTGACCATGGTATTCATGTCATTGCCGTGCATACTTGTAGTTAATAAATATTATGAGATACGCCTTATTATATGAATAATAGTTAATATTGACGAATCAATAAGATGAATAGAGCCGTCAGCATTTATCAGATAAAGATAAGTTAATGGTTTGCGGACTTTAGTTTATTTAATACATTTTTATAGAGAATTAAATTGATTTTAATGATTTCCAGGTCGCAGTGTGTGCTGCAAAATGATGATTTCTGAAGATGAGTGCCTACGATATATAAATTGATGTTAATATCTTAAAAGATTTCCTAATAAACCGGTCGTAATAATGCAAAATCGACCCATGTAATTACTATGACTCAATTTATCAAGTCAATATTTTAAGACATAAAATAGATTTTATGGATGGTTCAAGAAAGACTAAAAACCCAGTATAATTGATTTTATCATTTAAATATCTATTCCATTTATCTGTGAGTTTGTGAAACATTATCAAATTGGCTCTATTACCTTGGAGAAGGTGGAACAAAATTCAAAACATAGCGAGATGATGTTTTTATCATATCTCACAAAAAGCATTGAATGACTCAAAATAAGCTTAATTTACACTAATTTCGTAATTTTACTCTATTTCCATTTTGATTAATCTGAAGATCGTTCTTTACAAATTCAAATTTTCTCTGCGGGGAAATAGCAAAATCGCAATGAACTCTAAAATCTAAAAAATCATGTCAATTCACATCCTTTTCCAGTATAAATATCCTATATTTTAATACTTCGGTAAAGACCAATAATCGTGGTTCGGTTTTAATCAATAAAAAGATGCCAAAACATCAATCTGATATTCCTTGAAAAGGAGGATAATCGAATAGGAGGGAAGAAGAAACATGAGCCACCAACATATAGAACGGACACCTCTATCGATCTCCGTGATCCTTTTATTGGAAAGGGAGAGTTGAAACTTATAATAATTTTTTTCAATGAATTACTTAAGACCCTACGTTCATCCTCTACCGTATGGCCTTCATCCATTTGGTGAAAAGCCCAAACCTCTGAAACAAACGGGCACCAGCTAACATCATTCCGGTTCGGAAAGCTTTGAACCGGAATACCACCAAATCAAAAAGTTCGGCCTGAAGGTTAACAAAAAAAAACTCAGCACTGGAGGGTGGAGCGCAAATGAAAACCAGATCTACCTTTAATTCATGATGGAGAATACACATGACTTTTTGACAGAAAAAACGCGCCGCAAAACGAAGGTCTTCTATCGGCTGAGCAAAATCATGCGCAAGAGGACACCTGATCAATGCCGAAGCCACCACCAAAAACTGCAGCTCAAGTATGATGACGATCTATACGCCATCATGAATGAGGTGCAGAGGAAGATTCAGAAAGGCATTGCTGAATAGTTCGTAAACTAGCAGCACAGACTCCACACAGAAGGGCTCTAACAATTTAAGCAGCAGGTGCGTAACGACCTCGCCAATGAAGAGAACAGTCAAATTATATAAGGAGGTTGGTTTCAAATCAAAAGAATTGGAACAACATTCAAGTTATCTATTGACAGTTCTTCGATAGGTTCCTGGTGAAATGACCAAACCTGATCTATCAGCTCTTCTCCTTTTCCGAAAATCTATCGGAATGTAAGGGGAAATATATTTTTAAAAAATAAATAGAGCCTGAAGATTGATATTTTTTTTGAGACTGCATGCTAGCCAAGCATCAATTAAGAAAACTATAGTATATTTAAGTCCAATGAGGAGTCTGAGAGGAGTTATAAAATTACTCTTCTGGATCGATTATACTTATTATAAATAAAATGGAATTTCCTTTCCCAAAGATATATTCAATTCGGATAAGTTTATACTACTTTTCACTTTTCCATTCAAGGCCCAAAGGACCTTAGGCGATGCTTGACCATAGTCGCCGCTATCAGTTAGTAATAGGCGAATTCTTTAATGTTGATTTGGTATCATCCTCCTCTCTCGAAGTACATATTAGATCATAAATAGTATGTCCATAATGATCAGTAAATGAACAAAGGTATCAGAGGAAGAGTATAATATTGATTATTACAATTTTTGATGTGGCATTGCAGTTGCTAAAGTAAAAGGATAATTTTGATCTCCTTCTATATGAATGGATGATCCAATATCAAGATGTCGTCTAACATAAGATGTGATTGATGCAATATAAAGGAATCAGTAGAATATTTCTTTAACTCGTCCGACCAGCTTCAGCTCATTTACTATCACCTTTTGACCAACAGTTATATATTCGGGGTAATACTTAAATCGCAGGCGTAGTAAAGTACCCACTCCACTCACAAACCGTATCTATTCCGGTTCACGCCATTTTTTCCCCTTGAGCTCCTCAGCAATGGGTTCCAGACCGTGTAAACTGTCCTCCATAAGTTCACTGCTTAGGTCGATTGATTTTTTGGATAAAGAGTGTAAGAATTGATGTGGTTTGAGGTGGCCGCTCTGGTTGTGGTGAAGGTGGCTTTGATTGTGGTGAATATGATTGTTAGGAGTTTGCGCCTTGCGGGAGTCAATAGAACGGCTCTTTTTCTTCTGTAGCATGTCTGGTAACTCTATATCCTTTTCCTTAGTTGATTTTATTATCACAATATTGCATATCTGACGAGTAGTCAAAGAGTTTATGACAGGCTGATATTTCTCAGTCACTTTTATTTACTAACGCTCGTTGGAGTAGGGTGTTAGCTCAACTAAAAATTCATACACTGCTCTGGGATTTGATTTGCTGTCGACAAGCACCATTCCCCTACGTATAGCATTAGGCTATTTCTCCAGCCATTCTTTAGCATAGTTAAGGGGGCGGATAGCCAAGGTACAAATTTGTCCACACTTTGCAAGTTTGACTGGTACCCGGAGGCATTCAATAGACTAAACTTCAACTGCACGAAAAGAGCCTTTCAGATCGGGCCCAAGATGTAACATTTGACCTTTTTTAATAGAGCCCTTGATGACTGTACCCGCCAAGACAAGTTTGCCTTCTACTGCATATTTATCAGACACTGAAAACTAAGTACTGAGGTCCTAATTGTTCTTGAGTTCACTTGCAGAAGTTAGTAGGTTGAGGAAGCTGGTGAGTAGGTTAAGGTTGCGTCCTGTAACACTGGATACCAAGAAGATCGGCAAAACATCTTCTGAAGACGTGATTCGCTAAATTATATACGAAGTACAGAGAAAAGCACTGCATACTCCATTTCGCGCACTACGCAAGGAGTTTTATCTGGACAAAACTTTTTCAGCTACTCTTTGATGCGCAAAACGGATTACATTTATTGTTCGTGAGTCATTTTGTCAAGATGGGTAACCACTACAATTAGTGGAAGACGAAAAATAGAGGCAAGCTCTAGGGTATCCGTGCTGCTGGGTGATTCCTGTAGTCCTGAGACTACCCAGAGGGCGTATTAGGGAAAAAAGGAGCAGAGACTAGACACGAGTTGTTTTTGAGCTTTACGATGACCGCCCACATCGATGAAAGTTAACAGTTTGTTAGAGTTATCTAGCCATTTCTCCATTGACATTAGACTTTGCTGACTATAAGCCTTTCCCTGTGCATCAAACCCAATCACATGGTGGCTTCGACTTTGCGTTATACCTGTCATGAACTCATGCTTATAAGTGAACACCTTCTCTCGAGCATGACCCTTTCCGTTGTCCTTTTCCCCGCTTTTTAACACTCCTAAAAGTGTGCTTTTCCCTGATCCTGACTCCCCTAATAGCAACACTCTGATTTATAACTTCACACCCTGACGATGTTTTTGCCGAATTACCAATTCCACAACTAAACCCTTTAAACCCTCCGTCACTCGTAAAGTCATGACATCGACCCCTAATCTCCCAGCCAGTATACAGATAGTGCGCAAACTTTAGAACATTTCCTCTCGACATAGGCCTATTGGCCTTCCGTTGTCTTCAACTCCGATGCGATAATGAGCTTATCCAAGCCCTTCCTTGATGCGGTACTTCATCTGAGTCGCAAGATGGTCCAGTCTATCCTCGGTCGGCCCGACCAATTTGAGTTTGTACTCTATGTTGCCCTCATCATCTTCCTCTATAAAACTTTGAATAAGTCTTCCATCACGTCCCTCCTTCTCCTTCCTATCGTAGAGTTGACTGACATACTCCTCTAGAGGTTGTTCGAGCTCATCATCATTGACATGTGCCCGGATCATCAGAGGTGGATAAATAGGCTTCTGTTTCTACTAAACCTTCACTTCTTCTTTTTTGGCTTCCTTTCTGTTCCTGCCCCTTCGTTTTTCCTTGGCCTAGTTCTCCCCTTTGCCACCCTTTTTGGGAGAAGGCTCCTCATCAAAAAATGACATACGTATATTATCTTTTCTTTTATATTATATATTCAAAAGACAATCTTGCATTCACATCTTTAGGAAACCCTCGGGCTGACTCTTGTCAAGGCGAGAGGACCGACGCCGAAGCAAACCTGAAGTCCCAAGAGACATATTCAAATCTCCAAAATTTGAGGTGTTGAACGGTCGGTCCATCATGTTCAAGACCTCATCTTGAATGGCGTCCTCTCGCCATAAATTATATGGTTCGCTGAGAACTGTTTGTCGTTTTTGGAAATATGGCATGTTATTAATGAAACCTTATCTATCTTCATGGCCTCTATAATGTATGGATTCACATAATGGGTTATAGTTTTGGATATGGTCAGCATTGGGTTATTGGTACTCACGGAAGGAGGAAGACCGCATCATCATATTGGACGATTCTTTTTGATTGGAAGATGAAGAGCGGCCTACCAATCCCGATCCTATCATATTGTGACTTGCTGCGAGAGAACTCTACTTCCGAACTATTTATTAGGGTATTTTCTATTTCTTTTATTTTGATTTATTTACACTCTTTACACTCTTCTCTTTAGGACATTTTTTAATTCGCTTTTACTGCTTTTATTGCTGTTGCTACTTCATTGGCTATTATATCTATTATAGGAGAGATGGCTCTTCCGCGTCTCCATCATGCTCTGAATCTCGACGCTTACCCTTGCGCCTCTTGCAGTTTCGGTTAAAGTCGAGAATGCGCTCTACTGCATCTTCAAGTTGATTCTGTCGATCTTCTGTAGGAATTATGCTTTCATCTCTTTGTATTTCTACCAAAAGCTTTTTTATAACTGAATAAAAAGGATTGTACCACGAGCGTCATACTCCACCCCTGTACGTCGCAGATTAATCTTATTCTCGTACTTACGTTCAGCCACTGCCAATATCTTGCTGAGAGTAGGCTGTTTGAATTATTTAACATTGCGATAGGGGTCTTCCTTCTTGTGAAGTGACACATAGATGTTTACCTTCCGCAAAGCCTTTCTTAGAGCTGAATAGAAGTAGTTCTTGATGTTGTTGTCAGTTCGTCCAGGGAGTTCCCGCGCAATCTGCGCCCATCGATTGCCCAACTGTTCCTGCACGCGAAAGAGCACTTGTTCTTAAGCTGGAGTCCATGCGCGCTCATTCTAAATGCCTGGTTTGAGCTGGTTGTGCCATCTTCATTAATAAACAAGTACCTCTCTCGACATTGTTTTCCAGTACGACGGGCGCCTATTTTATTAAGCTGGTCAGCTATCTCTCCCCACTTCAGTTTATTTACTGATCTGTCGTCGTTTTTAGAGATCAGCCGACGCAGTAGGTTATCCTCCTATTTTAAAAGCGAGATACATCTTAGGCCCAGGGCTTTCTTTAACTCATATAATATATAAGATAAACCGATTTATTGCGTTGATTGGCAGTTATTGCATCCAACCTTTTTGAGGAAGACTCTAAAGTGAGAGTTAAGTTGAATGATCTGATTTGCATGAGTTAGTCAGAGCCGAATTAATAGATAATCGATCGTTAACTTTTTAGGTAGAGTTGATTTTCGTTTCAAAGAACTATGGTCTTTGCATTTATTTAATTTATTATCACTCGAGGACGTGCCTATGATATTGTAATGTTTTCAAGCAAAGCAGTCATTAATCTTTAAATTTTAGATATGGATGATGCAGTCTAAACTTAGATCTATTATAGATTGACTATTATTATATAAGAGATGAATAAAGAGGAGAAAACTCCGTAATTTATTAAACAATTACCTTGGTATGCGCAGGATTCGCAGGGGAGAGGGGAACTCGTCAAGATACCAGCTTTTGAACCACGGGGCTTTTTGGAGGAATGGTACAATCGTGGCGAAAAGGGATTTCAGTCCAATAGCTATCGTAAGGGCGCTTGTGATAACTGTGGAGCTATGGGCCACGTGCGGAAAGAGTGTACTGAGCGCCCAAGAAAGCTGGGGGCCAAATTCAGCAACAAACAAATTGCCAGTGATGATATTGTCAAGGACATTCGGATGAACTGGTAAGTGAAAAGAGATAGGTGGAATGGTTATACTCCTGAGATGTACGGGTAGGTGATCGACGACTATTCCAAATATGAGTAAGTGCGCAAGAAAGTAAAGGGGGAGGATATCGACAATGAGTACAAGCTGGATAGTGATCCCATTGATGCTGCTAACATCGGATCCAAACACAAAATGAAGGAGAAGTTTCAGGGTTTGGGAGGAGTAAGGAATAGGGAAGACAGAGCAAAGTATCTCAATAATCTTGATCCTGGCTCTGCATCCTTCGATCCCAAATCTCGCATACTCATTGGAGAAGATGACTATTTGAAAGAACTCAGTAATCTTTAGGCAGTCGGTGAAAAGGCTTCTCTTGAAGAACAGAACAGGTTTGCCTTTTAACAGGTCGATAAGCATCATGCAGAACTCAGTTCTATGGCTCTGCCCACTCTGACCGAAAGAATTTTTAAAAATGTACGAGAGAAACAGGCCGGACTGACCTCAGGCAAGATGGGAGAAATTATGAAAAAATATGGAGTGGAGAACAGTGGACAATTGATTGAGGTGGTGGAGGAATAGTTTGAAGGAGAAACTATAGCCCGAGCCAAGAGAGTAGTCCGCAGCAAATACTAATAAGATGTGTTCATTAACGACCATACTACGGTCTGGGGCAGCTGGTACAATAAATATTTGGGATGGGGCTACGGTTGCTGTTATTCAAACTAAAAGACTTCGTATTGCTCAGGAATTAAGGGAAGGGAACGTGCCCTCGGGAAGGAATTAAAGCTCAAGACGCAGCAGCTCAAGGAATTCCAGAAGCTGAAAGATTTAGAACAAGCTGTTGAGAAAAAATAGCAGCAAGAAGAGGAGTAGAATTATGACCATAGCGAGAAGGAAGAAAAATAGAAGGAGTAAAAATAGGGTCAGGAGGCATGATGCATATGTAAGATGCTAGATTTATATAATTTATTGACGATTGAATATTCATCATAGTTGCTTTACAGGGAGGACGGAGCTTACTGATCGAGCGTACTCTATTAGTAATCTAGATCCAAAACCAGTGCCCTATGATCCGACTATTCCAGCCACACCCATGTCCACATGAGCCCATTTTGTACCCTCTTATACAAAGCATTTCAAGAATGCGGCAGCCTGTGAAGCTCCTGCTTAAGATTTTCCTGAGCTATTGGTTAGATCGGCCCATTTAGGGGTGATTAGCTTTTTATGATATTCAGTGATTGGCAAATGCCACACTGGTTCATGAATACGATCTCCAACTTTTTTTAGAGCCTTGGTTAAATCTTTATCATTAGTAAATAGTCCTGCAAACTCTGAACCAAGGGCTGTGCCTATGGCTCCGGTGAGAGTGGACAGCTCAATAAGCACGCTAGGCTTATATTTTTATTGAGTCCAATGCATGATATCTGCCAAAACAAGTCTACCTTCTGCATCGGTATTGCCAATTTAAACAGTGAGCCCCTTGCGACTGGTGATGATATCTGATGGGCGATATGCCTTATCACTGATGAAATTTTCAACCATACCGATGCTGCAAGTAGCATTAATGACAAGCTTTTCGTTGACTACTGCTTGAAAAGCTGAGAGGCAACTCGTTGCTCCGTGTTTATCGAGGAACATATCCCGAATACCGCCGGCTGCATAATATAATATTTACATGATTTGATATTATAGCCTCCAGTATCAAAGCAGACACCCTTCCCAACGAAAGCCACCCAGTTATCAGATTCAGGATTACCTTTGTATGATAGGTTGATGAAGATGGGCTACCTGGAACTACCACGACCCACAGCGTGCATTAGTCTAAAGCCTTGCTTCAAGAGGTCGTCCCCGCGAATAACAGTTAGATCCACTTCATTCTCATTAGCAAAAGTTTCAGCTATCTTTAAAAAATATTCAGGAGAGCCTTCAATGTCGCCACGCCCATTAGCCCATTCCCGAGCTCGGTTGCGAGCTTCGGCAAGACTGATAATTTTATGCACTCTAGGAATTGATTTTTAAAGTGAGACAACGTGGAATGGAGTTTTTTTAGATTTTCGGGTGAACTTATATGTGGAGGATAAAAGGTCAGAGAGAATTCCTTGATAGTCCTCTGTCTCTGAGGCAAGCTGAGACACGCGGATGGTTGCATCAGATGAAATATTTGCCTTTTTAGCTTTATGGATGGACATGAAGATGGTTTTGTTTTTGCCAACTGTGAGAGTGACCTCCTCATCATGTTTGAAGCTTTCTCTCAAATCCTGAGGAACAAGTTCAAGTTCTGCTGCGGCGATGATGGAGTAAGTGGTGCCTTCATGATCACCGTCATCTACAATTTTATAGATGGGCAGAGTGATTGTGCTACTTTCCATAATGGTGTATTTAATATATGATGATTCAATTTAATAACTTTGCTTTTCTATATAAATGAACCCAAGTTGGTGATCATATTTGCTCTCTCAGCCAAGCTGATTAAAAATAACCAATTATATCGCTTTGTGAAGGGGATTGTATGGAAATTAAATTCTAATGATATTTCTTGTGGGAGGATATGATTATGTTCTTCTATATTCTATAATATTTATCACTCTTGCTTGCTCAATGCTATAATATATTTATGGCATAAGAGGTTAAACTAGTAATAGGGCAAACTCTCAGTGGATAGAACCAAGACTTTTTCATCTGCATGAACTCCAAACTAGGAGAAGGTGCATTTGGAGTTGTGCGTTTGGCCTACGCAGCCAAAGACAAAGCTAAGAAATTGGCAGTCAAGATCATCCCTTTTGAAGGTGACCAAAAAAAGAGATAAGCCATTTAACGATAGCTAGAAATAATCAGCGCTCTTCCTGAAGACCACAACCTAGTGAGGGTGCACCCCATTAAATGTTTCAATGATAACAGATTCTATATCTTCATGGACTACTGCGAAGATGGTACTCTACAAAAACTAAAGGACGAACCTCTCCTACTGCCTGAAGAAAAGCTAATCAACATCTTCTATCAACTAATGTGCGGGTATCGTCAACTATGGAAGAAGGGCATACTTCATCATGACTTAAAATTAGCAAACGTTTTGATTAGGAGGGGCATCCTCAAGATTACAGACTTTGGGTTTGCTATCTTTTCTGAAAAATATGTTCCTTCTCTCACTCGTCAAGGGACTTTGCAGTATATGCCTTTGGAAAAGCTTAGTTCAGTCGAATATAGGGCTGATTAGAAGACGGACATTTACTCATTGGGAGTGATGATGTTTTAGTTGATCACCAAAATGCATCCTTACGTCAACGACCACTTCATCTCAAAAGATCCAAAGAAACATCAAATTTAGTATGTTCCTCTTCTTCGTAAAGCAGTGATGGTGCATCCCGAACTAATTTACACATACTCTGCTGCTCTTCAGGGACTATTCGATCTTGTGGGACGGATGGTTCTCAAAATACCTAAAAATAGACCTACTTTTCAATAAATATTAGACTACATTGAAAATGACTAAATATTTGCTCGATACAGACAGCAAGAGATCTAAAAGACAGAGGAGATCTTCTTGAATCCAGTGCCCATGATAGTTATCGGAGAGACCATCGCCTTTGTGATGCCTATTCAAGTCGAAACTAAATAGGAGAAGAGATACATTTAGTAGATTAAAAGAAATATCAATTAAAAGAAAGATGAAGAATAGAAAAAGATGATAAGGCTCATAGAACAGTGGGTACTCAGTCTGCGACTGTCAGTCTACTACTTTGACCGCTTAGCTCGTCGTCTCTTTGTGGAGAAACTGAGATCACCTTACTTTTCCTCACAGAAAGTGAATAGCTACAACAAGACAATCCTCAGCTGTCTTCTTCTCTCCTCTAAGCTAACAAAATACATCCTCTAAGAAATAAAGACTCCGACTTAGCTAACTACTGCTCAGGGCATACTTTTTAGGTGTTCCTAGTAAGGTTAAAGATCTTTAAAGATTGTGAGGCGTGATGATGAATATATACAGGAGGAGATCAATGATAACGTCAAGCGTACAATCCAGGCCTAGCAAAAGGATCTGAAAAAACTAATAGATTTAGTAGAAAACGCAAGCTTTATGAAGTTTGTTGACACTATTAGACCGTACCTTAAAGAGTGCCTAGAGTATAAAGCCAATTGCATTCAAAACAGGAAGGATATAGTTACAGTCCACTACCTTATTGATGGTCTTGCTAGTCTCGACATCCTCCCCAAAGTGCCCTAAGGTTTGTTGCTGTAATAGTATTTCCATCGAGTTGAGGCCTAAAAGAATAGTAAGTAGTTGCTGGCCAAGATAAATGACTACTTCGATGAAAACGAAATCGACGCTGTTGTGGACTGCAACCTCAGCTAATAATCACTCTTATAGCTGCCAGCATCGGAGTAAGAGAAAATGCTCATAAAAGGGGATTGATCTTTGTGATAGCAGTTATTGAGAATAATTAGAATTAATGATCAATCAGGTCATGCCTGGCCGTTTGCCAAAACCAAATTTTTTACGTTAGTAGAACTGGTCAACACGTACTGATCCGAGATTAATTATCTTTGGGCACCCGTCTCTGTCTTTTTATTGTTGTGTGCATTCCCTGCAGTAGTAGGCGTCACTAGCTCCAGGTCCATTGCAGATGAGGCAGCGATTGTGATTGGTGCCATAGTTACATTCGTCGCAAATACGTACCAGAGTGGTAGGTCGCACCAATGAATCACAAATAACACATTTGCCGTCGCACTTCTCGCATAATCGACCAATGGACACTCCCCACTGTTTGCGACACATGATGAGATCTGGATGATGTTTAGCCATCTCTTTTAATATTATAATAGTAGAAATGCCAGCATCTCTTTTAGTTGTTTAATGATAGACAAATGTTTTATTGATTAAATTAGGTGGGATAGTAAAATAAATATAGTCAGCTCTTGAACAGACGGATCCGAGGCAGGTGGAAGGGAGAACTTGCTTCAGGTGGAAGAGTTGCTGGTAAACTACTGTACGCGATTGATTCCTAAAGACTGACGGGATCAATCGATTTGGATTGACGGATACGCTTTTTTTATGATTTTTTTCCTGCGAGACCAGACCTCAAATGCAGATGCTTGCTAGGGTCGATCCGAGCTCGCACTTTCCTGGCCCTTTCCTCAATAATTTACAACTCCGATGAAAAATTACCAGAATGAAGAAGTAAAATCTTAGAAGAGTTTTCCTTCCAGTTGAGGTCAAGAGACAAATCGACAGTGCGGCTCTTGACTTCCCATTGACGAGGACGTGCTGCAGGGACTTGATGGCTCAGTAGTAAATTGGAATCACTATTGCTTTGTTCCTCACAACTGGAGTACCTATTACTGTCTAAAGAAGATATAATGCGTTTCCGTCTTTAGCTGATTTGCCTTTCAGAAGAGGAAGCTCCCCTGCCCTTCTTCGATTTGATGTTAGTGCCGGAAATGATTTATCCCTCAGGACTTGAGTCAATCACTTCGGTATGATCTATCTTCTTGGGATGAGATTGATAATATAATCGCTCATACCGTTATATTCCCTCCTTAAGATGAATCATGTTTTTAGTTATGCTCGCTGTGACCTCATCCACTCTCCTTATTACCTATTTCCTGCGGTCTCCTCGCTTCCATAATCGCACGAATCCAATATCCAAATCAGGGATGCAATCTTCCAGATTATGGTATATTTTTTGTAATTATTACACATAAGCCGAATAGAAAATTTATTTATTGATGGGAAGACGCTCTTCACATTCAATTGTGGCTAATCTCCCCTACCTCTCCAACGGAGAAAGCGTATTTTTGCGATTTCCTTCCAACTATTGACTCAAACGCTGCTCTCTGGTTGGAGATTGATCCTTTTTTGAGAGGATGACTGCAGATGAAATTATATCATTTCTTTTTATGTGTTGGGTGGTTGGCTTACGATTTATTATCAGATAGGGAGAAGGCTTTGCAATTTCGCTGACAGTGGGGGCAGCAACAGCCTCATGAACTTGAACTGACTGCCGACTGTTTACATACAGGCTGTGGATGCTTGTTTTAAGATATTATTGAAATTGTTTTCGAATCCATTCGACTAGCCAATTAAGCAGTGTGGCGGGCAGCAATGCCTAAATATTTCATTGTTTACCTTAGGACACAGTTTTTTTCTAAACATATTGGTGATCTCCTGTGCTCTCAACCCACAGTTCTGTCGATTGAAGAAACGAACATACAATTAAACTAGTCCTGCAAGTTCTCCCCCTTTGGGAGGAAGCAGTCCGGCATCGCAGATAGCCATGATGCGATAAGATTTGAGGTGAATCTACCTACATGGATGAGATCTTACTCGATTTCCTACGGGCTGACAATGACCTTGTCATTCAGTGACTGCTGCAGCCTCGTTTATACTAAGATCCGGAGTGATTCCTTCTTTTTCTCGAGCAACAGTTGATCAAGCATATGGTCTTTTTCTGCATTAGTAAGTGACGGTGGATCTTTCTTGACCATGAGTTCCATCTTATGAGTGAGAATATCGCATAGTTACTACATTATTATTTCTCATAAAATGAGCAGTAAAATTGAGCCGTGTCAACAAAAGGGTGCTGCTTGACTCGCCCTAATAATTAAAAAGGATGGATAAAAAAACATACTAATTGAAGTAAATTTTAGATGGTATGAACTAAATAATAAATAGATGGATAAGAACATCGAACTGCAGGTCAATAAAATTATAGTACACAAAAAGATACATGAGTACCTCAAAGCAGTTGAGAGCAAGGAACAGCAGGACAAACAGAACGCTTCCAAGGGGTTGGACACTTTCACAGCCAATGGAAATAATTCCAGCGGAGCATCCGGGTCAATGAACGAGTGACCTCGCCGCAAGTGATATTTTATCATCTCAGCTTACCTCTGCTAATCATAATTGTTCCTGCCTCTTCTTTTTATTATACCTTCCCATATTGGTATAGTTGACTTGGCCGCGCTTATGATTATTACATATTAGCGCTTATATCACAATTAATTCAATGATAACGGCTATGAACGAAGATCACCTGCCACCTCATTTCGCCGATCAGGTTCTGTAGCTATAATCGCTGCTGGAAGACAACCTCTCCATGAACTTGATCACTGATCTCAACTAACTCTACCGTGTACCTACGAAAACATGCAGATCGGCATTGACTATTATATCCGATACTAACCTCACAAAGCGCAACATTTCCAGAAGAAAATGACGCGTTTGCTCAGTGATCCAATGACTTTAACTGTGATTTCGAATCGTTCGCCTGATAAAATACGATCGATGATGCGTTCGCCACAGATGGTGAGCAAGTCTAAGATAACGGAGGAGATGAGTAAATTCACAAACTGTTCCCATCAACACGTCAGGAACATTTTGTAAAAATCACAAAAAGCCCTATAAAAGGAAGAGGCGTTGCACGCGATGGACCTTAAGAAGCAATAGCAAAGTTTGCAGAATCGTATTTTGCTAAAAAAATGCAAGAGTCAGGAGAAACTGCTTCAATTGAAGCAACGATCCTGATGATATAATTGATGAATATAACGTACTTATGACCGATATAAAATTATTGAGAGAGTTATGCAGACGTAGTTAAGCGTACAGCAGGTGTATGCTCTGAAGACAGGCAATGGGGCAAATGGTATCGAGGGCTATCATGTTGATAGTAAGTACGTGGATCCGTTGAAGATCATTCAAGAGAGAGAGTTTTTAAAATTAAAAAAAGGGGAGAAAAATAGAAAGCATGTCACCAAGAGAGGCAATTACTTGGAGGATGAAGCCAAAGTTCATAAAATTGTACCAGGACCAGGACAGTATCCCACCAAAGAGGAATGGTCCAACAAAACCACCATCAAGCCTCACTATGCCGACAAGAGAACCTATATTGATGAGATAATGAGACGGGAAAAGAAGGAAAAGAAACCCGCCCCTGGACAGTACGAAGTCGAAAAGAGTTTGAAGGAGCAGGCAGCGTAGGCGAAGCGTCAATCGGCAAGAAAATATACTGTCCAAGATAGAATTACCTACCTCGATCACATACAGTACGAAGCAATTCAACGACCAGGAGTTGGTTAATACAATCCTAGAGTACAATTTTATTGATTTAGAAGCGAGCCAAAACATAAGTGGAATCATCTCCCATGAAGACTAAGCCCTAAGACTGGCGAAAGAAACACGAGACTTTAGAGAAGAAGAAACTGCCGAAAGCTCCAGATATGACAACTTATAAGCCAACTCCATCGAGCTATATGCTGTTCGACGATTTGGCGAAGGTGAAGCAAACAAACAAGAATTTAATGGGCCGAGTAGAGCGTTTTAAGACGAGTGCTTCTGGATCTGGTCTACCGCCTGCACGTTACAATGTGATTCAATAATGGCGGGGTAAGGATAAAAAGAAGATAGAACGGCACGGACTTGAAGTACTGTCTCGATCTGGGGGAAAGAGCGTTTACTACCATTGACATGTTATCATCATAAAGTATATGTCTTTATTTTAATATTCTTTTACTGATAAAACTTTGAGGTGCATTACTAGGGTAGCGAGGTTATAACTATTCTTAAATAGAAATGTCGAATGGGATACCACTTAGCTATGATAGTGACGCAGTGGGAGCACTTAACTCTCAGAAAGTGATGGTTGCATTACCTCTGCTGTACATGTTCGTTGTATTTATGCTTTCATCTAGGCTCATTATCTTTTTCAGATTCTTAGAATGATAAAGGGAATTAAGGAAGCAACTGAACGGCTTAACGATTTAGGCAAGCGTCTGTTCCTGTATGGAGTAGCTGCTCTGTTCAGCATGAATTTTTTACAAAGTTCCATCATCGGAGCGGTGCTAGCCTGGATGATTCTGATTGTGATGATAATAGCACATTGCTTCGTGTTCCTGAGATAAACTGGACAGAAGTACCACAACATCTGTCTGCTAGTTTTCTACTCCCTACTGATGATATGGTTCGCCTGTAGCCTATTTTACTACATTTACGACGCTTTCGCACGATGATATTTTTTGCTAATCCTTTCCAATGAGTTAGAAAGATGCTATTTAATCAATACTTTAAAATTAAAATTAGAAATATTGATCTTGCTCTATCTTTATTATGTTTTGCTCCATGTTTACATTCATTAAATAATAAGACTTCCCTTCCAACATCATTGGCATTCTAATAAATTATGCTGATAATTGTTTTTCAATCATCTACCCTAATCTCCTACTTTTTAGGAAGTAGCCTTCATATTGCAATCATCTGCTGGCAAGTAATAGCATCTGCAGGAGAATTTACCGCATATATCTAATCAATTCATCCATCAACATTCGCATTTCTTCTTCTTTTTATCTAGGTCTTTCTGGTTCTATGACGACAACTTCATTGTGTTGGAATTCACGGCTGCACCCACGGCGTCGTTGGAAACGGGTTTAACAGTAGGCTTCGCGGCTTCCTCTTTTGCCTTTTTACCTCCGCCTGCAATCACTGCTGCCAGTTCTCTGAAAAACTCTTTAATGTTATGCCCCGTCTTAGCTGAGACCTCCATGTAATTAAGTCCCAGCTAGCCTATCTTTGAAGTTGCGAGACTTTGTTCAACGCCTCTTTCTCCATCAAGGTCGCATTTATTGCCAATAATCATGATGAGTGCTTCCTCTCCTCTTACTTCACGGACATTATCGATCCACTTCGAGAGATTACCAAAGGAATTGGCATCTGCATATAAGAAGTCGTACTTGTGATGTCGAAGACAATAACTGCTGCACTGGAGTCCTTTATATAGGAAGGGATCAGGGAGTGGAAACGCTCCTGACCTGCAGTATCCCAAAGCTGCATACGCAAGCTCTTGTTATCGACGTTGATAGTTTTCGAGACGAAGTCAACTCCTACAGTTGGCTGAGTGGCGGAGTGGGTACCTGCTCATTGCCTGTGAAATTGTCGAAGATGAATCGGTTGATGATGGAGGTCTTGCCAACTGACTGGTCACCGAGCATAACGATCTTACATTTAATGGCTGTATTGTTCTACATATTCAAATTATATAAATTTTGAGTGGTTCCATCAACAATAGACAGCAAAATAGTTGTCTTGAATATGTTTAAAAGGGAGTTGTCAATACTGTTTGTTTTTTGTAAACTTAAATTAACGATGAGTGTAATATTGATAATAATTCAGTAATATGGTAGTCTATATAGTTGTCTTGAGTTGTGCTCGAATACATCATGTTGATTTGTTTATTGATAATTTGACTTCACAGATGAACTATGACCTTATTTCTTTCAGTCTCATAAATAATTATTTATCACGCCAAAAAGGAAGAAAATGAACAACGTTTCTAAGGTAAAAGGACTCGTTCATTTATACATACTCATTACTTTACTGTAGACAGTACTTTGTAAACTTATTTTAACGAAAACGGTTTTATAGCAACACATATTGATAAAAGATCACTTACGGGCAATTGTAGGGTCGCTTTTTTAATGCAGCATGAACTTACGACGACGCACAATCGTACTACCTCGGCTTTTACGCTGAAAAAGGTCCACTGATTGAGAATACACTGGACGATCGCTGACTCGTGCATCTGGCGAAGTTGATTCGAGCCTTATTAAGCCCTTGCTGTCATTAACAGGTGTGAGAGCCTCTTTAAACTTATGTTTAGAGCCACTTAATTCGTAGACAGGAGCGAGATTATCTGCTCTTTTCATTTTTTTGTAGTTCTTTTAAAGTTCCTGCATATCCAGAGCTAGTTTGCGGCGATCAGCTTTTTCATTTTCGAGTTATTATCTAAGTTCCTTGTTGGATTTAAGGAGTTCACGCACAGTTCCGATGCATTAGATGATACGATTAGCATACTAGTTATTATTGGCTCGTTTGAGTTACTCCTACCGCTCAATAGATTTAAAAGACTAGATTTGCAGCAAAGCAAGTTCCAACTCCTTTTTTAGTTTTTCTTTTTCGCCACGCAATTCACGGATTTATCTGGCCTTAGGGTCGAGATTGATGTTGACCTGATTGCGAATACGACCTGCGCTAAGGGCATATTGTAGGGTTGAGAGGGTTTCTTAAAGGTAGTCCTCGTGAGGATTGATGCATGCAAGAAGGTAGGTGAGGCAATTTCCCCCGAAGGCACGCTTAAGAATGGAGGTGAGTTTGCTGTCTCGATAAGGAATGTACTGCTATTTTTGTTGGGTATTCATTTCCTATAGAGACAAAATCACCTTTCTTAGAAAGAATAAAGATTTGTTGATTTCAATGGCCTCCTTACTCAATCGTCCCACAGGACTAAACATTCGCTCTGACCCCGCCAAATCTACAAAATAGGCTTGCCTCCTTTTACAGTTGCCCTCTTCATCTTGGTCCTCCATATCCATGATGAAGATTGAATGCGATCTGGACGAGTAGTCATGAATTTTGTTACTGGCAATCACTCTGTTTTTATTACCTCGTGCCCACTCCTGCATCATCTGCTCCGGACTGCTGCATTCCCATTCAGATAGATCCTCTATCACAAATTCCCTTTCTGCTTACCACCTCATTTTAAGTCCACGTTCTCCGTGACTTTACTTTGCGAGCATATCAGTGATGCGTTCGTTATACAGTTGGATGAATGAGCATTTCAGCACGGCATTACTGGTTCTGTTGGCATAGACATTCCTAACTGCTTATAAAATAATGCCTAGATTATTCTGATCGCCCTCAAATGCGAAGGTTTTGCCTGACCCCGTCTGCCCATAGGTGAGGACTGTTGCATTGTATCCCTCAATAAATCTTCCCATGAGCTAGTCTATATGACAATTGCGATAGATGGACTAAGTTGTGTTATTGGCATCGTGTATCATATCAACCTGTACTCGTTGCACCTCATCTCCGGGTAATTGTACAACCACTTCCTTGCCTTGAGCTTCCACCATCACAACACTCTTTTGCTGGTCCACTGGTTTAATTTTGATACCCACTCTAATTGATGCATTTTTAATCATTATTGGAGTGTAAATATAAAATTTATTGAACTTGCATGAGATAAGCAGGACGAAAATTGATTGGTAATTGGTAGATAATTTAGCAGTTTGAAATACCTTTAGTTTGACTTTATTAATACAAATAATTAGGAGGAAATGATGTGTAAGGCCGTATCAATTAGTTGAATCATCCTCAACTATTCTCAGTATTGCTTTATTGCCAAATTATTTGGTTAATTGTTAAGTTGAATAACTCGGTCTTAAACGGATGATGCCAAAAGAAAGATACTGAATGGAATTGCCTTTAACCAGTCAAAATACGGAAATCAGAGTGAAGCATTATCTAAACAATCCAAATGATCATTTCTCTTCATTTTGGAATGGCAAATGACTAAACTAGATTTGACATTATAACTATTGAGCAATATCATTTTATAATCTCATAGTTTAATAAACAATTCGATAATTATTAAGAAGACGAACAAAATGCAACCGATGTCTCGCTGCTGGCGCGTCGTGCTTCTGCTTGCTGCGTTGGTGTTAAAATAGGCGGTGGCATTCACATTTTAGACCGCCATCGTTAATCTTGACTCCTATGTCATCAACACCACCGCTACTTATACAATTGAATTAGCGCGGAACCAAGACGACCTATTCAACCCTACGGTCTACAACAGCACTCCCATCGCTCCCAATGCAACAACTACTATCGTATTTCCAAGCCAATATAATAACTCAATGCTCTCAAATTTTGTCTGCATTGATGTCTCAGTCAACTACAACAGCATTACTGGTTACACATGCTCGCTTTCAGGATTAACTATAACAATTTCTAATGCTTTTACGAGCATAAGCATTGTCCAGGATGTAATAATAACCCTTGGCGGAATAACAAATCCAGCAGTAGCTTTAACATCTGATCCTATCATCGGAACCATCGGTTCTGATGTTTCCAATAATGGCGTGAATTCAATGCTAACGTTTATCAAAACATATCTGACTTCTTTAAGCATTTCATTTCCAGGAGGAATAGTCAATAGAACCAGTGATATGGTCTGCACTCTTGTCACTACCAATTCTATCCCTCAAAATGGAATCATCACTGTTTTGTTTCCAGCCACTCTTGTGTGGGCTAGAGATCTATCAATCAATCATTTAATTCCGATCAATAAAACTTTAGCATGCTATGGCATTACAGCTTTAATCGACAACTCCACCATCACCTGTCAAGGACAGTACTCGACTCAGTTAGTGACTATAACCAATGCTTTTTCCTCGACTATTCCGGCAGGGTCGACAGTTATTTTTGCCCTTTCTGGACTGTTTGCTCCACCAACCACGGAACCCGTTGATACTTTAAGTGTAACAACTACTGATAACAATCTCAACCCTATTGATTGGCAATCATCAACAATATCTGGACTTAGCCCTCAAACACTCTCCACTTTCAGTATCCAGTCAACCACCATCTTTACTGTTAATAATTTTGCAGGAGGGCTTGTCTGCTCTTTTTCACTTACTGATACGATTAGTTATAAGGATACATTCTCAGTTTACCTCCCCTCCGGGATGACATTCAGTTATAGTCAGTCAACTAGCACATTCAAACTTCAATCTGGGTCGTATAACTCCAGTAATTATACGCTAAATATGGTACAATTAACGTCCAATCCCAATTACGCTTTGGGAACTTCTGGAAATGTCACTTTTATCAGACTGAAAGCGCCCCCTTCAACTCGACCGACAAATCCCATCTAATTTGCTATCCTCAACAACGGGTTTCCTAAAATGATCGGGTTTGCAACCATAGCTGCAGTGCAGAACAGCTATACTCTCAACGTATCCCCTACATCCTTCATTGTCGGAGATTATACAAGTTATACCTTTAGTTTTACGATGGCAGATGCGTTGGCGTCATCTGGATTCATCGTGATTACTCTCGATCCTAATTTGAGTTTTACCACTGCCCAAATTAGCACAATCACGAGTAATTTAAGCGTTAGTATCAGTAGTACGAGCATTAAGGCATCTCCAACAGTACAAGTAACTACTACTACGATCGGAAGCCTTACCTATTACCAATTGAGTTTGTCCAATTTGAATACTACTAATTCAAATATTGCCACTCAATCAATTAGTATAACAGTTGGCAATCTACTGAACTGTCCCTCCGTGTGCACCTTAACCTTATTTTCATTGAGCACATATTATACTTCGAGCACAATCGATTTGGTTGCCAATGCTAATTTTAGCAGCAGTATTGTGCTTCAGCCAGGAAGTATTAGTCTACTGAATGCCAATAGTATTGCTACAACGACGTACACTTTTACGACCATCAGTCTTACTTTTTCAATTCAGAATAGCATTCCTTCAGGAGGCCACCTGGCTGTTATCCTGCCATCGGATTTGACCCTCTTAAACTTCTGCACATCCTCGCTTTCAGTTTCCGGATCTTCTATTGCAATAACATCAGTGAACATCGTTGCGAGCAATGCTATTTCAATTACAATTACAAATGCTTTCATCTTTAAGAATTCACAACTGACAGTGGCAATATCGAACATAATGACTCAAAACTCAACTAAAACTACTGCCACTTTTATCGTGAAGAGTTACGATTCCACCAGCATTGCCATCGATGTATCAAGCAACTCATTAGGATTGACTATTAGTAGCGGAAACTCTTTCAATACCATTTCACTTTCAAGAAGCAGCGCGATCAACTCAGATGCCGCAAACTACACAATCAATTTCTAACAAATACAAAATTATACTAATGTTAGCCACATTGGGATTGTCTTAAGCAGTTGGCTGCTCACTTCTTCTTTGAGTAGAGTTTACGAGGTAGTATACAGCTCAGCCAATAATAACTTTACGACAACGCCCTTGATCATGAGCAAACCGAATAACAGTTATATACTTGCAACTCTTTCACAGTCTCAAACCACCAATCATACAATAATCCTGTCGACCATCATAAACCCTCCCTCCCTTCAACCAGTAACTAATTCTATTTTGGTTTAAACTTTTACTTCAGATTCTCTCTATATCTTCTCTTCGATGTATACTGAGGATATTGTCGATAGTACACCATCGGCAGCCATTATATCAAGCTATACATTTTCTAACTACGCTTACTCAGAACTTAATAACCTTTCTATGGTCTTGACAGGATTAGCTGCATGGCCTAGTTTGGTATATGTGACTACTATCAACATTCCCACCATATTTTCTATTGGCTCGACCTCCTGTCAATCGCCAATTACTAACCTTTATTGCTCGTTTTTTGCCCCGACCAATACTTTGACCATTACTATGTCCAACAGTTCCAATTTGCCTCTCACCATAAATTTTACCATTTTATCCCTTTTAAATCCGAATGTCACAACCCCTCAATACTTCAGCATTACCACTTTGGATTCGAATAACTACCAAATTCAAACTGACTCCACCACAGTTGTATTTTCTAATAACTGCACCTTGCCTTGCAGAACCTGTCTGCCAAATGGAACAAACACCTGTCTAACTTGCTACGGTCTTACTATTTCAAATTACACCTTATTGTATAACACTCAGTGTTTGTCTCAATGCCCCAACTCAACTTATCAGATCAATTCCACCTGCATTACATGCGATATTTCTTGTCTTACTTGCTCATTCGGGTCTACAAACTGTACTTCTTGCAATGTGACCAGTGATTCATACTAATTTTTAGAGTTGGCAAATATATCGTCGATTATATCCGGCAGCTGCTTAAGTTCATGCCCTGTGGGAAGCTACAACTTAACCTTCACTTGTTTCACTTGTAACAGTAGTTGTTCCAACTGTAGCTCTACTCAATGTTACAGTTGCTCTCCTTCATTCTATTTATATAATGGCACCTGCATGGCAGCTTGCCCCAATTATACTTTTGTAATGAATTTCACCTGCATTAACTGCTCATCCACCTGCCTGACATGCATAAACTCCAGCACTTTGTGTATATCGTGCCCTTCGTATACAATTTTATATAATAACACATGCGTTTCAACCTGCCCTTCCTCCAATATGTTTGTTACTATCAACCAAACTTGCGATAATTGTTCGGCATCATGTCTAACATGCTCAATCTTAAGCATAAACTGTACAAGTTGCTCTAACTCGTCAAACAGCTCGCACTACTTGAATGGGACCTGCCTATCACAATGCCCCTAATAATATTTTCCGAACACCACTACGGGCGTCTGCATCTCTTGCAAAACATTAAATATTGGCTGTGTAAACTGTTCCTCGAATGTTACTTGCTTATCTTGTGATACTGGTTATTTTTACTTTTCTGTCAATCAAAGTTGCCTAACCAGTGCACCACCGGGTTATATAATAATAAATAATACTATTTAGACTTGCAACTCCTCTTGCTCAGGCTGCTCTGTTTCTGTTACTAACTGCACTTCCTGCTCAGGCAACTTAAGTTTATACCAAAATTAATGCCTTTCCACCTGTCCTGTTAATATTACCATTTCTATTTCTAATGCTTGTACTCCCTGCACGTATCCTTGCGCCACATGTACCAATTCTACGACCATCTGTCTTTCTTGCCAACTCAACTCTTCCCTTTTCTACGATAGTAACACTCATTCATGTATAAACTCCACTGCCTGCTCTAATGGTACCTATGCCAATAATATTTCGTATATCTGCACGAGTTGTAATGCATCTTGTTTAATCTGTGCTTCCACTTCAATTAACTGCACCGTATGCAGCCCTGGATATTATCTTATATAAACTACTTTTACTTGCTCAAATAGTTGCCCTGCAGGGTCAGTGACTGCCAATATATCAGGATCGGGGATTTGTTCAAATTGCACTCCTCCTTGTTCCACCTGTTCAGGAACAGTTGTAAATTGTACTAGTTGTGCACAGAGCAACATTTCCCTCTTCCTTGAATCAAATGGTTCTTGCGTATCAAGCACCTTTTGCCCCAATCATACATATCCTAATACAACCACATTTGTGTGCACAGTTTGCTCATCTCCTTGTCTAAGTTGTACAACTGTGAGTGCTTGCTTAAACTGCGTAACTGGATACAGCCTAATTTCAGCCAACAATACTTGCTCTACTACATGTCCGAGTGGTCAACTTGCACAGGTTATAAATAATAGCTCTTTTTGTACGCTTTGCACTTATCCTTGCTTAAGCTGCAACAGTAGTTTAACTTTATGTACATCTTGCAGCTAAACCACGGCCCAACTATTCTTATCGAACTTTACCTGTGTAAATTCTTCACAGTGTCCTTCTGGTAGCTATGCCAATGCTACCACCTTCTTATGTTAGTCCTGTGTGAATCCATGTCAGACCTGCTCTTCATTTACTAGCTGTATTAGTTGTGTTTCTAACTATTATCTTTCGGTGAGTGCTAGTTTGTGCTTAACAATTTGTCCTAACACCACAGTTGCTGGTTACAATGCTTCATCAACCAGAAACGAGTGCCTCCTCTGCCAATCACCATGCTTTACTTGCAGTGTTGCAATTAATTCCTGCACTTCCTGTCTTTCAATTAATAATCAAACATATTTCCTTTTGAATTCGAGCTGCGTTGTTGCTACAGCCTGCCCAAATGGGACATATGCAAGCAATCTCACTTATAAATGCACCTCCTGCACTTCTCCATGCAGTTCCTGTCTGAGTTCGACCAATTGCACAGACTGCGCACAGGATTACTATCTCTTTGAGTCTCAATGCATGCAGTACTGTCCCAATGGAAGTTATGCTGTTAATGCATCCGGAATCATAGAATGCTTAAATTGCAGCACATCTTGTTCGACTTGCAGCTCATCAGCAAGCAACTGTACGACCTGTTCAAATAGCACCTATCTATTGAACAACAGCTGCGTCAATAGTACCGGGTGCTCTAATGGCACCTTCGCCAATTCGGCAGTCAATATGTGTTCTAGCTGCAATTCCTCGTGCTCTTCCTGTTCCAACAGTTCCAACTGTTCTTCCTGTGCTAGTGGATTTTATTTAAACATTGCCTTGGCTCAGTGTGTTTCTACCTGCCCCAATGGTACATTTGAAGGTACAAATTCCACAACAATGATAAATCAATGCCTAAATTGCGATAGCAGCTGCAGAACATGCTCATCCAGTTTCATTACTTGCACCTCCTGCACCAATAGCACTTTTCTTTACAATCAGACCTGTGTTAACTCAACTGCATGTCCGAATAGCACTTATGCGAACTCTACAAGCAATATATGTCAAATTTGTATTTCCCCTTGCTCACTATGCTTAAATTCAACTGCTTGCTTAACTTGCGCCAACTCCTATTACCTCTCAGGTAGCAATTGCTTATTAACTTGCCCTAATGGTACAGTAGCAAGCAACTCTTCGTCAGGAGGACAGTGTTTGCTGTGCGGCAGTCCTTGCGCTACTTGTATCTTCAACGTAAATCAGTGTCTAAGTTGCCTCTAAAACCTTACTTCTTATCTGTATCTGCTAAATTTCACTTGTGTTGCGAACTCTTCTTGTTCAATTGGTACATATCCAAATTCGACTACTTTCATATGCTAACAATGCTCTTCTTCGTGCTTATCATGTGGTAGCACTTCGACTCAATGTTTAACTTGCCCCTCGAGCACATATTTGGTGAGTTCAAATAATACGTGTGTATCAACTTGTCCCGCTGGTCAAGTGGGCCTTGCTTCAACCTCAACCTGCGTAAATTGTGCCCTTCCTTGTCTGACTTGCCAGACCAATCAAACTCTTTGTTCGGGATGCTAAGCAGGGTATTATTTATTATCATCGAATAGAAGTTGCTCAACCACCTGTCCTGCAAATCTAATCGCTGATAATTCAACCTGGATGTGTCTTACTTGCACATCCCCCTGCTCCACTTGCCTAGGCACTATCACCAATTGCACAACGTGTATAAATAATTATCTGCTCTTGATTGGCAATGGAAGTTGCTTATCTAGTTGCCCTGATGGATACTACAGCAATGGAGTTGCCTGTAATTTATGCTTTAGCGCTTGTGCAACTTGCCTCAACTACTCTCTATGTCTCTCCTGTTCACCCCCTTTGCTCTTGTCGTCCAATCAATGCGTGAGTAATTGTCCATCAACAACTCCCTACAATCAAACTAACATTTGCATGACCTGTTCTCAAGTTCAGAACTACTGTGTCAGCTGTAATACCTCTCTGTTAGTTGCTGAATGCGTTGTTTGCTAGAGTGGAATGGTTATTTATAAAGGATCTTGTCTGTCAACCTGCCCTTCTGGTTATCAATCCAATTCAAATGGTACATGTGTGGCTGCGAGTAGCAATAATACGAATAACGTGCTGACAAGTTCCTTAACAACTGCTTCTGTGTTTCCTCTGCCATTTACAATTACTGGCAGCATTATTTTTGTCGCCTGCTTCATGTCTAAATTACAAAACAGTAATACTTATATTATAGGGACAGCCTATTCTCTCTATGGTTTTATATAAACTGGCTGCCTAGCCTATCTGATTTACAGCTATAACAGTTATATCCAATCAAATTCTCCCTCTTTCAATGGATTGCTTTACTTCCTGATTGCTCTATTTATTATTATTGGCCTAAATCTGCTCGGACTGATGGTTCAGACTTTTCAGTTGTCATCGGATGAGACATTCAAAAACTGGCTAAAATGGAAAAAATGTCACTCCAATTTTATCTTCTATGTGGTAATCGTCTTATTCTCAGCCACTATAAACTACAAATTCAAAATGATTATGTTCACCCGATTATTCAAATTCGAATGTCTGTCAGGGAAGTTGTAAAATGTGCAGAAGTTTCGTTTTTTCAATGTGTTATCTTTTTTTGGGATGGGACACGAAGGGCTTGTTCTTTATATTTGTGGATTGGTGGTGGTCACTCTGCAACCAACTGAAAGATTCTTTCTAATTGTGTTGGATTTGATTATAGTTAATATCCTAAACATTATCCTCGCTTTGGCTGTCAGCTCCAAAGAAGATACGTTTTTTGAATTGAAAGAAGATGGATATACAATGAATAAGGTTGTGAACGATTACGATTAGTATCTCATTCCAGCGTTGGGAGGAGAGGCAGGACTTGATAATAAGGAAAAAGGGTTGGAGAGCAGAGATAATCTTAGAGAAGGAGAGGAAGACGATGATGAGGAGTTGACTTTCTCTGTTTCAGATAGAAATGATGAATAATCCTCACAATAATCAAAGATCAAATTTAAACCCGATCAAATCAGAAACAATAAAAGTGCTTTTGTCTAGTCAGACCTTAGTCACGAACAATCGGGTATTAGTTTGACTGGCAAAAACTAATAAGCCTTGAAATAAGGTATAAATTGTAGCGCAGTCTATGCGGGAGATCTCAGCTTGCTCAAACGCAAAAAATTCTAAGAGAAGCACCTCGTTTCCTAAGAGTTGTTTAAGAAAAAAAATACAGAGATGTCGAAGGATGAGAACAATATCAATGGATAGAATGCGGTGTAAAATGTCAAAAATTAATAGAACATTTTTGCTAATATGAATGGTGTGGAATAATAGGATAATCTAGAAGTGATCCATGGAGCAGTGTCAAATTAGAAATTGTTGGATTCAAACAACTCGATTGGATAATTAAAATGTTCGAATGCAATAAACAAAGGGAGTGATGAGCATGCCTTCAATGAGTTTAAAGAAGGAATAGAGGAAATAGAAGCAGTGTAGGCTAAAGAAGTCATAGAAGATGCTAGCAATGTGTTTTTTTAAGAAGAGGAAGCGGGCCACGAAAAAGCTTAACAGCCAGAAAAGATATAGACGATTGAGGAAATCAAGATAATTGAGGCCAGTAAAGAGGACAATATTGGCAAAGTGAAATAGATCAATGTTTCAAAAGAGATAAAAGTGTATAAAGGAAGACCACCCTTGCAAACAGGCCAATCTGAAGACGTGGAAGATATCAATCTGATATTCAACAAAAAGCAGAAATAGCTTATTGAATTGAGGAAGTCATCCAAGAGAAGAGAGAGAGAACGAGAGAGATCACTTTAGAAGCATAGTAGTAAACAACTTAGCCATTCACGGGAGAAAAAAGACAGACATTTCTTGAGTGAAAGAGGAGGAGCTCCTTTGATGTCTAACCGTAATGTACCCACTAAATAATAGGCTGAAGATCAGTTGGAGTTTATTCAGTTATCTGCAAAAAAACAGGAGTAATCTCCTGTGTAAATTGTTGAGCAAATAGTGCCTGAAACTTAGAATAACCAACATGCGATATAAAATAAAGTATAGCTGTCTTTATAAAATAAAATTAAAGCTGATGATGCGTATTGTCTTTAATAAGCATAAAACGATGGGATGAATAGGTTCAGAGCTGAATAGGAAATAATTGTGAATGGAAATATATAGGATGATTCTGGAGCAAGTTTGCCTTTGCAGGAAAGGGTAACTGTGAACAAAACTGTATAAAATCAGTCTGCAAAGTTGTCTTTTAAGGAAGCAATCGAATAGAACATTTAAAATAAAAATAGATCTATTGCTCACTAAAAGGGTTTCATTGAAAATATTGTGGAAGTTGCTGAGGAGTCAACTTTACACCAGCGAACACAACAACTATAAAATATTAATGCCAATACTGTTATTGAGAATATAGAAGATTAGTATCCTGCTAGTAGTATATCAAAGCAATAGAATTAGATTGACGACTACAACCATTAAAGCACACCCAGATAGTCTAGTTAGAGAGAAGCAAATATATTTTAATTTCAACATGAGGGGTAAAATATCATCGAAGAATAACTCTCTGATCATTTTGAAGAAGATATGAGCAGATACAATCAAAACATAGGCAAACAGCCTAGAAAACGCATGCCAAGACGAATAGAAAAGGATAAGCCTTCACCAAACCAAACTCACTTACAAGTCGAGATCAATCCTGATGAAGCAAGCAACCCATTATCAATCAAAATCAACACGATTAAAAAGAACAATTTATTTGACAATAACGGGAGGATGGATTCCTAGGGTGCTGTGGGAGACATCCTTGAAATGACTGAAAGAAACCCCGTGGCTGGAAACCGAAGCCATCTCAAAAAGAGCAATGTTAACAAAATTTAAGCCACTCACAGATAAAATGCGTAGGTTGGAAACCTCCAATAAATCAACGATATGTCTACACTCAAAGATTTATCTGATAAGGAGTTTACATAAAGAAAAATGGCGTTTAATAAACCTCCAATGCAAAACAGACCGACTACTGCTCAGGAGGGGAGAACTTTTATTTCAGGATTCAACCAGTTCGAAAGGTTCCCTCCAACAAACAGCAAAGAAAGATAATCTCATCGACCCACCAGCCAGAGCATTGATTAAGCTGATGATATGAATTTTATGAACAGCCATCAATTAAATAGAGGAGGGAACGATAACAATATTGAAATGTACCCATCCTCATCGAGTTCAAACCAAATACGAATGGTATCCCAAGAGCCTGCGTAAATTGGCAACGACCTCCCTCGTAAGCCAAAGATAGGTGCAGCATCTCGAGTAAGAAACCCTATGTAAAGAAAGGATGAAGATTCGTTCTAAAATTCATTTGCCAGAAAATCAATGAAATCATACAGAAGCCGATCAGTTCTAAGATAGGAAATCGAAGGAAATCAATTACGTAATTCACATGAGAAGAGTAACGATAAAAAAAGCGAAGCGGACGGAGAAGGACTGTAATAGTACTACAAACGTAAGAAAAGTCCCTCCAGATCGAAATCGCGATCGAGAAGTCGCTAAGGGAACGCCTCGTTGTAAAAGCGGCGATAGCTGTAGAAGATATACTTGCAGAAGATGGAGTACAAGCCGTGAGATGAATTTAATAATCTATTTTTAATGATTAAATTAAATGCATTAGAATATTCAATATATTTCACAATCACTCTTCTTCTTGTCACTATCTTTGCTGCCTTTCTATTTTACGTGCTTCTATGGGGAGTGCTTGGCCTTTTCGGAGAATATGTGCATGATGTAGCGGATTCGGTGAGCCATGGGCTACTCGGTGACAAGCAGCCCATTCTCCATTCTCCACAAGGCCTGTTCATACCGTTCTATGATAATATCCTTCTAAGTGATAACTCCGATCATTCTGTCCTCCTTTCTTGTTATAATATCGAGCAAACTTGTTTTTTCAGCATCTATTACTTTTATTTTGCGAGTGAGTTAATCGTAGCCATCCTGCAGCCTGAGTATTTATGAAATCATGGCCTACGACAGCTATTTTGTTTTGTTTTAGAGTATTGGCTCATTATACGATCCGAAAATCTTGCTATTGAATCCGAAAAGATTGGTTTAGGCTATTATACTGTGTAGAAGCGATGTTTATTATGAGGCAGCGAGCTAATTCTTCTCTGGGTCCATATCTTCTACATCATGAGTTAATGGAACAGCATCTATAATCTACGGCTCATGCCTGTTGGGTACCTTCTGATACTCCTCATTTATATCCCTGATTTTGTGCTCTAACATTTCTATTTTCTGGGTTAATTAAACAATTTTATCGACGTATTATTCCTTCTCTCTGATAAATATGTGAGTCTGGTGCATGAGTTATTCTTTGATCTGCTCCTCGTCTTTCAATATTTGTCGCAATATTAAGTTGAAGCTGTTCCTCTCTAACTTCAAGTGGTAGAGCAGTGCTAATTGATCCTAATTGATGTCTTCCTTCCCATTTAAGTTTTTAATGTTGTCTTACACCTTCCTGCGGTAGTCCTTCCACTATAAATTGAGATCAATCTTTGCCAGTCGAATTAAGCCTTCTCTCAAACAATTTTAATTCTTACGACCCAGATCGATCACCATTTATATTTTGATCAACAGTTTGTCAACTTTTAGCAAGACATACTTCAAGTCTAAAGTTGCAGGCGATTGTGGGATTTGATTCACCTTCTACTGCTAGAGAATAAGAGTTTTCCAACTGATAAGATTGGGGTAGGTCACTATGATATTACTGAGCTGGCTGAGAATAGTTACTACTTTGTTGGAATCCATCATACAAAATAAAAAGTTAGTGAGGAGTAATACATAGGGCAACTCTTCAATTGAAAGGTTAATTGTTTCAGCAAGAAACAGGATTACATTTTTTATTTTTTAATGTCTCTCTTCAGCCATAACTTGCATACCTAATGTGGAAAGGTGGATAAGATACAGAATGGTCTTGGGGAGGTGGGTCATGAGTAGATAGTTTTTTTGACGCATTTCTTCTATTATAAGCATCACGTAGGGATGTATTTGCTATTACTATATCGATTACTCTGTCATTGTCGGTTCTTTTTGGATTGTACGCTTGGGAAGCAAAGTTTTTGAATCACTTTGAGTGCGAGTTAATTTCATGGTCTTGGGAGTCGTCTCGTATATCACCTGCAACGCTTTCTTTGGATTAGGTGTTTTAGTGGGTGCCGATCGAAGCAGTACTTGACTTTTATAGTTAGGATTATTGTATTTGAGTTGGCTCTACATCGAGGAATAGATTACCTGAATAACAAATTGCTGGATATTTACAAGGATAGTATTACAAGTTTTACAAACACGCCGATTCATTATTGAGATGGAGTCGCTCGAGGACGAGTAACTTGGAACGTCAGCCAGAACAGTCAGGGACTGGGTGAACTGCAACCCGCAGAGGTAGCATGGTGTCGCCTACATATAAAGAATGATTATAAATCTCTCCAATAAATTCGAGAGCTATTCTGCTTTATATAGGACAGTCCTAAATGATATCAAGCTATAAGGAAGAGGGTTCCTTGAATAATTAAAGAAATTAGGAAATTAAAAACGCGGCAAGTTAACTGCTTGGCTACTGATAAAATTTATTGATAAATTAGGAATAAAAGCAATGGATTGAGAATAGTCTCACTTCTATCAATCGATTGCATTTATCACTTCGAATGACAGGATTGGGATAATATGTAAAAAGCATATCAAGCCATTTCCATTCGCCGCTATTTCAACCGCACGCGTTTTCACTCATACCTCAACCCGTCACGTCTCAACGGGCAACTCATGATGGAGTTCTTTCCTTTCCTTAGAGTATTTTATGAGAAATAACCTCAGAGAACACTCGATAGAGTATAATACTCACAAATCAGTTGGATTGATATGAAAGCACCAACCAGCATTAACAATTGCGATATTTATATCAAATTTTAAAGGAGACAGCAAATCGCTCTGTCTTTTCGCTGTGAGACCAGAAAGGTAGCTGAGTAAACCTTCGATACTATTGCGTCGATGTGCAGATTTACTGATCAATCCAATCTTTATCACTCACTATCTGACCTGTAAAATTCAGTGGTGAAAGTAATTTTACAGAACCAAGCCTTTAATTATATTTTGAAGGCGACAGCTGCGAAATTCAATCAGTCTTTCCTCTAATATAGGCCTATCTATCAAGTGTATCAAAGGTATAAGACCTAAATTAAGGAACTAGCAGATATTAAATTTAATGAATACTCAACCATTCCTAAGGCAAAGCGAGCCCTCCTTTAAAAAATGGATTTAGCTAACCAGCTCCAAAAGGATACTTAAAACTCAAGATAATAACTAATAGGGTATATTTCTAAGCCAAAAATAATTATAAATTAAAAAGAGAAGGACCGTAAATAAAAAGCAGAAATGGGCAAACAAGTCAAAAACGTAGAATATTTCTATAACTACTATCGGGAGAGAGAGAATAGACTCAAAATAACTGGAATTTATAATAAGGAAATTAAATCCCAAATTAGAACTTATTCATACCCGAATGCTGATCAGATATAAGGCAATTTATTAATAAATAGGACAAAGGCCAATAAATAAGCCGATTTAAATGCAATCCCTCAGAGCAGGACCACCTCAAATGTTCAATAACATTAAATTAGTAAGTTAATGACGAGCTGGATGACAGGCGGAGATAAAAAGTGGATTAAGAAAAAGAATCTAAGAGAGAAGTCAACGACATAAATGGAAAGAGCTTAAATTGCGACTCAAGAGCGGATATAAAATGCTCATAGATTGCTTGTCCCAAAAATATCAAAGTAAAAATTGTTGCAGGAGTTGTAAAAGCCTTTTTAGCCTTGCAATAATGAGAAAATATTCTAATAATTTAAGAGTTAAATTTAAAATTCTGAAAGTAGTAATACCGATTTGAGAGAGAGTGACTCCGTATCTGAGATGATGCATATAAAAAATGCAGCAGTGCTCGCCCGATATCTGTATCAGATGGAAAGTGGTAAGGCAAGAAAGAGTTCGAAGGTATTCGCCAAAGTGGTGTCAGAGTTAAACTAAATAAAAAAGAAAGTAAAATCCTCTCAATCCATCAGTTTTATCAACAAAACGCTGTATAATTCACAAAGATACATGAACAAGTCTTTTTCTGTCATCAAAGAGCCAAAACCATGGACATGTGATGCAACTGAAATTATCGAGGACTGATTGTAATATTTTATCGTTAATTAATATATTTGAATTAAGGATATGATAATCTAACATTTAATTAAATTCATGGATTCAAGGGTAATAGTACTTATCTTTCTTGTGTTCACTGCTTTATCGGAAGAAGAACTATATCGAAAAGTAATACATGATACCGATCCAAATGCCAGATGCCTCGATGGAACGTTGCCGGGATTTTATCTGCATGAAGGCGGAGATAGGAAGAATTTTTTAATATTTTTTGTGGGAGGTGGATTTTGTGAAGGCGGTAATCTTGAACAGGTGCTGGAGAGTTGCTATCAGAGAAGTCAAGGCGATTCGGGAAGTAGTAAAGATTGGCCAGATTAAACCATAAGTCCAGGAGGGTATCTGTCAACAGATCCAAGCCTGAGTACCTTTGCAAACTGGACGAAGTTAATAATAATGTATTGTGATGGGGCTTTTCATCAAGGTGCTGCTTTGTCTCCCTTTAAATACAAAGACACATAGCTGTATCTCAGAGGATCATATAATACTCGATCTCATATTAAGTGGCTTATAAATAACTATGATTTAGTGAATGCAGAAAAAGTCGTGTTTACTGGAGCATCTTCTGGTGGTATAGCCACTTATTTATGGACGAACTACGTCAGAACAATAGTAAAAAACCCTTAGAAAGTTTACTCCATTCCAGACTCAGGTATTTTTATGAATGTTGCTTCTCCCAAAACAGGATACAAGAACCTAGATATTTTAACACAAAATTTGTATAAAATAGCCAACGTAGACGAGTCAACGCCAATTGAGACTTGCAATCGCCAATTTCCCGGACAATAATATAAATGTCTTTCTTTTGAATACTCTTATCCATTTGTTGAGGGACGCATGCTGATCATTAACTCTCAATACGATGAAGTGGGTATTGAAGTTGTCCTTGATACTCACTGCTTGAAGAAAGGAGTATCAGGAGATACTCTATCCAATTGTAGTGAGACTTAAATTTCCAATATTGAAACCTATAGAAAATAATACTTGAAATTCATTAACAACTATCTTAAGATCTAAAAGAACAGTGCATGGACAATTTCCTGCTCAACTCATTCCTATGCTTGCTACTAAAATATGTATGATTCATAAAGACAGAAGATTCCATCAAACACCGGTCTGACCGTCAAGAGCGCTGTTGATAAATTTGTCCTAAACGAGGCCAGAATCACATTGGTGGACATATAAACTTGGCCTGGCAACGAACCATGTGCTTTTTGATAACAGATAATATCGATAAATCATGCTAAATTAGATAGATAGTATCATGTGTTATTGATCTGACTTTTATATTAATACATCAGATCATGAAGATGTTTGTGTTTGATAGAGCTTTGGATATGGTAGTTCATTTTTTGATATTATCTCCTTGATTCGCTCATCATACTCATTTTAGGCTAGGCCTTACGCTATTCCCTTCTCTTCTCTCGATTCAAACCCTGCCGATAATACTACTGACTATAAGCCATTTCTTTTTTTTATTTGCGACCGAACACCATCTGCAGATTTCTAAATAGGTCATTTGATACCTGAACTTATTTCGATAGGAGTCTAATTACTTTATATTTACATGCTCCGCCTTCTTTGCTTTAAAATCAGATTTATAGGAAGACCGAAAATCAGGATTAGAACCCTTCATAAATTAGTTGTTCTTGGGGGTAATTGCAAACTCCTTGCCTGTTTCATAGACCAGATATTCCCTATTGTAGGAAGAACGAGGAAGTGGTTGTTTGTGTCTATCCGCATTAAAAAAGACGTTTTTATACTTGTAAATATCGTAGGCTTGGCTATCAGGCCGCACGTAGGTATCACGATTAATTGATGACAATATGACAGGAGTTGGAATTTTCCTGTAATGTTTGCGGAGGACTGATAATTAATGATTAGGAACGGGTAAACGAGTATAGAGCCGTTTGTGACGGGTCTAATTGCACTACTTATTGAGATAGTGCTTCTTCATGATCTGTCTTACAAGATAAATACATCTGATTCGGTCATACTTTCTGCCATGAATCGTTCGAACAGTTTTATTTTTCGATCCAGATGCGAAATGTTTGTTTCAGTCTGTTCTGAAGGGGATTATTCTTTGTATTTTTTAATAGAGGATACGAGGCCTTAGATCTCATTCTATATTGTAGCATTTCTTTGAATTTTATGCTCGCTGAATTGTTTTAACCTCGACTAAAGTAGTTTTTTTGTTTTATACTACAGGTCTTACATTTTTACAGATTCTGTTCTATTAATCCAATCGGCTTCGTGAGTTTGTAGTTGCTCTGTTGACTGCTCACCGTTTCTGTAGCAGGCGAGTGAGGATCGACTGCGTGACCAATTTTTTATATTATCCATATTTTAAATGGGACTATCTTTTAGGTCGCGGTGACTCTCGATCTTCTGACTTTGGCCACAGTTAGGATCGTACTCAGTTTTCATCCTATTTTTTACGTAATCTTTAATATCATTGATATCTTAATTGCGATTCGCCTCAGTATTATTCTCTTTTGGTTGCGTGATCAAAACAAGAGAAGTGGCCTCAGTAACGGGGCGAGGGCGATCCTTGGATCCATTGCGACTTCTGAGTACCACCCGCATAGCTTCTGGTTTTCTGCTATTATGGGATAGTCGTGAGCTTTTAGTATTATTCATTATTTATAAAGTAATAATAAAATTAGATCGTAGCAAACATAATAATATGTTTTCCCATCTGTTTTGTAATTAAATTCGATAATTTATACAATACCGCTTATTCATGAGATTATAACCATGATTTTAAAGGAACAATTTAATATTTGCAAGTTATAAAGTTTAAGGAATCTTTTATAAGTTGGAAATTGACGACAAATGAACAATATTTAAACTCTTGGAGATGTAAAATAACAATCCTAAAATATAATTATAAAAATGGTATGAGTAATAATCTTAGATAATTTGACAGACAATTCATCTTGAAAAATTGTATTTTTTGTGACAAACTATCTCAAACTATTTCAAATGAATAAAATAAGATACAAAGATATGATTGAGGGGATTAACTCCATAGACACTCATCTACTCTTGGCGGACTCTGAGTTTTTGCCTTAGCCAGTAAATTCAGGATAATTTGGTTGTAAATTCACTTATAAGCAAGGTGAAGCTTTGTGACTTAACTTTACATTCTATTGATTTGTCTAAATAATCACTATCTTACCTCATGAGCTTCGAGTTTTTCTTTAGCATCAATCACATGCTTGAGCTTAATGTGTAGATTCACTGATGAAGATGAACCGTAGCTACGCCCACACCCTGGATACTCACACTGATATTCACATTTTTTCCTAGACTGTACTGAGTTGGGGTTTGTCTTATTAATATTAACAATTTTTCTTCCTTACAACTTCTTCGGTTCAGTCGTTATTTCTCGTCCACATGGAGGAGTCGTTAAAAACAATGAACAACACTGGCTAGTTTAATTACCAAGTGCGTTATTAATTTTTTTAGCCCTTAATTTTTAATTTTCTTATTTCAGGGCTTCTATTTTAAAATAAAGAGAATCCCGAAGAAGGATGGCTTTTGAGCAATCTTGGGCTAGATTATTGTAATGATTAGCAAGTTAAGTGTAGGCTTGGGGCCAGTAACCCTGTTTTAAATGAGAAGTGAACATAAGAAGAAATGTATATAATTTCAAATAATGAGCCAAAATATAAACTACATAATTCATCAAGAAACTGAAAATCCAAAAAATATACTATCTGTCATCACTGGATATCAAATGGAGAGGTAGTTGCAAATCTGCATTCCTATCATCGCATATCCTCCCAAATGAGATTAACGGATAATAAAATTAACGTATAATTAATGGATCAAGATCATATATAAATAAATAATTCATACGATAAAATGATAAATGCCTGCATTATTATCGAACTCATACGAAACTTCACATTAGTATTAAATTGATTAAATTATCCTATAATAATCCACGGGTTGATGTCAAATATGAACATTATTACACTCACACCTGCCTGCCTTTGTCAATTGGATTGATGCGAGATTAGTTTGAATTATTTTGTAGTATTTTCCTCTGTCAGAGTTTATGAATAAGCAGTACAATATAATTCATAATTATTACCTTGCACAAATTTATGGAAGTGACCACCATGGTACCAGGTCAGAGAGTACTACTAGACCGCTCATCCATCAAACAGTTCGTCGTAGCCAACAACGCTCTCTTTAACAAGCGCATCCAAAATGTCCAACACCAAGACTTTTAGGAAATGAAGACTCTCGGAATATTCGAAAAGCTTAATGATCTGACTCCCAACGTCTTCTACTTTCGGGCTGATCGCTATAAAGATGAGCTCAGAGATACACTTGAGAATTATATCACTAAGGAAATCGACCATTTCTATAATAACAGCGATCAGACCTACGCTATCGCTTATATCCACTCTAGCTTTGTGGATTTTCTTGCATTTAGGAGGATATTGTAACACTGGCCCGAACATTTCTTTCATCGATTGCGGAGGATCTATATTGTAGGTGCTAGTTTCATAGTCAAAATTATAGAGGTCTGCTCCTTTGGTACTTTCTCTCGACTTTGTGATGAACTCTTCCTGAATTTAAGGCGAATTGAGGATCTTAAAGAGACCGATTCGGCTTTAATGAAAGCACTTGGCGAAGATCCCGATACCACTGCTCGTCCTTTTAAGAATAGCATAAAAATTATTGAGAACGCCTTATATGGCAAGAACATTGACTAATATGTATCTATTTCAGCACGTAGGACCTCTACTCTGGAAAATACCCAGTACTCATCCTGCGGCTTCTGTCACGATTGGTTCGCAATCCTCAGTAACTTTGTTTGGAGGGAGTATTTCGCAAAAATTGCGACTATGACGAACTGTAACGAATGTAAAAAGAGGTGAGCAATAAAAATTTAAGTGCAATTGACGAGGAGAAGGACGTGCTCGTGGTATCTGGTACATTATTAGTGATATAGGGATGTTAAAGAAAATACTAAACAACCTCAGGCTACCTTTATTCAACTATGCTATCTACGAAAAGGTGATAGCATTCAATGGAGGGGAAGAAAATGCCCTCATCTTTGAGGTGTACTCAATGATGGACTACGTTAATCAAAAGGTATTTGTATTGCTATTAACTTTCCTGATTTAGTATGTGGTTGCACAGGCGGAGTTCAATCGAATGCCACCCTACAACCTGAGTGTGGTATTTGCGCCTTGTTTTTTTAGGCCTAAGGAGTATGATCTTAAGGATTTGATTTACAGTGGTAAATTCGCCAAGGTGTTAATAAATTTCTTCTAACAGTCGAAAACAATAATCCCTGAACCTGAGCGTCAGTTGGCCTCTCAAACTTTATAGTAGCTCAGAAAAGGGACAATTCAACTGTGATCGTCGATATCCATACAGCTATTGATTATGAATAAATTTGTAAATTATTTACCCAATTAACCTGGATAACCAATTAGTCCTCTCTATTTAAGAGAAAGTTCAAACAATCCGAAAAGTTAAACCTCGACAAGAAGCAATATATAAATTTAAACGGTTATAACTTGACCATTTTGAAGCAAGCCAAATTATAGCCAATATTAATCAAAAGATATGAGTAAGCTAAACTATCTCACCTTGTCTAAGACCAAGCGGGAGTTCAAGGAACAACAAATCAGTCGTCATCTATACTGCTCAATCTGCCATGATATTTTTGAGGATGCAGTGCGCACCATCTGTGGGTATTTTTCTTTTAACTTAGTCATACTTTCTGCTATATCTGCATTTAGAATTGGGCTTTGGTGCAGATGAAGTGCCCCATCTGCAAAAATGGCATTAAGGGAAGAAAATTAGAGAAGGACCTCATCGCATCTCAGATAGTGGACGATCTCATTGCTAAGTGTACCCATGCCGGATGTGATTGGAGCGGTGCCTACTCACTACTAAAAAAGCATCAACGTTGGTGCGAGTTTAAACCAAAGCGAAATCAAAACGATCTATAAGCGGGCATTGAGCTTCTATAAATATAGTAAAGACTCCAAAAGTAGGAGATTGAGGTGGAGGAATAGCTAATCTAAATCAAAAGTACAGCTGAAGTAATGGAGACTGAATCAATCTAAGTGTACTGTTCAAAAGTGTTTCATATTTGATTACTGCTTCAATATCTGTCGATAACTTTCAACATATAGGATTTTAATTAGATGTTCATTATATTTAATAAATAATTTAGGAATGATGAAAGAATAGGAAAAGGATTAACTGAACCTCAGCTCGGTTAATCTGTCAGTGCGCCCCGCTTCTTCTGTCATTGCGCCTCCAGCCACTTCGGAAGCGCCCAAACCGCAGGAAAGGGTAAGACATGTTTACCTCTAATAATAAAACGTGTATGGACGATTCGTGCCCTATTTGCTGCTCAAAGATAAACTACACTCACAAATAGATTCATCAGGTTCTTCAGCTCTTGTTCATATGTGCTCACACAACTCGCCTTATATTCCCTTATACCTTTCAACTTTAAAATAAGGAGATCCCATACTCAACAGACCAACAAATTTAGGTCATACTCCCCTTGATGTTGCAGGAATGTACTGCAAGCGATAATATATCGAACTGTTGAAGGCTAAGGGAGCCATCGACGATGGTCGAGTCGACAACTGGGCAATTCAGGGTGCAAATATAGCTAATTGGTCAGGTCAGGTGGATGTCTCAAAAAAGGCATTGATTCACTGGGCTGCCTATAATAATTTGCCAAAAGTGTTGGCAAAGTACGCATAAGCAGGAGCCAACGTGAATGAAGCCGACCAAAACGGCAATACGCCCATCGATATGGCAGTTATGAATAAAAACTATTAATGTGTTGAGGTTCTTGCGCATTTAGGGTATCGACCAAAAAAGGAGCACCTTGATAAAGCCTAGAGTCCATACCTGAATCAATTTTTCTCAAAACTCGATAGGCCTCCCATTGTAACAAATGCGATCAAATCATTGAAGCTTTCTTTTATACCCCTTGTGTTGCTAAGCGAATATTTTGCAAATTAAAACACAAATATAACTCTGAGCTTGTTGGTCATTGCTGTTTGGCTCTATCTGATAGCAAAGATTCCTCTACCTGATTCAACAGACCGACCCACTAGCTTTTTCAGCGAATTAGTCAACAGGTAGATTAACTATGCTTCAAATCATAAAGCTTATGTAATATTGCTGCTGTTATTCTTGATGGCAGCTTTGTAATGTTTAATCGAAATAAATTCATAGGGCTTCATGATAGCCATTTACTTTTGGGTGTTACTAGGCATCGCTCTCACTTTTGCAGTCAATCTATTGATAATGTTCTACGGTATATTCACAAACACAACGCCAAATGAGTTATTCGAATCGCATAAGCATCCTGGTCTCTGGAAAAAGATTGATTACATAGTCCACCGCAACATGTTGATCCGAGTATACAATAATCCGAACAGGAAGGACTACCAGAGCAATCTGCAAGCATACTTAAACTCATGATTTAGCACTTAATCAATTTCCAAGCATTTAATAAAATAAAATAGATAATTAATTTTGGATGATTGATGATAACAATGGAGGAAATACAGTTGAGTTTTTGACTTATTATTATTAATGCCAGTTTATTACTTATTACTCTAGTTTATCTTTAAAATAAGATTGGCATGTTATTGCTTTGACAATGTTGTTTATGATTTTGATCGAAGTTTAATGAGTAAAAGTTGATCGATCGAATAAAATTGAGCAACAAATATAAATGTTAATGAAAATATTGGTAATTTTAAATATTTTTTTATTGAGAATTTTGCAAGGCTTTTTATTGATAGTCTTGAATAGGAATAATATTCGAAAAAAAATTTATATGTATTATAGCATTTAGACTATAAGAGTTTGTAATGGAAATCGGAACTCACAAGGCTAGATCGAAGCTGTATCAAAAGAACTATAAATTTTAATTATTAAGCTCGAAGATAAATAGATGCTTCGAAACAGTCGCATTTAAATACTTCTTAAAATAAAATAAAAATGAACAATGATTAAATAATTAAAAAGATGGCACTTACATTATCTCTTTTATGAATTATATGATAGCCTTGTGAATTTTTATTTATAATGGGAGAAACAAAGATTATATTTCATAATTAATTTAATAGAGGCAGTCATTGCAAAATGAATTATGAGTGTATATTCATTCTTAAACAATCAAATTTCTTTGGACGATAATTTGGAATAGGATTATATGCCTACCGCGCCTGCAGCTTCTTCTTCCGAACATTTTCCTTTTACATTGTTCTTTATAAAATATTGTTAAATTACTTCCAACACTTCTAATTATTTAAAAGCGAATTTTGAAACAAATTCTTTCCGAACCTCTCGCAAGATTAACTCGAGATTAGCTTCAAAATGTTTTAGCTGTTGAAATTGCTACAATCTGTAACCACCAGAATATGTATAGTTTGGAAACTGACAAAAAGACTTAATTTTGTTGTATAATTTTTGCTCTGTGGATGAGAATGATTTATGAGACCGGAAGATAGGGCAGCCCATTGTATTGACTTAATGTTACTATTATAATGAATTAATTCAAACAAATATATAATTATTTATGCATTTTATGCATTTTTATATAGATGCTTGATTTTTCAATTGATGAAGTGCTTCCTCTTTGAAGTTCATGACATCAGTTATTCTATCTGTGATGTTGACAGTCATTTTGTAAAGTAAGGGGATTAAGGAAGATAGCAAATAATAATAGGACTGTCAGCCAAGACAATTGTGGTAGTAGAACATATCCAATGTTTTTCCTTTGTGATTAAATTATAGATAATTTGTATCATAATTTGTATCATGCTTTAGTTGGAAACCATTCATAGATAGCAATGTATTTAAGTTCCTTAATATCCTTAATATCTATACTAGAACACTATAGCATTGATATAATATCCAGGAAGTGTATGAATATAGAACCTTTCAATGATGCAAGTAGAACTCGTCGAATGGGATAGAGGTAAAATAGATAATAATTCAATTCTAGTATTTACCTATTTTTTGCAGGAATAAAGAATAAATTAAAAAATGATGTATTCAGCAAAAGATGATGATAGTTTTAAATCATGACAAACATCAAGGAAGCAAATATGCCGTGGATCAGTCACCTTCAAATACTTTCCAGCATAAAAAGCAAAAGGATCAGTGATTAAATAATTAAAGATGGCATCAAGATTATCTCTTTTATAAATTATATCGATTGCATCGTGATTATCTCTTTTATATATTCATTCTTAATAGATCAAATTTATTTGTGCGATAATTTGGAATAGGATTAGATGCATACCGTACCTGGATCTTCGGAAATTTTTCCTTTTATCTTCTCCCTTTAGCAATAAGCCTAAAGATCTTCCAATGCTTGTAATTCTTTAAAAGCTAATTGTGAAGTAAATTATGCTCTAAGTGTTTTTACGATGAGTTAAAGATTAGCTTCAACATGTTTTATCTGTTTGAATTGGTAAAACTGTTCAATACGTTAATAATGGGAGGATTTATAATATTGGCAAAAAGCTTTGATTTTGTTGTAGAGTTGTTCCTCTGTGGATGACAGTGATTAATGAGACTTATGAGACTGGGAGATAATGCAGCCCATTGTATTGACTTAATGTTAATATTATAATCGATTAATTCTCGT
>Ga0302188_10000036_pt1 | contig 94801 bp, 52 predicted proteins | sample II_Bog_E2_1_FD_198783 | JGI IMG/M metagenome (GOLD analysis project Ga0302188, IMG submission 198783) | Peat permafrost microbial communities from Stordalen Mire near Abisko, Sweden - II_Bog_E2_1 | ecosystem: Environmental > Terrestrial > Soil > Wetlands > Peat | place: Sweden: Abisko... | reverse complement strand
ATAATTTCCTTCAAAATAATTTTTTAATCATTGCAAAACAAACCTTGTATATATGTTTTTGGAATTTTAAATATAAAGAATATGTTTTATCATCGAGCCTATTTTGATAAGTCAGCTGATTTTAATTAATTTGATAAAAATAATGTGTTTGATTTTAAATATATTTAAAATATTAGGAAATTGTTAAGTCGATTAAGTAAAGTGGCCAAATTAAACCATCAAATAAATACCTCTAAAATCTGTGCGAACAAACTGACCCTAAAATATTATATATAGGTAGGGAAAGTATTTCCCTACTTATATATAAGGTAGGGAAAATGTTTCCCTACATATCGATAAAGTCGGGAAAGTGGTTTCCTATTTATCGATAAGGTCGTTAAAGTGCTTCCTACATTTCTTTAATATAGGGCAATATTTTGGATTATTTTTAATCTTCTCCTTTTTATTGGAAGAGAGGAATTAATTATTATATATTATTCATCAATTTATCCTAAACAGGAAATTTGTAATCCAACTTTGAGTTGGTACCATTTTATTATAATTTATTTAAATTGATGAGTCAGAAGGTAGCTGGAGATACCATCTTTGGCGAGTCGATAATTCCCTCTTCCCAAATATTCCTGATTCGAAAAAATGTCTTTGCCACAGTGAATCGCAAGCCGACAGTCCAGGGGCATGTTTTGGTATGCTCAAAAAGGTAGGTACCAAAAATTCAGGACCTGACATAAATCGAGAGTTTGGATTTATTTATGACTGCACAGGAGGTATGTAAAAAATTGCAACACATTTATAAGGTTCAATACTAAATTTTCATCCAAAATGGAAAAGATGCAGGCCAGACAGTCAGTCATGCTCATTTACATTTAATACCAAAGTCAAAGCCCATTATCACATTAGAAATGAAGCTAAATGACGTGAGGACGGAGGAGGATATGATCAAAGAAGCAGAACAATATAGAAGCTGCTTTTAACAGGGAGGGCAATGATTTTTTATCATCTAATTGATTGCCTTATGAATCCAAGATATTATCTTTGATTTAGACCTAACAATTTTTAAAAGGATAATAATTCAAATTAAATGCACTGTTAAGATATTAAACAAAAGAGGCCCTAAGAGAGTGATAAATAAAATATTGACAGAGCGAATATATATAAAAATTGCTTAAAGAGTTAATCATCTTTCTAAAGAGTTACAATAGTCTGGGACGAATCTTCTGATGAAGAAACTTATGAAGAGATTCAATAAAAATAGGTCAAGATTAAAAGATTGATTAAAACTTATCATTTCAACATTTTAATTCGAGAACTTTTAGCAATATGCCGTATGAGGGCAAAAAATTAAAGCTATAAACAAGTTATCAATTAACATCTGCTTTTCAAGATAGTAACGCGATGGAGAAAGATACACAAGTTGCAAGTCAAAAAACAACTTGAAGCTGAGTTTATGAAGGAGAAAAAGGATTTCATTATTTTAAGAAATTCATTTAAGGCCTGGGCTCTCTTAATTAAACGCCGCCAAATAGCTTAATAACACTACCTTCGCAAAAAATTCGATTCTTTAAAATTGATTTGCTCTTGCGAATTGTACACAAAAGTATGAAGTAGATCCATTCGACTCAGGAAAATTCAACTGCAAAAAATGGTGCTACGTCAGCAGTTTAAATAGTTTGCCCAACATTTGCAAAAATAATGGAAGGAGTAAAAAGGAAATATGGATAGAGCGAATAGATACTATGAGCTGACTATTTTACGCAAATATTTTGATGTACTGATCAATGTTTGGCTAAAATTTCGATAGAACTACCTTCGATATAATAAATACAAGATGGCGTTCTTGTTTTACAAGCAATCTCTTTATCGTAAAGCATTTAAATTATTAACTAAACCAAGCCATTAAAATGTATCGTGATATTCAACTCTTCATTTCATTGGTAGATCGAGTAAATTATTAATTGATATTTATTCAGTTTTATGAAACAAGAGGCAGGAAACGATTTCTTTTTTAAAGTGTTGAAAACTTAATTTAGTATTCAAAATACTCAATTCATCTTTCAAACAATAATTTTAGAAAAAGAGAATGCTTTGTTGGATTGGATAATATGATCATACTGACAATAGATTTCCAATGATGGCCTGATGCTCGATAATGGACTTCATCAAATCACATCCTTTCACTTTCCAATGATTCTTCTTGGCAATTTCGCAAATACATGGCCAGCAGTCCTTTTTAGCACTTAGCAAAAACTTGAGGCAGTTAATGTCAGCAGTCTGATCTGCCCCCTTCTCCTTGGCAGCTTTATCGCATTAAGTAAAAGCTAAATATCTCTTTAATTACCTTTTAGGACATCGGCTTCACAATCAGCGAAAGCCTTTTGAGTGCATGTGTCAATTGAGAGCGCTAATGCGAGAAGTGCAAGAAAAATGAGTTGCTTGATCATGTGGAAAATAAAATTATAAATTAATAAATTAATTAATTGAGTTTAAAACAAGATATCAGGTCACTTTTTGGTGCGAGGAAGTTTTTTGGTTTTACATGTCTAGCGGATGTACTAGCTTACAAATTGCTTTTTACTAAAAAGGCGTTAGCAGGAATCATAACGCTACATCTTAGAAATTATTGATTACAGGTTTTCACCATTATGAACACTTTCTTAGTTTAAGTGATTCCCTTTCTGTAGAGCAAGCTTATTAAGACTTACTTCTAACTAATTTATTAATTATTCACTTTAAAAATCGATTAATTCCTATCTTGATGAGGGCAAATCTAACAGTTTTATCACTTCGTATAAAATATCTCGAGCTGTTGCATCTTTTTCAATTTAATGATGTTAAGTGGGAGGTGTCTGGATAAGGCTATGACTCATTAATTTACTTATACTGGGTCGACTCTCGATCTTTTTAAGCTCTCTATCATATTATAGCTAATTAATGCATTGATCTATTTTGAATTTTTAAATTTATCTCTCTAACTAATCTATCCTCATATTTTATCCCTCAATCTGTTAGATAATCTATGAATTTTTACTTTGGAGAGAAGAATAATGAGTAACTGCTTAATCAAAACTGTTACACTCTGCTAGTTTTAATATCTTTTCTATGTGATTTTACTTTTATTAAATGTCCACCTACAAGTCTATATCTTCTTCCTTGTGGCTATTACGATGATATGTTTGTTTTTCTGAATGCTTGCTTGTGTTCGTCATGTGGTGGCTATTTTTTTATTTTGGATTTGTAATGAAAATTCTGTCATCGTTTTAAGGTTCAGGTGTATTTTTATCATGAGTGTTAATCAGAATGTTTTAGTCCTTGTTGTCTGCCTCATCTTTTGCTTCCAGACTTGCCTCTTCTTCTCTTTTTTTATTTTTAGCCTGCCGCATGATTTAAGTTTTTATGATAGTTTCCTTATAGAGATCTTCATGCTGTTTGATCTCATTCTCTATTTTCTTAAAGAGATTGCTGAAAACAACACGATCACTTCGAGCTGATGCAGACTGCTCCTTTAGACAATTGATCTTAGCGATCTCCTAATTTTATTTTTGCATGATTTGTTCCATATCGTACTCGATCTTTTTTGCTTTTTTATCATTCGCCTACAGTTACATTTCACGACCACGCTTTTAATCTTTAACCATTTCTGTCATTTCCGAGTTGAGAATGCCTATAAGTATTTTCAAAGAGTTCTGCATGGTTTTTGAATTACATTGCGCTGTTCCTCATAGTTTGTGCTAACTATACACTGATTTAGCTATCCCTTTATAAGCTACATATCCTTTTAAAATATAAATTTCAAACCCCGACTGCTTGAATTTTTCTCATTTAAAATAGATATACTGTTAGTTTGGCAGTTTAAAGTTATCGATTCAAAGGCTTTGGGCTGCTGTATGATCCCACTTTATTACTATTATGATAGTTTTTCATGGCTGGAGATGTTAATAATAGATATTTGGGGGATTGACCTATCTACCTTGACATTGACAATTCTAAGTAATTAATAGAATAGGATAGACTGTTTAAAAATATTTGAAATAGCTTGATAAATATGTTATTTGCATATCCCACGTTAAAATTCTTGATTTATTGAGGCTAGTAATAATATTAAAAATAATTCTAACAGTTAATTATTAGAAAAATCGATAAATAAATAAGTCAGAATATACCAAAAAAGCGTTTTTAGTTGGTATCTTTTAATTTGAGGATTATTTCTTTCTCTTCCTCGGAATACTCGAAAAGCTAAAAAAATATTTCCATTATATCCCTAGCTTCGGGTTTCAAATTTCTGAATAAGGAATAAAGTACTTTATGTCAAGAGCTTTGATAAAATTCATCACCATACTGCGAATATGAAACAATTTATTCTTCAACTCGGATATTTTCTCAACCTGCTTGTTCTTCTACAACTCCATCTCAAGCAGTTTTATTGTAAAACCAGGCTCAGAGCGTCGAGTAGTTATTTATCTGCTTTGATCACGAATACATCGCTAACAAATTTATTTTTTGCTATTAATCTTTTGAGTGTAAGGTTCTGGCTTCTCATTTAGCCCCTTGTTGCTGGCAAAAATATCAAAAATGGAACCTTCAACATGTTGCTCATTGAAATAGATTTAATCTCCTTCATTGCAATTTTTGCTTGTTCGAGCTGGGCCATCCTTAATACTTTTTACAACTTGTTCATATTTTTATTTTTTACCTTTTAGCTGCTAAAGCTGTTTGTGTAAAGCCATAAATTTGACCTTAACATCATTAAGAACGCTGAATTATTCGTTATCAAACAATCTTTCTTCATTATTCATCCAGCTATCTTCGAGCTCGATGTTGTAGAGATAGTTAAGAATTTTTTATACTTTATACTCATTCTGAAATCTTGTGATTGTATTAAAATCTTTATGCTATGAATCCTTTTCTTCAGCGTTCTTCAAGCTGATGATGACATCTTCTAGCAAGTAGGCGCTATTTCTAGCCTTCATACTGCTGTTGAAGCTATTATTGTCACTAAGAGAGCATTGTTCAATTACTCTTAAGTTGTTGCAGATTGTCTTTTAATATTTTTTAAGGTGAATTAACTTTTTTTCCAAAAATAAACTCATATTATTCCAATATTGTTTCTTCTTTTATATATCTGAAATTTCAACTCCCATTTCAAAATTTTGCTCTCTTAATTTTATGATCTCTAACTCAAGTTGACGAGCTTTCCCTTGGTAATATCGTAATTATTATTGATTTTTGATAAGTTGCTATCCCTTTCTCTCGAGCTAAAAATGAATTTTATCATTTATCTTTTATAATTTTTCCACCTATTTTTTGACTGTTAAGCTATCTTCCTCCAATACATTATTTTCGCCTTTACCTTGCTTAGTTTCATAAAATGTTAGTGCAGCCTGCAGCTCTGCAATTATTTCATTCTTTTCTGCAACTTCTTCAGCAAAATTCTACATACTTGATTGCTTCTTCTTACTTTCCATGTCTTGGCGACGTTTGTTCTCTTATACTTGGCGCTCAAGCAGTTTATTATTAAAACTAAGTTGTGCTAACTATTGAGTGAGTTCAAAAACTTTTTTTGTTAACTATTTTATATTATCCTTTTTATCACTCTTCAATTTGTGGCTTTATAAAAGATTAGACACTTATTATTCCAATAAAACCTTGTTTTTTCCATTTTAATTGAATTATTCACAGTTAATTTTAAAATTGGTCTTTTTCCACACTTAAAACAGGGCTTTCATGTTGAAATTAGCATGCTTGATGACAAACGATTAAATAATATGAGCAAAAGCATACTGACTCTGATATTTTGGGCCATCAACAACATGCTTTAATCTTTAAAACAGGTAAGTTATCCTGCGAAAGTTTAACTTATATAAAACAATTGCAAGTGATAATTTGGATATCTTCAGATTAGAGTGGGAAGTGTTAGAACTTACGTTTTCATTGCTCTTCTTTAAAATAGAGCGTTCTGATTTTTTCTTGAACAGCTCAATTAAGTTTAAATATTTCTCGATCAGTTTGTCCTTCTTAAAGCACTCTAAGCAATTTTGTTCCACCAACTTTTATTATTTTTACATTATTTCAAAATTCATCACATATTATTGCGATTTCCTTCACTGAGAAAGTAAACACAATAAGCACAAATTTGAATTATTCATTTGAAATTATTCACACAAAGGATAAAAATAATCAAATTCTATCTTTTAAACTTACTTATAATTGAATTAAGTTACCAAATGACAGAGGTCATAAAAAAAGAGAATATCATTGATATGCCTGACAACTCAGACATGATAGCTTAGGCAATGAAGGAAGTAACTAAAATATAATGTAGGCGAAGTATGCAGTCGATACGCTTAAAGTAGAGTACCTCATGTCCAAACACATTAAAGAAAAATTTGATTAAAAATACGGGACCAACTGGCACTGCATTGTGGGCAAGAACTTTAGTTCTTATGTGAGCTATGAGGCCAAAAACTATATCTTTTTCTACGAGGGACAGCTTGCAATCCTACTTTACAAGATTGGTTGATTTGCATTCGCCTTATGATAGTAAGAGTGGGACTTATTATTATTAACAGAGCAGCACATATTTTACAAATTAAAGTCAGTTAAAAGACGATGAACATTTCCCCTAAAATTTAATTTATTCATTATGAATCAGTATAATTTTCAATTTGATCTCATATCTGTAAAGATGCGGAGTGGTTATGAAGTTAAATATTGCAGAGCCCTTTACTATTGTGAACAATAATCTAAGGACTTATTGAGATATTCAATTAAAGTTAAGATATAAATTAAAATAAGATAATTGATAAGTAATCGATCATCCAATATTCGAACCACTTTCTGCTCTTCTTTTAAGGCAGAATCCCCCGATTTTGGAGGCTCCATTTGTTTTAAAGACTGGCTTATGCAGAGCTTATGGAACCATTAGTTCAACAATAGGATTTGGAAAATTATTATTCAATAGTGTTTGACTGTTTTCATCTATGTCTGGGATTTCACTTCCTTTCACTCCGTGCTGTTTTGCTTGTTACATCAATGATCGATGTTTAACCTTGAGCTCCTAGTATCTTTTACGTTCTTGAACTCTTTTTTAGTTGGCCTATTTGGTGCCTCTGCGAATGGCTTCCATTTCATTTTTAAGTCTATTGATTTCAACCTCTCGATCCCTAAGCTGTAAAGTAAAATCGTCTATCTGATCTCTTTTTTTACGCAACTCCAAATTTTTTAGCATGAGCATGTCATACCAAAGTTTGGCCATTTCTTCTGGTTGATTTTTGCCTTCAAGTAAAGTCTTCTCCGACATCAGTTCCTCAGCATTATATCTCATCATCTACTTGAGTTTAAGCATTTTCTCGAACTACTTCTGCTGTTTTTAATATTTTTCGAGTCTAAGTTGATTGGAAATATCATTCTTTTACAACCGATTAGCATCTTCAGTCAATGAATTGTTTGAGTTGATGAGTTTGATATTTTAAACTCTAAGTTATTCTACATTTTTTTTACTCGATTTCAATTCTTCGCGAATTTTTTAATATTACTCCTTCCATTTCTTTTTTTACTTATCGGCCTGATTTACTTAGACCTTCAGTTTTTCATTTTTTTCAGCCTAGGTTTTTATTTCCTTTATCAACTGCTCCATTTGCTTGCGTTAAGACAAATCAAGGGAAGAAATCAATGAATGCAGACGAGCGTTGGCCTTTGAATTTTGAGTAAGCTGGAAATGAATAGTTCTCACTTCCTTGAGACAAGCGCGCTTTTGGCAGTTGGGACAGGTGCCACGGTACTAAAAATGCTGACTAATGCAACCAAGATGAAATATATGCCCACAGTCTAGGCTTGCCATATCTTAGTTAAGTTCCGCCAGGCATATGGTGCAGCAGGGAATTTAATACAAATTTTAGGAGCCTAATTCTGTTTTAAGAGGAGTATCCATTGGCGCTTAAGTTAAAACAAGCTATATATAAATAACTGAATGTGCAGACAATATAATATCCAATTCATTTTCAAAACAGATTTGTCTTGATGAATTCGCTCGCAAAAAGTTCCTATTAATCAATTGTTAAAATTACATTTTTGAGATCATAATAAAATCAATTATCCCTGTTTTGTTACCATCACCTAATTTTAATAATAAGTTCAGCAGCACGAGAAATTTCTTGCTTTTGGTTAAAGTCCTCAACTTCCAGACGATGTGAATGATTGTGCAATTTATTTATCTCCAAGTAAATCTTATCTTTTTTACTTTTCCTTCGTTGCAGTTATTGCTTTTTTAAATTTCTTTGAGATGGCAATTTTTTTATTTTTTATAAAAATTTGTGGTTTGGAATAATTTACTTGCAGATGATAATTATACAAATTTATTGAAACAGTTTAATGCAAAATTTGTAATTGCATTGATATCTATAATGAACTTATCATAGACTTTCCAGAAAAATATCATCTTCTTGATGGAGGCAGCAGAAACAATACCAAGACATTTAGCTTTAGTAAAGATGCTGTAGATCAATAAATCAAAAGTAAAGTAACGATTGACCAAAACAGTCTCAGTCTTTTAGAATGCCAAAAAATAGAGCAATCTGTCTCTGGCTCGATAAACTGCAAAACAAGTAATACAATTGCAGTATTAAATGCTTGGACTCTACCAAGAAACAAAATTGATTGCAGAACAAGTGAGTTGTATCTCTGCCTCAGGCCTCTAAAAATTAGATAAATTAAAACTCGAAAGCAAATAATCTACATCTCATAGGGAAACCTAAAATTCAAATGATGCAAAAATCAAACGAATTGATAAAAATTGCAACATTAAATTGTAACCAGACTTCAAAAAATAAAAGAAGAAACAGTTAAAGATCTCTAAAAAACAAAAAGATGAACTGAATGAAACATATGTTTCTAGTATTTAGTCTAAAAATCAGGATAATGAACGCCTCATCAAAAGATAAGATAATTTATAGACAATATAGCGTCCATTTAAACGAAAGAGAGGCCGCCCACGAAAATGATTCATCAGAATGGATAAATATAATTATTTAATTTTTAGTTTAGTGTAAAGATAAAAACTTAGTATTTGAGTCTGATTCAATCCGATGCACTAAATTGAGTTTTATTGAGCGTCATCAATGATATTTTTGTCATGCTAAAATAATTATAGTATGCTCGAGAAGGTAGTTCAGTCAATTCTGCGCAGATATTTCGGCGAATTTATCACAGGACTAGACAAAGTTTAATTAGCCTTCTGGACTGGAAAGATTCATATACAGGATGCGTCTTTCAAACACATCAAAATCAATTAACTACTACAACTCTATAATATTCCCCTCACCATCAAGTTCTCCTTTTTAGGATCACTAGAAATTGACATCCCGTGGAATAAACTAAGCTCAGCTCCAGTCGAAATCAAGGTCAGTAACGTGCTAATTGTGTTCAAATTGGAGAAGGTTATGGATAATGTTAAAGAAGAAGATCTTCGACAAAACGCCAAACTTCTCCTGATCAAAAATTACTTAACTTATTTAACCAAAAAATTAGAAGAAGTTGCAAGCTAAGGCGAAGGATAGTCTGGTTTTATCAAAAAGTTGCTGATAAAGGTTTTGCACAACGTTAATCTTCAAGTCAACAATATTCACATTCGCATCGAGAATCATAATCGAATTGATATTTCCTCAGCGACAGAGTCCGAAATTTTTGAAGACTGCTAAGACGAGGCCTCATTGAAGGATATAGCTTTCTCATTGGGTTTTTGCATTTAAAGCATAGATGCTCTTACAATTAACAGCAAAAATTAAAAGAAATTTGTTCAAGTCTAGAACGATCGCACAGAGATCCGTAAGAGGATAAATCTGAAACAGATCAGCCTTTATTGGTAAGAAGATAATAATGCCAATCTATATGAATACTCCCAAGAATAAAAAATTAAGCTCATGCAAAGGATAATTTTGCGGGAATAGCATAGATTACTTACTATTGATGGCCAGTTGCTAATGGAAAAGAATAAACAAAATTATGATTACTTTTTTAGCAGCAACTTGCGACTTTTAGAAGTTAAACTCAATTATGCACAACTCAAGCAAATTATTGAGGTTTACCAGCAGTTTGCCAATGCAAAGACCCAAAAAAATATTATTAAGATGAAGGAAATAAGTTAAGGCTAGCAACTTACAAAATAAACAGATTTCAAACAACTTTTCCATCATTTGAGGAATACAAACTTTAACGAAGTCAATAATGAGCAGATCAGTCTTATTGAGTGTATTGATAAAAAGCTACTGATGAAGTGGACTCGAGAAGAGGCAATTGCCACTGTCAAATTATAAAAAATGAAAAGTGCCTATGAATCTAAAAATCGCAAATCATGGCTTAATATTCTTTCGAAGAATGCTCAAATCGATCTTTCACAGTAAGATCTCAATCTTATTGAGAAAGATATAAACCGCTTAGTAGAGGCTGTAGAGAACAGCAAATCTGCTAAATCTATTGGCTTCTATCTGCTTTTTCAATCGCTTCAAATGAGTATGGACCATCATAGAGTCAATCAAAAACTATTATTTTAAGCTTACAATATCTAGTTGCAGTTTGAAAGTATAAAATAATGCACGAAGCTGGGCGTCATGATTAACGACATTTCTGTTGTCTATTATGATTTAATCAACAAGAGTAAGGTCGACATTTTTAGGAAAAGAGTCGGGGGTTAGACTAAATTACTGCAATTTGAGATGGAAAACAGCAGCCGATAACAATCCATCAATCTATAAATAGAGGCAGTAAAGATAATCCATTAAATTCAATTTTTGAGTTTCATTGCAGAATTGGTGAAGCTAAGGGAAAGGTAAAAGATAAAAGCAAATGCAATATTATTGAGAGCAGAGGCACTCAACCAAGGATCCTCAGTAGATCAAAATCCTGTGGAGAGCAAGGAAAAGATGTATAAATATCGCGTGTCTGTGAGGCAGATCGATATTATAGTATAGTTAGATTCACAATCTCAACTCCATGCTTATATTTAGGGAGTAAAAATAAGTCAGTTATAAAAGTAATTCAATAGTCACTCTGCCAACATCATTAATCTCGGCATTACTTATCTTAATTCGTCAGCGGAGACTAAAAGATAAAATAAGATTCTTGATAATCTGAATATCCAAATAACTCTCCGAAAAGGTTTAAAAGAAGTTACCAGCGGCATACCAATTCTGCGAATTGTACTGAATTAATAGTCTCTTTATTCTATCGCTAACTGCTTGGAGAGTCAGTACCGGAGTATAAAGATTCGAAGCGCAGAATACAAAAATGATATCATTGAGGAGGAAAAATATATGGAGGGAGAATTAGAAATCATAAACGTCTTTAAAACATTGAATGTGTACTACACAGTACTTTCTGACTCAGATTTATACTTTTACGACAAAGAGCAGGCAACAGGAAAAATCGATTATAGTAGAGTAGCCAAGACCATATCCATACTAAACTCAAAGATAACTCGAGTCGATGATTTTTCGTTTAAGATTGAATCAATTCTTATCAACGAAATTATTAGATGCAAAACAAAAGAAGCAGTGGATAAATGGATCTATCATATTTAGCAGCGAATTTTTGAGAGCAGCTCAAAAATGAAAATGTTCACAATGATGGAGGAATAAGCTGATAGTTAGCCAAGTATATTCATTCGCTACGACAGTAAAATTTAAATGAGAGTTAATAAATTGGAAATTATTTATGAAAAGAATTCTGCTGAAAAAATATTGGGAGTTGAATTATTGAAGCTTACGGTTTGCTTGAAGGAAAACAACTTACTGTTTGAAAGAATTATTAATCTTCAAGAAATTAAACTCACAAATTTGTCTTTGGGACCGGATATTGCATAGGAGTATAGTGTACTGCTGAGTAACATGGTTAACTACTTCGAAGATCCCGACGATGATGATGAAGGGGAGCAGAAAAACAATATTTCAATATTGATTGAAGGTAAGAAGAAGACCCACCCTAAATACACTGGGGAAATAACTGTTAAAAGCAGAGTAAATAAATTGTTCATCAATTACAACGCAGAGTTTGTTTATGATGTACTCTCTCGGTTGATGGGCAAAAAATAAGAAGCAGCTTATTCTTAATCTGCTAAAAATATTAAAATTTTAGAAATACTAAAATAAATTTTATAACAACGCAACGGAATTTAATAAAGATATCATAAGGCACCTAACTTTGAATATGATGGCAGTTATGTGTAACTTTAAAAATATAGAGAGAAATATCCTTGCTTAGTGTTATTTCACGTTGAATTGGTATGCGATGAGGCAGAGATATACCTTGTAAATGGACGCAACAACTTCTGGCTTAATAAAATTTGTGTTGACACAGTTTCAATGCAGATTGATAAGAGCACTGATTTCATGTTTTTGAAGCTTACAGCTAAACATTTAACTTTGAGTGACATTACAGGTTATCCAAATACGAACAGTAAACCTTTTACTCAAGCTGTGGCATACCCTATAGTTGAGACTAAAAAAATCAGGAAGAATTAAAATGCTGTATAAGTATTGACAGGAGTGTTCGAACCGTTAGTTTTTATCAACGAGCAGAGGTTTAAAAACTTTTTGACTTTAAATCTCTATGATCAGTAAATAAATTACCAGCAGCAGCCACTTCTTAGATTTGTGGACTACCTCACTAATCAGATTATACTGTTTATTCTCGATCCTATTTCACTTCATCGCTACGACACTCCAAACAGAGGCCCTTTCCTATTCGGACCTCTTAACTTCACTGAAGAATAAATAAAAAAGGCACTTTTTTAATCCATTCATCCTTTTTACACTCATCTCAACATCAGTGGTTTCAATTTAAATGCGCATTTCAATAGTCATCCTCATGACTAATACATTGAAATGGAAATGGAAAGAGTAAAATTTATATCCATACCAGAAGTCAATTCCCGAAGAATTCATGTTTCTCGGGATGAATTAAACAAATTTACAAAGCAGTATAAAGTATTGCAAGAAATACGAGTTAATGAAGGTCTTTTCGAAGAGAAAGTTACGCAATCGCAGTGGATCACTCGATATATAATCAGTGCGTAGGGTTGCAAATGTAATATTATCGAAAATGAATTCATCTTTGAGATGGAGTTCTAAAGAAGCAACAGTAGTGAGAAAGACATGATTTTACCTTTCCTTTCCATTGAAAAAGATTTGGTGATGAGGGGAAGAATAAAGCACATCAATGTGAATGCTCCCAAACTCATTTACAATCTCATTAATAAATGCTTCATGTTTAACTTGAGTTATGATGATCGTGCTGATTGCTATTACAACACGAATCACTAGTATCAACATCTAATCCCACCTTCAAAATTGATTTTCTCACTTAATCTTGACGAATTTTCTTGCATCATCCCTGAAATCAATGAAACAGTTATCATCATACAAAATTGTGAGTATTAGTTCATACGATATTAAAATATGCTGAAAGAGATGAAAGTAAATGGTAAATCATTACATGTGTTGGTTGGTTCACAAGGATCTATAATAACTCCTTTAAACTTAAACTCAAAGGATCATGGTTTGGAATTCCTTATATAGATGCCACCATCCGGTGAAAAGACGATGCATACTTTCATTAATTAAATTGATTTTAATTACAATCAAGAGACTCTATTTCCGTTGTTTAAATATTTTCTTCTCGATGACAGTTGTTATCCTAAGCAGGATACTTTTCCAGATCTCCCTTTAATTAAATGTGAAACTTTTTTGCTTAATAGTCACTATAACATAGTTCAAAATAAAGAAGATAGCTTTGCTCTCAAGGGAAATATCACAGTGATTTGGACTCGCTTTCAGCAACCTCATCCATAAATTTATAAGATTAACAAAGCATTGTTTCCTCAAGATAAATAAGGAAGCTCTTATGATGTAAAATTGAGTGATATTATATTTTACAAATACAAGAAAAACAATGAGGGCAAGATTAGTAATTATCAGTCATTGAGTTCTCCTAGTTCTCCTATGGCTTTTAAATGTGAACTTATTAATCACATGAAGATGACCAACGATATTGTGTATTCCGATATGTGGGGCGATTACACTATCGATAATATCAATCTCAAATTATCTTATCGAGATATCATAAAACTCATGGAAGGCTTTGAGCCAGCCTAAAACAAGAAAAATGGCTAAGAAGAGGGAGAAAGAATGGTTAAGAAACAAGAATTATCTCCTCAAAGAAGGCAATCAGTCAATAGTAATCCTCTTGGATATACTTCCCATTCCAAACATAAGCTCACAATTAAAACGCTTTCTCTACAATTTGGCCTTTCATAGCTACCAGTTCCCCTTCTTTAATTTTGCCTCTAAAATTCAGATATCGATATTGAGCTGTTAGGCAATACAAAAAATTTCACAACTTTACTTTAGTATTAATTGAATTATTGGAATATGATGATAGGACGATGGTAGCCAGTGATTTAAAAATCTTACACTGATCTCAAGGTAAGAATGGGTCCCAGAGAAAAATATTTGCTCGCAACTTCTTCACGTCCTGTGCTTCTAAATTTTTCAATAGAGTACTTGAAGGTTTTAAAATTGGTTTGGTAGGATATACAGGAGAAAGGTAATCTCCACGTGATAAATCGATAATAATGTGCTGCGGGTAGTCAAATTTCTCCATATGTAATTACCAATCGAACAGGTTTTACTATAATCATTGAGAGTAATGCTATAGTCAAGGCCACTCTTAAAAATAATGATAAAACTCACCTCCAAAGTAAAAGTCTCGAAATAGACAAAGCATTTGATACTGTCTATTATCAAATTGAGGGGGATGAAAAAAGATACAAGCTCTATTTGAATCTTATTCAGACTGAAAAAACATTTATCGAATACAATGGCTAGATTTACTATCTAATTGTATGGGCAATTTCCTCTCCAGTAGTCAAGCAAATTGTTATTAGTTCCCCTTACATCATTCATAATCGTACTATTTATCCTTTTGTGCTAACCATTGGAACAAAAGAGTACCATGTTTAAGCTGATTCAAAAGTAGCCATCCCATTTACAGAAGAATTGACTGAGAATAAACTTATGAAATTGGAGTTTATGCACTTAATTAATGTGAAAGATAACTATTGCTTTTAGTATAAGTACATAGAGAAAGGTTATGAGCATTATATTATCTATGATAACGATCGCATGTTTAATTGCTTAGTATAATTTTAACACCAAAATTAAAATGTGATAGCAGTGACTCCCCTTTGCTCTTTTGTCAATTTATTGCCAATGGATATTTTGATGGAGCTGGCTATCACTAAGCTTAACCATGAGAAGTATGTGATATAAGAGTTAATGGAAATTAGTAAAGAGAAAGTTTTCTATTAATTTGGCAGTAGGGATGAGGTCTCTTTGCGTATTAAATTAACAGGTTTCAATTTTTCTGCCTTTAAAAACATTAATCTCTCGAACAACAAAGAAATTTCCGAACTAATAGAGGAAATATCTTTTGTTGACCACAGAGCATTAACAACCACAGTCAGGAGCAAACTCATTCGCAAAAACAAGAAAAAAATCATTTATTTTTATGTAGATTCAGTACTCATTAATGAAACGGCTTATAAATTTTATATTTCTAATCAGGGATAACTATTGCCTGGGCAGAGGCTGAAAGGGATTCCTTAATCTGATTCTAAGTACGTATTCATTAACCAAATCAATTATCCCTTATTAGGATTTTCTGAATAGGACTTTTCACAAGCAAAAGAGTTTACAACCTAGTAGTTGGGCACGCAACAGTTAAGTGTAGCGAACTATGATCAGCTAGTGGAGCTTGTCATAATCAATTCTTTACACTGTCTCGAGGAGGAGGCACAAATTTTCACAACAGTGCTGAAGGTATTGCCTCGCTATGTGATAGTTAATCGTTGCACAAGGCAGATAGTTCTCTGTCAAAACAACACTGATTATTGTGTTTATCTCAAGGTTAATGAGAAACGTGATTGGGCCTGGTATCACCGTGATGAAAGTAAATTTGTGAAGATTTCCGTGATGGATAATGAAATCTAAGTGCCTAATGGATGGGATTTTTCAGCACCTTTGGCGTTAGATAATCTATAGGAAATTGTTTTTGTCATCCGCCCTTTAGACAATAGTGACCAGCGCCTCCTATTAAAAATTGAGCTTTTCAAAGATAGTGAAGTTACTTATATTGTGTTCAAGGAACTACGTAGTCAGGAGGATTCTTTAATTATCTTTAAAAACAATCTCAAATTGGTTAATCTATAGATTTATCAGGAATGCCTAACATTAGCAACCAAACCATGGAGTTTGCAAAAGCATTTCTCGTGTAATTCTATGAGATAAATTGATTTTGGATGGGACAACCCAGCCTAGGATCACATGGTAATGGTTCAGTTTAATTTTGTCGGCCCATATCGCAGTAAGTACAATAGTGATATGGTCAAACTGGATCTCGACTCTGTTGACAAAATTCAGCATATGCAGTTCAAGAGCGACGATTAGGAATAACTATGGATATAAATTTAATTTGAAGTAGTAGGATTGAGAAGGAAAGTAACATTTCGAAAGGATGAGGGTAGTTCGCACCAAAATTAAAATTAAGAGTTATTAAATGAAGTGACACGCAATAACATGGGCATCAGCTTTTAATATATAGGAGTATCGATCATTGGCGGCCGCGAACCACGTTCAGAGATCATGTTCATGTAGATAAAAAAATTAGAATTGATCATGATGGAAAAACAGCAAAAACGAAACTACGAGCTGAAAATTAAATACATAAACATTGACAATAACCTTAATCATAACACAATTTACCCTGTTTTATTTACTCCCCTCAAAGAAAGAAAAACACGTTAAAAAAGTCGTCCGTTCTTTGTCTGTTTGATAGAACAGAACCTAAAAACCAAGCAAATTGTATAAATTAATTATTTCCGTCTGTGTGTAGAACCTATTAGCATAAAACTATATGACTAAATTGTGACCAAACTTTATGACATGAAAAAATAGTTCAGCAGTGCTGAAGAAAAGAAAAAATAAATAAATTACAACTCTATTTTTAGATCATATGAAACGCGTCTTGAGTGGGAACAGTATTAGTTGGTGAAAGAAGGTTCATCTGTGTTTATTCGTGAGGTGGAGATTGGTAAAGTGATAATCTAAGTCTCTTTTAGTATTCGACCAACTTATAGTGGTAACATTGTCATTTATACAATTCTCACTCTTTTTAAAACAGCTCTCTCCAACGTTTCAGAATCCCAAATTAAATTCTCTAGATTTATTCGTAAAGACGTCAACTTAGGTCATTTAACTCGCCAGCTTGGATAATTTTATCGAAAGGAGCTCTTTAAGGAAATTTATAAGATACCTGGCTCTATTAACCTTCTTGGAAATCCATACGTTTTCATGAAATATCTAGCAGAGGGAGCATGGGAAATAGTTAACCAGCCTTCGGAAGGGTTTATTAAGGGACCAGTTTAGGGGGCAGTGGGTGTAGTCTTGGGAGGTGTTTACTTTTTCAGGAATGTAGTGGCTGGTACCTTTAACTCTCTTGAAGTAATCAGTGAGAGTTGTTCTCGTGGCATATCTTATGTAACTTTTGATTAAAAATTTATCACCCGTAGAGATAAGATACAAATGCAAAAAAGTCGCCATATTGGTCAGGGGACTAAATCAGCTTTATTTGCACTATATACTGGATTTGAAGTGGCTTTGACTGGAATAGTAAGACATCCAGTTTAGAATTACCAGAAAAACGGAGTACCAGGAATGTTTAAAGGGATTTTACAAGGCGCTACTGGTTTAATTACAAAACCGCTTTCAGGTTTTTTCGAGGCCGTAAGTAAATTTTCCCAGGGCGTAAAGCAAACAGCGTTATTTTTTCAGGATGGTCCAAATACAACTCGCTCGAGACCGCCTCGTATTTTTATATCCGATCAGTAATACTATACTTAGTATAATGCCGAATAAAGTCAGGCAATAAATTTGCTGGAATTTCACTCAACAAAGCACTTAAAAAAGACTGTACTTGTTGTGTCAGTGGATAAAAATGATGGCGAGATTATTTATACAGTGTTGACCAGTTAATTTTTGGTTTTGTTGAGCAAACAAAACAAAAAAATATTGAGAGAATTGAAGATTGGAGAAATTAAAGATGTCGACATTGATGGGGATATCAATTAAGGCCGACTTCGGCTTTTGATCGGCAAAGAAGAAGATGAAGACCCGAAGGATGATTTTACTATTGTAACTCATAAAAACAGAGAGTTTAAATTTTGTCTTGAAGCCATCATAAATGTCCATCCAAATAATGATGCGGAATAAAAATGATACAATTAAGTTAAATTGATATATTTGCCTATTATTAATTGAGCATTCAAGAAAATCAGAGAGTTTCCTATGTGTTGTCAGAATAATCTTCCGTATTATCGGAGAGTTGATCTCTCCAATCATTTTCTTCCTCAGAATTATTCTCTTCGGATATACTTTCATCTATCCTCCCTACTTTAAATAATATTTTCATTTCAATAGGCCCACGAGCAGTTTTGTTAATATCTTCAATTATTTCTTCTTCTTAAATTATCTCTTCTGAGTCATTAAACTCTTCCGCCAGAACCTCTTCTAGTAAATCAGAGTTCTAGACCTCCGCTCCCCTTATTTATACTTCTTTAACGTCTTTAATTTCAAAACCTGGAAAACGTTCGAGCTCTTTACCGAGTTTTGTTTTACCACTATTGAAGACTTCTAATGCGATAATCTTTTCATTGAGGAAGTTGATAGTAGGTTCTTTGTTCAGACGTTGTATGCCGAGTTTGTTCAGTCCAGAGTAGCACTTCTGAAGTTACTCCGGACTACCACAAATAACAAAAATAGTTGAAAATGACCACTTTCTCTTCTTATTAAGATACTGAGGCTTAATTTTAGATTTGACTAATCTTTCCTCATCTGGAATGACTTTATTTCTAATTAGCAAATGAACAGCACGCCTAAAAAGCCACTTCATATGAGCATAGGCTTGACTCTTCTCTTTATGTATCACTCTCATTACGTAATATTCTCGTTTTAAATTGTTGGTGGATGACTAGTCAGTAGTTTCGGTAACTTCCACCAACTCATCATTATTGAGATCTGCCAATGTGAAAGTGGAAAGTTGCTAAAGGGTAATGACCTACAACGATATATGAATTAAGCAAGAATAGATTGCAAGCCAATATATGATGCGCATTTTACGATCAAATAAATATCTAATTTAAACTCAATATAAAATTTAAATTAAACTGATCCTATATTTCTATATTGTTAAAATCAAAAGAATGTCGAACTCTTTTGTAATTGGACTTTAAGAGAATAGCCTCTTAAATATTTAAAATTAAAATTTTAGGATTTATGTTCGTGTTAAATATTCTATGCTTATGATTTTAAAGCGAAAAAACTCATAATACTATCATAATTCAACAAGATTTGGTTAAGTTATTGATAATATTTAATATTTTTCAAGATTAATCATTGAGCTCATATAGGGGATTTTTGCATATCTTATTTTTTCTCCATATTTACTTCCTCATATTGATCATTTAATACTTTTTCAATCTGGAAAATAAAATTTTGACTGCTAATTTTTAGAATATCGGAAATTTATCTCATTAAATTCACAATATATGAAAACGGCAGACCTTCGCTCTCTACTATCCTTTCCACATCCAAAGCAGCGATGTTCTTTAGTTTTTCATATGTTTCATTATCCGTCTCATCAAAAGTAAAATCCGTATGCTTTTTTTAAAGCATTCCTTCTGGCACAATGATATCAGATATCGAATACTCTAAAGGGGGAACTCCAATGTCTTGTCTTTCCTATTCTTTTGAGAGGATTACAACCATTATTTTGGAAATCTCTAACTTTTTTGTAATAAACCTGTTTATTTTTTGAACATCGAAGAATTGAATGTAGAGATCGTATATATATTTTATAGGGTTTGTACGGAAGAATTCATTTTCATCAAGCAAACTAAAAGCTAATCCTTCAAAACTTTGGTAAAAACGTTTCAGATATTGTTCACAAGCTTTAGAGTCTGATCGACTCTTAGTATCCCAGTTGAACATATCACGAGCATAGTAGACCTGCTCCTCAACCATGTCCTTAGTATAGGCCCATATTCCAGTTTTGATGAAATGAACACGCATCTGTTGCTGTTTTTTGTATTCAATTGAAAACCAAATATCACTTTAGTGATCAATTTTGTAAACAAATTTGAAAAGCGAACCACGTTTAAGTAATTGATTGCTGATCTGATCTTAGATGTGAGTAAACATCTCGAAGAATTCAGTATTATCAATTTGAGGATAGCGTAATATATTGCGAAGGGAATAAGTGAGAGTTGCTTAAAATCTCATCAAGGGTTACAAGGTCATTTTATTGATGTGCCTAAAACTATAGCCATACAAATCGGAAAAGTATTAGACTTAGAATTTTTTGATTAATTATTAGTTGGTCTAAGACAAGAATAATTTTCTTAGTGTACCATTTGTATCAATGTTAAATACTTTTTCATAGAGCTTCTTCTTGATCAACTTTTAGACTGTCTCCTAAGTGATGATGTTTTATTCATAGAGACTTTCGATGATCATTGCTTTTTGTTATCTTTTAGAAGTTTCAATGTTAAGGATAGCATGAATTTCATAAATATGGTAGTACATGGATTATTGGTTGTACAGAGGGTTGGAGTTGAGATCAAACTGGTATTGACTTATCAGAGTTTCGGGCTTGACTAGTTTTTAATTTAAAAAATCAACGAATATTTTAGGGTAAGCAATGATTTCATTAAATAAAACCTTTGGACTAATGATGAGCCCATCAAGTAGATCCTCAAACTCGCTTTCAAAATCTTATTCATCAACTTCTTCAATGTCATTTAGGGATAGCTTTTTTGTATTTTCAATGCTTTAACTTGAACCAGATCTAATTTAATCGGATTTATTTTTATCCATATATCGTTACTTAATATCTTCGCTGACTTCAAGATCTTTAATATTTATATTCCAGTCACCTATCATTTTTTCAACCATCAAACTTCTTTTGCTGCGAAGGCGCTTAACTTGTTTTTTTGATCCATGCTTACCCGATGAGTCATGTGTCAGTTTAAGTCTCTTGAATATCTACATGTCAAGTTTGCTTTCAACTAGATTTCTCTTGATAATGGTATTTGGAATGATGTACTCATTTTTGTTAATTAATTAATTAATTTAATTAAATTCCCTTGTTTTATAAATAATTTCCTCCTCTTTGACTTCTTCTGCTATTCCTTAATGTTTTCTTTCCTCGATAATGGAGTTAACTGTGAAAAAAACCTACCAAAATATACCTCTGATAAGGGTGGCGATGATGTAGGTGATGACAAGATGCATTAGCATGAAGTATAACATGACATAAGCGTAGTATTGTGCATTTCGCCAACCGTGATCAAAAGCCACTTGGGACCATCCAGCTTCAGTCAGAACTTGAACCATAATATAATGAGCATAATAGAAATTTTGGAATGTTGAATACTCAACATAGTTATTGTAAGCCGGGCTACCACTGGTGGCATAAGAGTTGTAAAATACTTCCATACCAAAAATAGAAAATATGTAGAAGAAAAACAAGAATATTGGGAAAAATTTAAAGATAATTGGAAATATTTAGAGAAGAATTGAAAAAATATTTTTCATTTTTTAGAAAATTTACAGTTTAACTTTTTTAAGGTAGTTGCTATGTGAAACGAGCCTTAGTAGACTTGCAATTCTAAAAATTCTGCTCATCCTTGAAATACTGCCTGCTCCTGTGCTATTAGGTATAAAAAAGAAAACCAAACCAAAAACTACCAAGAGGGTATCCACATTATTCCATCGATCCATAAAAAAATTCTAAGGACCCAACGCGATGATTCTAATTAGAAGTTCTACAAGGAAAACAAAAACAAATATAGAATCGAAAACAATGGCAATTTGACTGCCTTAGAAGATTAAAAATATTGCATTGATGAAAGAGAGAATAATTATGATTGTTACGATGATTTAGAATACAATATGCTTGATGACTAATTTGAGGTGCAGTCTAGAATTAATAAACCTACGAAAATCGATCCATAACTGAAAATCTTCGAAAATGGGAGGCAACATAGCAGAGTTTTATAGAAGGATTTTACTCAGCTGCATGAATTAGTTAACTTGCTGAATTAATTAAAATGTACGATAGATTTGTTGTTGTTATCATCCAGGCGTAAGCAAATATCTGTGATGTATTCAATATACCTGATTTTGAATTTGTATAAAAACAATAAAAATTTAACCAACTTCTCTATGCTTAAGTCTTTTTCATATTAAGCTAAAGTCACAAAAGCAAGTAGTAATGAATGCTGTTGTTTGATTTCATCTAGTAAAATGATTTTACTTCTGGTTTGTCTGAATTTCAAATAGATGAGGGAGCCTGGAATTGATGAGAAAAGAAACATATTTAAAAATACAAACACTGCAAAATAGATAAAATTGGCTTCACTATTTTGAATGGCAAGGACTTGGTTATCTGGAAAAGAATCATAAGTGGCGTTTACGTAGACCACAAAGATCATTGATCCTAAATTACTATAATTATTTTTGTAGGGATCCATAAATTGAGGGTATTATGTATTGACATAAGTAGGATCAAAGTTTAGTGTTTTGCAACCGATAAGGGCCCATCCGCAGATTATAAAAGTATAAAATATAACATACACTAAGACATCTTTATAGGCTGAAGTTAAAGAGAAAAGACTCTTTCTCAATTCAGGATCAAATAAAATTGGTATAACTAAATAAAACAATATTTACATGCTCTTAAAATGCGAAAAGGCCGAATAGGCCTGCTGTTGTAGCAAGGCAGAGTAATAAATACTATCAAATCAATTGTCATGAGTAAAATGAGAATAACTTTGAAAATAAAAAAGCTGGAATATTTGTTTTTGTCAAAGGTTTTGCAGTAAAATAGAAATATATTGTCAGCCCAGAAAATAGTAAGAATTAAAGTCTCAACTACTATTTTTGCTGCATAAGACTCACTATCCAGTATCACCATATACATGTAAACATATCCTAGAATGAATAATGTCCACTCCCAAGATTTTGAGGATTAGATATAATATACAATTTTGAATAGAAGTGGGGTTTCAAGTGATTAACTCTCAAACCGTGGCTGTTTATAATTCAAAGAATCGATGATATGCGCTTTGGCTTTTTAAAATTTTTGTTTTTCCGTCATATTACTGATAATCTTTCTCGTCTTGCGGATGATATTTTGATTTAGGAATAAAGCACTTGGATCATCATCATCTTTCAAATTAAGATTTGAGGCCATCATGATGGAGATTTAAATTAATTTAATACTGAATGCACTAAAAATATTGGAATTTATTAGTTTAATAAATAAATGATGAGATATTTATCTGTTAATATCCTGGCTCTGATCAAAGATAATCTTCTGATAATAAAAATAGTTACTTGTCTTTATAGTTTTCAATTTTGAAAATAACAAGAGTCGTAACAATTCGTATCTTGATCAATAAGATATATTAACATCTTTTATAAATATTTCTTGATGATAAAAATTGTTTGATATGAATATGAACACCTTTACAGTAAATCAGTCATTATGTTGATAAACAAATGAGTTAATTTCTATTATTTTGTAATTTGGCTTATATAATTGTCTTGTCATTTGTATTTCCTTAATGCTCAACAGTATCCTCATGGTTTTCAAAATAAATTTGTCGTTATCAGAGGGATGTATAATTACATATAATAATAATTATGAACTCGTTTGTCGAGGCAAATGAATAAACAGTCATAGACTTTAACACTATTAACCCTAAATTAAGAGAGCACTCCAAAACATACTCTTTTTTCATATACTTCCTTCGCAAATCACTCAATAATAATTCAACGCACCTTCAAGTAGAATCAAATATACTTAGAAACTGGCGTTTCGATTGAGATAATAGAGAGCTTGGGGATGGGACAAACAATAAAACGGTAGATTAGTTCAGCTCTATTTTGTCGATTTGGAAAATGAATTGGAAGTGGATCAATCATTCTTTGATCTTAAAATGCAGCTCCTTGAAAGTATTTTTTCCTAACTTAGACCCAAAAATCAAATTAATTTTTTATTCTCTTGAGTAGGACCTTCTATCAATTCAAGCAAGAGCCCATGAACTTAGCATTGATTTAAGTCAAGTTCCAATTGGTTTATATTCATCAGATTTATTGGGAGATCTATCTCAACATTTAGGTAATTAAAAGTTTATGCAGGTTGGCTTGAGGGCTAATTGGGAGATCTTTCATAAAAATCTAGTAGTTAATTTTAATCAAATGTAAAAAAATGGATCAGCTCCCCCAGTTAAAAAATTGATCTTTGGGAGGTGAGCATTTCTGTCGATTAAAGAGTAAGAGTTTTAAGATATAGGAAGGCAGTATATTCAAACTTGATCGCGAAACTAATACCTTTACTCTGCTAAATGCTAAAGCAATAAAGGAAAATTTTCTATCTCATCTATCTATCGGTCATCACTCACAACTTGCAGCCAACTACGAATTAAATCATAAGTAAAAAGTCAATTCAGCGGTTAATCAGTGCCTTTTTAGCTTCCAAAGTTTTAAAAAATTCTGCTGTCTTGGAAGTCCTTCTCTTTAGGCAAGTACAGGCATAGTTTCTATGGATTTTCAAGACGAAAAGGGGCGCACTCAATAAATAACGAAAGAACTCATGTCGAATTAGTCAAAAAAAGGAGTAATGACGCTTGTTTTTAGCAACATTGACAGGTTCCAAGGACTAAAATTAAAAGGGGGAAGGATGAATGATGGCCGCCTCGAAATGGGAGTATTTTAGTCTCGTGACCAATATCGATTGATCTGTTCGGCAGGATAGATTAATTTAAAATTTAAAGCTGAATAAATCTTTATGCAGGTTAACAGCAGCTGCTTGAAACTATTATTTCCGCGGGAGATGAAGATAACGCTGCAGCGTAAGATGAAAGTTCTCATCAACAAAGAAACTCTGGAATGTTGATACTTTTCAATTACTACAGTTCTTGCGATTTGGGAGTCTTTTGGCTTGACTTACCTAGATTAAAGAATATTGTTATTATTATTATTTAATCTAATATTTCACCAAATTTATATGCTCGGATCCTTTTCCTAGACTCTTTCCTCAAATCAAACTCGCTCACATCTTCACAGTGTTACCTCTGATGTTGTCACTCTTGAGCAAAAATCAGTACAGTCTCTTAGAACTGCTTTTAATTACTGGTATATATTAGCCATTACTTAGGATTCGCTCTCTTCCCATGGAAGAAAGATTTATAGCTGTTAAAATAGAAGCCTCAACACTTCCCGATACTATTAGACAAGTCTTATCCACTCTTGAAACTTATCATAGTAACTATGCACCTGAAAACAAGTCCTTGAAGTAAGAGTTTTCAGAAAAATGTTCAAAAGGAGAATAGCCTAAAAAATTTGTTAGCAAACTATAAAAAGTATTAATAATAAAAATCAGGGATTTTGGGAATCATTAGTACTGGTATCCGAAGGAAAAGAGTTTCTAGACTGCATTTGCTTTGATTTTGGTCTCCTGGAGTGTCCAGAAAAATTATTTGATTTGCTTATGATCACTGAGGATAGCAGTTTCTCACATCCTATCTAAGAAGCCATGAAGAGAAGGCGAAGCTCAGAAATGGTCAGTGACATCTTGAAAAATTGTAACAGTCGGGAACAGCTGGCATTCTAAGTAATGGCATTCTTGAAACAATAAATTCTTCTTCGATTTCGAGAAAGCTTAATCGATCCAAAATTCTTATCTCGTCAGCTGTAAGAGTAAAAGAAGTTAAAAAAATAATTTAGTATGCATTGGAAATTTTTGAATGAAGACAGTCGAATGAAATTACTTCTTCTCGGTACTGGTTTTATTATTTAGGGAATAATTGCATTTAACTTCTTAAAATATCGTTGAAATAAAAAGATTCTAAAATTGGATATGAATAGCTTGAAAAGGAAATTTCAGATTTATTGAAATTATAGAAAAACGATTTTTGCAATCGGATTTTTAAATGTAAACTGAAAAAATCAATGCATTCCATTGTAAGATACTACAAACTTATCTACTACGAATGGAAACGATAGGTGGAAAAAATTAGAAGAAAACGAATGCTAAAGCATATGCGTCCAGAGCGAGATTATAATTCACAGCAAAAGAAAGACCATCGCGAGGGCAAAGTTCCCCACGGAAAGAAAGGGAAGCATTAAAAACATAGAAAATCGACAAGTGTCGAATCAAATGATACAAATTAAACAGAACACGAGAGAAATTTATAAAGAGCTCGTCATTCTGGTTATAGAAATAAGACGGAAGAAGAGATAATAAAGCAAGAAAGCAAGCATAAAGAAACATACCAAGTAGAGTAAGACATTGATTATCCTCGCATAAAAGAATAAGTCAGCGAAAGCAAGATGTAATCAAAGATGGAAGTGAAGCCAGACAAAAAGAAAGGAAAAATAAAGCAGGAGCTGAAGAAATCTCACGACTACATCGCTAAAAACTAGCTATAAAAAAATTAGAAGCTGAAAACTTAAAAGAATGTGGAAAGCAATGATAAAACAAAGGAGTTCTAAGTTAAACTTAAAAAACCAACTTCCATCAGCAGCTCCAGCACAAAGTTTTCCTCGAAAAGCCTATCTTTTCAACATCCTTTCCCAAAACCAATAATTTCTCCAACTTATCTCATTGAGGCAAATCGACTGCGTCTTAACGATTAGCTGCAAGATATGTCCGATCATATCTCTGAATTAGCCAATCAATTTCATGAGCGACGAGTAGTTGCTTTTGAGCGCATTCAGTTTCTTTTACAGTACTATAATATTCCTATCAAATTATTTGGTAGCTGCGCCAGCGGTATTGCGGTAAAAAATAGCGATATTGACATTGCTATTGATAATTCATTACTTAGTTGCATGTAGTTTTTGCCGTAAAGTGAGAGAATTAAAGCTGGACTGGAGTGGCTAGTTGAGGTCTTTAAAAGTCAACCCTGCATTTCACAGATAAAACTCATTAAAACAGCGGTTATACCTGTAATAAAATTAACAATAGACACATCTTACCAGTTTTTAGATCCTTCCATTGGCTAAATGTACTACATTCTAAATCGTGGTCATTTTGGTGGCCCGCTTGATGCTGACATTACAGTCGAAACTCGCAATAAATCTGATGAATGCAGTCATTTGGGAATTATTTCCACTGATGCCATCAATAATTGGTTAGCTGAGATCTCTTCTCTTCACACAATCGTGATTGTATTGAAACAATATTTTCTGAAGCGAAAGTTAAATGTGACTTATGGAGGAGGACTAAATGGCTTTTCAATGATAGTATTGTTCGTGGCTTATATCTATTAAGCCAAACTTCAAGAAGAGGATAATGCAGCCTAAGTTTTATATAAAATTTTAAAATTTTATACAGAAGAGTTTAATGAAAAAGAAAGTGGGATTGATTTGATGAATCATCAAAAAGGTGTCAGCATTTTCTATTCAAAAAACAGTAATGAAAGTTCGTCCATTTAACTATCGCCAAAAGCAAATAAAATGCAGCACGCCGATCTATAAATTCATGATCCAATGGAGCAACGTAAAAATATGACAAGAAACTGTTATCTCTTTCCCTAGATAAAAAAATTATTTAAATAAATTTTAGACAAATGCTTTGACAAAAGCGAGAAGTAAATATTATAATTTTCTCGAGGTAAAGGCATACATTCTGGAGGAAAATAATGGTGGGAGAAGGCCAGATAGTCTTTTTCAAATCGAAATGTATTCATGTAGCTTCTTACATCCATAGAAGACATGATTTGATTTATATTGTACATACTATCAATATTAACGTATCTTAATTCATTTAATAATCGTTTTAAATCATACACTTTTCGAAATTGAATATCTATATTAAAGATTCGATTATTTGGCAAGTATATATGAAAAGTCCATGTCATCATATAACACTAAAATTATAATATAGCGATATCATTAATTAATTGAAAATACAGAAATCAATTATCATCTCAGAGAAGATCTTGCAGGTAAAAAATGCTGTTCACCAGTCATTTCCAATTTTTTTTGAATTGATCCTGAGAATAAATATTTGATCATGAAGAAAAAGAAAAATAGCCTTAGAAACTATATGTTTTGAACTCGAATGTATTGAATTATTTAAATTTTGCAAAAAACGGTGTAAAAATAAAATCAATATATATCCTTAAAACCGATCAAATAATTTTAAAATTATCAATGTTTAACTTAGACGCTTAAGAAAATTTCGAAGAATAAGAGCCAGCTGCAGATTTTAAGGCTCCCAATGTTACTAATTATACCAAACAGTTTAGTCCTTTCACCCCATTTCCGCAGACATTGGATGCATCATCAACTCTTGATTTTAGTTTGGACCTTAAATTAAGTAGAATGAATGCCTCTCAACTTAAAAAAGCGATTTAGGCCTACATGAAACACTGCTTGATTAATTCCATTGAAGAAGGAAAACTGTTTTAAAACGGCAATATCATGTTATTTCAAAGTGAAGGATAGCTAAACTGCGATGACGAAGTAGGAATTGTAGAGTTAATTAATGGAAATCCGTTACTAACACCATTTAGAAGAAAAAGTTTGATACGGACTGTTTAATAATTTTAAGAGTTGAAACATCTTTTATCAGAGATAAATAACACTGTTGGGAAGTTTGTCACTCAGGAAATCATCTTTATATTAGCTCCTATTATTTAGGAAAAAATTTAAGAACTTAGACAAATTTTAAAACAAGAAACGGTAGGCTTTCTCCCGAGAATGGAGCGTTTTTGGGGAGATAATGAGTAAGAAAACTTTTTTGAAAAAGGATGGGATACCTACGAAAATCTAGATTATGATGAGATAAAAACTTTTGGCTCAAATAGCATAGAGAAATTTTCAAGCCATCTGTATTTTTCAAAGGAAATCAAGTTTATGAATTTATCAGAAATAAACGAAGAAAAAAAGTAAAATATAAATGTTATGGATAAATTCACAACCTTTCTGACTTTCTTATGCGAAAATATTTTTTTAGGAATTTGCGGGATGAGCCAAACTTAGCAAGATCTCGAAGAATTTTATCAATAGTTGAGACTAGCTAGCACATAAAGCTAATAAATTGAATTCAAAATTCTTTGTAAAAGAGTAAAAACCGATTGATTATATTTAGTATCAATCTTTTAAAAATTTAATATGACTGCTCGTGGCATTTAATAATATTAATGTGATCTGAACATCTATCGAAAATATCATCAAATTCATAGATAAATATATCAATATTAATTTTTGTTATAATATTTAATTAAATCAACAATCAAACAACAGTCAGCTAGAGTCATTTTCCACTCTCAATAGCGGATTAATGCTAAAGTTTGACGACATAAAATAAGCAAATGTTATAGCTGTTACTCTACGTAGTTTTCAGTTAAATCATTGCCTGATAATATCACATGATTGAATCAATCACAAATTAGATTGAGTTATTCTCTCTCTTTTAAATATAGAAGATAAATGATTGAACTATTAGCTAAACAATCAGCTATAATCATCTTTATTTAAACAATCAGCTATAATCGTGTTTATTTAGACAATCTTTATCCAATATAAGATATAACATTTCATAGCATCAATTGCAAACACCTTCGTTCAAAGCCATTTTCTTTTTCAATTTAGAGAATAAATACTATTTTTCAGAAGCACGCATCTAGGACTCAGCGCATTTTACCTTCATTGTTATAATAGTTTTAATATAGTCTTCTTGCTCGGCTTACATTGCTTACAGCTTCTGACTGTGAGATTGTTTTAAGGATTATATCTATTATTTGCAATCGGAAAGCATACGATTAAGGATATTGATTTATCCTTCCTTTTGAGTAATCATTGAGTAAATTTAATTGAAATTTTCTTACTCTGCTTGATCTTCTTGAATTGATTGCAAGGAAGGCACTGTTCGCAGAGTTCTTTACTTTCTCTCTCTTTCTAGTGACTAAGAGATCAGTTCATTTTCTCTTTCTAATAAAAATATTTGTTCTGTTAGTTTTTCAATTTATTTTTGAAGCTGTTCTGAATCTTTATTCATCTCTGTCCTTTTTTTACCTTGCTGCGCTTTTTCATTTTAAATAGTAATAATCTCTTCCTTAAGTGAGGCAATCTGCTATCTTAATTTCAATTATAGTTACTGATCATTTTTTAATAAAGCCATCTCATGATTAAATTCTTGCTCTTTACTAATTAGATCATTTTTTATTTTTTGTTTCTCCTGCTTTAAAAGTTATATCTGAGCTGTAAAATCCTTAACTTATTTGGTATATCTTTCAAGGAGAACAGAGTTTGATTCCTTTATTTGCTTTATTTATTATTTTTGGACTTTTATTAAATCTTTATCTCTTTTTGATTAGATAGAAAGAAGTTTTAATTACTCCTACAAAGACTAGATCCTGGTCTTTTGAAGGTTTTGACGGGTGAGACTAGCTGCTGTATTTTTTTAGCCATCATCAGTGACGGATTTAGTCAAAGTAACTATCTTTTATTTCAGCAGAACGCTTTCATCAAAGAAATTCATTTTTTATTTTTTTTAGCTTTGAGGCTCTTTAATTTTGACTTCTAACCGCTTATTTAATTCTTGAACTTTATTTTAAAGCTACTTTTGCACTTCTAGCAATTTACTAATTTCCTTAATTTTTTCTTAGTATCTTTAACTCAATTAATTTCTTTATTTGTCAGATTAATAATCTTGCTGTTTATAATTTTCAATTGTCTTCCTTCGCTCCCGAACACAATCAATTTTTTCGGTAGTGATGAAAATTAATTCTTATTAGTACTTCTCAATTTATGTGGATTTTCTTCTTAGTCTTTAGTTGTATTACTCCATGCTCGACGGAATATCTAAAAAGTTGGGTTTAATATTTTCTTTAAAATATTGATTTGTTGATTCTATTTACAGATGAAGGGCAGTATTTTCTTAAATAAGAGAATCTCTTTGCCTTCTCAAGATTTGAACTTCTTCGGCAAGTTTTAAATTATCCTCTGTTAAAGAATCTTTTTAACCCTATAATTCAATTATTTTATTGGAATTAATACTATGCAGCTTTTTTCTTTCCTCTTCCTCTTTTTTAATTTGACTATGAGACTATAATTTATTCTAAAGTCGTCGAATCTTCTCTTAGTATTGCTAATTGGATTTGCTTACTTGTACTAAATTTTGAAGCAAATCACGATTCTTTTCTTAGAGCTCCTCATACTAGTACTTCTCTTTGTCTATTTGATTCTCCATCAGCTATATTTTCTCTTTGATTTCAAGATAATTGTCCTCAAATGTTTATTTTTCAGTTTGTATTTGTGTTTGTAATGACTGAATCTCATCTTCAAGAGTTTGGATTACAGAAGTATACATAATTTCATTCTTTTCTGATTTTTTTTTTAATTAATAAATTTCTTGCTCGTACTTGTCAAATTATTCCCGATTATTTTATCTGGCCTCCTCTTATTTAAAATTCAACTCTGCACTATGAGCTTGGTTCAGCTACTAGATCTGTTGTTAATATTCTTTAATATCTGCTTAGTAATTTTAACTTCTCCTCTTTTCATACTATAATTATCCATGCAGCCTCTCTATGATGATCTGATAATCCTAATTATTGATGCGAAGATCAGCTATTTGATGTTAATATTAAATTATCTTTGGCCATAAGTCTTTCAAATTATTTTCAGCCTCTATCTTTTTATTTTTGAGCAGTTATTCGTTTTGTTCATATGTTTTCGCTGCTTCTTCGGCTTTTTCTCGATAATTATCAAATTTAATGGTAATTTGTTAGTACTGGATATTCTTTTCCTTTAAACCTATGAACACATCTTCATAGGTGGGTATTTTTTCAATATTTAAGTCCATCTCTGTAAGAAATGTTAAAGTTGGTAAGATTCTCTCATAAGAACGAATTTATTATTTAATTGCGTTGTACTGAGTTCTAATCTCCGTTATTTATCGCTCTTTGTCTTATTTTAGTTCAGCGAGTCTCATTTGTAAAAGGTTGCTTTGCTCTTGATTTTCTTTAGCTTGCTTGCTTAGTTTATCCACTTTTCCTTTCTCATCTTTCAGCAAATTTTTAGCTCTTTATTCTCCTAATCTGGCATCCTTTAATTCTCGAGTATGCTTAAACTAAATTTTCTTCATTTTGGCCTAAAAATCAGAAATTTATCGATCTTTCTCCATCAACTTGATCTTATACTACAAATAAACATCTAGTTACAAATTCGATGGTTTAATTCTCATCTCCTTCAGTATTAGTCATACAATAATTTATATCCTGACTAATAATAAATAAAAATTCCAAGCATTGATATTATTTGCATTCTTATGAGCGAAATTAAAGATATCTTTTGGAATTCTATTTTGATACTATTTAAATTACTTGCATGCTTTACTATTATTAATTCATTAATTAAGAAGTCAAGGCAGCTTATAACTCCCATTATGCCTCGTAAAATTGATCTATTAGTATCAAGATCAATTTATCAATTAGATTTTATTGGCTTTCATATCTCTAATATATATCAACTGTAAATACTCAGATTAACAAGGCAAGCAAATCTGCAATTAAAATTCCTTACTTTCATAAGGAATCATATTCCCTTCAAAACTGTATTCGTTTTAAATTAAATCCTTAAACTTATAATTGTCTTAAAATAAAATATCGGCATTCATTCTTTAGCATTTAGGATGAATATGGACATTCTTTTCCATTTAATAAAATTTTATAGGAAAGGGAATTTATTTATATTGTTTTATTAACTTTAATTAAAGTGATTTTGATATCTTATATTTCAACTTTGTTAGATTCATCAATCCGAATGATTCTCTCACGTTTCTTTGTTCCAGTCAGACTTTTAAATCGCTACGTTTTCTCTAACTTCTACTCAAGGGAGGGACGTCCCCAGCCAAGCAAACTTCAATTTCAGTAACTAACACTCCTATATAGAATCCTTGAATCGAAATCTTTTAATGAATTTTATAGAGTGTTCGATTAAAATCGTTCTGAATTTACTCCGGAAATGTATAGTTTCTGCAGCAAAACTCTTTCCAACGTTATTTACAAAACCAGAGATTATATCAATTCTTAGCAAGCATTTGACTTCCTAAAGTCTTTATAGTCAGTCGATATAAATTAGCTTAACTAACGCAGTATATATTTTTATACTTTAGATATCATCAATATTCTTACCATTTTGAGGAGTTTTAAGTTGAAAAGATTGAACATATTTCCTTTTAACAATTTTAAGAATCTCATAGCTGATAAATTAGGTGAACTTTATAAAGCTAAAACGATAAAACCGGAAGATCTTGGTGAACTGATTAATGCTCACTATGAGTTATCTTTCTTTAAAAATACTTATGCATGCAAAACTGTCGTAGATAAAATATATGTTCTCCTTGGAGAGGGTAAAGCAACAAATTAAATAAGGATAGCTCCAAATCAATTAACTTTTTTCTTCCATTCCTTATCAATGAAAACAGAAATGACGAAAACTTAAAACAAAATACGATCAATTTTGCTGTAAAAAGTAAAGAAATAGTTCGAAGGGATGAGAATCGAAGATATTGTTAATATAGCTTGTAGCCTCAACAGAATGGACATTTTAGATTTCTAAACCTCGGAATTTGTGTTATTCAAAAATATAACGAAGAAAATAGTAGAAAGTATTACAGATCTCGATTAAAAATCAGTTTTCAGTCTTATTAAAACTTAATTTAATAGTAAGTTCCCAGGATTTCTTAGAATATATTAAGAAATAATTCACAGCATCTTTGCTGAAATTAAAGATAATGGTTAAAGTAATATCCATAGCGATTCTATATTTAAAGTTCTTCATTATCTAAGTTCTAAGATAGATATAAACAAAACTGGACAGAAAGAGCATCTTAAATTATTAGCTTTCCTATAAAGACACGCAAAATAAGTTCAAGCATCTTCAAAAAAGGATTCATTCGCCTATCATGTAGATGAGATGGTCAAAAATGATTTTTTTGATAAAAATCAAAAAAAACAATTGCTAGATATTTTCTAAAAATACGAACTTCCTCCTACTCTCAATTTAATTTACTACATGTCTATAAAAAACTATTCTATTGAGCAATTCGTCCCCTATTTACTCACTTTATAAGTTGATAAACTCAAGAACCTTTAGAAATATAGATTGAGCATCATCATAAATTTATTAAAAAGCTAAAATAAAGAAATATTGGATATTGGTGAAAAAATTTCAAATAGTATTGCTGAAAATTACTTTACACCAGAAAAGTTTATTCAATTTTATAAGTAAATAAAGAGAGAGAAGGAAAATCTTCATTTTATTTATTTCCATGAGGCTAATAGCGCCCTCTTTTCTCGTTTGCCTAATCCCTTTGAAACAAACTCAGATAGCATTTTATACCGATAGAGCTATCTTGATTATATTTCGCTCTTCTTACGTTCTCGTGATTATACAGCTTTTATCCAGAAATACTAAGCCTAGATCAAAATTGAATAGGTGATAAGTCTTATCAAACATCATCTTCAATATGATAATCAGCGAAAACTAGAGCCATAATTACAGTTAATTAGTCTTCTGTACCGAAGATTTAACACCATCTTTGAATCAAAAAACAAAAAATATGTTGAGGTCATTCTAGATCTCGTCAATAAATATAATAAATTTGTGCTATATCGAGCTATGTCTCATGGAGCAGAAAGCAATCTATTTAAAGTTATTCATCTCTTGATTAATCAATCGGAAGCTCTGAAGGAAATGGAGTTATTCACGTTTTTTGGTACCATTTTATAAAAATACATCACAAGAAATTATCATAATTATAACATTGAGCAGAATTATCGCAACTTATTAAAACATCTTATCGTAAAGCTTCCTGAGTTTGTTGGAAAAACACACATCTGTAAATACGTTATAGAGGAAAGTTTGAGATTAAATATTCTAACCAAGCAACATTTGTAAAGAATAGATATAAGTTCAATTCCATTGCCCTTTTTTATTAAACTGCAAGCCAATTATTTAAAAGATTCCAAATTTTTACCCACCATAAATTTACTTAATCAAAATTCTCTAAAAGTAGTGTTTCAGAATCATAATTTTGAAAACTACATCAAAGAAAATGAAGCAAAAATATTAGATCTTGTATAAAAAAGCAATATTTATGATTTGCAAAGATATGCTATAGGTTTCAACCAACCCAAAAATTAGTCTTCTCTCAAAATTCTGAACTAAATTCTTAAAAAAATTGCTGCAAAATAAGATAATCTTGAAAAGATAGATATTATCGGCGTAATCCGTTGTGCTCTTGAGAAAAATTATTACTTTTTAAGTGGATATAAATAAATAGCAGAAAAAACTATAAATTTAATTAAATAAAAAATTGGCCTGTTTTCAGCTGAAACTCACATTGAACTAATCAGATTCTTAACTTCCCAGCCCGGAATAAAAACTCAAGATTATTACTCTGCGCTCGTGAAATGGGTTGACGAAAGTAAAGATTTATATGAGAGTGTGAGGTAAAATATATTTACCAAACTGGTATTCAGCAATTATGAATTTAAAGACTCTTAAATTAAACTAGCCAGCAACATGATCAAAAGAAACCCTTTCCAAGGAATGGTTTATTTTTTGATGCTGTAAAATAAATTTGAAGCTTCCTAAAGATCTGCTCTTGTGAAATAAATTTGCGAAAATATTCCCAAAAGTTTAATTCCAGATGAAAAAAAGATCGATGGAGAGGAAAAAATTAAATCCTTCCCTAAAATTTTTTATACATATTTAAAATCAAAGTATCCTCAATAAACTGAGTCATTCACAGTGGGTGATGAGAACTTGTCAGAGTATATATTCTCTGAAAAACCTAAAACCATAAACTTACTTGTAAATGATAAAATATTCAGTAATAAATTGCCAAGATAACTCAAAACGAAATTCAATAAATAAAAAACTTTGGAGAGAGTAACTATATTCTTCGAATTAAGTAAAATATATTTAAGTTAGAAATGTCGTGTTCGTCTATCTCTTGGGCAGGAAATCAGGTGCTATTCACGAGCATTAATTCTTCAAAAGATTTATTCCTCAAATATTGGGATAATCAGTGACTGTTGTGTGCATTGGCAAAGGCGGATCTTATTATACTTTTGAGTCCATTAATCAGCGTATATGCTATTATATGTAGAATGTGAAGGATTTCTAACTGTTTAACAAGTTGTGCAGTTAAAGGGTAAGATTAGTGAGCGAAGAGCAAAATATCAACAACAAGCTGTCTAGGAAGAAGAATAAATCTGATTAAATATTTAATGCTATTGACGAATGAAAAGTTTTATTTGACTTATCAACTATATGTATCAACAAAATTAATAAGCATTTAGATTTATAAGAAAAAGCTAAGAAATTGTATTTTTAATATATAAGCCTTCCATGAAATATTTCCTTAATTTCCAGAAAAAATACTCAAATCATTAAAAATGTAATTGATTTTGGGGTAATTAACTTAGTCTTTTATGGAAAAGCATTCCTACGAAGTGAGTTCCTATTTATATTATAAGGTTCTACATTCATACTCCTTTTAGGGATTATATTAATATCAAAACTACAAAAGGAACTCTCTTCGAGGGATGTAGAAAATAATCCTTCAATTAACAAATTTATTATTATTTAAAGATTTATTTAAAAAATTAATTTTTCTACTATCTAAAAGGTTAGAAAATGAAAAATGCCATCACTTAAATTTTAGGTTAAAACAGATTGTTTGGAGGCAACTAATTATTCATTGATCTTATTCCTCGATCATGCTGGTTTACAAGTATTCGAACATCAATAGCCAAATCGGATTGGGATAATCTAAGAAAATTTGTTTATGCTCGCGCAAATAATAAATGTTAATGCTGCTAATCTTAAATCAAATTAGAAGCTCATTAAAGATGGGATTATGATGATTAAACAACAACCCAAATATTGATGAGAATAATAGCCTTATGCCAAAAATGTCATCTTTCAACACATATGGGAAGAGCAAAGTGCATCGGTTATGGCTAATAAGCAAAACAACATTTGATGAACGTAAGGAAATGGAATGAAGAACAATATAAAAATCACTAAATTGAAGCGTTCTCTTTGTGGAGATAAAGAAACAAAATAAATTGGAAATTAAATATTGAAATTATCACATTAAATAATCTTCGCTTGACCAAAAAAGCATAATAATTGCAAAATAAACAATATGAATGATATTTTGTTTCGTTTATTTATCTTTGGCATTTTATTTTTTAGAAGATAGAATAAATTCTAGTTGTTTTATTACAATGATTCTTTGATTTAATTTATCCCATGTTGCATTATTGATTATTCACACGAAATGAGTTTCTATTTATATTGTAAGCATCTATGATAAAATACTTAAAAATATAAAGGATAATAATTATCCATCAAATTTAATCGAGTCGATTGGCTGCAATAATATTGGATTAATAAAAATCCTCGAAAATGGAAAAAATGGAAAAAATGAAAATCTTGTTATGAAATGATGTGATTATCTTCATTGTCATAATGTAAAAATAGACTACCAATATTTAATAAACATCAGAACATACTGAATAGTTTTATCTTTTGCTTTGATCTCGGTCGTGGTTCTTATATTTTAATTCCCTTACTCCGCAAAATGACTGTCTCGTTTTATTTTCCCTGAAAAGTGTGAAGATGTTATTTGCGTTATATTTAATGATTGACTGTGAATCGCTTTAAAGAGTTTTGACGAATTGGTTTATTGGATTGATTTGGCTATTTGTCCACAAAATATTGATTAGAAAATTCAGTGTTTAGTTAGATGGGAATCTTCTTTCTAATGCAATTTAAACTCTAATCCTTAATTAGATGCACTGAATTTAAAATATCGGTATTATATTGACTTATCTACATGAGAGGAGACGATATTTGTTCTTACAAATGCATACTTCCACTTTTTTTGTGCCCTTTGATTTCTTTCTTTGCTGATAATTTTTGCTTTAACTCTTAGTTTTATTGTAAAATAATTGATTTTTCATGCTATATCTTTCGATACTACTTGCGTAAATTATCGTTTTTACATCTTTCGACTTCATACTTCATGATGATTTCTTTTATATATTTTTCATACAGGTTGCAATTATGTTCAACAGCTTGCTTTACTTCTCTTTGGATCTATCTTTTAATAATTTATAACTCATTCCTTGTCTGTTTCAGGCTGTTTTTGAGGGACTCCATTGTTTTTATTTCCACTTTTTCTCGAAGTCTGGAGCAATTTACGATTGATTATTTGAGATAATCAAAATTTTTAATGAGACTTTTGCTAATTTGATTAGATTTGGCACTTGGGTTCTGCTATTAATTGAGTAGGGTAATCTGGTCAATTAAAAATTTTTGAAAATCAGAAAGTTGAAACAATGTCGAATTAAGATTGTCTGCTCTCGTCATGTTTTCAAGCAGCTTTTGATCAATTGATGAGTAGTCTTTCTCCCGAATTCGTTTGAGCTAGTCGTTCATATGTTTATTATTAAAATTTATATCAGTTAATGGCAAAATCATTTGATGAATATATCAATCTGCTGAATATTATCAATCAAAACAGCTCATATTCCCGATATCGATTTACGTGCTTATTCTTTCTCCTTCGACGCACCTTCCCTCCTTCGCTGATGCCTCCCTCGCCGCCCTATTCAATTTTCTACTATACTGGCTCCTCTTTTTTCGACATAAGTTCACCCTCTATTGTTGTAATTAGGGTCGGACTTTGAATATCAGGAGAAATCGATAACGAAGACCTTGACTTCGATGATACTTTTGATATTCTGGATAGAGACCTATTTTTCATTGATTTTCCAAAATCTCCAATAATTTGCTCCATTTGACTGACTCTCATACTGCTTTCCTCAAGTCTTTTCCTCAAGACAGTTTAAATTTATTCTAATTTCTTGATGGTGGTGGCTTTTTGCCTGGCACTTCCCTCTTCCTTCATTATTTTTTCTTTATACAGCTTGGTGTGCTATTTGTTTTTGTCATGAAAAAATTGATTGATTCGAGATCGACCCTGCTATTTTTTGACATTTAAAGTCATGTAATGCTCCTATTTTAGAAATAAATAACCTTTCGGAGAATTAATTATTCAAGCTTTTCCTGCCTCTTTCGTTTTTATCCATCCTTAAGTGCTTGCTTTGATATTTTATAATCCAAACTGTTTCTGCCAAGCACGTGCTGATGATTAAATTCTTTTGCTTGCCGATTAAACATTCTTCGTAGTCTGTTTTATTATCGTATCTGTTAGAGTTGCTTCTCTCGTTCGAAATACAATTTTTATTTCTGTATGGTGATTAGAATACAGTTTAGTCTTAATATGCCTGCCTCTCAGCGATACTCACAATGCGAGTCAACTCATCTTTTTTCTTGCTATATTACTTTTATGCTCGCATCTCTTATTTTTCAAGAAAAAGAACTCGATTTGCAATAGCTCGCTCTTCGATTTAGACTTTTCTTCTTTCTTTCCGACGCTGCTCGAGCTGATGACCAATTCCTATAAATTCTTTTGTAAATCTAGGCAGTTCCTGATTTTCAGTGATGGTCTCCATCTAATAATATTATTGCGATATTGAAATAATTAAAGCCTAAATCGGCTTGTTTGTTTTCTGGGAAAATTATTAGGAATAGGAATTCATCCTCTTAGGTTATTTAACCTTCTTAAAATTCATATCATGGGAGATTAAATGTTCATAAATCATTCACATCCTGGAATACCTGACATAGTATAAAATTAGTGAAGTTTAGTGATGCCATTAATGTATGCTGCTGTTCGCAGATCTACTTTTCTGTCTAAAGATATTCTTATAACCTCATTAGTAGCTTGAGTCATCACTTATTAAATACCTCCATGAACAATGTCCTTCTCGGTGGCGCCTTTTAAAACTTATGACTAATCAATTTTCAGTCCAGTGGCGCAAGAAATAACCTCCAAAAGATTATGTTTTGTCTTCTCTTCCCATTTACGATGCATGCGACCTGGTATAACATGCTCCAAATTTTTGAGCCACTCGAAGTAACTAACAGCCACACCACCAGCATTGCATAGAACATCTGGCAAGAATTTGATGCCTTTTGCCAAACAAATTTTTTCACCCTAAATAGTGGTCGGTCCGTTAGCAGCCTCAATGATTACTTTACATTCAAAACGATGCGCATTATTGTTGTTTATAGCCATCTCAAGGGCCGCCGGTATGAAAATGTCGCTATATTATATTTTGAATACCAGGGTTTATATATCGCATCTTCATTTTCAAAATATTCTGCATTTGGGAATCCTTTGACTCCTTTGTTCTCAAGGATATAATCTTTGACTGCCTGATAGTCAAGACCCTAAGGGTTGTAAATGCTACCATCTACTTCTGCGACTCCCACTAGTTTTGCCTCTTCTTCAGTAAAGTACCTGGTTGCCCAAAAACCAACATTACCAAATCCTTGAACAATAAAGCTTTTGCCTTTTAATCCAGGTGTTACTTTCAAATTTTTAGCGATTGTAGGATGATTTAGAAGTTGTTTGGCGCAAGTGAAAACTCCCAGTCCGGTGGACTATTGTCTGCCACTGATTCCACCTAGATTCAAATATTTACCAGTGGTAACAGCAGAAGAATTTATATCGCTTTGACCATAATAGCTTTGATAAGTTGATTTCATCCAGCTCATTTCACGTTCACTGGTGCCGAGGTCTGGTCCAGGAACATCAACTGAGGCACCTATAGAGTTCTTTTTTGCCAAACGAACAGCATATTGTCTCGTTAAACTCTCTAATTCTCTAAGCGAATATTTTCTGGGATCGATACAAATACCACCTTTTGCTCCACCATAGGGAAGATTAACGATAGAGCACTTGATAGTCATGAGACAGGCAAGGGCTTCGACTTCTTCGATATCGACATTCTTTGCATATCGAGTTCCTCCTTTTGTCGGCAATTTGTGAGTTTTGTGTTGACAACGATAAGCTGAGATGGTTTCGATGGATCCATTATCTGAATAGGAGAAAAAGTGCCTCTAACTAACGGAATACTGCATTTAACAATATTTTCGGCCTTTTTGTAAAAGTTAAGTCTATCAGTTCGAATGCCAGTGTGAACTGAAGCTCGATCGAAGAAACTTTCAACCATCTTGAGAAAGGTCGCTCCAGAGGAAAAGAAAAATTTAGGTTGTGAGTGAAAGATAGGGAAAGTGCTACAAATCCTGTTGATCATCATCACAATATCAAATATCTTATTAGTAGAAAAGCTACATTGATTAATTCGGGATATTGACTTAGATACAAATATCATTTTTTGCGAGAATCTTTGTATAAATTAATGAATAGTTGACTTGTGAGTCAAAATTGAAATTAAAAAAATATTTTTTTTGAAAGAGTAATATTAGAAATTTAATGGGCGTATATGACACATTAAAACTTCAAGTAGAAATAAACTATTTTCACATTTTAGCATAAATTTGTTTATCAAATTTGTCTATTTAATATTCTTCGAGGTCGCATCTTTCTTTTGTTTTATTATCATATCTATTTTAATATTCTCTACTCATTAACAGACTGCATATAATTTACACTCACAGAATGATTTGTGTAAATGTCATGTCTTGCGCAAGTATAACATATTAGTAGGCTCGGACGATACAATTTAACTTTAGTTACTGTCAGCTTCGATTATTTATTTTGTTTTATTTTTCTGAATGTCAATGGTTTTTGCAGGAACTCCAAAGTACTTACCCCACAGTTTATTTTAAGCATTTCTCTTCTCTTTTGAATATTTAAAAAATCAAAAAATTTATTAAATGAATTTATTTTATTTCTAATAACTTATAAATTTGTGCATAATCACTTTTTTCATTCTCTTTTTTCTAAGGATGTGTTTTTATTATTCATGGTGCTGCTTTTATTTCTTGTAGAGTCCATTGCCTGCAGCATCAAAGATTAGGTATCCTCTTATGTATAACATGGCAATGACGATGATGAGTCACACGATTTTTAAGAGAATAAAGTCTTAATAAAATTCCAAAATGTACTTTTTTTTGAAGTTTGCTTTTCACGCTCAGCTATTCTCTTTCTGGTGAGTTCATGATTCTTTTTTGCCGTCTATCTAAGATCAGATAATTAAGTGCTAAACTTATCATTAGCCTTATTCATTTTCTATGCATACTATCTATGAACTTGATTAATATGAGCTGAAAGCTAAGCATTAGTTTTAGCCATCTTCTACGCCATCTAATTAAGATTCTTCTCAAGCTACTTATTAGTTTTAATCATATTTTAAATAGCTTGCTGGAATGTCGACATTTTTTCAATGCAACTTATTTATGAAATTTTTATTTAAATGCTATTTGATTCAATATAAGAGTTAATTTGCTTTATAAAAATTTCAGAACTAATGCTATATGTCATTATTTTTAAAAAATGATAATACAAAAATTGATAAATGAGAAGATTATTTTAAATTATTTAGAGAGTCATTCTAAAATTATTTTTGTTTTTATTTGCTTTTTTTAACTATTATTGGGCTTTTTTATAAAGAAATCAATTTAAAAAAAATATTAAAGAAATCAAATAAATAAATTGTGACACAATATCCATATATTCAAAATGTAAAAGAGTATCTATTATATTTACGATTCTTTCAATTTAAGAGGATTTTCTTGCTGACATAATCTTCATCAACAATTCTTATAGATTAATACAATCACTCAATCTAAAATATGATTCTCTAATAACTATAATCTTTCTGTAAACTAGCATTAATAATTTAAATTTAATGATGGCATAATCCTGATGCGAGAATCAAAGAGCCAATCTTCTCCTTTCGACTTTTCTTTGGATGAACTTGTTGAATTTGTCCCAAGTGATTGTCTCGGCTCCGAATCCGCCCACAGAATGAACGATTTCCAATAATTGCTCATTAGAATAACCGTATTTGAGTTGATCATTGATGTAAACCAAATCGGCGAAGTCAAGTTCACCTTTTCCTTGAATATCCAACAATGTGAAGTTGGCTTTTCTACCTTCCTCTGTGAAAGGACTGCCCTGAATTAAAATTAAAATTACGACTCTTGCGGTTAACTCCTTAAGGAAAGTCTCAAAATCGAGGGCCTATCCATTGGTACCATCGTGAATCTCCTGAAGCACTCTGAAAACGAACTCGTATTTTTGGTCGAGTCCGAGGGTGCTAGCAGTCATAAGGAAGTCTCTGACATCAGCTCTTCTCTGGCGGGGGTCAGCGTAAAGGTTGAATAAGGAATGGAGTTAAGCAATGGCGTCTGGTGAGAAGATAGCGTTCTTTGCGCCGATGTCCTTGGCCATCACGCTCTTGAGTTCCTTATCCTGAATTTCTTTTTTTGACATGGATATCTCTGATGTAATAATAAAATATAATTTAATGTTGATGATATTGCATTTAAACAACTAATGAATCTATAAACGATGAAAAAATATTCTTGACTAAATTTCATTGTAGATTTATTTTATTTAATTAGTGACAGAATTTAGTCCATCTTTAGACTAATTAAACTCTTTTCTCATTCATTATGAGCCTTTGAATGCTTAATCGTCAATATTTAACCAAAATTCTTTTATCTGATCTTACTAATAGAAATCAATCAATCTCAATTAATCTCTCTTACTGGAATTCATTAGTTATTAAATACTATCCTGATTTCCCAACCCAAACATATTACTTTCTGATTTCAGTATCAAATATATTAAATAGATGATATAGTCTCAGCTATTCTCTATTCAACGCCCATAATCCTATAGGCTAAGATACTGAGAGACTGTTTATACAAAATTAATATCTGAGAAATGAATTAATTACGAAGATACACACATTTGTATTTTAAAACATTGTTGGATCATTTTAATATGTTCCTTATTTCCTATTCTAAAATTAGTTCCTCCTACTTCCAAAATAAAATCACAAGATATTCAGAATTAGTAAAATTTAAAACAAGAATAATGACCAAATTTTTTGATTGAATTCTAATAATAGAAAGCTGCATTCCTCATCATATTTATAAAATGAAGAATCAATTAATAGGGTATAAAATAATTCATGTCCGAATGGCATAAATGATTTTATTCCAATTTTCTAATATTTTAGATATAGATTAATCACGATTTGCGAATAACCGCATGATATCTGACAGCTGCCATGTTAAATTTTCTTTGCTCTTCATATTTGCTTATTGGATCATCTTGAAGTTCATTTTTATGGACATTTAATGCTTAGATTCTTTCAATCTTCCTTTTAAAATAGGCATCCACATTGATAATTTCAGAAATTGTCTTTTCAGGTATGATTTTTTATTTAATTTAAGGTTGAGCTGGCTGTAAAGCTTATCTTTATATTATGTTTATGTTATTTCGATTGCTCTGTATCCTATTAATTTGAGTGCTCAAAATACTCCTCAAGAGTTTAGTAAAATCAATTTATTCTTTGATCTATTTCTAATTTTGTTCATTATCTCCTATTTATCCTTCTTTCTTATAGTAGTTTTAAAATCGATATTTTTTACCTTTAATTTCATTCAACATTTTTTATATTCTCGCCAACTGCAAATTTAAATGTTCTTCACTGTAAATTTTTAGAGGATCGCTCTCATTTCCCGTTTAATTCATGCCTCCCATCAATCTAAAAGCATGGTCCCAAGCATATGATATCAATGCAATAATTTTCCTTCCTTATTATTTCTCTGCGTCAATTTTATTCCCATAGTCAATTTTGTCTTTAGCCGAGCACATAAAATTGATTAAATATTCTTTTTCATCGAAATGTATTGGCGGGGCATCTAATATCCATTAAGAATATTAGCAATATTCTCGAAAGGTTATCTTTTTGTTGAGCTCTATTTAATTTTAAATTTTTTGAGCTTTCTATTGTTTTTATTACCATAGTTTTTCCTTTCTGCGACGAGGATTGAGTATCTCCATTTTCGCTCTTATCAAATTAGTTAAATATATATTTACTTATTTTAATAAATAAGTGTTTCATCAGTTTTATAAGAATCTCTTAATGAATAAATTAGGGATGATTAAATAATATAGTGATTAAATTCTTAAATAAATTTATTTCTTCCTTTTAGCAATAAGTATAAACATGAATCATAAAATTTCCTTTTTTAAGATTTTAAAATACCAATTCATATAATTGAGACTTATGATGCTTTCATCTGAAAGCTTTCCTTTATATTTATCGATTAGTTAGTTTAAAGGAGTGAAATATCTTCGACTTTGAATAGTTACAAACGGTATCTTTTTTATTGTCTCTTCAATTTTGTTCAATTTCTAACTTTTTATACCATTATTTTTAAAGTTTTTTAAATCAGATTTAAGAGAGGTTGTGGAACTAGTTGGTTTATGGTATAATTGTTCATACATTTGTTCAAATAAATTAGGCTAGTAAAAATTTTATAGAGATTCTTCCAAGCTTTCCTCTTGATATTCACTAAATTTATCATGAATAAAAGATGAGATTTACTCTTCCTCTAAAGTTTTAAACAAGCATTGTTGTCTGTACTTGCAATAATATTTTTGACTCATCAAGAGAATACCGGAACAGACTATCTCATGATTTCTTAATTTTTCATAGGCTTATCGCAGTTCTTGAGATAACCTTTGTGAAAAATGTGAGTTCTGTTGGGATAGGCATAGAATTAAACTATTTAAGGAAATATCTGCTTTAATTATATTGCATTCTTGGCTTTGAAGATGTCGTATAGTTTTGAAGGGCTATTATAATAACGATTTAATAGCATAAAGTTCGATTTTCTCTTTCTAAGAAACTAAAATACTCGGATTATAGCCCTCTAAGAATTTATTTATCTCTGCAAATTGACTGAGAAAATATTTGATCATTAAATATGTCATAGGCCATCTCCTCTTTTAATCTACAAGTAAATATAATCTGCCATAAGTTTACTTGTCAATTTAATTTATGTTTTATTGAGATCGATACCATTTTAGTAGGGAAATGATTTATCGACATTTATCAATTAAAATTTCCTTTTATTAATTTTCTCTTTTTCGAGAAAAAGCTATTTATTGGTTGTGAATAGCATCCTTTTACATTATTTGGCAGTCATCATTGATTAATTTAGAGTCATTTTATTAATCTTAAGATTCGAATATTTCATCATCGACATTACTGCAGCTATCACAATTTATATTCTTCATCCGATCACCAAATACAATTTTATCGACGGCTGTATATAACATATGAACTAAACATCTCTGATGGGACCAACCCAAATCTTGAGCTACTGAAATTAGATTGCTGGTTGTATTCATAACAAATTTATTGATTTGTTGAGGCTAAATGCACATCGACTGGAATTATTCAAATATTAACCGCTTTAAATTTTCAGTTGTCTCATACTATTTTTCTCGAACCATCGGCAATTGATAAACATCTTTCTAATTATAAACAAAGATATTCCAAAATTTTCTTGACTGTACTTAACAGCTGTCGACAGAAAGCGTAAATTTTTCTCCAAATCTTTTGGAGAGGAGTTATCTTACATGAAGTCTTTTTCTTTAATATACTTTTTTAACAATTTCAGAGATGATGGATGGAGTGGCTTGATTTTTCAAGTGTTTTCCTATTACTTACATTTCTGATATTTAGCGATAAGGCTTTAAATTTATAGATGCGAGTTTGGCGATCATTTCTTCAACTGCTTTATCAACAGTAAATGGTATGATATTTTAAGAAAGCTGAATGCTATGCTACTTTTAGAGATGGCGGCGCATGAAGTTTGTGGATGTGTTCCTCATCTACAGTTTAAAACCACAATAATTGCATTTAGCAAATTTTTTATTATTAATAATAAGCTTGCGAGAGTGAATCCAAATTTTACTACGGCTTCTTGATGACAATGGAATTAGAACCCCCTCATTTTATCTGTTTCCGCCAATTTTAGATGTGTTACCGATATTATTGTTTCTCAAATTGGCGAGTCTATCTTCTAGGGTTTGCTCTAATTGCATAAGGATACTAAATTGGATTAGAGATATTGAGTAATTAATATAATTTGAATGCAATTGTATAAATATCTTGAATGATTTGACGAGAAAAACTTTAAGATTGACTTGATTGAAAACGCACATTAGTTTATTTTAATCAATTATTGCATATAGATAATACAATTATATCATATTTTTTGTTATGTTCATGAATTCTACCTATCTTTTTGCTAACATCTATCCAAATTATTGAATTCCAGCAATATCTTTATTCACAACCATTTTGATAAGTTCGTTGGGTAAATACTGATTTATTCCATTTTCTTAGCAAAGATATCATTTCGCTTATCTTGTTTTTTGATTTTATTATCAATTTAATGTTTTGATATTCCACTATCTTGTTTCCTATTTGATTTTATAGAAATCCCCATGAGGAAAATCTAGCGTTGACTCATTTTTCAAGATCATTATAGTATTTATTCAATTTTTATTCTTGTAATTTTAAGAGAAGATACAATTTCCTATATTTGGCTTCAATCATTTTTGGCTAAAGCGATGGTAGAGAAGATCAGTTGCTGATATATTGCGAATGAAGAGGTTTGGTTTGGTTTTTATAATGATGATGACTGCATATGGTCTATTTGATTTTGGGCAAAAAAATAGAAAACTGTAAATACGTTTAAATATTTACAAATTATGATAACCTGAACTTAATTCAATTATTAAACTAGTATACTTTTTAAAATGTTTTAAATAAGTCGAATTATTAATAATCTTAATCTAAAAATAATCATGTTTCTTTGATTAGTTTTCCATAACTCCAAACTCCGCGAATAACTCCTAAACGTGCATAGTAAGTCCCTTTTCCATTGGGTCTATCGTCTTTGAATTCACCTATATAGTATTAACTATTTGATAGCATCAGTTTTCCATGTCCTTCCTTCATATCATGGGATAAATCGCCTAAATTAACGAATAAGTACCATCATAAAATTTCCAATATCGTTCGTGCTAGAAGAATGTTTTATAATCAAAAGGCTACTGTAACTATTAAGAGGAATCATTATAAACCTTACCACGACCATGAAATTAATCTTTATACCATTGACCTTCATAAGCTAATTATCCAGAATCATAGTATAACTTTCCTTAACCATTCATCATATTATCTTTCCAATTACCCTGATAATAGCCTCCATCTTTATAGTAAAAAGTTCCTTGTCCATTTCTTTTTCCATTATACATGTATCCAGAATATTTTCCACCATTTTAGTAGATCTAATCGCAAAATTACCCTTTGCAAACTTTTCTCTATCCTTAAAAAGATTATTAATCAGAAGCTTCTTCTGGGATAGTCAAATTATTGAGAATTTACAATTGAGTACCTCTCATTTTATGAGGAGTGCCTGGCATTTCTGCCTCTTCTTCAAAATTTTAGATTGCTTAATTTGCTTGATTCATGCTATTGATAACAATTCCTCCATCTTGCTACTGCATTACAAAAGGTTTATTGATAAAATACTAAACCTTTGATTATTATTCTTCTGATTTTTCGAAGTTAATATTTTTCATTTCTTCGACAAGGCTGTCTTTCAGAATCAGTTATGATTTCTTTAAATTCTATCCATCTTCATTATTATGGGAGTGAGTCAATTCAATATCCTACTGATTCACTAATTGTGACATTACATCATTCTTTAAGTCATTTTCTTCTTCGCTGGTACTTTCTTTTTTTCTTTTTTCCTTGGGTGGATTTTAATTATCTAAATTTGATGTCATAATTTCAGAAGGTCTAAACTCAGTAAATCTTTCTTCATTTTATTTGTTTTTACAGTGACTCACATTATCACTCGTTATAAAGCTACCCATATGATTTTGTTCGATATTGGGAGTACTATTGTTAATTGCCTCTGTGACCGCCATCTGAAAAATATTAATATTTTAATCGATTTTCTGCATATACTCAGATATTTATGAAGATTTCTATACTTTGTATTCAATTGGTTTTACTCTCTCAGATTCCTTTTGATTCTATTAATTTACTAAAAAAATTTAATGCTCAGAAGTCTAAGTATTTTTCTTATTAATATCTGAAGTTTCATTCCTATGGGTGTTTATTTTATATTAATTTTGACGACTAAAGTCAATGCGATATTTATTGATGAATTAGTCCGATTATATCTTCAATTTCGATGGTTCATAAATTTTATCTATAAATTTCTCAAATTCATTATTTTTTGTTGTCTTTTCTTTCTAATACTCAGAAGCAGGTTTAAAATTCTTTAGAGAAGGCATAGGAGAAAGATGGAGAGAAGGAAAGGTAAACTATTTTTTTGCCCCGCAAGCAGTAGTCTAAAAGGGAGTAAAAGGAGAATAAGTAAATGAAGAAGGCTGATATCCTGTTACTGGAGGAGCTCGAAAAGGAGTAAATTTATCCTGATAAGAAAAATTAATTGTTTAATTCGGTGTATACTTAAATTTTATTTTTGGATTATTATTGAGTGAAGTTGTGCTCTTTTGGGAAGGGACCCTTATCATTTCCGTTGCTTTTTATGATACAGAATATTATTTTAAGTTCTTGTTTAAAAGACCATTAGAGTTAAGCTAATTTATCATACTAACATCAACTATTGGCTTTATAGCCAGCTCGACAGGATCATTATTCAGATGCTCAAACTTATTTACATTTTTGCGGAAAGTTGGAATAACCTTTTTTTATATTCCATTGCCTTATTTTCCGAGCATTCGTTTAATACCGACTCCCAAAGGTCGAATTTTTTCAGATTTTTAGGTATTTGAATTTGAAGGGTGAAGTATATTATTTCCTATTTTTCTGGAGAATTCTTATAGATAAGCTTTCCTATTTTCGACGTTACCCAATAAGAGATATTCAAATAGTTGCTTGAGTTGATTATAAGGACATTTATTTATCTCTTCTATAAGCTGCTAGTAATTTATAGTATGATTTTTTTTGTATACTTTATCTAGCTTGCCCTATCTTATCACCTCTAGCATACACATAGTGATGGAAAATACATCTGAAACGTACAAATCGTAATTGTCAATTTTATTGCTTATTTTTTGCAGTTTTTACGGGGATGGGTAGCGTTCGATGCTCTCACTACTTTAGGGCGCAATCCAAGGATCACTAAGAATCATTTCTTTCTTGCCGCGGCAGTATATATTATAAGTATTGATATTTCCATGTGGAAGACCCAAATATTTTAGCCAAAGTAAACCGTTGAGAAGATTCTCCATTCCATTCATAATTTATTTTTAAGTAAAAGGTTTTTCTTTGGTTTGCTTGAGAATTTATTAACGCAAAGTGGTGGATTAATTGATTTCGAAGACAAGATAGCATTTGCTTCGCTTTCCGCAGTAGCTTTTTTAATCTTCAAAAATATAGTGTTCTAACTTGGTGAGATGAGAACACTTATTTGCTATCTTCTTATATATGAAGTCTTCTAGTTTTTACTTTTCATTGTCATCATTGGTGACCAGTATTCTGAGGATGTATTTATTGTTGGTGAGTTTTTCGTGCAATAATTTGAAGTGCTGACTATTGGAATAGATTGGATGAGGGCAAATGATGAATCTTTTTTATAGATGCTACTATGTCCGTTGAGATAATTATTGATCGGGATAAAGATCAGAATAATCGTGTCCCATTTTAAAATTAAAGTTAGTTAATATTATCAAGTATGAAGTATGATTAAAAAATCATAATCTCAATTGAGATAAGCCAAGTATGCTAAATGTATTGAAGGAATATCTTTCATCAAAGCAATATTTTAATTTATTTGGAAATAATAAGAAATCCTTTCTTTGTTTTAGAATAAATAACGGAGAATAAGCAATATTGTGTTAATTATAGATGAAATAATAACCTACAATAACGAAAATATTGATTGATACAAATTTTCTCAGCAAAGAAATTTACAAGACAGAAACCTAAGAATTTATTGAACCTTTATATTAGATGCGCTGATTAATTTACAAAATTGTATTTTTTAAGAATGTTGAAAGCTTTCATATATATTGGTATATCTGTTGATACAAATATTGAAAATATCTTAATTCTTGCATAAAATTATTTCAGATATGAAAGGAGGAGAAGGTATTTACCACACAGTTTTGGAGTCAGAGAAATAGGCATTCACCAATCACGTTAATTAAGTGCTTAAGGAGGACCAAGACTTAAAGACCAGATTACCAGTTCAATCTTCCAATTTCTTTGAAGCAGCCACTGATGGAGTCTTACTTTGGTATGTTTAATTTGATGCAGCAAACTTATAAACGCGGCAGTTGGTGGCAAGATACCCCCAATTTCTCCTGCAGCAATAAATCTTCATACAACCTCTGTCTATCACAAAATATAAAACCTAAATCTTGCAATCTAATCAGCTCGAGCAATAGGCTGCACGGTAGTTAACATCATCCCCCAGTTTATTCTGTAAAAGAGAGAGCACATTGTGCTAGGTCTCGTCTGGCAAATCATTAAGGTATCTCAATGATTACAAAGATCTATTTATCCAGCAAAATCACCTTAAAACGTTTCCCTGAAATCAATGTATTGCGAAAACCCGATTAACCTGAAGATATCATGCAGAAACTAGGATATGAAGAAATTCTCATTAGATGGATAAACTATCACATCAAAAAAAATGGAGGAGACAGAGTGATTAATAACATAGGATCTGATATGGCTGATGGATATGCCTACGGACATGTTTTGGAAAATGTTGCACCATCTTTACCTAAAAACTATTTTGATCTCGATAAAAATGCTAGAGCAATTAAAGTTATCTAAACTTGCAAAAATTAAGGTTTCAAGTCACCTATTGGCCCCGATGGTATTACCTCTGGAAATCCCAGATTGAACACTCTTTTATGTGCATAAATCTTCAATAATCGTCATGGATTAATCTTATAAAAGGAAAAAATCATCTAATTGCCTGCAGAGCCTGAAACTGACTAAACCAGATAGATACGTGTATTTAAAAATTGGATAAACTCTCAAGGAATTGAAGATGTTTATGTAAACTATCTCATTGATAACCTTAAAAACGGTTTTATTTTACTTAAAGTGATTGACAAGCTTAGACCTGGCTTGGTTGACTGGAAGAAATACTCTAACAAACTAAACAGTCGAATTCATATCGTCCAAAACTGCAATTATGTCGTAGATATTTGTAAAGATAAACTTAACGCTAAGCTAATAGGCATTGGAGGTGTGGATATTGTCGACGGAAGAACTACACTTGTACTTGGCCTTGTCTGGCAGCTATGCAAACTATATTGGGAGGAACGAGTTGGAGTTATCAACGAAGAAAAATTGGTTGCATGGGCAAACTAAAGAATTCCTGAGGAATTTAGAATAAAAAATTTCAAGGACAAGACATTGAGAAATTGTCAATTCCTTTTACATATTATTGACTCGGTTAGGCCCAATATCGTCGACTATTCGAAAGTGCCTGCTGGATAATCATAGGAAGACCAGATTCACAAAGTTAACTACACTATATCTTTGGCCAGAAAACTTGGATGCGAGATCATTGCTCTTTGGGAGCACATAAACGAGTCGAATTCACGTTACATTGCCCTATTCGTTGCTTAGCTGGAGAATAACTCCAAAAAACAACAGCATTGATCATGAATTAAAACAATCAATTATTGCAGTTTTTTAGAATCGGAATAGTAATCAAATAAGAGGTTCGCAAGCAACAAACCAAATTATTATTTTTTATTTCAGTTTTCACTTTTTAAATATTTTTTAAAATTCCAAATGGTTGATCCAATGATTCACAATAATAGTTCTATTAAATGTATTAAAATTTTATCCATTTAAAACTCATAAATAAATTTCATATGAATTTAAAAGAATATTTATTAAATGCAATAAATCATAAGATAAGTTTGTGTTATTAAAAAAAATAAACATTATTATTTAATTCAAGGATATCAATTTAAATCAAACATTCAGAGAAATGCTTTAATAATTATCAATTAAATATAAAAATGCTTTATGAATAAATACATAAATTCTTTAAGAGTTTATGCTCATTTATTTAACAATGCTGACTAATTTACATATATAAACTGGATCAGTTAGAATCTTTAAGTTCGATAGCTTTTTCCTGGACTTGAGCATCAATTATTGATTTTAAAAAATATACTACCATGCTGATGATAAATATGTCCCATATTTTGGCAAAGAACGGTTTATTTTCATTGAAATGCGATGGTTAATAGAGAATCTTTTTATTTTATTAGAATATCTTTTCCGCTGAAGCAGCAAATGGTTAGCTGATTGATTTTAAAAAGTTGATGATAAAATTGAGGGATTCTTTTCTAAAAATTAATATTACAAAAACCATTTGAATATGTACTTTGATTATTGCTTTTCCGATGAAAGTAGCTCCAAAAAATGTCTTGAAGGGTATTCTAAAATGTCCACAAGTGATTCCTGCAAGATCAAATAGAGGATTAGGAATAGAAGCACAAGCTAAAATTGCCCAAAATCCATATTTTTACAAATTATCATAAATTATTATTTTTGTTTTTTCCATAAAAGTTTGATCTGTTTTTCGCTTTAGCTAAAGTATTTATTCAATCTATTCATTTGAAATATGATGTGTTATTTTTTAGGATTAAATCAAGATCTATTATTCATCATCAATTAATTGAGGATGTCCTTCTGCTTGGAGACTCATTTTTCTGAGTTAAGCTCTGGTTTAAGCAGCCTAAATTTATTAATTTTGTACCTTTTTTGCCACAAAATATGGGGGCAGCTCTCCTAAAGCTGTACCAAAGCCCCAAAGAAAGCTTTAAATTTGAACAGCAAAAATTATACCCAAAATACCTATTCCATAATTTTAAGATTCTTTGATAGGATAAAAATTACCTTTGCAGTCAATAAAATGATCAAATTTCCATTTTGACGGAACCATTTCTGGAAGATAACCGCAATTAGTAGCGGCAACAGCAACTTTAGCAATAAAAGGTCCAAGATATAAAACAAATGTATGAAGACCTGTTCCTAATCCAATGGAAGAGGCAATTCCTAACGCTATCCAATAAAGAGTAAAGTATACTATATCCTTAATAGTCTTAATTATGAAGATTTTTACTTATAATTTTTCAATCCATGAAATGAGCATCCAGGTGATGATGAGTATGAGTAATATTTTCCCGTGATGAATGACGATATATTTAAGCCAAATTAAGAGATCTCGCAGAAGAAGACAGATGAGTTGCATATAAATCCTCGGAGAGTTAAGTATTGATATCTTCTATATGAGAATCCCTTGGTATTTCATGTGTCAAAATTATATTACACTTCAGAAGCAATTTTTTGATAAAGATGATTTAAATTTTTGTAAATTAATTTGCCAATTTTAATTCTTCTAAGTTTTTTTTGTCAATGAAATATCTTTAAAATTAAACAAATAATTAATAACAATTGAGAATTAAATAACATCCTTTAAACAGGGATTTAGAGATATGTGATTTAAATAATTCGATCAAGTCTCTATGGCCGAGTGGTTAAGGCGACAGACTAGAAATCTGTTGGGGTAACCCGCGCAGGTTCGAATCCTGCTGGAGACGTTTTTTTAAATAAGTAACTTTCTCCAAGATATTCTTTTTGGAAGTAATTTTAACTCTTTATGTATCATCGCTATCTTTTTATTTTTCATGCACTTTATCAAAAACTTGTGTTTATTTTAAATGTTAAAAATAAAGTAATATTTATAGAATTTATCGTAAATTCTTTTCTTTTAAATGTATTTTGACTTGACTATAATTTTCTTTAGTCTTTTCAATAATTCGATGGTAATTAAACTATATTACGTTAAGTTGAAATTACAAGAATAATATGATTTTACTTAATTTTTCAAAAGGAGATGCAAACAAAGCAAATACATCTAACTTCTGCAAAATGAAATACAAATCATCATTATTTTATATATTTTCACTATTAGATAATCTCGAGTAAATTTAAACATTCGTAAGCTATTTTGATATTTAGTTTGGATATTCATATTTTTATTCAGAGGTGTTAAAAGCAGCAACATTAAGGCCGATACCAAAGTTCATTAACCACTTTCTCTTTTCTAAATCACAATTATTTATAACTCTTGAACTATGATACAAAATATAATTTTATGACGAATTCTTCATAAAACATCGACCCTAGTTAGTATTCCGTTGACGAAAAATATGACAATATTATCAACTAAACCAGGAAAATTGTAAAAAACATGACTGTATAAGAACGTTTCAGCAAGGCTAAATGCCATATTTTCGATGCATTGTAGAACCGGTAACCACGTCCAGAGGTAAATTCGTCAGATATCAAAAATGTATATAATATATTTTACTCCATTCGCACTTCTACTGTTTGGAGGTGGTCACTTGCTTTATTGAGTTACATTTACCTCTATCTGGTGGTACTTGACAATCAAAATTATTTCACAAAAATAGCAATGGAAAGCTCGATTCTTTTCATTTTCATTTTAGATCTGATTATGGATTTCTATTGTAAGTCTTTTGCTGTATTTAAAAAGGGAGGTAAGTATCCAATTTTTTTATACGTAAAAGTCATCTTAATTATTCTGATGATAATCGATGTGATAGTTTTCGCAGCCTTACCTTGCAATGGAATTCGACCTATCAGACCCTTTCGCTTGGCTCGAGTCGGTAATTTTTTTATAATTTAGGTATTCCAATTTGCTATAATAAAACAATACGAAATTCTTTGATTGCTTTGGCATCAACTTATAAGGTGATGATATCATATATAATCTTTGACGCTATTATTATATGTAGCTGGGCATTGGTTGGAACTGCAGTTATTGATTGGAATCCAGATTATACTGATCCTAACTTTCCCTTACCTTCGGATTATTATCGATATGACTACAGTAATTTTGCTACAATGATATATGATATGTATGCTCTCAATACATATGATAATTATCCTTAAAATGAAACTCTTTCTTTTCAAAATTCGCTGTGGAATGCATCTTTTTGGTGGCCCTTTATTTTTCTAAATTTTATTGTCTTTGCTTCAATCCCAGGAAGCATAATATATAATAAATTTAGATAAACTCAGAGTAAGTTCATATTAATTGATGAAATAAAATCCCAACATTCACTGATACTGGCTTTTACTACTCTCGCCCAGGAGTAAACATCACTTTCCATGTAATATTTTATCACCTTTTTATTCTATTTCTATAAAAAGAAGGTGAGATACATCGAGTACATTGCTTAAATATGTGTAAAACTTGATGACAATAACAATGGCTCTATTGTAATTATAATTTAATTCAGCAAGTCAGTTAGTTCATGGAACTTAGTAAAATATTACTTTACAATTCGGCTATGTATCCTCCAATATTCTAAGACTTAAATATATGGATAAAATTTAGATAAAAAGTTAATACAGTATTGTGCTTGAAAACAATTGTGAACTCTTTATTCTTTTAGATTATCGTCTCTATTTTGGTCATAACAGCTTTTACCAACGCATGGGTTTATGTATGCACAGTTTCGGATGTATCAATTCAGATCGATAACGTCTTCATCTGGATATTTGTTTTTTAAATTCTCCTCAGAATTATAGGAAATGGTCCATAAAACTTCTTTGGGCATACTCTTGACAAAATCGATTTCCTTTTAGTCCTACTAAGTGTGATTTTGTTTATTTGGCAGACTGAAGTAAAATTCGATATAATAATTAGAATGTACAGAATTTATCGATTTTTCAATTTAATAAAAAAAGTTGAGTAAACATACCAATGCCTTAAATTCATTGATTTTTAAGTTTTCAAACAATTTTCAAAGATCCTACTTGTAGTTTTCTAGATGCTGCCCATAATTGCCACTTTCTTTTAGATGTTCATGCTATTTTACTATATTTTTGGAATAATGGGAATGGAAATTTTCTATAGTACTGAACAACTTCCGCTTGATCCCACCAATCCCTACAGTTATTATTATTAATTTTCAAATTTCAAAAGCTTTATAAATACTCAATTTATCATGATGCAAATTCTAACTGAAGGTGGATGGTCCATGCTTCCATTCTACTATTCTTGGATCAATCCCTCTATGTATGGGTGTATTGTAATTTATTTTATCTTTATGCATTTTTTTATAGTGACAACAGCATTAAATCTCTTAAAAGGTATTGTTTGGGAGATATTTTTTACAGTCCGTCAATTAATAAATGAAGTCTAAGAAAGAAAGGAGTTACTATTAATGAATGAATAATAAACTCTCAGAAAAGAAATATAATTTGGAGAAATTAATGAGTTAATCTCTAAAAATTAGTATATAGAGCCAAATTCAATTATAAAGCGTGACCTTGTAGAAAAAAAGATGGACTCGGAAATTATCTTACGCATTAAACATCTTACTGAATGTTAAAGTCCTACAAGTCCTCAAAAAAATAAAAGTCCTAGTCCTACAAAATAAAGATAAATTGTTTCCAGAAGCGTGAGAAGAAGTAAACTTGCTCACGATATTATTGATAATTGGAATTTAAATTCAAATGAACTGATAGATGGTTCAAAGAAAACAGAAAATCTCTCATAATAGCATCGTGCAGTTGTATAAAAGATTAGAACAGAGATGCCATTGAATTTATCTTTAACAAACATTGATGAAATAGAATAGATCAATATCGAGGCAGAGTTATAAGATCTGTTAAGTAAACTGATTATAAATCCAAAAATTAAGTTTACTGAAATCATTGCGTATCCAAAAATATTTATGGAAAAACTCAAAGAAAAGCTTGTGCCTGCAGAGCAAATGAGAGATTAAACAACCTTCAACTTTAATAAAAATATATTATCCAAAGGAGAGTCAATGGCTTTTCATGTCTACGAAATGAATGCTCTAACGGGTTTGGAAATAACAGCCAAATAAATAAAATCTGAAATTGTTGATACTTTAAAGAATAACAAAATGATTGATCGCTTTACTGGAGATAAAGTGATGAAAAAGAAATTTGTTGAGAAAGGATTTCATATTAATACAGAGGGGGTGCTGAATAAAATGTATCTTGCCGATACTAATTAGGACATGAGAAAGAAGTTGCAAGTTTAATATTTTTCTGATGTGTATGGTAACAGTTTCAAATAGATAAATAAAATCACTCTAAATCCGCTGCTTAAATTTGAAGCCTCTTTAACGTTTACTCTGCGAAACATAATGAGATATCCAAACATCAATTACAAATCTTTCTTTAATTTATTAACCCATATTTAAGAACAAATTAGCAATAAACTCTTGAAAAGGGGATCTCTATTTAAATTTGTCTATAAGGTAGATCACTAAAGTGATGTTTGGTTCATGGTTGACGGATCAAATCTGCAGGAGATGAACATTCGATTTATTAAAAATGGACTATGGTTTAATACTAGGGATATGATGTAACATAAGACTTACTTTGGTAAAGATGTATTTAATTGGGAATTGTCCTCAAATCCTCAGAAGGCAACTTGCGAAAGTTATCTCAAAAGATTCTATCAAGGATTTTAAACTTTGGCTTTGAGTCTCATTGACAGGCACTTATTTTTTTAAGCAAATCCTTCAGATCATATATATGACCTCTATATTCAACAATTTTAAACTAAATCTTTCTAAAGAACAGGACCGTTGCATAAACTGAGAATATCTTCATTGTTATTGGTAGTACTTGTGAAGGAGCAAGAAAGAGTTGATATCGGCTAGCCAAATCTAAAATATTCAATAACTGATATTTAATGTGAGCCAAGAAAGAAAAAATAATTCGATTTTAAATTCGGTGAAGAGTAGAAAGAGACATACGAAAAGCTAAAAAATTTAGCTGTTCTTGATCATGAAAAGATTATAGAAACAGAAGGCCTTCCTTTTGCCTACATCATCAATTTGATGCAATAAATCAGCGACATCAATAAAATATATTCTGAAAATTTCATCAATCATGTCGAATAAGCTTTGAACAGGCATTATCATGAGGCCAGCCTCAAACACACATCTGTCATTAACAATAATGAAAATATGGATTTTTTTGAAGAATGATCGTGAGTATTCTCTATGGAAAGCATTGATCATTTAATATACGATCAGTTTATTTGGTAGATTGATTTTATTTTCACTTAATTCTAATATTATTGCTTGTCCACTTTGGAAGGCATGCATCATCATTCGCTAAGTTTCAGGTTATAAATGCCATCTCTTAAGAAGAGAGAGGCTCCACATCTGCAGGATGTCATTAAAGATACAATATACAACCAGATCAAGCATCATGAACAAAGTAGCCATTTTAGCCCATAAAAGAGCTTAATTCAGCAAACCCGTCGACTCCTTGGCCGAGATAAACTTCGATAATAAAATAGCAAAACTGGAACAGCACAAAACATGCTTTTTGCTAAATAATAAAAGAGAAGAAGAGTATCAAGAAGTTTCAGAAGTCGTCATAGCACAATAACAGCTTCCTTCAAACAGCAGCCATAGGTCTTTAACTAAATAAACCAAATAGACAACAACAAAATAGTATTCCCCATTTAAATTAGAGACGATACAAAGAGCAAATTGAGCATGAAGAGGCAGAAATATAATTAGCCCTGATACAACAAAGACTCAAACGTAAATGGCTGACCAAAACTTCACGAGTCAGATCAAGAATCAATCAAGAAACAGCCAGACAGACTATTCAGCATGAAACAACTTTGCATAGACCCTAGTTTTAAACCGATGGAGACTCGATAATATAAGGAACTATACATCCATATCGCTGTATTTTATAGCAACGCAAAAGTAGAGGCCATTTCGAGCCTTGGAGTGTATCTCATAGTCTTGTTTGAGCATTTTTACATTAATTAATTTAAATTATAGCAACAAAACTGAAAAAAACTTGTATACTTACCTATTAAAAAAATATTACTCTTGCTGAAAATTCCGAAATAATTGAGAAACAAGAGAACAATTAACTTTAGATCAAATAATTACTAGATTAGAGAGGAAACATATTTGAAAATCATATCAAAGCACTCGAGAGTTATGATGTTATTATAAAGCTCCTATAAATATAATGACCGCCAATATCAGATAATAAACAAAAGGCTTGCAATCTCGTCTCATCTAGTAAATAAGCCAACCTTCTTCACATCAGAAAATTCTCGGGCATTTTATAGGAGTGGTGTTAAGGGTTGCACGAGATGATCGCTATTTTTCCTACATCAGTATTTTCTTTTTCATGTAGTTTCTGATGGAAGTGAGACTGCATAGGTATCCTTAGTCTATGAAAGACCTGATGTGGATTTATAAATGCCGAAGCAAGGTGATAGTGTATAGGTAATCGGCATGGGTTTATATAAAACTCTAGGCAATCTGAAAAACTCTTACAGCTTTGTAAAAATATTTGCGTCGAGTATAAGTCGCATTTCATTAGAAAAGTAACTAAGCATAGGCATATAATGTGCAATGGGATGCAGATAGCGTCAACAGTTGTTATTGAGCGAAAATGTTAATCCATGCATATCTTTTATTTAGCGATAGCAAGAGAAAGAATGTGATCCCTTATCGATTCGCTCATTGGTGTTAGTCTATATCTACTACATCTTCGAGCACAATTCAGACATAAACACATATTCCTTCAATGCAGAGATGGTGCGATCCAGTAAAAGCGGCAAATAGTTTATGATCACCCATGCTGTAAGCAAGAAAACACTAGATTCATTAATACAAAAGGAAATTAACGAGATGCTTCAGGGAGGTATAATTTGGGAAAAACGTATACCTGACACAATTGAAATGTTTTACCTCATCAAGAAGGATCTTTTGCTCACCATTGAACGAGCATTCTAGGAAAAAATTAAGGAGGAAGAAAGCAGAGGCATTTAAATTGACTCTTTGACAAATCACGTCAATCGAAAAGTTCGATAATTCACAAAATTACCTGGAATGCTTTTTGATATCCGTTTTTCACAAAAAGTTTTAATGAAGCTACAAAGTTTGAACAGAATTTACAAGACCTCTGACAAGAAAGTCTTTCCTAACAACTACAATTGATATGGATGTGAATCACTGTCATAAAAAATAATTATAAGATCATTCAATGTTTTGATAGAATTTTGTCCTTCATCATCTGTAGGTAGTTACCGAATTATTGCTTTGATATTTGGCGTACTCCAGAACGAGTTGTCTAGGTTTTAAGATTAATTTTGGAGAGTTTTATATTTTGAGGTTTAGGAGTTGATTTTTCGTTGTTCGGTTGGGTGACAGCTCTTTTAGCATGACTGCTTCCGCTGATACGCCCTCGCATTTATTGACGCTTGAAAAAGGTACTGAGATACTTATCTTGAGTGGGATCGTATTTGGGCATATGCTAATTCATCAATCTTAGGTTAAACTAACGCGGGGGAGGAATTATGGGAAGTGATCGACTCTGCTCCAGATATGGTAGATTAATTTTTAGTTTGGATTTAAGTTTAATATGATCGTTTTCTATCAGTTCCTGCGTGCTATTCATAAATAAAATATAGGTTTACCTTTTCTGATAGTAGTAATTTAACACTAAAATATGAAGGACTTTAGACCATCAAAACAAATAATAATAAGAATAGGATTAATAAGATGAGGAATTGTCATCAATTTATAATATTTTCTAATTCATCTTCGAGCTCATCTTGACTGGCTCTATCAGCAGCTATAGAACTTTCTATCATTTAATGTTTAAGTTGGCTTCCATTGTTGGCATTGTTTATAAATTTAAGCCCTCTATAATTTTTGGTAAAACTATCCATACCGGGAAATGCTATTTTTAGCTAATTGGTAATACTCATCTGTATCACACTTCTTTTTTCCAAAAGTATCTCTCGGTTATTAGATTTGCACCAATTTTGATATAGTGTTAGTATCAATTTTTTAGGAACCATAAACCTTTGATGATCTTCTTCGTACATGAGTCGTGATATCAAAAAATTATGCACAAACTCAGCTACAACTGTAAACTATTCTTTGATGCGCATTTTGTGAATGTCCATTGTTTATTTTTTTTGAACAACTGTGCTTGCATTGGCTAAAGGAGCGTATTTGCTGATGTAATTTCCTATTCTGTTGGTAGGGCGCATCATAATGGGTTTTTAATCATTATTCTTGTACTGATTTGATTTGTAATCGTGTATCGGTTGGGTTTGATTCATTGGTGGGTACTGGTGCTTAATGTTTATCTTTGAATTTCCATTGTAAATCGATGAATTATATCCGTTTTTATTTACTTCCAGATTTTGGTTTATGCCATTTGGCAGACTATCGTGAATATATTCGTGATTGTCACCATTATATATCTATTGTAGTATCTAATTTGTATCCATTTATTAATAATAAGGATATTTGTTTTTCAGGTAACTTGTATCTTCATAGTTCTGCAATCTTTATTTAGCTTAGCTATACTGTATCTGCAGAATGTCTATTCGATTTGTCAAAGAACTGACCATATCAGAAAACATATTAAACGTTTGGGAGGTCAATGTGGTTGCTTGATTGACACTAGTTTGTTGTGACAGAATACAATTCGAAAGTTCTTTCTTAAGATAATTATATTGGGCAATTAATTGTTATTCGTTAGATTTCTGAGCGGGACTGGAGTTGTTCATAGAGTGAATGTTTTATTTTTTGCAGTAACATCTATATATACTTACTTGTATATATTCATAAATAGATCTAGTATGATAAAGGCTTTCACTATTTAATATTAACCCGTTAGTATATAGTCTGAATATGACTATATTCATATAGTATCATTGAAATTTATCATCATATCTAAAGGAATTATTATTTCGATTTAACTCCTCTATTCAATTAAAAAAATGTTTATTGATGCTATATTAATAATTGATGGATATTCATCCTCAAAAATATCAGTAAATTTGAACAAAAAAACAGTAGTCAGTCTAGTCCTTTAAAGGGTAGATAAATGTCAGCCATGATAGCTATGCATATATGGATTAATTATTGATATGATTGGTTTTGAAATTATTTGGATTCTTATAGCCGCTAAATAATATCAAAGTATATTATCTTTTTTGCACTCAATATTAATCAATCAAATCGATATTTTTTTCCTTCATTGTGTTTAGAGCGAAGCCTATGTGATTTTAATTCCTGGCAATTATCGTTCCTTTGATTAGATTGGCGAATTCTATCCTTTTGCAATGTTTTAAATTATTTCCTCTCCCGATAACTATCAATAGATTAAATTTATATAAAATTTTTGTCTACTTGATGATGTTTAGAAATATTTGAATTATTTTTCTGTAGGGGAGAAACATAAGGAGGTATTTTGATTACCATATCATTATTAATGTAATTCTGATTTTATTTAAATCTGGCAACATTTTAATTAAGTTGAGAGCACATATGCATCTGCATATCATTCTCCACTTGCACAAGCTTCCTCTCGGCTGTTTTGAGCTCTTACTGTAAAAATTGGTTTATTCGCATAATCTTTTCATTTTTAGTGGTAAGATCAAGGATTGCTTGCTTTTGAAGTTGTATTTACTCTAAATGAAGTGTAGGATAGAAAGACTATAGTGCTAACAAATCTTTTCTGAGCTCATTGATCTCTTTATTTTTTCTTTACAGTTAGGCACTCACTGTATCACTGATTTCCCTTTATCTTTTCAAAGATATCTTTAATTATAGTATCTTTCTTTAAAAATCAACTTCTTTATCTTTTAATTTATTGTTCTCTTACATCAATTTGAAGCATTCACTTCGAAAGTAATACAGCTGCTCTTCAATCTACAATATTTTGTGTGTTTGAGATCCAATTGCAGCCATTACGTCGCATTCACTACTTTTGGAAGTATCTATTGAGTCTTCTTGTATTAGATAGCCTTCCTGAATATTAATAGGAGCATATGAAGGATGCTGCAAAGGATTTTCCCGAAGATTATTTAACTCATTGAACTCAATAGAGTGCGATGGGCTGCTATCCGAGTTATCTTGTTCAATTATTTGTTGGTGGTATGATTCCGTCATGTAATAACCAAATAATTCGTTGTTTTAATTTATAGCTGTTAACTGATTTATTACAAGTCTATTTATGAATTAAATTCTCTTCAATATTAATCAAACAAATAAAAATAATTTAGGCCTATTGTTAATTTTCTTTCAAGCTTGATAATTAATCAGCAAATATTTTATGTCTCAACAATGATCGAAACAATTGACCTCAATAAAATCATGGTGGCTAATTTATTGTTGACACAAATATAACAATCTCTTTACAAAATTATCTTTATGTTGACCAATATAAGAATGCATAGTTTTTTATTTACAATTGATATTGCGAACTTTGTTCATTAATTCACTATGGCAATGAAAAATATTTTAATGATACTTATTTTCGATCTTTGGGAAGTAGTCTTTTCATCTCATAAGAGTCCGCTATTTCGGATCGCTCTTCTTCAATGGCTTGCAGTGTCTGCCCAAAATGTTAATGCAATATCTTAAGAAGAAAAGAAACATAGCCACAATCAATGTTAAAGGCGCAAACAGCTATTCTCAAAGCTTTTATATGATTATATTTTTGTGAGTAATCCTTTATATAATACTTCTCAGTGGCCATCGTAAAACAACTTATTGAAAGGTAGATTGTCTTGATTAAAAGAAAAATACTGCTTATTTTACATCGAATGGATTTTTGGACAACCAGTCAGATTAGCACTATGTTAGGCTCATATAATCTGCAATGTGAAAATCCACAGACTAATAAAAAGGCAGTTTTAGAATTGGATTCACTTCCCGGCGTAGCCTAAAGAGCATTTATTAAGCAATACTACGATCATTATACAGCCACACGATTTAATCTTTGGTAGTTTGATTGGCTATATCGAGAATTTTGTTTATAAATATATTTTTGGGATTTTCTTCCTCCTTCATCGGCATAAACTAATTTAAAGATTGGCAACATAGTCTAAAAACATTTAATGCGATATTATAGCATTCATTATTTCTAAATAAGGAAATAGATACTTTTTACTACTGGATTTGAGAGCAGCAAGTTGCATCTTCCATCTAATTGCTATACCTAATTGGCCTTCGATATTTTCTAGAAGTTCTATAGCTTTTTCAATTGACTATTAATGTTCTCCAAGTTTACCAATGTTTTTATATAATCCAGCAAGAGCTATAGTATGTTCTTAATTATTATCTTTCGCCATTTATGCCAAAATCTTTATTCACGATAAAATACTTCATCTGCTCGTTTTAAATATTGAGTAAACTTGATTTTCTTGCCCTTTTTGAGACCACAGTCAGAAGCCACTGCAACTGACAGTTATTTAATATCTGCAAGTTTCCTTTCGTCTGGGCTTTCCATAATTAGGAGATTATTCATCTAGAATATTTGAAAGATTCAAATTATTATAAAGGATAAATGTTCTTGAACTCATTTTAAAAGTTATGTTCATTGTACTGCATGCTTATATATTTGAGTTCCATTATCAATTTATGAATTTATTTCAAGAATCGAGATGCTTTATAAATATATCCAAAGTTAGTCGGTGCTCATCAATTTGCTAAGAGGACTCAGAAATTATACATGAACTATCGTAAGCATCGCAGCTCAGTTTAATCCAATTTTTTGCAAAGGGGAGGATTCACAATTCATCCTCTCTCAGCTTTAAAAAAGGAGAAATGTCAGTTATCATTAAAGAATAAGAGTGATGATAATAACTCAGATTTTTTGACAAAATATTCTCATAACAAGCAGGTTCCACTATATTCGCCTGAATAAGCTGGCGGTCTAAACTTTGGAGAATAGCTTGATCAGTTTTAACTTACAAATGATTAATGCCGAGTCGTCGAAGATAGTGATGAGCAAGAAGAAGTGCCTTAGTGTGTTACCAGGAAGAGTAAAATTAATATCTTCCCGTACTCTCCCCTTTCCAGACAGTTAAATGAGATAATTCGCCGTAAAAGATAAATTCGATTTCAAGAGGAATAAAAGAGTAATGAAAATCTTTTCACTCATGATTCTTTTCGATAAAAACTGAAACAAGCCATAAATCAACTCAAGAGAAATAAGACTCTTCATAATTCAAAGGAAAATAATATTGAATAAAATTAAGAACCTCCGCATTCCAAATATGAAATCGACCAAAATCAATTAACTCCTAATCATACTAATAACACAAATGGCTAAAATTAAAGAGATACTAATAATTTTCATATGGTTCAAACATAAAATTACCAGAATGCCAGTTAAACTAATGTGCGGAGAGTGACGAGATATTTAGCGAAATCAGACCCAAATTTAAAAATTGAGCTGTAGTTAGGGTATAAGTCAACAAAAATTGACAAGCCACGAAAAATAGTGACACCATCAAAAAATAATATAATAAAGAATAAAAAGACAACCAAAAAAATTAAGAAGCATTAATATTTGGAATAAGAATGGGATATTTTCAAATCAGCTCCTCTTAAAGAGACCAATTTTGAGGCATTGCTGCTCTGCAATTTGCCCAGTCGCAATCCTATCACTAAACACTAATACAATTGTCAGAGCCACAGGTAAATTGATTTTTACCGATAACTAATTGAAAATCGACTCTATTTTACTTCTGAACTCCTAAATTATGACTTCAAACAACGAAAAATGAAAATTTCCTGTAATACATTAAAATCTTTGTTTATAGGAGATACATTAAAAAGCACACGCAACTGCCGTATCCTCACCTTGCCTCCTGAAAACGAAGTAAAAAAAATTAAACTGCGCCGTAATTTTTAATATACTAACCGCAAAATATTAGTTCTAGACTTAGACGAAACTCTGGTTCATTCACAAGGATTGGGTGAGACTCCAAACAAAGAACTGTTTCCATGCAGTTTTTAGTTTTAAAAAATATTTCGATATTTCAGTGTACGAAATTATGCTCGAGAGTTTTTGCGTAAATTGGCTTAAAAATATTATATAGTTGTATTCACTTCAGCAGTTCAAGGCTATGCAGATTGTATTTTATAAACTCTTGACCCTGAGGAGAAATATGTACAACATCGCTTATATCGATAGCATTGCTACTTACGCGGATAAGGCTTTCCCTACATCAAAGATTTAAGGATACTAAATCGTGACCTTAGTCAGGTTGTGATAGTTGATAACTCTCTTTATGCTTTCTGGTTTCAAGTGGACAATGGAGTGCCTATCACCTCTTTCATGGGAATTCAGGATCAGTAACTGCGTAAACTATAGCAATATCTTCTACGTCTATAGCATGTAGATGACATTCGCGTAATAAATCATCGAACTTTTCACATGCATTTATTTCAATAAAGTGATACTGCCGAGGAATTACTAAATAAAATGAAAAATCTTGTGAATTAAGAGCAAATGAATGTTGAAGCATAATGATGAAAGTTTAGTGATAGATATTTTATTTATGATTTTCATACAATGCAAAATAATCAAGAATATAAGTATCAGTAATTATTCACTCAATCATACCATATTTTCATCATGAAATAATATGAAGTGTGTATGGTGGCAGAAAAGATAAGCAAAAATTATTGATAAAATAAATAATTGTTTTATATTCCGCAGAAATAAAGAAGATATGAAACTTAATTGATTGAAAGATAGATAGTGATTTTTTGTAGTATAATAACAAATTTTATGCTTATTGAATATCTATGAAAACAATGAAAGTAATAACTTTAAAATTTGAAACTGACAAATCATTTTCCTGATAGATGGATATTACTGCTGCTTATTGATTGAACTTATTTGGTTGATATAATAGTAAATCTATTTATTCTGAAGATATAACATGAACCTCGCTACAAAATATGATGGAATTTCTGTTTACAGTAATCAATAATACTCGTGTTTACAGAAATTTCTTTGCTGCAAATGTTTTTCTTGCTGCCGAAAAAAGACAGTCATGACTTCGGATATCAGGAAGGAGACTATTCAACGTATGATGGAGGCCTATCTCGTTGAAGACAATGTAATTAATCAAATAATTTAGGAAAAGATCTTATACGACCCAATCAAGTTGATGATACTAATTTACATCTGCAATGATGACAGCATACCTAATAAATATATTGAGCGCTGTAAATTAAATCCAAGCGTAGGAGTGCTTAATTATCGAACTGACCTCTAGTTTTATGTAAAAAATCTAAAAATTTTAGATTCCTCAAATTTGTAATTACTTGGTCTTCCACAGAAATTTGGATAACAATTACCTCCGCGAAGCCATTTAAAAAATGGCAAAGCTAAACTTCTATTTCGCTCATCTATACTATTTTTACATGAAAGGGATCTAAAAGAATATTACAAAGGCGTCAATACAAATTCTGCGGCCTGTTGTTGACTATAATAATAAATTGGTACATGATCTGCGGTAACATTTCAAAAATGTAAATCTGACCTGCATGGACTTATATACTGAAAATGATCACTGCCCGAAGTGTGAGGATGAATTTGTGAGAAGAGTCATCATCGATTATGAAACAACCAAATTATAATATGGCAAATATACAAAAGTAAAACCATAGGACATAGTGCCAAAATAATATTATTCTATCTTCTAAGGCTAAAAAGGATTAGCTTCCAGTTTCGAGTCAACTATCAATTTTTTCGATGATTTATTTTATATCTGCTAAGATCTAAAAAACGGCAAAGATAAAACATAAAAAGCAATTTAATACATTAAAATGATCAACGAAAATCTTCCAGCCACTGTTTATGTTCCCTTCTCTAAAAGTATAAATATGCTCATTCAGATTCCTACCGCCTTTGTAACGTCCTAAAGATAGTAACTTCTGAAGTTAAAGTCTTTTCTACAAAGGATCGAGCACCTCTCTGCATTTGTATTGAAATGTTTTGTCCAGCAGAAGTGCTCGATGAAAAAGCCGAAGATACTTTTTGGACAAATGTTGAGATTCCAATTACTCTAAAAATGACTTCTTTCTCCAATAGGTTGGATTATTTTAATCGAAACTTTTAAAAAACAGCCGAATTTAAAGCTCAAAGACAAACCAACAACATTAAAAGATTTTCAGCCTCACCTAAAAATATAATGTAAGAGGAAAAATTGAAGCAAATTCAATAAAATAATTTTCTTTTAAGGGAAAGTCTACTTGATAGACCTTCTTTTGTCCCATCTGTTGACTCTGTATAAAATCCACACATTCATGATAAAAGCAGTGATTTTAATACTGAGAACACAAAAGATATGAAAAAATCTGATAATACATAAAAGAATTTCGGAGAAATGAAGTTGTATAACTCAAACACAAAAAAGTTTTATGATCAATCTTTTGCAAACATGTTTGGAATGTCGTTGAAGTAACTTAAAAAAAAGATATCCAAAAATTCAATCTTTGGAAACTTTAAATCTTGGGACATTCTTTATATTATTATCAAAACGAATGATGATCTTAAACAAGAGCAATTTGCTATGCAACTCATACATCAGTTTGATTATATCTTCAGATTGGAAAATACTCCGCTCATTTTAACCACCTATGAAGTTCTCAGCATGGGTGCTGACCGAGGAATTATCTAAATGGTTAGAGACTCTGTTACCTTTGATACTCTCAAAAAAACTCTAAAAACATAATTTCCCAGTGTCCTGACTTTGCGAGATTTTTTCTAAATATACTACTCCGATGATATGGTTACTGCAAAATAAAATTTTGTGAAAAGTTTAGCTGCTTATTGTTTAGTCATGTATATTATCCAAGTTAAAGATCGACATAATGGCAATATATTGCTCCATCGAAATGGCAAAATATTTCATATAGATTTTGGATATTTTTTATCCAATATGCCTGGGAGTGGACTGGAACTGGAAAAAAACTGTCCTTTTAAATTTTTATCTGAATATACTGATGTATTGGATGGTCTCGACTCTTATTATTTCAAAAAATTTCGATAATGCTTTTTCCTGTAAATAATCTTTTATTTAGTGGATTCAAGGCTATAAGAAAGCATCAGAACAAAATATTAATGCTTGTCAAGATGATGTATAGCTCCAGTGGGATGACAATGCCTTGCTTCGCCAAGGGTTAAGCTACTATCTAGGCTTTGGAAAAGCGCATTAATCCTCCAGGAATTATCAATGATTCATTGTTAAATGCGCACTGCCAGAATTTGATTAATTTGAGTTTGGACAACTGGGCAGCAAAGTGGTATGACAGGTTTCAGTACTGGGCCCAAGGTATTTTTTATTGATATTATGTCTTATGTCTTATGTCTTTCTATTCGTCTTCACTGAAATAATAATTATTTTTATCACTATTTTCTTGTGGTTTGATTTTATTTTATGGAAAACAATTTTGTAAATGCTGAGAAATAAATTATCCAAGTTAGCTAATTGAATTATTGCTTAATTGTCAAGATATATATAAACTTTAATTATTAAATCCGATATGGAGATCATTAGTAAGCATCGACCTTTTAAGGCAACTGGTGACGATTTCGCGACGTCAAACCCCATGTTTGCATACTATTTCTATAAATACTACATCAGCCAAATCAAACCCATTTATGATGAGACGAAGGATGCTGGGGAAAAATCTGAGTTATAGGCCGAAATCAAATAAACCTACAACAATATGAGCAAAACTAGTAAATAATGTAGTCTCGATCCATCAGATGAAGTTAATATGAAAGCAATTTTGGAATACACCGAACTGATGTTTGCCAAAACTGATCATTTTCACCAAGAGGGAAGATTTACCAAACAAATTGCAGAGGTAAACATAATACAATTTAGGACTATCTTACAATCTATAGGCTATATGAAGTAGTCAATCGCTTTGGTAAACTTGATGATGGTCAAAATAAACGAAGAGTTTATTCCAAGAAAAAATTCATTGATATAATGAAAGAATTAAAAAAAAATCCAGCTTTAGAAAATGCCAATCCAAATGTAGTAAAGCAATCAATAAAGCCTGCTGTTCAACTTCCCCCACCTGTCTTCAAGGAGGAAGTGAAGATATAAAAAATAGAGGAATCAATTAAAAAATCTCACTTCAAGCCGCTGCCCAAGCCATCAAAGCTCATCTCTTTCGACAAGATTCAAATGCAAATATAGGCGAACAGAAATTTATAAAACGCCATATCTGAACTGAGCTTCGACCGATTCAAGCACGCACGAGATGAGCTATTGAACGCCTTGAATCTCCTGGACCAAATGATTGATAGTTGATCAACATCCTTATTAAAATTTATCTTCAGGTTTTAATTAGCAAACTGTGAGAAATAAAATATAAAATGATAAGTTGTCCAAAAAATTGGACATAATCAAAATTTAACGAAGGAGAAGTAGGACTATTTTTAACTTTAAGAGATTATATAATTTTAATTTACTAAAAATTCTTATTGATTAGCTATACTTTCTAATTTAATTGCTTGATTATTTCACTCTCTTTGAATATCATAGGAAAAAATTGCAATAAAAAATAAGAAGCCAAAATACCTTGTATTATGTTTTTAAAATAATTGTAAATTTAAGAAATTACGATGGTGAGCAGGCTGTATTCATTTATAATGTCAATGAAAATTGATTTTGTAATATTTAAATATCCTTGAATGGAATAGAAATTACTATTAGTCGAGAACAGTAAAACAATTGAAAGATGTTCCGAAGATGATTTTAACATTTAATATCTTGCAAATATAAGGCAAGTATAAAATAATAAGCTCAGAAAAGAAATGGATTAATTGACTGAGTACAAGAAAGAGGTTATGATCGATATACTAGCATTCCATTATGATTCATTAGAATGGTAAAAAATGGGACTCAAAGAAGAAGCTCAATTCTCTCGAGTTTGTTACAACGCTTGGGCGGAATAATTATTTCGATTAGATGAACTGATTTTGAAAAAGTTTAAACTTATTCAAACAAATGATTTACAAACTCACGATCTAAAGAGAAAGAACTACGTGAGAATAATAAAAAAAAAATAAGGTTCGACCCTAAGTTCTAAAATATGATTCAAGTATCTCAATATTAATTGATTTGATTTGTAAAATTTAAATATCCTCGAATGTAGTCGAAACAATTATTAACTAAAACTGCACTTACAACTAAAGAATTCTCTGAATATGGTGTTAGAACTTAGGATCAAGCTAACATTAGATAATTAGTGACTGCTAAATTAAGGAATCAAATTAGGGAATTGAGGAAATAAGTGAGAAATGCATTTGTTAAGGCTAAATAATGCAATTCTAATTTAGAAAACGAGAAAAAAGTGGGTAAATAAGAAGAAAATTAATAGACTCAAAAGCTTCGTTAAGCTTTGGTCTTATTAATATCAGAGGATCAATCAAATAATTTTACAAAAATTGAAATTTATTCAAAAATTAGAGTCATAAAACTTTAAAACAAATGAAAAAAAATTGTTTACCTATGGTTCTTCAAAAAAAGTATCTTAATTATAATGAAAAGAATGATTTCATTAGTTCTATTCATCAAAATCTTAAAAATAATATAATAGATATCCATTGACAACCAAAATATCAAGAATTAATCCAAATGTAGTAAAGCAATCAATAAAGCCTGCTGTTCAACTTCCCCCACCTGTCTTCAAGGAGGAAGTGAAGATATAAAAAATAGAGGAATCAATTAAAAAATCTCACTTCAAGCCTCTGCCCAAGCCATCAAAGCTCATCTCTTTCGACAAGATTCAAATGCAAATATAGGCGAATAGAAATTTATAAAACGCCATATCTGAACTGAGCTTCGACCGATTCAAGCACGCACGAGATGAGCTATTGAACGCCTTGAATCTCCTGGACCAAATGATTGATAGTTGATCAGCATTCTCATAAATATTATTCGATTATGCAAATTAAAGCAAGCATTTCTAGTTTTACCAAGTTATATCTCACCTGCAGCTTTACTCTTTCGTTATTAGTATTCTTTCAATTAGTTGATCCGTACAGCATAACCTACACACTTACAGGCACTTTCTTTTAGTTAGCATTATGGAGACCTTTCACTGCTATTTTATATCTTAGTAGAATAAGCTGGCTCCTGCCATTTCAATTAATATTTGCCTACATTGCAACAACTAAAATATCCACTAAAGTCTATCAAGAGTAGTATGCAAATTTAACATGGTTTTTCTTATTTTCTACCATTGCTTTGATGATATTTTCAACTCTAATCTCCAGTCTCTATTTCTATGGTAACTCCTTCATTATGATAATGTTCATGACTTGGGCTACACGGCATCCAACTGATTTCATTACTCTATGGAAATTAGATCTTCATAGTGTATATTTTCCTATAATATACTCCACAATCATGATTTGTTTAGGCAGCTCATATAAAAATTATATGATCGGCTTAATCATAGGCTTAATTTATGGCACGCTCAAGGGTCCTACTTTCATTCGTTAACATGGAGATTTCCTACCCACCCCAACATTTTTGAAAAATTATTTTGCCATAAATCTCAACGAACCAAACGAAAAGGAAAGCATTAATTTTATCAAAGAAAGCAACAAAAGATAATTTTTTACCGGGAGAGCAGTTCAGTTGAATTGATGTTGATGTTTAATTGAATAATTAATAGATATTATGGACAAATAGGTAATAATTCGTGAATAAATAAGCTCAACTCCAACATACTCTGGAGAAATTATTATCACTGTCGAGAGTCCCGCCTTAAATGAAAATGAATCCTTTTCATTTTATACTTATAGCATAGTCGGCTCGGATATGAATGGGCCATTTAACATCCGCAGGAGATATAGTGATTTTGATATGCTCAGGAAAAGACTAGGATAAAGATGGCTCGGCATTTATATACCTCCTATATCTGGAAAAAGGGCATAAAGTAATCCTCTCTATTTGTTGAAGATATTTGAAAGCGATAACAATGAAGAAAAATATGCTTACTCAAGAATGAAATTTCTAAAATATTTTTGTGAAGGCATAGCTGCAAGACCTTATCTATTTTATTGCGATCTTTTCCAAATCTTCATTCGAGGTGGATCCAATTATTAATTGGTAATTTTTATATTATCAAGGCAATCGAAGGCTGCTTATTGAAATAGTATTCCTTTCTACTCAATTCTTTTGAAACTAGTTTTATGACTCTTATTAATTCGGCTTCATAACTTGAATTTACTACGATGATAATGACTAACTAGACTCATCTAGTAGCTCTTAAAAAAAGTGAGAAGACCCTTCAAGATATTTGTGAACAAATATTCAAGGCCACTAAATCTCGAGATTAATTTAACTCTCAATTCAGTATATCAATAAGTTAATTTAGATGTATGCATGGGTACTGTTTTCCCAGATTATGAATAAAAGTTTTTATTAAGCCATCTTGATAAAAAAAGAGAAAAATTAATTCTAAACAGAACCCAATAGTTTAATGAGAAATTGACGGAGTTTAAAGCAATAACATCAATTAATCCTCTTCAACTATTTTTTTAACTTATTATGTTTGAAATACGTGAAACAAAAGCATTTATTTAAGCAATACAAAGTAGAAAAGATGCGGAAACTTATAAAATAAACCTCCAATAATAAATTCAATCTTCAATTAAATAAAAAAATAGATTAATAAAGGGTGAATTTTCTTTTCGCTCTATTTTTAAAACTGGATCCAAGGAATTGCAATTGAATGAGATTGAAATGAAAATTTAGATCCTCAATTATTAACTTATCAGTCTGTAAAAAATGATTCGCATAATGGCGATTAACATAAATTATGAAATTGATCAATTTCGCCTTCGAAGAGGAAAGGAATATGCTTCACTTTTTAGAACGGTTGCTGGAAAATAGTTACGAGAATTAAATGCTTATGATTAGCTTCTCAAGATACCCTTACTTCTCTTGGAATGATTAATATCCTTTCATTATTTTCTCTCAAATTAATATTTACCTAAATCTCAATGCATACGGCTTCTCTTAAATCATTGAGTATGACTAAATTGATAAAGTTTTTTCATGTTGGAAGAAAAAATACTGAAAAAATATCATATACTGTTGAACAATGTCAGGCCTTTAATCTTCTTCTAAAAAATGAGCAGGAAACTAATACTGAAGCAAATAAAAATAAACTAACTTCAAAAACAGTAAACAGATTATTCGTTTGCTGTATTTTTTCACGAATCATTGGTAATAACTTTCCCCTGAGTATCTATTTAAGTCAATCGATTGTTTACAACAAAGATGTAAAGATTGATCAATAAGTTATTGGATCGATTTAAGTAATAAAGGATTTGGGACGAAAGAAGTATTAAATAAAAACAGTTTGCACAAGTTTATAAGGATAAATATTAGTTGATGGCACTGCCATTATTTTGCAATAGTGATTATATAAATAGCAGATTTGTCATTGATCATTCACAATTATTGAGATATCTCCATCTTAGTCCTCAAGGGCAAAAAGGGGAATAGTCACATCAACTAACTTTTCCTTATTGCTGTTATTGGTTAGATAAAATCGCTGTCTGGGATCATGATGGATCCAAACATAGTCATAAATAGTTTAAATCAATGCTTCATTTTAGAATAATCTTTGCTATTTTTTACCATTAGAGTGTCGAATTGTTACTAGCTTTCCCTACTTTGGCTCATGAAGATATTGTTCTTCTAAAGATTGTTTCATGAAGGTCAACATTTCCACTTCTTCTTAAGGAAAATGGAATTTATCATAATTTACAAAAACTTCCTCTCCAATATATGCTCCTTGACCACTAAACTATTTAATCACTTTTTTTTTATTATTATTATCATCATCCCAATCTGAATCTTATCCGCTACTTTCATATTTTTTATATTTTTTACCCAAAGAAAGAGCTATTGCCTTCTCCATTTCTGTATCTGCACCTGCCCCGCTGATATTAGGCTTAAACCCCTTCCTTTTTATACATTTTTCATGATATTTTTGAATCCTCTTCTTTTCAATCCAGAATTGATTTTTATTGTAAAACTCAAATTTATCTTCAGAAGATTCTGGATAAATGCCTTCGACTGAAAATATCTGATAGCCTGAGCTTTTAACTGCAATCAAAAAAGCAGAAAGATAAAAGTCTGAAATAATTTCGGGCATTCGCTTATTGGTACTATTCAAATTGTACCATACTTTATCAACTTTTCTGAGCGTAAACCAATGATCTGATGAATTGCAAACTAGACCCATTTTGTTGTTCAATTCTTCGGATTCGATGACATCTATGCTAATCATGGCGAGATGAATACCACGAAGTGCCTCTAGATAACTTACTGCATACCCTATAAAACTTGATAGGAATAATATCCATCATTAGCAACATTTCCGCTCTCTTCTTGCATATACTTTAGGTATTATTTTGTCATACCATTTTCTATCATCAGTGAGTGTTATTTTTTATCAAGATCCAAAGCAATTTGAGCCAAACTAACTTCATTGAAGAAAGGTCCTATATTATGTTTGCAGTACCTTGAAGTAAAGTATTAATGCAATGAACTCCACAAAGTCTGTCCACGCCTTGCATTTACCAATATATTTTTTCAGTCATCTTAAATGTAATTCAAATTATATTCTATCTAGCCTAAATCATAATAATGCTGGTAGTATATGATCAACCATTTATATTAATTCAGAATAAAAAATATTCGTGAGACTCTAGCTCATTATTTCGAAAAAATCCAAACTAATCTTTACTCTTGAGAAAGTAAAATGTTGCTTAATTTTTGATCTAAAATATTTAAAAAATGTTGCAAGTTAACATGGTATAATAAAACAATACTCAATTTTTACCAATACCTGTTTGAGGTCTTTTATTACCAACTCCATACTTCTCTTTATACTGCGCGTAATCCATCCCTTTCTTTTTGCTGTCATCCTTCTTCTTTTCAGCTGAGGATGTGACTGGACGATGATATTTTTCATCAGTCTTTTTCATTATGTTTTTATAAGCCTCCTTATCTTATTTTTCCATTTTTTCTGGTGAAGGTTCAAACTACATGGTTTCAGTAACTCCCAATTTTTGAAGGTATTTTGCTTGCCATTTTTTTCTCTGCTCTTTTTTGCGTTTTACAATATCACCATAAAGTGCTTCTCTGTATTATCTAATTGAAAATTTCTTATTGTCGTCCATTGAAATATCTAAATTGACTTATATTTACTAATAGGCTCCTTACAAACAATTTATTCAGCTTCATCGTGGAAATCTTTTACATATCGATGATGAAGAGATTCAGCAGCAGTGTACCTTTGACTTGGATTAAAAACAAGCAGATGTTTAAGTAAATCTAAAGCATCTTATGAGGCAGTCGGAAACATTGTCGAAAACGTTTTCTTTTTTGGGATAGTTGTGCTGGAAATAATATTTGTGGCCAAAGGAGAATCAATTGCTTCAATGTCTTTTTGACTAGGCCGTCCAACAAGTTCTAAAATTTTTTCAATTTGATTAAGAGTAGAATTTCCTGGAAATACTGATTTTCCAGTGATAAGTTCTCCTAAAATGCATCCAACTGACCACATATCAACTGCCTTTGAATATTTAGTTGATCCTAACAAAATTTCAGGCGCCCTGTACCATCTTGTTGCAACATATTATGTGAGCACCTGTTCTCCTATTTATTTAGGGCAATTGATTGAGCGAGCTAGACCAAAATCTGCTACTTTTGAGTGACACTCCGAATTGAGAAGTAAATTACTAGGTTTAAGATCCCTATGAATTAATTCTCCCGAGTGCATGTACTTCAATGCTTTGAGTAACTGATAAACAATAAATTTTTTATGAATTTATTAAAGAATTCCTGCTCTTATGACGACGTGTAAATCTGCAATTAATAATAAAGTACCTGTTTCCATAAAATCAAAAACGAGATAGAGATCCTTGTTATTTTCTGCCTTTATGATGTTCAATAAACGGATAATATTTTCATGCCCTAACTAAGATAGCTATTACCATTTAGTTACTGCAAAAACATGACTTCTCGGAAAGTACGCTGAGCGTCAGTAGCGTTATGAAAGGCATCGAAAACCTGTATGATTAGTAGTAAATTACTTTTTTTAAAGCCACAACTTGCTTCAATTTACGGTCAACAGCCTTCCAGACAATGCCATAAGCTCCCTTTCCCAATTTTTCCACGATCTCATACTTTTTCAAGATGTGGGGTTATATTTCTTCAGTCATTGTAAATAATTTACTATTATATCATATTTATCTTCTCCTCGATTAAATAAAATTAACTCGCCAGTAATGGCAAACAAATATGTGATAAAGCTAATACAATCTTGTATCATCTAATGTTTCAATCAAACTAACCCATCCTCCAATTTCAAGTACTCGAGCACCAATTTTTTCCATAGCCGGATAACAAACTCCTATGAATCATCGTCCAGCAACTGCTTTAATATCTTAATGATTTTATCAGGATGCGAACGACTGAGCAATTTTTTTTACACTAGTGCTATGAATTTTTCCTCAACTCCACCCATATATTCGTTACTCATTTATTAAAGCCATGGCCTGATGTATCGCTATAAGACCACACTTTTGGAGAGCTTATCCCAGTTAATGGCAAATTCCCACAACTATTGCTTGTTTCGAGGAATTTGCTCCTACAACTCTTTGATTCGTTTTGCACGACGTTCCTCCTCTTATTTGTCCACTTCCTCATTCTGAATTTTTGGAATATTAAGCTACAAAACAGGTTTGTCTTCTTTTTACTCTTGAATTTGTTCATAACCATCAAATAGCGCATTCTTTTGCAGCTATTTTGATTTTTGAACCTATTCTTCATGCACGTATTTGGGAGCCTCTACGATTACTTCCTCTACTATTTCAGTTCCTAACTTTATTTCTTCCTCAATGATAGCTTTCACACGTTTTTGTTTAGCTGCCTCGTCAGCAGCTATTTGCTCCTCAGGGAGTGGGGGATTCTCTTAGAGCATAACTTCTAAATCCTATTCTTCTTCTTTTTCTATTTATCGTTTGCGTTCTTCGGTCAGATATTTGGAAATCTTTCTCTCGATTTCTTCTTAATCAAGATTCATTTCTTTTTCCAGTCTGCGTATTTTGGCCTTGTCGCGCTCGCGTTCCCTCTCCTTTTCCTTTCTAAGTTCTCTTTACTTAACTATTATCCTATTCGTACTTTTTCGCGTTAGCGCTTGAGCCAATGCTCTTCTTTTTGCTGGAAATTACGCTCCAGCTACTATTGACATTTTTTCTTTGTCTTCTCTCGTTCTTTTTCTTTAGGATGCTCTTTCCTTTCTTATTCTCTCATTTTCTCAATTGCCACTTTTTTCACCTCCATCTGCATACGAAAACATGTACGTTGATTTGTTTCAAAGTTTCTTCTATCTTCTTCCTGTATTTAGCATCATCACGAATGTGAAATTGCTAAATAGACTCGTATTATTTAGCTTCATTCATGCCAGGAGCTAAGTTATCGATTAAGTACCTAATAGCTTTTTGCGCCACTCGTCTTTTTGCATCGTTGTCCACTCTTTAACGAAGTTGTCTGTTTCTGGACTAATCTTGATTTATAGATTGCTGTCTAAAATCTTGATGCCGTTGAACAGTCGTTGAATTCTCATGATCTACTCTCCAGTTTCAAGTTCAAAGTGACAGAATGGCAGTAATCTCCCACGATTATCGGCTGCTCTCTTGAAATTTTTAATAGCTCCAAACTCATTAAGGACCTTGATCATGACATCATTCGAACATTCCTACGGTATATTTTTGACAAACATTTTTTGCCACACTTTTTGTTCAGGTCGCACTATATCTAACTATGAATTACTTGGAACTCCAAGGGGATTGACAGTAATATTTCCTCCGTGGGTAATCATTGGTGTCATCGTGATTGGGTCCAGCACTAGATAAAACAAAATGTACCAACACCCGGATTGTAGGTATAGCTATGCGGAAACATGTCAGCAAATATATTATCAAAAGTAGAAACTCTTATAAAGATTAATAAGAAATATCTACAGCGATATAAAGATCAGTATTCATTGAGATAGATCCTCAAGTTTAAATTTAGTCTTAGAGACTCAAGCAAAAACTGTATCAGAAAAAGCCTTTGTAAGATCATTTATTCAGATAAATATAGCAAGATGTTTGATCTTAATTTAAGCATTCAGATTAAATTTTAATATTTTATAGAAAGATCGATGTGGAAAGCAGTTGGCAGTGTACATAGTGGAGATAATAAATCTATGAGGTCCAGTCGCTCTCGATAGGAATTGCCTTTTCAACCTTTTCGTCTTAAAATACAAAATTAATCTGCTCTACTAACACCGAGTCGAGATCGAAGTTTTTGCTATGATTATCTGCAAAAAAAGAAAGATTTCCCTCGAAACATGAGCTCCAATTCTCGAATAAACTCTTAAAAAAAGAATCTTGGGAATCAAACAATGAATGAGGACATGTTTACTTCCATGCGTAATATTTTGGGAAAATAAGAAATATTAGACAAGAATAATGTTTCTAAAAATATAGGTTCGCCTGATAGTTTGAAGGCTTCAAAGAATATGAGATAAAAAAATGATGCAAATTTGATAAAAACTATATCCAGTATGTATAATTTGAAGAAAGAGCATATAAAACTCAAACAAACTCTCAGTAATGAATTTATTAACTTTAAAAACATGTTTTATCAGATGGAAGAAATAGTGCACGAACGAGGAGAAAATAATAAAGAATTGAATTATAAAAAATTTTCAGGATAACTTAAGGAAACTGAAGATAATGCTTTTGTGAAAGATATATTAACTGAAGCAATAGATATTAAAAAATACTTCGCTGAAATGGACCGCAAAAAAGCAGAAATTATAAACCGTCTTTCGAATCAATGAAATATTTTGTATTTATTTTTTCTTATAATTTTAATAATTATATATTGTATCATCTGATGATACAACATTACTATATATTTGCTTTCTAATGTTAAAGACTAATACCGAATTGTGAAAACAATGCACTCCAGTACATATTATGTCATACTGGCATGATTATAATAAACTTTCCATTAGAATATATTTTTTAATTATATTTTTTGTTATTTATTTATTTTAAGATAATTTGTTTCAAGGTTATCTATATCAAAAACACATAGGCTATATACAGTAAACAGCCTATAAAGCAGTATTAAAATCGAAGCTCTCATGTTCTATCAATTTAATCATATCGCGGTTGTTATCAAAAGTTATTGCCCTCAATCGCATGACCTTTAAAATTATTTGGCAAGCCTTTTCCTACTATTTGATTGTTTTTTCCTCGTGATTAGATGAAGTATATGTTTATTCAATTTGAAATCTAAAATTTAGATTGAGTTCTAAGTTAACTAAAAAAGGACACTCATAAAGTAATCTATTTAGAATTTCACTGCTTGCTTTACTAACTATAATATTTTTAAAAACAAATGCTTTTAACATGCCGTTTTTAATCATTAAATTTTAGAGTATATTATCTATTGATTCATAAACTATTTCTGTCCCTTCTTTTTGAATATACAGAAATTATAAGTTGGGCATCCATTTAATAATATCCTATATAGATAATAAGTTTCGAATATTTGAGGTGTAAATCTTTAATATTTTAATGTATTCTTGAGGAGTCCCATTAAACGGGCAATAAAATCCATGGTATCTCCCATAATTTTCTTAATTATTTTAATAAATTGCCTTTTGGGGGTGCTTCCTTTCTGATGCTAAAATTGTTAAGACGTCCAAATTCTGAATTTTGAATATCAAATCTAAAGTATAAAAAGATCCCATATATTTGATAATATTATTTGTATTTTAATATTGAAATACGCCCAACTAATCTTTTAATTAGAACGAGCAAAAAGTGTTTCTGGGAATATAGATATTCTATCCTTGCCATATTTGAGTCACATTTGAATAAATTTATTCAATAAAATGATAAACTCCTTCCCGTAAATTTCGGATGGAGGGCTAGATGAGAGAATTGGCTTGAATTGGTAGGCTATGACATTTTATGAAGAATTCTCCGAAATAATTAAATTTATTTTTCAGTTAGGATTTCTATATTTGCAGCTTTTTATGAATATATTCGCTGAATCTTTTCCCTAAGTCTATTTTCTTTCTATTTTTAACATACATTGTGATGCAATTTTCATTCCTTTTAGTTTTAATATTGTTCCCTATATTTACATCAAAAGATAGTTTCAGAGTTCTCGTTTTTACAATTCCAAAAATTAAACATCCAAGAATAAACACTTAGTTACATTCTGGACTATCTTTCAAGTATTCGTAACAGCCGACCTGAATGGTTAAATTTTTTTATGGTTTGCTTCCAACTTACTGCTCTGAAATTTATTTCATTTGCTTGAAAATAAATTGACTAGCTTTCTCAGCTTACTTGTACATTTTATGCTGACCCATTTCTAAAAAAAATTTGGCCATTTCGTTTTATTATTCCTTTGTGAGTTCATAGTTCTTGATTTCTTCTTACTTATTTGTTTTTATTTCCATGCAAATATTAACTTTTGTATATAATAAGTATGATCATATTTAGTGAACAACACTCAAATATTTATTTAGTTTGATAAATAGTAAATTTGTCCCTATTAATATTAAATATTATTGTCAAAAATCATATTTTTATATCTTCTTAGTTTTTTTAATTTGACTCTAAGTTATGTAATCCTATCTGCGGCAGTATTAATTATTATCTCTCTTATATTGTAATCTTTTGCTTTTTAACTCCTACCAACTCAAGAATATTTCCCTTGTGCCTTAATAGTCCCAAAATTCGAGCATGATCTCCTTATAAATGATCTTTAAACAATTTTTGATAGGCTTCAAGATCAATTTTGATATTTTGCTTATATTTCTCTGATTCCGCCTAAAGATTATATTTGTCCTTTTCAATGAATATTTTTATTGAGTAAATTCTACCTTCAAACTATTTAGCCCCTCTGTAGAGTATTTTTCTTTATACTCTGGCTGTTTTGAAGTCACTTATATCCAATTTATTGATTTGCTGTTGTGATAACATACTATCATAATCGGCTCTTTTGATATCTTTCAACTTGTATAAGCTATCTCTATTATCTCCTTCATTATCTGTTTCCTGTGTCAGGGCTCTCTTTTTCATTTCAATGGGTACAGATCTTTTCGATATCCTCTGTATTTTCTATAGTAAAATTCTATTAGCCCTTTCTATTTCTGTGTTTTTTTATTATTGTATCAAAAACTTCTTTTCTTTGTTGAGTCCAACCTTGGAATAATTATAATGCTATCCAAACAGTCTCCTCTGAAACTGCATTTTTTGCTATTTAAAGACAGTACGCATGCGCAATGAGCTTAGTTGAGAAGGTTTATTTTACATTGTATTTGCGTTAGCATACTCGTCTGCGGAGTTAAATAGTTTTCCAAGCATAATTATATTGCTTTATTAAACAATAATCTCCAATTCGTGTTAAAATAAATTCTATTTGAAGGGTGATAGTTTCTATGGTTTGATTCGCCTATGACAGCAAAAAATAATCTTTTCACTTATAATTACGATAATATAATATGAAAGTAACAAATGCATGTATGCCTGATAATAATCTCAAAGCTTCCTTGTCTCCAAAGCCATTTCCTATGATATTAAGCATGGTGCAAAATAATTCAGCTTCCTCGAAAGGAGCTTCGACTATTTCTCCCATGTCTGAGATTCGATAATTTAAATTTAGTACCGCTGAATTTTCTAAAAATTTTCCCAATATGTTTCAATACAACGATAGATCTCCTTTGATTTTTAGTAGTGATGACGAAAAGGATTAGCATGAGCCCTCACTAAACTACAAATAATTACAGCATAAAAATAATATCAATCCTCACTTTTAATCTTCCAAGAATAAATAGAATTTTTCAACAAAATAGCAAGCACAGTCTAAAGGGGGTATAAGTAAAGAAATTATCCATTCTTCATAAAAATTCAATTCTAAAATATAACAACAAATTGAAGAAAAAAAAGATATAAAAATGGAAAAATCAAAATTAAAGCCATAAATTGAATAAATCGTAATTAGTAAAGAGTATCCGATTCAAAAATCTTCATGGAAAAAGTATGTCGCAGAAACAGCATTCAAATAGGATGTAATAAAATCCACAGCTAATAAATAAATATTGGCCTCTTCAAAAGAAAAATAGTTATTCTTTCAAAAAGAAGATAGATTCAACGGTTAAGTATCATAATTCAATTCAACAAATAAAAAAGCTGAGTATATCTCAGAATCAAATGCTTCCAAAACTGATTAAGTCATCGATTATATTAAAATTCAGTAGGGAAAATAGAAGGATATTCAGGCTGAATCATAAAGTGAAAGATCTTTCCATGTAAATTAAAAATACAAATTAAAAAATGAAGAACAACCTCCCAAATAAAGTGAACACATTTCAAATAATTTAAACAATACTACGACTGTACGTCGACGAAGGAACAAAATCTTTGATACTAGTTTTCTTAAAGATAGAGTCAGAATATCGTCAACAAGTCCATAACATTGGAGAAAAGAAAACTATCAAGCAAGAGATAAAAACATGACAGGATAATTAAGGCGAATATAGCCTCAAATCAAAGCTTTAAATGTTTTAGATAAATTAGTGGATCAAATCGGGCGCATGGGCGAAAATAATAATCCAAAATATGACCCAAATTAATAAATTAATAGATAGTTAGGCTAGTTTTTAACAAGATTAGAGGATTATTTGAAATAGATTAATCGGCTTGAAACTATTTAGGAAATTTTATCTCCTAAAATTGTTGACAAGCACATTTAAAATCGCAAACAAATTCAGTTATGGAAGGAGAGAATTCAGAAAGAAAAAAGAGTTGTTTCAAGTGATCTATAGAGCTGGCTGACTCTTTAAATCAATAAATCTTTTGTTAAATTAGAAGAATAGTTCGAATCAATTGACATTACTATTGAAAAGTTTACCGCAACTAAAGGAAGACTAAATACCCTTTAAACTAAAATGAAGGATATTATGATTCTTATGGCCAAAAAATAACTGAAAAAGCTTTATCATCTTTTAGGCGACATAGTTGGAGAAATATAAAGGCTGCGGCAACTTAAAGCCAGTTGCGGGAAATTAAGGCCTTAAAAAATGTTTGAAGAATATCTTGAACAAGAAATATTACTTTTAGGAGAGATAGAAACTTAAATTCGGGATAATTTTAAAGAAAACAATCATTCCACAAAATGATACCATAATTGTATTTTTCTATTGATTTTCAAGATTTATAATTATGCACTCAATCATGACGAAAACACTTGATGCATTCGTAAGCTTTGCAACTCAAATCGAAGGTTCGCTTAGCAACAAATAAATTGACCAAATGCAAACTTTGTGCGACAAGTGTATTCCTCTTATTGGAGAATATGACAAATCTTATTACGTGAAAATTTTGTCCTCTATTTTGAAGTTACTCTTGCTCTGTCCTTATAGTAATGCTGAACCAATTTATGCACGATACAACTCTCTTCTACAGTGGAGTCCAATTAAATATAAACTTCATGATAAATACGAGTGCATTATTGCTGCTTTGCTCGGTATTGTTGAGCAGATGCAAACTCCTTGTTTTGCAATTGATGTCACTGTGAGTGGGCTGCTCTTAGGGGCATGCTCAGAGTTGGGTCAGGAAATGAAATCTAAAAATAAGGATTTTCTGAAATCAATAATGTTAATAGCTGATATCATCTACCCATAGATACAATGTGATCTCAATCAATTTGGAGAGCAAGGAATCAATTTTGCGGATAATGAAAATGTTAATAATAATTCCTATTTAACCTAAAGACTTATTACTCTCTCATATTCAAAGCTTCGCTTTTATAGCACTAGTAGTGAATATTCTAGAATAATGCCTTCAAATATCCTTAAAGTGTTTCTAGGATAATTCTAAGAACAAAATAGTTCGCCATTCAATTCATAGTTTTATCTTTCCATAAAAAATAATCCTATTCTCACAATGAGATCAAAAATATATCTTTGTCTCATCCTCTGGATAAGTTTAATAACCAATGAAAACTTATCTGATCTCTTAATTGAGAGACAGCTTTGTGAATAGTTAAAAACTGTTTTAAAGAAAGAATCTGCAAATAATAAAGAGTAAAAAGATTTCATGATGCAGCTCGTTCTAAGTTTAAATCTTAAAATAAATCTTGAAAGCTTTGCAGATATTATTTTATAACCACAATGTTTCGATATTGACTCCTCCCAAATATTTAAGATTCTATATGAATAGATTAAGGAGAACAATAAAAGTGAAGATTTTTCTATAACTGAAATAAAAAAAACTGTATAAAAAATGTCCACAAGCCAAATAACTCTTCAGAATGTTATAGACTTTTTGACAAAATTGTTTTAAATATTTTAGTAATAATAGTTTAAACTCCCTTAAAATAAAATTGTGCCTTCCTTTAATGAATTATCTCTAATTTTGTTTGATAAGATTAATTTAAAGCCAGCAAATCGAGCGAACAATTTACTCAAAGATTTATCCTTTTAGCAAAAAAATAAAGATCTTAGAATAGTTAAATCTAAGCTATTATTAAAATATATTTATTAAATCGACTCCACCCTAAAAGCCAACACTTTTTTAATGAATAGTGCGCCTGCTACAGATTCTGGATAAAAACTTATAGTGACATGTCTTAAAAAATATTACAATACAACCCTTGGACGTGTCAATTAAAGTACCATTCGCTGCTGGGTTCAACAAAGAAACTATCTATTGATTTGGAGTATGCTTCTATGCAATTATAAAGTAAAGACAATAAGTGAACAATTCATCAAGTGTGGGCTCAATTCTCAGGAACTTAGGAGCATATTTCCCGTTGAAGCAGAGCTGACAAAAGAATACGTATAATTTTTAATCAGCAAAGATCGAATTCGGCTAAGGCTTGCATTATGGAACCTAAATTTGCTTCATAGATAATATCTAAGTGAATGCAGTTTGCCATAATTACTTTTATGATATGTATAAGTGCTAGATATACAAATAATACATATGCAACATCATGGCTGTTTTGCAGTTGATCCGAATGTGATCTGATATATGTCGTACTACAACAATTAAAAACGCTCAGCAAGTAACTTTTTTAATTTACTCGATTCGTAACTTATGGGAAAGCGGCAACTACAATTCACTCCTCCTTCTGAAAGCACAATGTCACCATCACCAATGATCGGTCCTTGCACGTAGCTGACTCCCACAGCTCTATCTGCATTTCGTAATTTACAAAATTAATTTTATTGAGGAGAGTAGATAAAACTTAATTTTTTGCTATCTCGTACATAGCCACCGAACACTCCATTGCACTTACTCTCATCAAACGCCTCCTAGATATAGGCAATCACCTTTTTATTTTATTTTTTATCCTGAAGAATGAGGAGTAATCCCCTGCGCTCGAAGACTGCTTCATAAAATAATCTCACACTAAATTTTGAGTGGCTGGCTCTATAAAAAAGTTTATAGTCCTTAACAATACGATTTTGCTGAAGTTTAAAATAGTCAGTGATTTTTTTCCGGAGGTCAGCACTGAACAACTCTTCATTTGGTTTCAGTTATATGAGAAATTTAATTGATTTGATGGCATCTTATTGGAGGAATTTCCTTTTTGCAGACTCTATTAATTTTGAATTGAATTTTTAAAATAATTAAGCTTTGAGTTGAGAAAGAGGTGGTAAAATACTATTGAGAAGAGTTCTTTTTTAGGGCAAGATATTGAGTACTTTTATAATAGTCTATAATTCATCATTTTTCATGTACTTCTTTAGCTTAGCAAGTTTGGCTTCAGTCCCAATAATTACCTTATGCTATTTGATCTTGGCGGCACTGATACTTTATAGAGCATTGATTTAATCTTTGAAATCTTATCCGCTGAGAATAGTTAAGATAAATAGTCCTAATTTCCAAAGATCATTAAGCCTAACATCTTTAAGAGTAATAGCTTAAAATAAAAACTCAGGGCAAACATACTTTAATGAACGATTTACAAGAGCTTCCTTCTTAATTTTAGTCATTTGTTTTGTTTTTATTGATTTCAGCTCTTCTTCAGAATGCGATGCCCAAGGTGAAAACATATGAGTCGCTACTTTAATGGAATTTTCTGTTGTCATCATTAGGCATTCGTCAATATTATTCGGGAAAAATGATAGTTATAACTAATGCAAGGTACTTATAGCTTCTATTATTTAGCAGCATGTTGTAAGGCGAGCTGCAAATTCTTCCTTTGATTTAATTTCGCCTTTAAATTTAGTGATTTACCATTTTTTAACTCTTGGCTCAGCTAATAATTTAATTTTTAGTTCAGTATCCGGAACAACTATGATTTCTTCTTTTTTGGTTTCTTTTGTCTTTTTAATATTTTTTTGACTTTAAGGCTCCTTTTTTTCATTTTTTTTCTCTTATTTTTCTTTTGATACTTTAATATTGGCTTCCATTTTAATTTCAGGTTATTTTATTGGCTTCTCCTCCTCCTTTTCATTTTTCTACTATTTGTTAGATTATTTCTTTTCTAAATTCTCTTTCACTTGTAAAGATGGATCATTAATCTCGATACCATAATATTGCAAAAATAAAGGATTGTTATATTTGGCCAATCGGGAAATATGATCAATTAACTATGTCTTGTAAGTATTAAGAACTTTTTAATCCTTTTCGATAGGCACTGTCATTGCAATGGTAAAATTGATGGTGCACTGCACTTATTGTGCTAATTACTTCTTAATTTAATTAAGTTTGTCAATCTTTTATTCTTCTTTATCTATATTAGCTTCTTATGGTGGCTGCTGTTCCCGAATTTCTTCTAATTTAGCAAGCTTGGATTTCATGATATTAATATAATAAAAAGATATGCCTTTTTTATTTCTTAAAAATCAAATGTTAATACTGCGATTAAAATCATTGCAGCCTAGAAACTGCCCTTATAAGCAATATCGTTGCTAATGACAATCGGTAAAATGTTAAATGAGCTAGCTATTGTATCTATTTGCTCCGCATAAAATACGGAGATAATTCCTGAATAATTGAAATTATACCTCACAAAGTTGATTATAGAGCTTCAATAGACTTTAAAGCCTTTTTATAGCTATATTTTATGCAGAATGAATTTTTTTTAATTGCTCAAATTCCAACGCCAACTTATTGCAAAATGAATTACTTGGAGCTGTGGCTCGTACTAAATATTGATTTTATCCCCTCCAGCAGTAGTGTGAAACGAACAAAGTTAACTTTGTCTACTGCGTCCACTGTATTTATGGCCATCTATTTAAAATTTTCAGTACTATGAATTTAAAGAAATATATCACCACATATCCATGTAATGAGGAAAGTAATAGCAAGAAGCATTATAAGAATCGATGAAACTGAATATAATTAGCATTACCAAATAATATGCAAGGCTGAGATTTTTTAGCCTTACTAAAGCTGATGAAGCCTTGATTAGTAACAAGACTATGCTAAGAAGTGGCAATTTGGCAGTAATTGTGATATGATTGTTTTTATGCTTTAATAAGATAATTTTCTAAGACCAGAATTCCTATCAGCAGTATAAAACAAAATGTTCCAATAGAATAATAGAAAATATGTATAATTTTGAGAATGAGACTTATATTTCCTAAATAACTTCTAAAAGTTGATAAAGACTTGTCCTGCTTTTTTACTAATAGAATTAAGCCTTCAATCAATGCTTTCTCCTCTTCATTATTAGTAGATTCACTCATATTAATTAATAAATTTTTGGTTTCAATAGCATGTCCCATAAAATAATAATACTTATAGCCCTTAAACGATGAATCAGAAAGAGAAAGATAGGTACCTTCCTTGAATTGATTATAAAATTGAGTGTATTGTTTTCTTGTTCTATGTTAAAATATATGTACTGAGCTGTAGAAAATAAATTCCAGAGATATAATAACACAACCAAAAGACATACATGCAACACTTTATTATTTTTTACTGTCTGCTTTTATGCAATAGAAATATCCTTTTTTTCAAGATATACCCAATACATTCGGTATATGCAATAGCTACAAAACATCAATAATATAAAGCTAAGCAGTAGCGGAATAATCATTATTTTTAATAGCTAAAGTATTTTCTACTTTAAATTTAGAGTTCCCAATTAATTGACGAAATTTTTCAAATCAGCTACAAGGGATGGGCTTGTGATGAGAGAAATGATACTACTACCTAGATAAATAATAATGAAAAACACAAACAGCTCGATTACCAGTCGTACTTTGGGAGCAACTGCTATTGATTGCGATGAAAGATTGAAGTTGATGAATGAGAATAGATTGCGAATCCTTTTCAAGGAGTTGTAAAGCATTTATTATAATAGTCTAAAATTATAATTCAATAAGCTAGATTGACACGTCATCATTTATTAATAAATAGAGAAGCTGTATTTCGTATATATTAAATAATACTGGTAATAACACATAGGCATCAAATCATTGATGTGTAGAATAAGTAATTGGCAATCATTGCTCCTCCCCGGCTTAGCATAGCTTTCTATATTTGGTCTGGTAAATTTGTTTTTTGTTTATTATTAATCGAGGATCTTCAGGTGATAATTCCCGAGCTCGCATAAAATCTTCAGCAGCCTAATCGTAGAGTTTCAATGCTTTATGAGCAAATCCTCTACGAAAATAGGCAAATGCGTTTTAAGGTTGTAATTTAATAACTTAATTCAAGTCTTTGAGAGCATTGATATTTTAATCCAATAGAATTTCACATTTAGCCCTTTAGTGGAAATATTTGGGCTGGGGATCTATGGCAAGTGCCTTAGTAAGTGGTTACAGTGCGCTTTAATATTTCTCAAGATTGGCAAAAGCAATTCCCACATGATAGTGAATGTCAGCTTGAATGTTTTTACTGGGACCGTATTTTAATGATTTTTCGAGATCTTTAATTGCAGGCAAAAATTATTTATTCTTATAGTATGCTAATCCGCGCCGATAGTAAACGAGAGGATTTTTTTCATTTACTGCAAGGGCGTTGGAAAGATCGTTAATTCCTTTTTCATACTCATTAAGTTCAAGATAGATGCGACTTCGCTGAATTAGGAATTATTAATTCTTTGGTTCTTTCTCTAAGGATATATTAGAGTAAATTAACGCTTTTTCGAATTTACCTCCTCGCATATAAGCCTCGCTAATGCCATTGAACACTTCATTTTTTCGAGAGCCAAGTTAAATTGAGCGAAAGAAGTCCTTAATAGCGAGTTCAATATCTCCAAGGTAAGTACGTGTTTTTCCCCGATAGTAATAAACATCGGAGTAGTGTTCATCAAATTCCGCTACAACCTAAAAATCCTTAAGCGCTTCTTCATAATTTTCGTTTCTAAGATGGGCTTTTCCTCTCTCTTCATACACACACTTGTCGTTACATTAAGATTGCATGATTTGAGTGAGTGAATCGATTGCGTTATTATACTGCCGATGCGTTTGCTGATTGCGAGCAAGGTGGAAAAGTGCACTCAGATACAAATCATTCGATTTATTTTAGTGAATCAACTAAAGGCAAGACATGAATTTATTGATGGCTTCAAGTTATGATTTGAGCTCAAGAGCACGGCCTTGAGCGTATAAAAGTTTAATTCGCATCTTTTCGTCGATATTAAATTCTTATGTCTTACGAAAACATTCTAAAGCCTAACGCTAACGATTTAGATTTAAAAAAGCGTTACCTCTATTGTACCAGCATTCACCAACTTCACAGTCTTTGTTCCCTCGCATTTCATAGAGCTTCAAAGCCTCACTAAATACAACGAGAGATTGCTCGTATTGTCCACCCATATAAAGAGCCAAAGCCTTATAATTGTAATATTGAGGTTAACTTTTATTGAGTTCGATGGCAATTGATAATTTTTCAAGAGCAGACTCATACTTATTACTGAGAAGATAGCTTAGGCCCAAGTTAAAATTAGGCAAAGGGTCTTATTTCCGCATTTAACATGCTCGAGTAAAGTCTTATATCGAATTTTATAACTCTTACACTTCACGATAGCAAATACCTCTTTACACTAAAGCTTGGTACTGATCATTGAGTTTTAAATACTTTAAAGCTTCGGTAAATTGCTTGATTGCTTTGGGGACTGGTGAGTTTTTCATCTTACGATATGCCAGTCCTAAATTGAAAAAGCCCTCTCCATCTGTGTGATTGCTAAACTCTAAAACTTTCTCGAAACATTTTACAGCCTCTTCCAGTTGAGCAGGATCACGTAAAGCCATTTGCGCCTTACATTTTCCCAAAGAATTATATAGTATCACCTTGCTTCTATCATCAGAAATGACTATTGCCTCTTGAAAATCTTTTTCCGCAAGATCAAGTTGTCCAAGCCTAAAGTAGCACTGCCCACGCAAATGATAAAGTTGATTGACATAAGTTATCTGTTGATTGTTGGCTGTTTTAGTGAGAGCTCGGTTGAAGATAGTCATGGCTTCATCAATTTCCTGATTGCAGACTGCTTTGTCGAGTATGGCTTTGCCTTAGCTAATGTAATTTTTGATTTCTTTGAGATCATCCATCGCCTCCTTCTCTGCTAGATTCTTATCTTTTCTCTTTTGCTTCATTTTCTATACAAAATTTGAATATTATACTTTTATACAACTTATGAATGTAGAATATAAACACAAATCTTTAGATTTATCATAGTTAATCAGACAAAGCTTTGAGCTGTTTTTGAATTTTTATTATTCGATCGCACTGTCTGCAATAGTTCCTTTCTTTACATCTTCAAACCATCATTTTATGTCCGCAAACTTTCAAATTTTTTATAATTATCAAGAATATTTTCGGACACTGTTTTAAATTAAGCCTTCATATGGGTGAGTTAATTTTCCAATAATTGGCATTTGTTCGTTAATCTTTAATTAATTTGACATAACTCCTAATTTTACTTAACAAGAACATCTGATCCGTTACTTTAATATATTAGTTATTTCTCATGATAAATTTTAACCCAAGTTACAAGCATATTTATTAGCTTTTGTTGCTGCTCAACTTTTTTAGTAAGGCGTTTAACTTTATGCCTGTTTCTATTCCCACTTCGTATTTATTTTTAGTATTTTGAAATTTAACAAACCAATTTCTTACTTAATTTGTTTGTCGTTGTTTCCATCGATTTGGTCTCATCCATTGAGAAATCGATTCTGGTAGACTGATTACAAGTGGCATTAAGTTTGGTACTCGGTCTACCATCGTTTCCTTCTCTATTTCTTTTGGTAATAACGTTTGTTTGCTTATCCAAATATTCAGCAAGTTTGTCCCGCTATTATTAGAGCATCTTTTTTGTATTAATTTCGCAATCCGATTGATATCTTAAAAGTTTTTATCTGGTGGATGGCAACAACTTATGATTGCCCATGATCTGCAGTCGAGATATTTCCAATCTATTCATTTCTTGTTCAAGATTCTGAATTCTTTCAGCTAGAAATGGATCTACAAAATCAAGTGTTTTGAGCATCAGACGATTTGATATTGGTATAATTTAAATCAAACAGCTATTAGTATGAATGTATTAGCAAAATGGGATGCTATAAAGGAAATCATGATCTCTTTATCTTTTTGTTCAGGGATTTGCTGCTCTTGCCTTTGGCTCCAATATTCTTCGTCTTTTGCACAGGCAAATCATCTTTTTTGACTTTAGGATTCATTGCAACGATTGATGTTTTTTGTTTTTTTGTTACTGCTTCTTATTTTCCAGAAATAGGGGCAGAATCTGATGTTTTTGATCTTAAATTTCTATATTTTTATATATTTACTTGGATGTTGATGATGGTCTTCCTCTTTTCTTTTGATTCTCTTGTTGTTTGGACTCTTCTTATTTTGATGATTTTGATGATTTTCCCCGCTTTTATTTTGACCCTTCTTTTTTTGTTTATATTGATTTTGGCTTGGATTTATTTGATGATCTTCCTCTGCCTTTCTTAGGAACTGACTCTTTCTTTGGGACTTATTCATTGACTACTTTTGATCTTGACTTTGATTTTGACGGCCTTCCTTTTCCACGTTTAGCGAGCTCCCCTTAATTTCCAACAAAATTTTCTGCCTCCTTTATAGTATTTGCCATCGTCCCAGCGCGTTTCGTTTTCGATTTCTTTTGAGATTTCTATTCTTTTTTTTCTCCTGAAAGGTAGTTATTTCCTTCTTTTATGGTGGATCTCATAGTTTTTGTTCCCTGAATTTTTGACTTATTTGCCTCCGATTAGCTCTCTTTCATTAGAAGCTCTGATTTTCTGTTTAGTTATTACCTTTTATTGGTTTGATCTTTGTCCTCTTATTTTTTCTCATATAGATCTTTGTTGTCCAAAAGTTGACTTTTGCCGCTTTAAGCATTCCTATTCTCCTCACTACTCTTTAAGTTTTCATCAACATCAATGGTCTGTGGTAGAAGATCAGCCCCATCACGTACCTCTGGTTGAGTTGCATCCTTTTCTGGAATACCAATTTCCTGTTGGTCTAAGCTCTCTGACATTGCCTGAATAAAAATTATTTATTGCCGTAAATTAGATTAGCAATGGTATTAACAAATCGATATAATTCAATTGTTATTCAATAAAAAGATTATGATACATAGCTGATTGATATAAAATGTTTAATAAAAATTGATGGGGTTGGGGTTGGGGTTGGGGTTGGGGTTGGGGTTGGGGTTGGGGTTGGGGTTGGGGTTGG
>Ga0302188_10000035_pt1 | contig 96522 bp, 46 predicted proteins | sample II_Bog_E2_1_FD_198783 | JGI IMG/M metagenome (GOLD analysis project Ga0302188, IMG submission 198783) | Peat permafrost microbial communities from Stordalen Mire near Abisko, Sweden - II_Bog_E2_1 | ecosystem: Environmental > Terrestrial > Soil > Wetlands > Peat | place: Sweden: Abisko... | reverse complement strand
ATAGATAGATAGATTGATAGATTGATAGATTGATAGATAGATAGATAGATAGATAGATAGATAGATAGATAGATAATGAGTTTACCTAAAATCAAATGTAATTTGCCCATATCCATTTTGTTTTTTTGTTTTAATTCACTTTTTCTAACCAAATTCTCAATCCTGTCGTTATAATATCATTTAAAGAGATAACTTTATATATATATCTTGATCAATTAGGTTTTTATCAGGAAAAACTGTTTATTTTTTTAGAATAACTTTAAGTTTAAAATATTTAAGATTTTTATTCTTGAAATTCACTTGTACTATATAAATATTTTTTAATAAATTAGAGGTGTAATGTCAAAGCTCCTTGATGAAATGAAAAAAAAACTTCTTCAGCAGTCTAAAAAAGAGAAAATCGAGCCAGTTGTAATCAGTGATGAGGTTAAATAAACAATGATAAATCCCATATTCTCTGATGGTTCAAAAGATTAATAAAATCAAGTTGAAACTCAGCCAGTATCGCAGATACCACAGCCTTAAATAATGCCAACTATGAGTAAATAATTTAAAGCTAATGAAACGTAAGTCACAGCATCTCCTATAATAAAATGCCCTCCATTGAAGAAAGTTTAAGAGAAAGATGGAGGTTTTTTATAAGCTACAAGCAAAATATAAATTGATAAAGGTGTTTAAAAACAGGAATGTAATCATGAAAAAGGATAAATAGTCTAAAAATAGGCCCCTTTTCATGAAAATTTAGAAATATTTAAATAGATCCATCCTTTTTCTGTTTCAGTAGATTAAGATGTTCGAAATTCATCCAATAATGTTCAAGAAAAATATCTTGAATATCGCTCAGATTAATCAAAACAATAGAAAAAATGTAAAAAGATAATTCTAAAAGAGTTAATTAAAGTAAAATAATGTATAAAAAACCTTCAGGGAGCAGTGAAGGGACTTGAATACCTGCAGTCTCGAATGAAGTATAATCCGTCTATGCGATTGATCATAAAAAGATACCTGATGGAATTAAAATAATAGGGCAGCTTTTGATATGAATATTATATTGATAATTTATAATAGATTACAATCTTAAACTGAATGCAGGATCATTTTAACTTTGGACATACAATTTCTATTGGCGAAAAATAATCAAGTGATGACAATTTGGAAAATTTATTTAAAATTGGCAACAAAAAGATTTAAATTCATCAAACAACGAAACGTAATGAGGCTGATGATAGTCAATCTAACGAAACTGTGAAAAATAAAATGATTAATAAAGAAAAGAAAGAAAAGAAGGAAAAAAAACAAAGGAAAGAGCATAAAATGAAAAAACAAGAAGATAAAAGGCAAAATAATATCCATAAATAAAGAAAAAAAAATAAAGACCATATAATTGTTATTTAATCATCGGAAAATTCATACGAAGAAAATAATCAACAGCTAGAACTATATAATAAGGCTCTAAGACTTGAAAAATTATAAAAATTTGAAATGCTAATGAAGAAAAGTATATTTTTAGATAATGCAGGCTATGAATAAGAGTTATAAAAATAGTTTGAGCTAAATGTACGATTAGGTTAAGGATTGCTAAATGTAGATATAATCAAGTTTCCCCAAGATAATTTATATCTATATGGGCTGATGGACAAGGAAATTCCTCAATACTCTCGCCTCTAGAAGTAAAAAGATGTTTATTCAGTTTTTATGAAATAATAGGAATCAAAAAATCAAGAAAAAAGACATATAGATCTATTATCAAAGATTTAAACAAAATTATAAATCAAAAAAACATAAATCCTAATGATGATTAGATTAGTAAAAATAGATATTTTGATTATTAAGGCTATGAAAGCTGTGGATTGTAAAAATTGAGATTTGAGAAGACAATAAATGAAGGAACAATCATAAAATTTACCTTTGGAGAAAGTAGCAACGTGAATGAATAAGAAAAAACAATGCAAATTAACAAAGAATATAATAGAAGACTAAACTAAGATTTAAAGAAAGTCGATTTATGGATATAGTTTGTCAATATTCAATAATCTATTTCTCAATCAATAGGAATGAGTAAAAATAGAGCCTCAATTTTGGATAGAAAAATAACTATCATGGAAAAAGCATTACTCAATAATCCGTTTAACTAAAAATTAGGAATTTTATATTTAAGTTTCCTTTTTTAAAAAGAATATAACTCGAAGCTGATAATTGCAAAATGCTTGGAATTTATCAATGTAAATCCTTCTTCTATTTCACTTTGGAAATTTTATTTTAATCTTCATCTAAAATAGTTTCGGGTTTTTTCTTATCCTTATATCAGAAAAATACTTTAGTAAATCAATGGAATTTTTAGATGTAAAATTAATGAAATAAAATCAGCAATATAAATATGGAAAATTAGAAGAGCTTCTCTTTAAATATTAAAAAGCACTCTTCTCGTTTATAAACTATCAGGCTATGCGTAACTCTCCACTGGATTAATCATGGCATTGATATAATTTAACATATTTATGCCCGAATAGGTCATAAAAATAATCAATCTCGAATAAAAACTCAAAATATTTCACTAATACTGGGAAAAATATGATAAATATAAACTCGGGTAAACTAATCGGGGTGCAAATTGGTCACATTTATATTCAAACATTCTTGAATAATAGTTGCTTTTTATTGGAGACATATAATAAAAATCTTCTCAAATAAATACAAACTTAATTTTATAATAAATTGAGAAATCTAAAACGACTTGGAGACCATCAAATTCTATACGAGAAAAATAAATCATTGAAAATTCCCCAGAGTCTTTCATTCTCATTGATGATATTAATTATGCTCTCTTTCTTTATCGAGATCCTGAAAGTTTTCACAAACTCCTAGATATATTAGCTGATCATCTATAGCTACCCCATCTCTTCACCGCAACTACTATATATAATCAATTCAATTTTAAAATTTTGGAAACCATGCTAAACAATCTATTTATGAAGAAATAGCATGAAACCATAAATTTTGGAAATCAAAGCTTTTTTTGGTAAAAATATTGGAATCCTTAAAGAACAGCTCTTATTTTACCCAAAACAAATTATGCAAAGATGGAATATTTTCGGCGGGTATTGGTTTGTTCAAAATAGCAAATGATAAATTCGAAATCGTCAATAAACGAATATATATGCTTTATTAATTGCGTAATTTATACTAATTCTGCCTTACAGTAACATTTATGGATCAGCTAATCTGAAAGTTTAGCTAGCATCGAATAGATATTGAAAGAAGAACCTCTAAATTTAGCTGTGTGGAACATGTACATCTAATCAACTTATCTTCTTAAAAATAATAAGGAAGAGTGTCTAAACTGCTTTATTCAATTGTTGTAAACTGCTAAAATTTTGATAGCAAGTAAAGAGGATCAAATTAATTATTTTTATGAAATTTTATTTTGGATGTATTCATTCGCTCATAATCATAAGCTTGAAATAGGAAAATGTGTGCTTAAAATATACTTAAAGCTAATTAACAAAGAAGAAATTTAAAAATTCGAGCTAATTGAATAACTGAATCCTTTTGATTGCTTAAGAATTGAACAACATTTTACCAATCAGCTCACTCATATTTTAACAAATTAACAATGTTATAAAAATTGCAAATAATCTTTAATAAATTAACAGACAAAAATTGCTCTTTTTATCATAATTTACTTGCAAACATTTCCTTATTCAAACTTGCATTAAAAAAAATAAGAAATGATCAAATATTTGATTGTACTAATGCTGAAGGAAGACTTAAATCATTCAAATAATCAACTATTTATTTTATGGGTATTAAAATCATTTAGACTTCTGAAACTGGAGAATATTTAGCATTATAAACTTCTCAAAGAAACACCCTATCTCAGTTTAGTGCATTATTGGATCAGTATTTATCATAAGCCTATGGTTCTATTTCAGGGTTAATTTGATCAGCTGCCCTATAAAAATTTAGTTCTTTGGATGTCAAGTGCGGTATTTCTTTGGATCAAAGCAAGAATTTCATCCAATTTTTATGAATTTTTCTATACCTATTCTAAAAAAATATGTTTCTAAGATAAACTGACTGATCAATATCCTCCATATATTATCCTGCTTAATAACCTTCTTCTTTATGACGTCAATTAAAAACATAGTAAATTTATATTCTACAGTCTGAATCAGATCCCATTCAGCAAGGAGCTGTATTTAATCAATCTACTAGTTTGTGAAAATGACAACTAAAAAAGAAAGTTAATTACGATCATAGAATAAAAAAGCATACGCATCCTTAATCTTGATGTACTGGTTTGATTATTTATACGATTTATAGGATTGATATCATTAGTTCATCCTAATAATATTATTCTAATTTGATGAGTGTAAAACTGCCACTACTTATAAAACGATAACCTACTGCACATTAAAGATCACCATCACAAATAAATCTCTAGCATAAAGATACGAATTAAGTAAGTGCATCTCCTAAACTCGAAGAATACTATGACAATAGTGCATAATTTGAGTAGTAATAGTTAATTTAATCTTCAAAGCCTATTGAAACAGTAGTCTGTCTCAAAAAGGACAAAACTGTATAGCAATAATAACTCTCAATCGAACTTATTAAGTATAAAGAGGAAATAAATATTCGATAAAATAAATTCGCATTGTCAGAACTTAAACGGCAGCTTGAGGAAAAGTTACTATATTTTAATTTAGATCCAAACTAATTAGTCAACTGAGATAGTCTATTGGCAATAAAAAAAAAGAAATTAAGTTAATTGGCGATCAAGTAGATAAAGATTTAAATAAAAGTATTCTCAAAGTGGCTAAACATACAACCATTAATCTTAGAGATATATTTTCAGCTCCACCCAAATCTGTCAATAATAGAGTCAATTAAATTCAAGAATAATTTAAGATAATAAGGATAAACATCAAAAAGACAAAAGCTGAGGTTCAAAAAATTATGAATGGCTTAACTGACGCCATTACACTCATGAATCAGGAAAGAGGGTCTGATTTCGAGACCAAAATAAAAAAAATTGATGAAGATATTAAATTTATATAAAATTAAAAATCAATGCTGAACTCATAACTTATTCGTAAAGACTTTAATCAATAAGAATAAAAGTAAAGAAATGAAGAGTCTGATAAAATCCAAACGCAGTTAAATTAAATTTTAAATCTTCAAAAGGAATAAAAAAGCAAATTATATTTCATATAAAAATAAGATATACTTTTAATGGAAAAAGTACAATTCTTTCAGGAAAAGGAAGGAACCTTGGGAAATGTTAAAAAAAGTAGAGTCGTTGAAAAGGATAAAAGCGTACTGGATGAAGAAATAAAGGAGATGATTAAAGAAATCAATTAAATTATTGATGAGAGAAATCGAACTGAGCTCGAAAAGAAACAAACAGTTAAAAAATTAATGGCTTAATCATCTAATCTTGAAAGCAAAAATTGGTAAATTTGCAATAGACTGAGAGATATTGATGCTTTTCTGCTGCAGTATTATTAAAAAAAATCAAGAAAAAAATAGCTAAGACCTGTTGAAAAAATGAGCCAGAGCATGTAAAAATCAGCTTCAAACAAAATCTAAGTTCAATCTGTCGTATAAACTCCAAGCAAGACTAAATAGTATTTTGCTAACGATAAAAATACTAAATCATACTCAGTCGAAGCAATCCTCGTCTAAAAAAGGAAGAATTATGAATTTGTTTTAAAATAAACAGTTTCAGATGAAATTGTTCTATCAGATGAATTTCTTGGAAATAAACTTTTACTCACTAATATATTAGTTATAGCTGATTAATAAAAAATGTATCGTATTGTCTGCACTTATAACAATAACTATAAAAAATAAATTCAAGGACTAACAATGGGATCAAAGTATTTACCAAATAATACTTAACAATTAAACCTTAAAATGGATGTGGTTAAAAATGAAGTGATTAATTTCATTCATGTTGGATTTCATGAAAATCAGCAGATTTCTTATCTTCAAATTTTAACATCATAGAAAAATGAACTAAAATGGGGAAACATATAAAATTTATTAAAAAGTTAGCAAAAATATGTAAAAAAATATGAGTCTGCCTTTCTTAAAACTAAACTTTCATTGGATAAGATACTTTAGAATGGGAATTAGGTGTTGTGCATTTATGGAATTACATTATCAACAATATATGTTACTTCCAAATGATTATATATTTTATAGTAAACCAATAATTTCATGAGTTCAATAGATCATCACTTTCCCTTTTTTACTCGAACTCCTCCTTTGCCCTTGCCCGATTTACCTTTAGATTTAACTGGTGATTTAGTCTTTGATTTTGCTACTTTAGCTTTGGGGACTTTCTTGATCATCTTTTTTGAGGGTTTGGCTTTTTTTTTAATAATTTTAGTTTTTGTTAATTTTTTAGGGGTCTTCTTTTCAATCGTTTTCTCTTCTGCTTTTTTAGATTTTGGAGCAGCAACTGATTTGGCTTTTGGTTTTACCTTTTTATCACTCTTTTTTGCTTGAGGTTTTACAGCCAATTCTTTTTTACTCTTTGTTTCTTTTGCCTTTTTTGCCTTTTCCGCTTCTTTGTCTTTCTTTTTCTTTTCAGCCTCTTCAGCTTTCACTCTTTCTCTTTCTTGCTTCAAAGCTTCTTTTTAATTTTTAATTTGTTATTTTTTGATTCTTGCCTGTTCCTGTTTCTCATCTCTTAATTTTTGCAGTTTAGCATCCCTAATTTTTTTCTTTTATTGCTTGATTTATTCTCTTTTCTGTGCTTTTTATAACCTCCTTTCAGCTCTTTTCTTTTGTCTGGCAACTTCTCTTTATATCTTTTTAGCTTTTGCAATATTTGCCTTGTTAATACCATATTTTTTAAATATTTTTTCTTTTTCTTCTTTAATGGATTCATGATATCTTGCAAGTCTTTCCTTATAATCACTAATGCGATCTGGGTCAACATCCAATGCCAAATCAGCCTTGTCTTGCTAATACTAAGCTTCTAGTTTGTCTTTTTCTTTTTTGGATATATTTTTCCAAGCCTCATTCACCCGTTTATTGATCTCAGCAGGAGTTGAATTTTTGTATTATTTGGCAAATTTGCTATATTGTTTTTTAATATAACGATTGTAGGGGGCTAATGGCTTACGCTTTTTAGTTAAGATTTCAAATTATTATTGAAGTTAGCTTTTTTCTTTTATGCGAATTTAAGCAATCTTTTCATAAAATTATCGTTTATTGGAGGCAAGACTTTTCCATTCTTAAGAAATGGCTTTTGTAATAGCGGGCCAGTCAGTTTGACCTTTAGACCTTTCCTCACTGGATCTTTCCAAAAAAAAGCGCATATAAGCATTCATTGGGTTGGAGGGAGCAGGCAGATTAGTGATCCCTAACTCTTCTTCTAGACCTCTTTTCATTTCCTCAAAGCTATTCTAATCACTCTTCATGATAATTTAATGCAAAAGTTAGATACGAATATTTGATATAAAGCTAACCCCCCCTTTTATCACCCAATCAAATTTCAATTTAATTATCGATAACATATCTATCATTAATTGCAAATTTTTATTTTTATGATTGAGTTTTGCATATTTAGATTCATTTTAGCCTTTAGAGCAACAAACAAGATAAGAAGTTGTTAGATGCGCTCGTCCCAATGCATGTTGATGATCCATTATGGATGAGCGAAACATATCTCTTCCAATCTTCGTCATATCTCCAGACTAAATGAAGAGAAACAATCCCAATTTATAATAATATCCCCTTATGAAAAAACAGGGCGTCCTCTTTTGATTATATTTTAAGGTAAATACAACCATCATCAGCCCAGTTTAGCCACAACAATCTTCTTTTCCTCTTCCTTGACGTCAGCTGAGAAATCTCTAATGGCAACTGAAGAAACTCTTCTCTTTTTGGTGACATTGCCGTTCTTGTCGTGTTTGCAGATACCTAGCCATTCTCCAAGAGTCATTCCAGATTCAATTTAGTAAACATTAACCTGAATAATTTGAAAATTACCTTGTTCTGGGCAGCAAGTCCCTTAATAATTTTGACGTAGTTAGCCTCTGTGCAGTCTTTGGCCAAGATAACATATTTAGCCTTAACTTTCTAATCTTTGCTTTCCAAAGCTTTAGTCACCTCATGGATTCCCTTGGCCAAAAGTGAGTCAGAGTTAGAAGTTTGAATGATTCTCTTGAGAGCGGTCTAGAAATCAATGGCTTGAATTTCTGTGGTCATAATGGATGATATTAAAATATTATATTTAATAAAAATAATATTCAATTTAATTATATTATTTTCAAGGCCTTTAACAACTACATACAATCAAGTTTTCCATTTTTTTATTGTTAATTTTCTTCAGATTATATACTATATAGCCCTAAATTATCCTCAGTATAGAATATATTAATAAAGTTAATTTGGCAAGAAATCTTCTGATAGTTGATGATTTTTATTATGATATTTAATTCAAATGAAATTAATTCATATGATGAAACCTAATATTAACAAAGATGATTTTTTAAAAAGATTAGATATTGAAGTCTAAAGCAGCTAATTTTTGGAAAAAAGCTTAATTTAAAAATAAGCAGGAGCCAAGAAATAATATAATCTTAGAGATATCCACGGCTTAAGACTGAGTAAATATTGGCAACCAGGAGATACTGTTTGGACTGTCATCAAAAAAAGAATGATCTAAAGAGTAGTTATCATTCTTGACCCTGATACTTATAGCTCATAATCAGCTCGCAATATGAAGGAAACAATCGTTCAGTAGTTAATATTTGTTTTAGATAAAAAATCAAATTAATGGGGTTTTTCATCTTTATGACCCTTCCATTTACCATCTACTACAATTTCCTTAGACCAAGGATTAATCGAGTCAAGAGACTGTATTTAATGCAATTTTATGACAAAATGGGCTTTTTTTCAAAGGAATTGGGTCTCAAAACGAAATAAGTCTCTCCTAAAGATTTACAAGATTCATTATGAATGTCAATTAATGTTTTTTAATCATACAAAATCAGGGGCACTTTTGAGCTCATATAATTTCATTTCTTGCTCATCTTATTTTCTAGACTGCTGAATCTGCAAATTATAATTGTTGATAATTTTGAGTTTTCGACGAAAGATTTCGATATATTCGTCCAACCACTTGATAGTTCTATTCAGTTGATGATCGCAATCTTAACGCAACTGATATAAGCCATCAACCTTTTATAAGCTATTTAAATTGAGAATTTATTGTATCAACTGCTGTTTTACTATACTTTATGAATCAATAATTACGCTGATTGATTATTCTATGTCAATAGCTCTAAAGATTTTTAAAAGAAATTGCAAGAGTGATTTATTTCTGATTCCAATGATTTTTTTAGCCATTTGTAAGCCTAAAATAAGATAACATATACTGTGCTATTCTTTTAATTTTAAGGCTTATCCTGACTGTAAAATCTCTTATGAAGCCCTGAAATCTTTTTGGCTGCTTTTCTCTTAATAAATCTTAGTTTTTGTTGCTATCCTTTACAGAATAATGGATTTTTAAAAACAAGCATGTCGTTGTCTTGTTTAACTTTATGAAAATCGTACATGTTCAACTATGATTATAATTTTATTACCTGCCGAACAAAGGATGAGAAATTGGAATGCCGAAAGTATTTTGGTAAAATTTATCGTGTAAAGCTTGCAGGATCAATGACTATAAATCCAACATCATCCTTATCCCAGCAAATGAATTTTTTATTTTCTGGATGCTCTAATATTTCGTAAGTCTTTAATAAAAATGATGCAATTGTGTCGCTACTACGCCCTGTGCTTCGATGTTGGCGCTATGTCATGCAATTTCTTAATTATAAAAGCAGAATTAAATGATGATATCACACATAAATTTGAACCAATTAAACAGGGGCTTTTATATTTGTATACTTCATAATAAATTGACTATTTTATTGTTTCTAAGTTGATTAATTTTTGGAGTGTATTTTATTACCAATTACGGTAAATAATCAATACATAACTCGGATATATATAGTAAAGCGTATGACAGAAAATTCCAACAGGTTAAAATCAGAATGTACGAATAAATTAAATTAATAAAATAATGCAAAATAAAAATAACTTTTTAGAAACAATCTTCTGTAATCCATCACCCCGTTACTATCGATCAATTAGATATATAAGCAATCGGTCTTTAACAATTCCATCAAAAGATAATGCTCGCCATAATCAGGTTCTTCAGACTTAGCATTCTTTTGAAAATTATACAAAGATAAAGAGAATAAACTTGTCTCTTTGTACTAAAGGAAACTCACGAAAAGCAATTACTTTAGAGAATGAATAGGAAAATGCTCACAGTAATCGCCAAAAAATATCTAACGATACCTGGAACACTATGATGAATCCAGCAGATTTCATAAAAAAATTAGATAATAAACTGCAAATTTAACGAGTATGTCTTCCCAGCATTGTCTAATATGGTCCATCCTTATTTACCAGTTTAGATCCACTTGCTTTGCCTTTAGAACATATTAAAGTATCCTTGCCAACATTTAGACAGGAATCGTTTAACTTAATAGATAATTGCCAACACCATTAATTTAAATTCAATTAATGCGAGGATAGATTAATAATTTTAAACTCAAAGTAGTTGCTGATTTGGAATAATATTAAAAATATGGCATAAAATAAATCAATCGTTTGAGGCAAATGCTAAAAAGAGATAGAGTAAATGAATTGGAAACTAAAATGCGCTTTAAAAGATACTGTCAACAACTTGCAGAAGAAGACTCCTCTCTTTGGCAAGGCCTGTAAAAAACAAAATACCGCTTAGATGAATTGCAAGAAACAATTTTTAGTTGCAAACCTTTTAATTTATCTTTACAAAATGAAATTGAGGTGAATAGATATTTTTGAAATGAGCCTATGCTCCATAAAATTATTATAAAACATTGATGAATCTATCCAAATATAAATACTATTGATAACTTTCGAGTGAAAAATCGTTAGATGATAATGTTTAATTGTTTAATCTATGATTTAACTGAAATTCATTAGTCTATTATGATAAAATCTATAAGCTCTGTCATGAACCTCTTATGCTTAAATTGATAAAAAATATTTACAATCATAATTTATTCTTACTTGCTCATTTAATCATTATAATCATTTTCTCCTTTTAAGGTCTTGGATACTAAACTTTATATTTTATAATTAAAAATGAATTCCTAAAACGAAGTTAGGTAACAATATTCATTTGATCTTCCAGCTAGGAGCATTTTTCATCCATCTGCAAGTGGACTACCCGAAATACTTGTAAAATCCGCTCGAAAATCTGGAGAAGGAGATGATTAATTATTTAACTTCGATCTTATATCTCAATCTAATGCTCGCTCTGGATAGATAAAAGACCGAAATTACCTTATGCTGACATTAAAAAAGTCTTAGTCTCAAAAATAAAGAAATAATTTAAATAAAAGTCTCAGAGAACCTCCTTCTATCCTTTACAGGATATCTCATGAAAAATAATAGTGCCCTTTAGCAAAAACAACGAATCAAGAGCTGACTTATAAGAAAGCAAATGCACACGAATAAAAACCGACACATAATATTTATGAAGAATATGCAAAAGAAAATGAGAAAAACAGTTATAATTTAGAACAAACTCAAGCTAATAAAATGGTTGAAAAAATAATGCCCAGTGGTATTACTTTAAGCAAAATATAGAGAGAGTAGTAAAAAAATAGTTCTAAATATCTTACAAGGAAAAAATCAATATCATAACATTTTGAAAATAAACAATAAAGAAAGGAAAATGCTATTAGATTTGCCAAAATAAATCTTGTCCTTTCCTAAAGAGGATTACTCGGCGACAATATATAAGTTCAAAGATAGTTACAAGTAAAATAATTAAGTAAGTCCTTCTCAAAGGAAAACAATAGATCCGAATTAAAGAAATCATTTCAATAATTTAACAATCACCAGCAATTAATCATATTAAACTTCAATCCTGAAGCCTAAATCGAAATAAAGAAATAAACTCTTAGCTTTTAAGCTGTTATTAAATATTATAAATAAGATTTTATTGTCTAAAGTAGTGAAAGTCCAATATAATAGCGATAGATTCATCAAAAGAGTTCATCATTTTTTTCATAGTGCCTTTCATGCTGTTTTAGAGGAAATAAAGAGAAACCATAAATAAATTAGAGTAATTATTTAGCAAAAAGATTTTTTGCAATTTCAAGACTACATTATTTGGGGAGCGAAGAGCTATCCTGTCCGCTTTTGAAGGAAATTTATTCCAAATTAGGAGAAAAAGAATTTAATAAAAATAAGAAATATTTAAATTAAATTGGATTTAATGACACAGAATTTATGAGTGATTTAGATAGTACTGGAGTTCTGTCTTTGGTGCAATGGGCTCAATTTATTTAGAATAATCAAATGTACCGTTTTCATAATTCAGATTAGAACAATAATGTTTAATATGGACCAAAAATAAGAATTTGTCTCTAGCATGGATTCACATCAAACTCACCGAAATTTTCTTATAAATGTTATCTGAGGGCAAAATCGGACTATTATCATGGTAGTAGGCACAAAAAGGATATAATTGCCTTGCCACTAGTATGTTGTTAAGGATAATGAAGGAATATAAGATTGGAGATGCTTTTAAAACGTTTTTTGATCAACAATCGAGTAAAATCAAAAAGGAATATGCCATTTTGCTGAATCAGTATTAACTTTAGCTTAATAAAACTAAAAAATGATGTGCATAGAGTAATTTCAGTTATGTTTTAATAAAGATATCAATTATAGAAATAATAATGATCATATACAATCATTCACTATTTAATTGTGAAAGGCACAAAATTAAAGACTACGCCCACAAACCCGCCCACCCCCATTGATATTAAGATAGTTGTAACTGTATTGGAAGCCAAATTTATAGCATCGACATAGCCAAAAGTGTCCAAACCCCAAAATCCACAATTTGCAATTAACCCGACAAATAAGATCACTGAATAGCTGAGATTTGAAATTTTATGAAGATAGGTGCTAGTTGATTCCTGGTTTACCATACCTGCCATAAAAAAAATTATAAAGCTAGTCATCATTCCAACTCGGCAAAATGCTAACTCTAATTATAATGCTCTTGTCCATATGCCAGGAAGCGATACTATAAGTATGATCATGGCAAATGCAATGACAATAGCAGCAGTATAGATAGGAGCATTACTAGTAAAATAATTTATTATAAAAGTTTTCACTGATTATTTTTAGAAAGCAAAGGCCAATACTACTCCAAACAAATAAAAGAATAGGTGAGAGTAAAATGATTGAAAATAGAGTTGAGCTTCGTTTGAAATAGCAGTTTATATAGAAGAGGGTAGGGAGCTACTTAAGGCAAAAAGTAGGACAAATGATGTAATTGTGAACGAGATTAACAATATATTCGCAGCCAATCTTTTTTTAGCATAAATAAAGAAAATAAGTGCGAGAAGAATGGTAAATTGGATCTCAACTTGCACGTACCAACCAAAATTAAAACAACCATCTGAGAACCAATTGTCAATGAGTAGAAATAATCTCCACCAGCTTGAATAGCATTGGTCGACTTGATCAATGTATGTACTCCATAGAGGACCAGCGTGAAGGGAGGGTGTAACAAACCAGTAAATAAATATTACAACTAAATATAATGGATATAATTTGAGTATTTTTATTCCTACTGCTTTAAGAATGCTCATTTATTTGTTTTAGCTCAATTAGTCAGATCGAATCAATTTTCTGGAGAAAAGATAGCCAGAAATAAAAAAGAAGATGTCGGGCAAGTAGTAAGCAAATATGGCTATTCGTGCATAGTATGTTTCATATATTTCCTGATTGAATGAAAAGTAATTGTAAGCCCCATAGTTACTCAGGTAGAATAGGTATCCAAAGACGATAAAAGGAATGGCAAATATCTTAAATAAGCTGAAGCTCATAATTTTTCGAGATTCTTCTTTCTACAATAGTTCAGAGAAAGCTTTATTCAATGAAAATCTGGATAAAAAAGATTGATGAGCCTCAGGCATCCTTCCAGCTAGTTTGTCTTCATTGGACTATTAAAGCTAAATTTGTATTGCTTCTTCTTCAGAATCAGTGACACAAAGTTTACCCCACTTAATGAAGGAACTAGCCATGCGAGTAATTATGAACAATGAAATAATCACGCACACAACAACAGATCCAATGTATGTATGCGCCTACATATCTGCATCTACAAAGGTCATTGAGGTAATCTAAAAAGTGGTATTTTGCAAAAGAGTATTAACTAAAAATGCTAAATCCAATTATTCTTACCTCCTGATTGATCGAGTGTTGCAGCATCGCATTAATTTGTGAAGCACAGTCCATAGTACATATCCAATTAATACTTCTTTTCGCCAATGGTTTAAGTGACGTCCACTTTTACAGTCCAATAGTTATTATTGGTGTTTTTCAGACACGAACTTGGTAATCCCATATCATCCAATATTTTGCCTGACAAAAGCGCGTAAGGGGCCATAATAATAAAATCTACATTTCTCGAAGCTTACATTGAGTTTCATTTTTTTGGTACAGATTTTGCAGACTGTTCAGATACTAGATGCAGGATATATTTGGCTGAGCATCTACTTGCAGGAGCAGTATCAGTATTAATGAGCTATAAAATAATCCCTTCATCTTTTATATAATTGATTCTCAACTGATTTGATATAACAAGCTCTTGACGTTATTTGTTAAGGACGTCATTGTAGACTGTAAAAATATTTTTACTCCTCATAACTATCTCATATGATTTTCAGTCAAATAGATTCATTGAATAACAATATATGGATTAAAAAATATTTTTTAGTATTAAGTAAATCTCTTGAAATAATGTATATCATATTTAGAAAATATGAAACAAGCAAATTAAGTGAGTAGTAACAACATTACTATTTTCAAATTTAAAGGAATAGCATACTCATCATTACGCTGGATTGATTATATTTCATATTTAATAACTATCCAATTATAAATCGAAAATGGCAGAATCGAGCTGTCTTCCCTTCTCATCCATAAAGCCAATAAAATTCATAGGTATGAACCAAGCTTATCCCTTCTGCTCCATCATTTCCGAGAGCAAGCTGATTTACATGTCGGGTACTCACATCATCATGGAAAATACCAAAACAAACGAACAAAAAATAGTGTGGAATAACACTTTTACAGGGCATATTCATCTAATCGAGCATCAAATTACTTTATATAATGATCATATCCTAGGTAGTTCGAATCTCACATAGCTATTGCCATAAGAGACGCGAACGCTCTCATGAATGTTATAGTGATTCTGCCTCTAAATAATGTTTAAAACTTTAACGAACGATATCACGTACACTATCTGAAACATATCGAAGAATATTAATAAATCAAACAGATATATTTTTATGAAGAAGGCAGTCTCTTTGCTGTCGTTTCTGAATATCAAAATATTAATACTTTTTCCTTGTGTCGAACATCAACGGGCGATGTTCTCTATAAATAATCATTCTGCTTTACTGCACTTAAACTTTCTAATATCACTGTCAACAAATTGAACTGCCTCAGTTTACTTCAGCATGATAAAAAAGGAGATGTGAGGTTGTGTCTGATTATTGTACAATAAATAACTAGAAAGTTTTATTATAATATCGCACTCGAGAAAGGAGAATCAATTTCATAGTATTTTTATGAACCTTTTCAGGAAGAAAATATAATGATGGCTCTTACAAACACAGGCTTTGTCCTAATTTTAAAACTTAATTAATTTTAACTCATTTAGGTTATTCGAGTCGACGTTCGCATCTGTATAAACAACATACTTCCCAATTCAGTGACAAAAAGTGGTTAAAAAGTGTCCTTTAATGTTTCATCATTGCCAAATCAATACGCTCTTCCCATAGTAATGCAACCTGCTAACCATAAACTAATTCTTGCCTATAAATAGCCAGTTCACATTGCTGTTCTCAGTTTTTCCTCTTTTAACCCTAAAAGTACTAAGTTTATTGTTGTTGATGCGGCCCTTGATAACTATCCCCATATTAAGGGAATTATGTGTATGAAGGCTAGTAAAGATAATTGCAACATTGTGGCTACTTTCGAAATCGATCCGCTGATGGATAATGGATTGATTTCTATAAGTGAAACCAATAACTTCGATGAGTAAAGTTAAAATTATAAAACAACTTCTTTTGACATACATTTTGATGAAATTATAACTCCAACTAATCTCACCCAGCAGAACATCGCAGGAGAGTCAACTCAGAAAGGTCAGATTTGTGATTCAAATCAATATATAGTAATGCAAATTGACATACTTTCAAATATGATAGACCATTAATAGCATGCCCTATCCGTCTAATAGACTTTTAGTGTTTACAGTGGACATTCAATTGTGGAAAGTGTCAAATATTGTCCCTACAATAATACAATGTTCATGCTGATGCATAATAAAATGCTTTTATACTACAATCTCAGCCCTAAAGAGTTAAACAATCAAATAGGAGGCAAATCAATTGGCTACGCCGATTTTAGAATAAGCGGATTGCTCATGTGGAAACACTTACTTCGCGATCAACCTGTTAGTATGGCCGTGCATCCTTTCAATTTTACTTTGTTACTCATATACGACGACATCATTAAATTCCATAACTACAACACCAAGAATTTATTTCCGGCTTTCCTAGTGACCAGTGTAAAAAATTGCAAAGCTGCTGCCTACTCACCATTAGGGGATAACATTGTTTTTGCAACAAATGGAGCTATCATTATACTTAATAGCTATACTTATCACCTTGTTAAAACGGTTGTTCTGCCAAACATTATTGGGCATCTACTTCCAAAACGGGTTAGTAAGACTGATATTAAAAAAATAGCTTCTTAAACTTATAACAAAGCTATTAACAAGTTCTTATTCATCGATAATGACGATCTTATCGTGTTTTCAGGATCAAATACTTTCTCTCTGATCGTAAATCACGAGAAAGCAATGCACTTCGGTTTTATTGATCGTGAGCCTCGATAAAAGTATCAGCAAATGGTCTACGATTAAATTAATCATCTGACTCTCCTTACTCATGAAGAATACATTCTAGTGCTTGCAAAATCGAATATTAACACCAACAATCGTTGTGAATTGGTCTCACGAATATAAATAGCTGCGACTTCATTGCATATATGCACCGCGCTGGCAGTATTATTTATCGGTGGAAAGGATGGTACTCTATATATGATCAAGTGGCCAGATTATTGTCAAAGCGATCTATGCACATAACGAAGTCTTAGATATCGTTTATTTGATGAACCAATCGTGGACGTGAGCACATCATCCAATATGAGCTACTTATTCGTCGTTTCAAAAGGGGGTAATTTTTGCATTAACGAACTTATTGTAAATCACAGCGAATAAGGACTAAATAAGGATTTGAAGAGTGCCTTAATAAAGATGAGCTAGATTCCATTAAAGATAAATGATCGGTGGCTGATGTCTTCGAGTGAGGAGGAGAAGAAATAACGTGAGATAATAAAACTTCGAGGGCAAGAGGCCGATATTGTGAATCGCCACACCACTTTAAACAAAGAAGACTAGGTAAATCAAGAACAGTTATTTAATATGAAGAAGTCACAACTGTAGATTGAATATCTGCAGGAGCTAAAATAATATGAAGAGGAATACGGACTGCAAAAAATCCTTCATTAAATAAGTATCCTTAGAGATGAACTTAAACTTACCCTTCGTCAAAGATCAAGAGTCAGGGAAGAGGTGGAAGATATAAATGAACAATAAATTCACTCAGTTTTTGAAACAAAAAAATTGCTAGAGCAGGAACTCTTGAAATGCAAGATGACTAATGAGGCATAAAAAAACTAACTAATAAATTATTAAAGGATAGAAAGATAGAAAATGGAAGGATAGTTTTATTTTTAGTAGCAGTAACTTATTTAAAAGGGTGATAAGGGGTTAAAAGGATGGAGGGAAAAGGGAGCTGTCAGTTAAATCACAAATACAAATATAGAGTAAGATTATACTGAAAATAAGGAGGTAATTCAAAAAGAATTTAAGCAAGATCTAAACGCTATCTTGGATAGTAATCAGGTGATTCTCTCTAAGAATCGAAACATTAACATAAGCATTCATAACATGCAAGATAAGATGAGTGAGATTAACTTATAAAGATAAAAGTTATAATTCGATTTATATAAAATACGAGACGAACAAGAGTAGCTTACTAACGTCAAAGATAATCTCATGCTTTAGAATCAGAACAACAAAATAATATACGACAAGTTGATTAAAAACTCCAAAGAGTTGTAGCAAAAACTTATTCTTGAGAGAAAAATGAAGGAGAAGTACGAGCTAAATATTGCTGAAATAGATTAAGAAATGGACCACCTCAGAAGTTCAGAAAGTATGCTAGAAGATAAATATAAAGAGATAAGTAATAACTTTTTACTGGAGAAAGAAATGTACGCAGAAAAATAAAGGGCCATTCTGCAGTTGACGACCAAACTACAAGAATTAAAAGCCAACAAAAAAGAGAAATATTATTCCAATTTTTTATCTAAAAATCATTATAAACAAACTCTCAAGACTATTATGCGAAACCTATAGGTGGATTAGTAGAATGCTATTCAATAGATATGCAAATAATACTCAATTTATTGCGAGTAGGAAAGAGGAGAATCCATATTACTCAGCAATTAATTTTAAGAAATCAAGAAGGGTCATTAAAAATTGGCAAGAGACGCCATCAAGTGGACTGAGGTTAAATAGACTTACATGGCAGGCTTTTTCAAAAATTATAGTAAGCTCAATTCTGAAAAACTTAAACTAACCTATCAGTATAACGATTTGATCAAAGTTTCACAGGACTACAAAATGTACATCAGCTATCTTCAACGTGAGATCGAAAAATGCAAGAAAGCATGCTAAGAAAAAAAGACTTTATCTAGAGTAGGGAAAACTTTAAAGCCTATCGCCCTTATGAAAAAAAGTTCAAGTAGTTTTATGAATAATTCTATTGATCTTCTGAAATCACAATAGGGAGCAAAGAAAATTGCAGTCGTAAATCATATAAAAAAGAAAGGAATCTGCATTTCTTTACACTCATGCAGCAATGATAAATTTATCACTGAAGTTTGATTTGGAGTTTAGTTTGTATTAATAATAAAGGGACGATGTTTGATGAACGAATTAAATCAATCTTATAGGAAAAGACATATATTTTCCTCAACAATTTAACTATATTTACAAAGAGAAGTTGTCAAATCCTTAAATACGCTTGTATATGAAATTTATAGAAAATTCTTCGAGAATCAATTGCTGAATTTGAATGAACTAAGCTTAAAATAATATTACCCAGTCAATCTTGACAAATGTAGCATTAGAGCAGCAGAATCGTAACTTTAAGGTCAGGCTTATCGATTGAATGACAAATTATTTTATAAGTAAACATCCAAAAAACCATTTTACTTCAATAGTTTGCCCATAGCCCATGTAAAAGTCATTATAATTTACACTTTAATATCCAACAGTCAACGACAAGTTTGAAAAAATACATGCAATAAATTATTGTGGAGTAAAATGCTGTCAAAAAAAGATTTTTATTATAAATAGATTTTGGGGAGGCCCTGACTTTAATAAAGTTAAGTCATTTTGGGAAAAACTGATTTCAATGAAATTGTGGCTGAGATTTGTGATTCGCATATCAATTCAAATATTAAAAAAAACAGTATTTTTTTAGGCAGGGCTATCGATAAATTCGAATATTTAATATAATAATTAGTAGATTATAATACAATACAGATGATGAAAGTTGAAAAATCGTTGCTGGAAATTAATTTTCCTGATTTTGTTACTCGTTTTAAGGATTTGTGTCTGGATTAGTTGCTTCCCATCATTGATTAGACCATTGATACAATTAGGCAGGCTGATAATTCAACTCTCATTGGGCTTCTTATTATTCTGTTTGTGCAGTTGCTTTGCTTGGCCATTCTGTAACATCGATCAGACAAACGGGAAACCGTCGTACCTTAAAGACAATTGGGCAAAGAGATAAAGGATCTTAAAAAATAATTCAAAAGCATCCAAAATATATTGATAAATAACTATCATTTGGGAATTTAGTTTTCCATTATGTAGCAACTGTACAGAAGTTGTACGTTGGTATTATCGTCAATTTCGACCATTCCGCAGAAGAATGGAGCGATCAACTAGAGATAGATATTATCCTGCTTTAAGTACCGCACGCCTTTTATGTATTATTTCCAATTCAACTCAACCGTAAAGTTGGTGTAAACTTGCGGGCAAATCTCGACTTATATCTATTTTTTGAACTGAGGGCAGGATATCACTTTTCCTTTGCCATTTTCCCCCTTGAAGACAGACGAGAAAGGTTTATTCATGACTTTTTAACGAAACTATTTCAATAAATCAATCTCTTCTGCCTACTCATATAGCTTATCTCCAAATATATAGAATTTCTTGCTTTCTGATGTTGATATCAACACAAAATATGTGTTCTTATTCTATAATAAATAACTATAAGGAGGCTCCACAGTGAAGAAAAATTCATTCGCATGAGCCAAGAACCGACTTCGTAGCAGACAGTCCTCGAAGATAAAAGAAGTGAACATTAAATTATCGGCCAATGCGTTGCTTTTAAAAAGAGGCAGTCCTTATTCCTAGAGATAAGATGTTAGTTCACTTTTACCTTTAAACTGTTGTGCTTGTCGACTGGTAAGCTGAGCTTCCATTTTCTTTAAAAAACTTGGCTCAATATTGAAGTTCTTTATTTTGGCAGGATGGAATTACGGTTTGTTGGTGGCTGGACAAACGAAAAGCCCAAAAGTATTTAGAACAGATGTGTATTTTTATACTTGTTTGCACACTATTCCTTTTCTTTGGAAGCAAAGCGCGTTTTCATTGAGGAACGCCATTTTCACAGGATTTTTAATTTATCCAGCGTAGTTCTTCAGCGATTGGCAGCTATTTTTATGACTTTCGCTCATGAGATTGGCATGCCTGAGATAGATAATCTTTTCGCAGGGATCATTTACAAAGATATACTTGATAAAGGTACTAATCAGCTGTGGTTCCATACTCATCATTTTTTCCTGTGCAACTTCAATATGAAGTATGTACAAAAGTCTTCTATTGAGAGTAATTTGAGGAAAATAAATGCAAAAACAGGCAATTTAATTGTTATAAACACAGTTTGTCAAGTTGATATGACGGTTTGTAAAGAAACTAGCGGTCAGATAAGCAAGCAAAGCATCATACTTGTTAGAACTCAAGATCTTTATTTGTTTTAGCAATTCTTACTCAACAATTGACTTCGATTGAAATATGCATTTTTGGAGAGTGGCAGCTTGCTATTTTGTGATCGAAATTTATTATGACTGCACAGCATTGGTTGAGACTGCCATGTTGGAAGAGATCTGAGGATTAGGAATACTAATTTTGCTTTTCGTTAAATCTCCCGGTTGGTTGGCAATCATTGCTTATTTTCGTTCAGTTTTCGTTGTATCCTCAACAGGATTTTATCTATGGGCAGCGATAATATTTGGCTGGACACTATTATTTTCAACAAAAGAGCTTTGCTTGAATGGACTGCTAATTTTGTTTGGACTATTTGATTAGGAGTCGTCTTCTTTGTATAACTTGTTTGGTGACAGAGGTTTAGGCTACCGTATTTAAATTATTTGAGCTTTTTTGAACTCAACCTTCGATTACCCTTGAAGTATAGGATCATTATTAGTTTTTACTGTTAGATTGCTTGGTTGGATTGAATTGCTCTTATGAATTGACTACTTGTAAGAATCAAAATCTTCAGGATATCTTTAAAATTAATTAGAATTTTTCAACGCAACATCTGCTCCACTTTTACTACCTAAAAGAGAAGACGAAATCTTTTTCGGTTGGCTTTCTAGATTTACTGTCACTTTTTATATTTATCTTGCTCGACTATTTGATATGGAGTTGTTCGAGTTGAGTAGCCTTTCTTCAGGTCGCGGTGAAAAACTGTTATTACTGTTGAGAAGAGCTTGATTTTGACTACCTTGATGAATTTGACTTTTAAAATTACTGCTTTGAGAGGCAGGCATCATTTGATTTGAACTATTTATGCTTGAATTGCTAACATTTTGATTGACGAGAACCTTATTAGACTGATTCATATTATTCGAAGAAGAATGTAAAGAAATAGGGTCGATATTATTTAGTGCAGTATTATTGTTGATACTGACTTTATTTTCAAGATACGTTGGTTATATTTTAGAATTGACTGAGCTGGACGCTATCTTTTCTCTATTCAAATTTGAAGAACCAGACTGTGAAACTTGAACAGTTGAGCTCACGTCCCGAATAGAATTGATATTGATATAGGACTCGTTTAATTTTCTGTCTTTCACTTCAAAAGCACTAATTTAAGCTGTATTTGATGTACGCTGTTGATTTCTGGTAGAAAAGGGAGGTTAATTTACCTCCATAGTAGTGGGATATTCATTTTTGCTCGCACTATTATTAAACGTTACTGTCGGATCAATATTGCTTGTTAAAGAGAGCGAATTTGAATTATTGCTTGGAAATTTAGGAGATGCTACTGAACTTCCTTGTGAACTGGCGAGATTTCTATTATTGGTCTTTCCTTATTTGAAAGGCCCCAATTTTTACACACTATTTGCATATCTTAAATTTTAGTTGTTTGCGATAGGAGAGGATTAGCTGATTGGATTTGTATATTTAGGAAGAAGTGTAACCTAAAGCACGCGATTTAAACTTTGCATTGGTTTCACCTCTCTTTTTGTATTTTTGGGTGAGATAGCTAAGCTTTTAATATCAAACTGGTTTATTATTTAATATTTTTTCACTGATGATTCTTTCCTTTCTGAGGTGGACTGGCTTTGTATCTTGGAGTTCTGGTCTCCATTCTTTATATTTGATTGAGTATAGTCATATTGCTTGATTATATTATATTGTCGTCTCTTATTGTCCTGCTCCCTTCTTCTATCTTCTTCTCTACCTTTCTCCAATTTATTTAATTTTTGTACTTTCCTGGCATTTTATAAATTTTAATAGATGACTTCGTAGTTTGGATAATCGGATTAATCTCTTGGTTTTGTGAGATTGCGATACTCCTTCGGTTCATCAGAACGCTATGACCTTTCAACAGGTTCCGATTCATATGAGTTAAAATATATCTTTTTTGGCATAGATCCTATGATATTTTTAATTGTACTTTATCTGGTTCCTGGCGATGACGATTACTGTTGCTAATAATGTTATAAATCATTATCCATCAGCTTGTAAGGAGAATCCACTTTTCTCGAGAAATGTTTTAGCGGCTGAGGCAAATATTAATTGGGCTGAGTTTTTATATTATAATTTTTGATAATTCTTCCAGAGTTCCTTCTTATCTTTCTTATTTCGGGATCAATGATGTCGACAGTATGGGCCTTGTTCTCTACAACATCTTCGTACTCGTCCTGATAACTGTGAGCATATTGATTATAATTGAGATTGGCTTTCTTTATGGGCCTGCTCAGTTCAGGCAATTTTTGATTTTTAAATATCCTCTTTTGCTATAATTTCTATTTGCTTAAAAGTGAATGGGCTTTGTCTACCCTATACTTGATTTATTGAGGTCTACATTCTCGCGGAATTGACCTCTATAATTCCATTCTTTTGGATTTTTCATTTGATTTATAGAGCCCCTTTTTTTTGCAATTGGGAGAGACGAGAAAGGAAGGGTTTTATGTTTGCATCTTATCTCTCTCTTCGTAATCACTGATGACATCCTTAATGATATTAGACACATAATTTCTTCTCTTATTATCGCTGGTCATTCTGTTTTGAATATTAACTGAAGGGAGAATGAATTTTTGGAGAGTGCTCTTCGATATTTCATCAATATTCTTAGTCTTGAGTCTAATCTCTCGCTATTTTTGAGTATAATTTTACTGCTCGTCATTGCCAATATCCTGTTCAGTTCCATCACTCAGAGGTATATCATTATACTCTTTAGCTTACATTTTCTTAAGAAAAATATCAGCCTTTTCGAGCCTCTTTTGATACTCAGCATCCAAATTGAATAGATCAATAATAGGCCTTCTTTGCATTTGGTCGGTCGGCTATTAATTCCAAAACTTTTTGAGAGGGATAATAAACAAAGGATCCTTGCTATTAGAAAAAGGAATATGATTCCTCAGTGGACTTAACCTTAAGAAATCAGCATCTTAGCTTATTTTCTGCAGAATTTATGTAAAATAAGCAGCTTAAGTTATCTTGAATTGACTTCTCAGTCTAATCAATTTTTATATCACCATCAGATTGTACATCCTTATGCTTTACAGTCTCTCGCAGGCTGTAGATAAGTTTAACTGCTTAGAAATTCGGCTATTAATCAGTTGAGATCGAAGGAGTTTAATGTTTTGCTCTCGTTAATTCATGATGATCTGCATTTCCTGACAGAATGAGTCTCCTTTTTTGATGCGATTAATTTCATCGGCAAAAGAGTACATCTTGAATTTGTATTCTTCTTCCTTGTTTTCATAGTGCTTGTTGCTTAATGATTGAATGAAAAGTTCGCAGTAAATGAGTGGCTGTCCTGATGATAGACAAATTTGTTGGAAGTTTTCCTATAATTTATATAGTTTGGCAGAGTAGGAGGGTGAGTGTTCGCGTTGCTCCTTCCTCATTATTGCTTAATAATGATAATGGTTTATAATGCATATTTAACTAACAAATATTCCTTTTCTCAATTATTGATCATATTATCATGCAATCCATCGTATCAAAGCCTATGTCTCAAAACTGACTCGTTTATTTCGAGAAGGACCATAGCTCGTTAGTTCTCGAGTTATTTTGTTTATATTGATGCTGAGTTCATGACTCTCTGCTGTTTTAGCAGCTAGCCTTTTACAAAGTTGCGTTGCTTTTATTCATTTAACAGATGATTCTTGAGTTGTTTGGTCCTGTTTTACAATTAATCAACAACTGTTTGTTCCTTGTTGATATTTTTCATCTTATCAGCATTAAGGTCCGCCAATTCCTTAATTTCATTTCTTAATTGGTGACACTAAGCCTTGACCTCCGTGATGTTCTCATTCAATTTACATGATTTTTTGTTCAATTCCTGGTAGGACTCATTGCAACTCTCTTTTTAATTTGCAAATTTTTTCCAGTTATAGTCACATCTATTTCTAAGTCGAGTCTATTTAGCAATCTCCTCCTTTAAATAGACTATTTTTTCTTAAAGATTCCTTTTCTCTATTAGCAGATTAGTGTTATACTGAGTAGATTGATGCTTACATCAGATAGATTGGGAACTTGCTAAACCCTCATACTCAATCCTTTCATTGCTATTGATTCTTGCTTTGTTTAAGGGTTGTGAGCGGATGGTGGTCGCTTTTTGTTTGTACTTAATTATTTATTCATTTTGTTAGAATACACCTGCGTTTAAGACGAGTTACTGTGCTTGCAAGCATCTGCAATGATGATTTTTGCTTATTCCTTTGAAGAGACTGGGAATAGTTTCTAAAATCAAGAGTGATTGTACTATCGGAAGGATTTTGTTTTAGTCTTCAAAAGGTTTTAGTTTAAGCCGCGAAGGGAGAGATGATTTTGCGACATTAAATGTAGTAAATAAAATTAAGTGATTTAATATTTAATGCAAATATTCCTTATTTCACAACACACTCCCATTTTATCAAATTTAATCAACTTATTTCCCATTTGCAGTATTATCTTACATATAAACGGATAAATTAATAAGGATGAGTTTCAAAGATCAAGAGAGTTTAAGTGCATATGATTTTTTGCGTAACCCATTGTTGGACTGATCATATTGCGATAATAATCATGATCGTAATCGTAGTTGCTGTGATGATAAATTTATTACACAGGGGGATAGGGGCTCATAATAAAATCATGCAGCTCGTTTTGGAAAAGGACTTCATAGATGGATCCGTCATGCTCGATTTTAGTGGTGTTTAGGGTTAGGGCAACTTAGTGATTTGTATTCATTTCATTATTCACTTTATTAGGACATTCTTCTTTTTACTAACCAGAACTTGTAGTTGGAAAAATGGAGTTGGCTTGCCATTCTGTGGCTTTTTTCATCAAGGCCAACCCCTGCTCAGGACTTTAGGTTAGGTGGAACGTTGGAAACGAATAAATCTGTTGGCAGGCTAGATGCTGAATGGGTGAAACAGAAGTTGCAATACCCAGTGGCAAATATTAAATATTGTGAGTGTTTTGACGTCCACGATAGAATGGATTAGCGACAGAACTACACGTATCTGAATTTCTTAACTTTCTTTTTGAAGTTTGCATTATTGCTTTTCGATTATTTATCAAAGACAGGAGTGAGTACCAATATGAAAATAAACACTAATTTTAATTACCACATTAACCTCCCTATTATAATATCCCATGGCCGAACCGAACGAAATTGAGGGCGAATAAATTGAAGAACCGCAGGTTATTTAGCAAAAACCACAACTAGAGTCCGATCATATCCCCCTCAAAGATGAGTTCTCTTCAGATTTATCGGAAATTGACTTGGCCGAATACGCTTAAAAACAGGAATAGGCCCCAAATTCGCAACGAGTAGTTGAGTTGAAACCCAAAAAGAAAAAAATTATTAAAAACTACAGATGGAAGAGCAAATGGGTAATTGAATAACTATACAGATTAAAATTCCAAACATCGTGAGTGCATCTGCTCCTTTACTGCAAAAAAAGTGGGTTAAAGTCAAATACGTACCAACTGAGGAGGAGTTAATGTCAGCTAGAGTGGATTAAGTCGTCTAAAAAGAAAGGGGAGCTTTGGAGATGGCTCATGCTATAATTCAGGGACAAATGAACAATGATCAATGACTTGATTGAGTACATTTCTATAAACAGGGTTTGCAATGATATAACGGGATATTGAATCACAATTAAGTGGGGGAAGGCTCTGTTTTATTTTCAGGCTGTTGGGTGGGTACTACTTCCGGGACAATTTCCGTAAGTTCAGCAATTTCCTCCTTTTCCTATTTTTCTTCTTTGACTTTCTTGACTTTGTATTTTTTTTCACTTTTCTTCTTCTTCTCATCAGTATTTTAAGCTTTTTATTATTTCTTGATTTATTTCTTGCCTTATTTCTTGTCGTTCTTATTCTCAATCTTTTTTTAGCTTATTTATGGAGCTGCTGAGATTTGAAGGACATTACTTAACCGAATCGGTACAACCTAAGAATGTTTTCCCGAGATTGGAACCACAGTGACTATAAGAAATTGATATTTCTCATTACTTTATTTTATTTCCTTTATTTGGGCTAAAGTTTGAACTGACAAGTCGTCGAAATTTACGATCACATATTGTTTGGATTGAAGAGATTAGGCCTCAAATTGGATATGCTCCTACAGCAGTTATTTCAGCCAATGTAAAGCAGGAGTTTAATAAATCTTTGAAGATATCGCAAATTAAAGATTTTCCTCTGATTTTTTTTTCCCTTTTTTTGGTTCTTTGAATTTCAAATTTTTACGAATGACAACCACTCCTCTCTTTTAAAGCTACCAGCATATGTAGTCGGCCAAGAGTATGGTTCGATCAATATCAGCCCAGCCATAATTCTTGTCGCCCTCTCTCAAATAAATGTTTGAGAAGGCATGATTCCTAATTTGTTCCACCTGTTCAATTCTTCCTTAAATTTTTTCCATTCCGCCCCTCCAGATTTGAGCGTGAATGGGTTCGTTTGCGAAGAGATAAATAGCGGGAATGATGGATATGACAATTCCAATAGTAAGAATGATTAATTTGAAGAAGAAGGTGATGAGTTTGTCTATGACAGCCATCGGATCTAATAAAAATAAAGATAAAATTTAAAATAATTGATCTCATTAAAAATGATAAACTAATCTTTTGAGTTTTATGGATGGGTAGTGTCCTTCTATTTGAGATATTTGTTTGTAATATGCAAATATGAATGAAAGTGCATTCCACAAGTGTCATTACGTATTTAATGCTCTCACTAATAAATTAAAAGACAAATACAATTAAGAAAGTAAATATTCAAAATCCGAGCATCATGTTGATAGACATTAGCTATAGCTTCTGCTAATGTTTCAGCTGGCTTATAACATTCTTATATTTCTGCTTTATTTGTTTCTGCTGACGAAAATACAGTTGCTCTTTGTCTAGCCGATGCTCATTGAGTCGACTCATTAAAGTTGAGTATCTTTTTGATTGCTGAATACGTAACTGTTATTCTTCCAGCCTCGTCCATTCCAGTAGCCTCGATTGCCTTTTGCTGCTTTCTACTTTCATCTGAGTTATGATTGCCTTACTATTTGCTTCTTTTTTTTATTGATAAAGGATAGCTCAACCAAATTGCGCTCTTTCAAATAGTATTGCTTCTTTCTCTATAAGTCAATCATCTAAATGTTTTTATTTGGGAGAGAACACCATCTTCTCATAATGACTTAGCGTGATCTTTGGCGTTATTATTGCTTCTATTTTTAAAAGAAAATGCGAATTTTAAGAACTCTTTCGTTGAGCTTTTAAAAATAATCATTCCAAGATTTTTTGAAATGATTCAATTGAGTCTGATATGCAATTTTGATGCTTTCTTTTTCGTATTTCTGCATATTGATGAGTTCATGTAATTAATTTTTATTGATTTTTCTTTGTATTTTATTGACTGTATGATCAATAGATTGTGCCTTATCATATTGTTCGGATCCCATATATCTTAATTTCTCCATTTCAAGGGTTAATCTTGTTTAATTCATAAGTACAATTATTATTGAAGAGAACGGGCTTTCTTACGCGATCTCTTTTTTTAACTTATGTGATTCGACGCTAATTGCATATGAGGATTTGTTCTTCGAAATTGAAGCGGAGTTCCATGATTTTTTTTGGCGGTTGTAGGGTGACCTGTCTCTTTTTCAGACTCTGTTAATTTGTCTTCCGATTATTGTAATTGATGACTTTCGCTGTTTTGGTCAGACATATTTATTTGGTTTATTAGACTCAATAAATTATATTGATGGATAAGTGGAATGCAGCCAAGATAATCACATTAATAAAAAATTGTGTTCGGTAGTAAGTTGTGTTAATTATAATTTTGAGTTGATTTATTGCCCAATCAGTATCGTGATTAATCATTTATGCCGCAGAAGAACGTATATTTAAATATTGAATATTTTATCAAAAGTCTAGTTTGGCTATCCTGTATTTAACATTAATCTCTTCTTCTGATATTTTTTTGCAATTTTCTTTTTTGATTCTAATAGATTTAATTAGATAGTATTATAAAAGAAATATACTAGTTATATTAATAACTCTTGTATTTTATATTTTATAATTAATATATACTTATGGAGAAAGAATCTTATTCAATTTTCATTGATAACTCTGGATCGGTCAGTGGATCTCGTAGTTATTGGACCACCATATCAACAATTATCAAGAAACATGGTGCTAATATTTGTAACTATTATCTTTGGAACTCAACTTGTGAATAAGTTACAAGGAATATTTTAGATAAAGACATTAAAAATCAGGATGGAAGAGGGGGAACCTCCCCATAGAAAGTTGCAAAAACAATAGTTAATAAAAAATTAGATTTTGTTATCTTGGTGACAGATGGGGAAGTTTCTGATCAAAGTGTTAAAATTTGCGATGAGCATTTTGAAAAAGCATTGAACAATCAAGCATTCAAAATTAAAAAGTCAATTTGCTATATTGTAAGCAGTGGTGACAGGGAAATTAATATGTCCGTGACATGCCCTTTTTCAAGATACTGTGAAAGTTAAATTTTGACTAAAAGATATAATGAAGATTATCTAGCCATCGTTGCTACGTATAAAGCTGAAGATTATAAACTTCTTGATTCTTTAGATAAGATTACTCTTGTTAATTTCTAGGAAAAATACGATGTAATAGAGGGATTGATTATCTCTCTTAATATGGGAAAAGGAGGTAATATTCCCCTCAAGAATCAATTAGTAAATGCCAAGGCAAGATTGGTTAAGGAACTCTCACAGAAAATGTCAAAAAATTATGATTACAGTTCAGAAATAAGATATCATTTGGAAAACAAAAATTTCCAAGCTGCCATTGAAATTGCAAAGTTTATGGCAATAAAATATTTTTCGGAGGATACTCTAGAATTTGAGAATAAAATGAATCACTTAATTAGTCTATGCGGTGATCTCAGAGGAAAGTATAATTTAGGAGAAATTAAATCTAATAAAATTGTAAACGCCCCAAAGGTTTAGGAGAAGCATATTGATCAGTAAATCGAAGTTGAGGATCTATCAAAGCATCCCATTGAGTGTCCAATTGTAATGGATGAAGATGTGCCTCAAATTTTAGTTGATGAGTGCGATCCTCTTCTGTATGGAGTTGAAAAAAATATTGTCGATGATATAGCCGTATGCCCCTTGAGAATTCTCAACTATCCTGAGATAAAGGCTAAATTTAAAGCTCGTCTTTCTACTTTTATTGGAGTTAAGTTGACAGGAAAATTAAAAGAAAATCCTTACACGAGAAATCCTTTGATAGGTGGAATTCCTTTGGGAACACATAAATCTCACGTTGAAGTTGGAAATTATACTATTGCCAAATTAGTGTCAGGTGGCAGGATTCTTGGTAACCTAAATATGTATTATGCTGTCATTTGGTGCCTTATCAATGAAGGATAAATCGAATATTTGAATCCCATTAGGGAAAATGCTACAGAGCATTTAATCTACAGATTAAGAAATTCTGCATCCATGGCAAGCATGTGCGGTCTTGCTCAGTTTGTTAACACTAGAATCAGCACAGATGTTGCTTTGTGGTATTGCGTGAACAGTGCCTACCTCAATTTACCAGGAAATAGAGATACATTCAGATTCCATTTCTTTAATATTATACCCATGATCAAGATGGTTAAGGTACTGGGATATCCTATTGACTAAGGGCTGAAAGGCCATCTGTTTCGAACTCAGGCTCTCTTAAAGTTACTCACCAAATTCAAGAAATTGTCCACAAACGAAAAGAAATCTTTCAAGCTTTTAGTCAAGGGATTATATCAAAAAGGAGAGTTTATTAATACAGAGAATATTTCAGAGGAATTTAAGTCAAAGGAAGTTTGCCCAGAGTTTGTTCTCACTGATGGAGAAGCAACTGAAGACCAAATTATTAGAATCAGAGATAAATTGCCCAAATATTGTCGTAAGTTAAGCAATTAGGAAATAGTTTATATATCTAACCTTTTAGATGCTTCAAAATCAGCCTCTGATATCGCTTTAGACTACAATATCAAAGATCTACATTTGCCTCAATATTAAATAAATTGGTGTTATAGAACTAAGATTGAGAAGTAGATACATACTAAGTTTCATCCCAAGACTCTAAGACCTTTCTACAATGTTTAGAAATAAGCTTGGGAGGACTGTGCAAAAAAGACATTCGAAGTGAAAAATATTAAGCTTCTTTTCAAAGGATGCAAATATATCTAGAGCTATGTGTTAAAATATGAAAAACTTCCTGAAGTCGATGAATTAATGCTTTTTTACCATAATAGATATGTGGAGTCAGGCAAGATGAAGACTCTTCCATATTTGGTCAAGTTTTGGGCTGAAGGACTTTCTAAAAAATTCAATGAAGTAGCTCATAGATACGAAATATTTGAGATCGTTGCAATCTTGAATAGAACTCGCCGCATCGGGGATAGAAAAGAAGTTGAGAAAGAAGAAAAAGAGAGAATTAGCTGACCTGAAATATTGGAATGATTAATTGAGATAATATATAAAGATAATTGAGATTAAGCTCATATATGATATATGAGCAAATACGGCATTATTTTATAAAGCCTGTTTAAAAAATGAAAAGTCCATACATTTAAATTTTTTCAAGCAATATATATTAATTGTTTACCGTTATTCTAACATTTTTTATACATTTATGATTTTACAACTATCCATTATCTGATAAAAGGTCAATAGTTTGCTTAATGTGATTATCTATGCTGTTAATACTATTTTAATTGTTTTAAATTATATGTTTTGTCTTAAAGTAATAAATCAGAATATTATATTAAATTAGCAGAAAAAGAACTCATATGAATCTTTATTATTCATGGTATTTAGTATTTTATCGAAATTATTAAAATTATTCCAATGCTCGAACTTCTTTATTTCAACTTCTTGGTGATTTAATCAAAAATCAAAAAAGATGCACTTATCAATAATTCTCAGAGTGGATACACTTTGAACAGACTCTAAATAGATACTTTTTGTATTCCTAAAAAATTGAAGTTAAAAATTATTTGAAACATGAGGGGGATTCGTGACATATAGCACTTTGAATAATTTAATTCTGCCAAATGCGCTTGGATTAAGTTCTAAATGAATACAGTTTTCTCGAAACGTTAAAATGTAAAAAGAAAAGAAAGTTACATATTGCAAAATATAAACTACTGAAACCACTTTTAACAATATTTTGTTTGCGTGAGCTATATTTTGTTCACAAATAACACATCAATGGACAGTTTGATATTAAAGGAAACTCAATTACCACTCATATTCTTTATTATCGATTTAAATTTCATATAATTTCATAATCCAATAATTTATCAATGTTCCACTTTGACAACTCCTTCCAATAGCAATGCATGACTGATTGCTATAATAATTTCAACAACAATTTCGCTTCTTCATACTATTATGGTCCAACGAATTACGTATGGAACTATGATTATTCTAACTTTCAACCCACCTCTTATTTCCCAAATAACAGTTTATGCAGCTAAGTCAAAGATTATGATCCTTTTGGGAAAGAAGACATTAAAGGAGCAGTTCAAACCACCAGAGGTACCCTCAGTGATGAAGACATTGCGCCTTAGCAGGAAGAGATGGTAAAAGATGAGTAGATTGAGCCAGAAATAAAGGAAACTTAGGATGATAACAGCCACAAGGGTAAACAAAAATTTGGTCGCAACATTGCTTCTAACATATTTCACAACATTATTAAAAAATCATCAACATAAAAAGAATTTTCTGACCTTGCCAAATCTATTATTTTAATCAATAAATTATCAATAACCTATAATGAATTCATGGAGAAACTAACTGATAAAAGTAAAAAAATAAAGGGGTATGTGAACTTAAAGACAATAAGGAGTATATTGACCGGCAAGAGCTCTAAATCCAATTAAGTTGACTCCTAATTCAGCAAAATTCTGAGGATTTTAAGCAAAATTTATATCAACAAGTATCACTTGCCTCATATTTTTCATTCCAGCAAAATTAAAAGAAAATCACGTGGCCTTCATGTCAAAAGAATGCGCAAATTGCTAAAATTGATCATGTGATTCCATTCATCATTATTATTAAATCATTTTTTTACTTTCACTTTGGTGATTGACATTCAAATTTAGATAGTTGAGCTTTCGTTTGAAACAGTTTTTTTTGCAATTTTTGGCATTATTTTGATTGTTAAATATAAAAAGGCCCCTTCCACATCCGAAATAAAAAACCATGTGTTTCATAGAATATGCAATAAAATTTATCCAAGATGATTTTCGGACACAATTGGAAAGGGGAAAGATAGTGAATTGAGTTTCCTTAAGGGAAATATCAATGAAAAAACATGGATTAACTAATTCAACTAATTATTAATTTTAATGCATTTTTCATTAATATTAAAATAGAATTGATATATTTAGCCCTAGTCCTTGAATAATTTCATGAAATGAATTGACTAATGATCCAAAAAGTGATTCCTCCAAGGGTTTACATCATAATTTCAATAAATTGTTCCTAAAATAATGATTAACAAACTGTGAATGAGATTATGAATGTATAGGAATTTCATTAAATTAGTTTATATTTAAATCATAGAATGTTTCGATTCTCTGGCCAGTACTGCCCCTAAATATGCAATATAAGTCTTTTTCAGCAATCTCCCTACTAGTTATGCTACCTCCCCATTTCTCATATCTATTTAATTGGTAATTCCTCCCTTTAGGCTCCTGTTAATTATGAATCTCCCCAATTTTAACGAAGATAACTTTAAATAGATCATTCTCTTCCTCAAGAAGCAAAACTGATCCCCAATTCTTAGCGGAGTTAAGAATAGGATGAGTCTAAGCAAGTAATTGATAAATAAGTTTCCAATAACTATGAAGTAGTTTCATAGGTAAATGAATAGTCAAAGCAAAAATTCGGGAGGAATATTTGCTCGAACATCTTCCACTTGATGGTAAAGTTCGTTAAGAAAGAAAAAAAGATGAAGTGCCTGGTTTTGAAAATAATATAATCCAATAATATGAAAATAAAAGCGAATTAATTTTATCAGATGATCAAAAATAGATCATATAAACTTAAGGCATATGTCAGTTTGCTCAAAATCAAGGAATTTTGGAAAGGACCACTCCTCACCGAACCTGAATCGGCTCGGGCTCAAAAATAGGTGGAGTGCACTAAAATCTTTCGAATCATAGGCCGCCACTATCTGAAATACTGTCATTTTCCCTATGTCTTCAGTTCCCTGAAAATCAAGTCTGAGTCTAAGAAGCTTCATATGGAGGCAATCAGAAAAATATTATCTCTGTGATAATATATATGGCTTAGCCATTATTTTCTATAGAATATATCATTTTAATTATTTAAAATTAATAAACAGTATTCAGCTTAACTTTTGATCAGCGAAAACTTTTAAAAATTATAGTCATTTGTTCCATTCTAAAAATCAAGTCATTATTTGATTTTTTTAGATTTGTTGCGAATAAAATTAAAATGTGTTTGATTTCAAATTTTATTAAATCATCTGCAGGGTCTATCCCTGTTTTACTTTGTTTAATAATAATTCAGTGGGTTTAGTTCAGTTATCAAATTGTAAATTGTTTAATTGAAGACAGTTACCGGAAATAATAAAGATGTTAACAGCCGATAAAGATGAATTATTTAATCAAAGACGGAGAGAGCGAATGATGACGCTTAATTGGCACTAGTTTTGAAATCAATCTGCCATCTTTTTTTTATTTTCAATTACAATTTCGATAAATGATTTAAATTAATAATCATCAATTAATTTAACTAAACTATAACAGCGCTCAATATATTAAATTATAGTTTAGTTCCCTTTCCAGTTTACACTCGTTTTATATGAGGAATGATCAAATTTGAAATCAAATAATGTCAAGGATAAAAATTAAGGTGAGCCGTCCATTATTATGTTTCAAGGAAGTTTAGCAACGAATATGTCATCTGAACGATTATTTTTTGGCTTATTCTAAAAGAATGGTCATAAAATAAATTTTAGAGAATACATTTCATCATATATTAAAATATTTGACCTAAGGTAGCATTACTATCAAGAAATAAACATCTACAGCATCAAAAGATTCATCATTAATCGAGTAATTAAACTTTTAATTCATAGGTGTAGCTCCTCAAAATCCTTTCGACTTACTTCTCCTATTCTGTCTTTTATTTACTTGATTTGAATACATTCTCCCTCGTTTTAGTGAATCCAATTTGCTAGTCGTTTCGGTATCAAAGCCATTCCATGTTATTCTAACTGTTTTTTGTATAGTCGCTGCTTATCTATACTGGCAAGTTATTAACTGTATCCTTTCTAGTTTTTGACTTTTGAGACAATAAAAAACTCCAGGTAAAAGAAAATGTCTTAACTTTTGAATAGCGAATAGTATACTGTTGATTAATGACTATTTCCAATTATTTTGAATATTTGCTTCGTACTCTTATGACTGCCCATGTCGACCATACTCACCCGACTGTGATGTTCATTAGATATGGTATCCTTTAATAGTAAACTTGGCCTTGCAAAAGATAAACCTGCTAATTCACCGCCGTCAATACTTGTTTTTTTACCTTTTATTTTATCCTCTACTCTTTTATGAGGCGTCTATTTGGTTAATTTTTAATTAAATCTTAAATTGGAAGAAACTCGATGCATGTGCAGATGCGAGGGAGAAGTCTTTTTAAAAGAAAGATTAGTTTGAAGCATTGCAGATTGATTTGAATGCTTGTATAATTAGGATTACTCTTATCGCTGAAAAACTGAATAGTGTTAAAGATACCATATATTTCCTTGGCAATTTCGTCAGAGTTGATATCTATCGAAGATAGTCTTTCGATATAATAAACACTGGCTGATTTCTGTGGTTTCAGTAGAAAGACTCCTCTATCAATGAAAAATTCTTAAACAATATTTTTCTTATCTATTCCTAAAAAGTACTAATCCATCAGATAAATAGTTTGATAGCGATGGTTTCTACTCATCAGATCTCGGCTAGAATGAGGAAATGGCTTATGAAACCCGTATTAGGAGCCTATATCTTTGTTCTGTTTCCCTGAGGAGATGGAGCCGATGATGAGACCTTGACTTATTGAAAGATTAGATATTTCGTATAAATTACATTGCAAAAGACTTCTTATTTGAGAGTCCCTTCTGATAATGAGCAAAAATAGCTTTTATCGAATTGTTATCTTTTTCACTAGAAATAAATTTTTCCTGGCTTTTAGCCTTAAATAAGCTAGAAATAAAAATCTGTGCAATACTCTTTTGTTTTTTTCAGGGCGTTCCCTTTATTTTCGAGCCTTTTCTTAGGTGTAAATTTTTATGTTGTTATCAATGAGCCAACTTATATCCTCTTTCACTTTTGTCAATGGCCCCTAATTATGGAAAGATTTCACTGCCTTAAAGACTATTTCAGAGTATTGAATGTTAAAATTTAATGCCTTTATCTTTTCTTGTTTTCCAAGTTCCAAACTTTATACATAGACTATAATTATCTTTTAATTGGGAATGGAAAGGCAACTAATAAGCACCCTATCCAAAGGATGGTAATTGCATACTATTTTTATATTGGCAATAGTTTTTAAATATTGATTTCGGCAAATAAACCTTTTGGCACTTGCTTGAATTTTAATAACTGATTGTTTTTTTATTGTTAACGACATAACAGGGATAAATTTTTTAAGATAAATACTTAACACATTGTTCTTGAGAAATTATTATAATTTTTCAATGACTTCGGATGAAAATGGAGTCCATCCCTCAATACCGAACTTATTGCCATTCATAAAATTAGATTTTTAATGCTAGTTTATTGGTAATTTCGCCTGATTTTTGGGAGTTGACTTTCTTTTGCTATCCCTCGATCTGCGAGAAGACTCCTTTCTTAAACCTCTATTATTTGAATTTCTGTTGTTGTTTTTTTCCTCCTTTTCCACCGTTCTATCGATGACTTATCTTTAGATATTGGTTTTAATCATTATAGCTGTTTTGAACTTTTCATCACTTCTTATCGAGTTGCAATACATGTTGATTTACCGAGCCTCGAGCGTATCTTGCCTTTTAAGAACAAATAAAAATTTCATACTTAAATGCTGTTCAAGAAGCATCTCGGTCTCATAAAATTTATCGAGATAAACTATCTTATAAAGAAGGCACTTTCTAAGTTCAGCCTTTAACTTCATTTTTAATCTAAATTTTGCTAAAGACTGATCAAGAAGAAATCTCTTTTTTGGTATTTATATGTATTCAGGCAGGAGATAAAGCTAATTTTTATTAGTAAGGACAACTAACTAAGATAATTATAGAGAGTACGTTCAATAAAGGTTGATTCTGTGGGAATAATACTTCCTAATGTCCCATTAAAAATTCCTTATTGAAGGGGCATACTTTTTTATCATTGGACTTGGCCTTGGGATAAAATGAAGATTTAGAACATAGTTATTTTTTTGTTTGACAGGGCTGTTTTTCTTTTTAACTTTACTATGAGCTTTCTTCGGAAATTACATTCTTTGATGATTATTACATTTATTCATCTGAAGGAGGTGATAGCTTTTAAGTTAAACCGTGAAAAACCTTTTCTTTCTCTGCAAGGGATTCATGTTCAGAATAGTTTGACTCTTCACTCATGCCTTAGTTAACGCCCTCTTTTATTATTTTGGACTAAGAAATCAGCTGGTAACTAATTTTTGGAGAAGAAATTTTGCAAGAAGATTCACTTTTTTATAAGGCCCCATCTGCAAGTGACCTCAAGGCACTCACTTTGGCTATATTATCAGCAACACTTAATCTATGCTTATTTAGTTTTAACGAGATGATGGATCCTAGTGAAACAGCAAATTTTATGAGACTTTCATAGGAATATATCTTTTTGAGACAAAAATAAGGGCTAGTTATAGCGTATACCATCACCTAAAAGTTGTTGTTGCCTTTCTTAACTGAGTTCCAGTGGCGATTATTGTTTTTCCTTCGAATTTATTAATTTTATCCAATTACTTTAATGCAAACCATTATGAGTTGATCATTGAGTTTGACTTTATTGCAAAGGACTATACAGTTGAGATTGTTTTTAATACATTTTTGAACTTCAGTACGGCCAAGGCATCTATCGAGAGTGGATTCTAATATGAATTTTAGGTGCATAAAGCGAATTTAACTTTACCAAAATTGTATGCATTAAAATCGATTGCCAACAGAATAAGGCGCACAAAGTAAGTATTGTTTTAATACTTTTGCTCTAATTTCAGATATTGCAGGATTACTACGAGACTCTATTTGGTCCCGTCTAATGGTTAATTTAAAGAGATCCTTTCTCAATTTAAACTATTTTAGCTTTAAAACACTATTTTCTTATTGGCGATGAAGTGAAAACTGCCGAAATTGTGATTATGATACCTTCCAATGTAACTGCAAATCTTCATACTATTTTCTTTTCTTTTATAACTAGAGCCGCTGCTGTTTAATTTATTTATCTTTTTTCTGACGAGCGAGTGGCAATTGCTGCAATCGAAAGGGAACAGGACAATTAATAAATAGTCCTTTTGGCTGACTTTTGCTTCTCATTGATAAGTATTATTATAGAATTTTATATAAATTGCAAAATCGCAATGCATATCATCCGAAAGCAGCTAGAGCATATCCAACTATGAAGGCAGTGAGTGCTAATAAAGCCAATCCTGTCAGGGATATGTGATGCTATTCACATATTACTCCAATAGGCTGAGTTTTCCTCAAATCATGCTCATCCCCTTAGACCCCATTTTAGTGTAGGTTCGTTTCTGCAATTTAGAGCTGCTGTTTCTAACTTAACAGATAATTACTAACCGCGCTGACCAGTTCTTTTCCTTCTTTAATTTTCTCTCCAATTCTTCAAGTTCAAACATGAGTTCATCTCTTTCCTCAGCATCGATATATTTTTTCCTTTCCTTTTCGAAGTGGCTCACAATTTTTTTCATCTGCTTATTACTTCTCAAATTGCCTCCCGCAGATATAAGATCTTGGAATTCCTAATTTTATTTAATCTCTGGCATTTCCAAAGAATTATGTTTCGCTGTCTTTTTTTTCGCATTGAAACTATACCCAACCATAATTTGATCAATCGATTTTCGACGAATAAATTTGATCTTAGATCGATTAGGCTGAACCTATTTTTATTCGCTTTACTACGAAATGTTTTCTTATTATTGGCTCGAGCTAATCTTAACGATCACGCTTTGAATGGGTTGATTAATTTTTAAGATTTACCTCCATGCTTCCTCGAAATTAAGACTGCCATTAAACGTTCTGGAATAGCTTATCTGTATTTTGTCATTAAAGGGACGAAGCATCTTCACCGTGACTAGTAGAGACAGAACAGTTCCCGATCGAAGGAATCCAGCATTCGGCTAAACATAATATCGGAAGGTATTAGTCGAACGAACCTAATTTCCTAATCTTCTACTTTGAAGATCAGTGGATATTCGCTGTTGTTTGATAATCGGATATTGTATCGCTTTTGGAAAGCCCTTAATTCAATATTTTTTGGATTTACTTACAGCATACTATCAATATAGGGTTATAATTGGAATAATCATAATCACGGACGGCGGATAGACGGAGGGGGAGGTTGTCTTCGAACATCAGTCTTAGGTAAACCAATTTTTGATCTGGGTGGAGGTTTCATCACAACTGGAGTGGTTATCTATCTTAGCTTAGTTTGAGGTGGCTATTAAATCAAATCTTAGTTGCACGCTTCTGACATATTATTAGTAACTTATATCTTTTGTTATGGGAGTTGATGTTATTATTTGATATGGTGCTTCATCGTCTCTTGATTTTTGATAACTTAAGTCTACGGGATGGTGACATTAACAACAGGTATTTAGACTGTTTTATCCTCTTCCTAAACTTGAATTTACTCCTTTACAGCTTATTTTACATGAGAGAGCTAACTTATATCGTTTATCTTCTCTTGAAGAGTGATTTCACTTCTGAAAGCTGGTTTAGTAATTGATACTTAGCTATTGATACTTTTTATTGCTGAGTTTGATGTAATGGGTTTGGATTTGGCCGATATCTTACTTGATAAACGTGAAGCAGCCGCTCTTTTCTTCTTCAATTTAGTAACTTCTTAAATTATCTTGGTCTGCCAATCCAAAATGCTGTCAGATATAGTCTCTCTCTTTGATAAGCTCGATCGGCATGAGTTAATTATTTGCTTTATTGCCTATTTATTCATTGAGCCATTTTCTTGCTTGGTTGCGGGTTTAATTTACTTGAGCTGAACCAACATATTTTGGATGCTTTTGAATTATTTTTTAAGATCCTTTATCTCTTTGCCCAATTGCCTCTGCTAAGGTACTACGGTTTCCCGTTTATATGATCTATGCTACAGAAGGGCCAAGCGAAGCAACTGTACAAACAGAATAATAAGAAGCACAATGAGAGTTGAATTATCAGCCTGCCTAATTTCATCAATGGTTTGATCAATGATGGGAAGCAACTGATCCAAACACACATCCTTGAAACGAGTAACGAAATCAGGGAAATTAACTTCCAGCAATGATCTTTCAACTTGAGTCATCTGTATTGTAATTATAATAGGTATGTTTTTATCAACTATAATGAATGACATTTTATGAGCAATATTTTTTGAATTGTGACTTTAAATAGATAACAAAAAAGAAATATGCTCAACGGAAAGACAGAATTTGAAATTTCCTATAGCTGCTTTAATTCTATAAATACATTGATAAAGGATCAAAATATAATCAGAAAAGGTTGATTTCTGCCGTAAAAAATCAATTTAGGTTCCTTACCAAAATTAAATTTATAATGGCCAATCTGGGATTAGAAGATAAAATCTATTTTTTCGGCAGATTTCTCATTCATCACTCATTTATAATTTAACGGAAACAATATTACTCAAATAGGTGTAAGATATATGGGAAAATGTTAATGGAAATACATCAAAAGCATAAATTTGAGTGGCAATCCTCTTAAGAATGCTGGAATTAAGGAGATGGTCAAAAATAAATGGAAATATCTGTAAAATTTTTACTTAAGTAAGATTGGCATGACTGTTGATGGAGTTAAGATATTAGTAAAAGCTCAGCGGTCAAAATTACGATAAGTTGAACTATATTTGAATCTTCTAACTGTTGAATCAAATACACATTTAACTCTCGGAAATTGGAATTAACATATAAGCATCAAATGGGACTTAGGAAATTAATATAATTTGGAAGGATATTCATATACGATAAAGTTGAAGTAAGTTTTGCCAACAATTCAGCAGATAGGCCCAATAAGTAAAGCGCTGACTCAATAAAATGATTCCTCCTCAGTGTTATTATATTCGATTTTTTTAAATAGAATCAGCCAATATTCAAATGTGCTATTCAGATTTATGATCTCAATATCAATATTGTGTTTTGACTATAATAGAAACTCATAATATATTTAATAGATATGTGGCCGATTATTATATTATTGTCATATGTTAATAATAAATAATGAACAGTTTAATAATAGATGATCAACGAGATCCACTGCTTGAAACTGACCGTCTTCTTTTGGGAATCGACCTCCTTCGCAATTCTTGTTTTATTTCTTTTTTCTCTGGCATTTTTTCGTTTTTCTTCTCTTTCTTTTCCACTTATTTTTCCACTTTTTGAGGCGACTTAAGATTTACTTTCTTTTATTTTTCCTCACTCAAGCTCTTCATGCTATTGCTGCTGTATCTCCTTTTTTCAATAGAGTAGCACTGCTTTTCCATGAGATTATCTACTAATTCTTGCTGATCCGAATCAGAATCAATGTCAGAGTGGTTCAGCATGATTTCAACCTCTTCCTCCGAGAGTACTTATTATAAAGCCTGTTTTTTTTAAATGGATTTGCGGTGTTTGTGTTTGATGGCTTTATTAAGTCGAACATTCTTTTCCATAAATTTGTTTTGATGCTCCAAATACTCCTTTTACCTAAAGTTTTCGTTCAAGTAATTGGCCCATTTATCATTAAATTTCTTGGAATCCTTGTAGTTGCCAGCGTGATAAAGAGCCGCAGTTTGACTTGTAATTCTTTGATGAACGACTCCTAAATTGGCGTTTTTGACCATCTCATCCTTGAGAGTTGTGGTATTGCACTCAGATGAGATAACTCTCAAGAACTTCCCTCCTGTGGTGCTCGTATACTCGATCTGCGTCTGAAAAGGAATCTTTTTCAAGGAACTAATATCAATCTTCTTATCCAGCAATTATTTTTAAGTTTTAGCCTCATACTCGAACGAAATTCTGGTATTTTTAGTGGCATTTGCAATTTACTTCTCAAGAATGCGATCGTTATCTTTCAGATTAGCAATAACTTAGTTTCTAAATTTCATCGATTTGTGCAGCATAACTTTAACAAGCACATTCAAACCAACTACTTCATCTTTTAAAACATTGGCAAAATCATCAGACAGTTTTTAAGGGTTCACCACTTTCACATTCCCATTTGTTATTTCAGCTAACTTTCCAATTGCCTCCATCTTGCATCCCTCTCCTTTTATTGTAACGATGTTTACAGTGATATTTTTACTTTTGGCATACTCACCTAACTCAATATAAAATTTCTTCTTTTATTCTTCGTAGGGTTCAAGTTGACCAATTCCAATGTTGGCCAATCCATCAGTGCACAAGATAACTGAGGATCCAGGATTACCTTTGGCAGCAATATCTAAAGCAGTGACTAAAGCTGGGCCTAATGCAGTTTGTCCCTTCGCTTCCGTTTTGTTGATGCTATTAATCAAATTTTAAAAGGAATCAACAATTGGATCTTGGAGTTTAAAATTAATCAAAGAGTTGACAATAGCCTCTTTATTTAACAATCTATCTCCCACAATATGAACAGTTTCACTTTTATGATCTCCAACTGCAGTTACCTAACTATTAAAAATTACAAACCCAATCTTTTTGAAAGGATCAGTCTTCTTTATTTCGTTTAGTTGGGACTCAATGGCACTCAGAATGCATTGTTTACGCGAAATAAAGGTTTTATTTTGATTTTGTACGCCTGGAAAATAGTTGAGCTGAGCCTCATCTCCTGGCTCCATAAATTGTCGTAGCATCTCAATTTATTCTTGACTGATTCCGTATTTGAGTTCCACCTTGCCTTCGATTACAGAGGTAGAGTTCATACTTCCTGATGCATCAATACAAAAGACAAGAGTTGAGTTATTTTCACTCTTTTCAGTCATGTGCTAGCTCTCCAGCATATATACAACATCATCCTTTTGAGGAACTTCCTCTTTCTCGATTCTTATCATGTTTGGGAATGAACAAAATTCACATCTCCATAAGGCTTCACCTTTTCCTAACTAAATTTTTATCTCCACTTTAGATTTTTACAAATCTTCTTGCCAGAGAACATTTGAATATTTACTGAGAATAGCCTTGCAATCTTTGCATTGGTAAGGGTCTCCGCCTGCCAGCTGTTTTTCTGCAAGTTTAGTGCCCTCAAAAGTTACCACGAAAACATTAAGGTTGAGATCTTCATCTCCTAGCTAATTCTCTTCTGAGAATTCAAAAGGCAGATTTGGACGAGGGGAAATATATGCGAAATTGGATGCAAAGTTCATGCCTTGCTTTATTCAATGACTAACTTATGTATCTTAGTAAGAGATATGTAGTTTAAAGCAGCAAATCTATTAATTTCTGATCATATCAAAAGCCTATAAACTCTTAATTGTATAAATCAATCAATTAAATAGCTTCTACTCATCGGATGAAGATTTTTGATTGACGAATTGGTATAGTTACCATAGAATGGAATTCGAGAGAGGTCACCCATTCCACAACAGCTTACGATGCATCTATTTTATACTAATATCGAATACCCTGAACACTCGAGGCAAATATTTTGAGAGTAGGAAACACAATTGTCTATGTTTGTTTGACATCGCGAGTTTTATAAATGGAATCTTGCTTGACATTGGATGCATTTACCTTTCAAATCGTATTGTTTGCAGTTATCTACAATATTTGATGATTGTATTTGCACAAAAGAGCCGAGTTTTATCGCATTATTTGTCTCATTAATTGAAATTAGACAGAGCATCAGTCCACCACCATTCCCAGTATACAAAATCTTGAAAGATTCTACATCTTCTGCCTAAAAGATACCGACAAATTGAACTGGTTGGGCAGTTTTGCTGATAAATTTCTTATAATCTCCATTTAGCATATAACTGTTGACTTTTTTAAAAAAAGAGTTTGCAGTTGCCTCAGAAAGCGTCATGGATTAGTAAATCAACTCTCCATAGTTAGAGCAAATCTGTTGAAAATACGAACTGTTCGTGAACTCTTAATAGATTCATTTTTACCTGAAGTATTCACAGTAAGAGTACAACCTCCATTTCCATCAGATTTGGTAACCGAAGAATCGCAAAGAGCACAGTTGAGGATACCAGTAATATTTTGGGTATAGTTTAAGCATCCTTGTATGCTTTAGTAGCATTTTTCTTCGTACAAAAAATAGTTGTATGGGCAAGAGATGCATAAACCTTAATGGAAGGCAAGGCAAGGAGTTGTATTCGAATTATTAACATTTTTACTGGCGCATAAAACCAGCAAAACTGCGGCAAGAACAAACATTTTTTGATTCGTAGTTGGAATATTAATATAAAGAAGAAATAATTGAATTTGTTCCATATATGGAAAATATTTGACTTTGAAAAAATTGAAAAAATATGTCCACATATATCCTACAAATAATGATGTAGTGAAGTGTTTGTATTAATTTTGATATATTTTCTTGGAATAGAATGTAGCTCAGTTAAAAATAGTTATTAGATCATGAGTCTTCCTACTACGGTAAATTTAAGAATGGATGTGTTAAGATGTCTTGTCCCTCCATCCGTTATTCGGGATTTCTTTTAATCAAGCCTTATATGAAGGAGGTAGCTTATTTTGATAAATGCGAAGGGAAATTAAGGGTTTCTTTTTATACCTGTTTTAATCATTAGTTACATTTAGTATGTTTTTCATTGTTTATTTTCGACTAATGTTGTAGAAGGGAGCCTTTCCCACCAACAATTCGTAAGCCATCACCCCGAGGCACCATAAATCAACTGACATATCGTACTCGCTTCCCTCAATTATTTCAGGGGCAGCATAATCAAAAGTACCGCAATATGTCTTTCTTCTATCAGTGCAAATAGCTGCCCATCCAAAATCGCAGATCTTGCCAACTCCATGACTGATAACAATGTTTTCTGGCTTTATATCTCGATGAGCAATGCCACGATCATGAAGGAAGACAATAGCTGAAGCAGTTTCTTTAAGATAGCTGGATGCTTAGTGCTAAGACAGAGTTTTGCATTTTTTTAATAGACTATATAAGGTACCCGATTCCATATATTCTAGTACTAGATATATATATTAGCTATCATCGAAGAATCCATAAAACTTAAGAATATTTTCTTGATTGCAGTAGCTTTGAATTTTAATTTATTGCAAAAATTGGTCAATCATCTTGTGTTTGATGATAATATCCTTTTTAATCTTTTTAATTGCATAAATTGAATTTGTGGTTTTGTGAATCGCTTGGTAAACTGTCCCAAATTTACCTTATCCTAATGTTTTACTTATTTAAAAGTCAAATATATTTGGTTTCCTATTGTTGGACAATAGGATGGAGCCTTTTAGCATGGATTTTCTTTTCATAGTGTCTCTGATACTCTTGACCAGGTCAATACTTTATAATTAGCATGTCCTTTTTCCTTTCAAGCTGATGGCGGATAGGGGTTCACTGATAGGCGTAGAGTGGGAGTAATTGCAGCTACTATAGAGATAATGATCGACATTATCGTTATTGGGTGTTGGATAAGTTATATTTGAGGAAATTTTGCTCATTCTGAGTTGAGTTAATCTTAACTACCCCTCTTAATCCTATTTAGATTTCATATTCGGTCTATATTCATTGTACTTTGCCTTTTTAAAATAGTCTCTAACCTCCTACGGATTCTTTTTATTGTCAAGCCATGCCTATCTGCCTACTTTATCTTTATTGATTGCATCCGCTAGTTTTTAGTTGGGACTTTCACTATTGCTGCTACTCTGTACATTTTAAATAATCGATTTAGTCAAATCTTATTTCGTGTACCTCGCCGCCACAGTGCTCAAAGATAGTTTAAAACCATCATTATTTTTGTAATTGATGATATCTTGGTTTTTGAAGTTCGATGTAGCTTTTTGAGGAGAAAAGAACTATTTATTTGCCTTTTCATAGTAGGAGAGCTCTTTGTAATTTCGACCTTAATCTTTGGCTTCTGATAATTTTTTAAGTTCATTAATTAACATCTCTTTTTTATTCAGCTGTTATCTAATTTTATTGTAATCGCTTTATCCTTTTTCAAAAAATATATTGCTTTCTTTTTCAGTTTTAATCTACATTCTTTTAGAAAAGGGTTTTTTGTCATCAGAACTATCCACTACCATATCCCACCGACCTGATTTTTTTAGAGAGTTATCTATAGTTTCATGAGTAATTGATAGAGTGGTTTTTAGGTAAATTTGATTGGCTTCACTTTACGTTGATGCAAGTCTATTTTATAAACAATATTACTGATTGGAGTTAGGTTTTTTGGGGCTATCAGATAATTTGAATTAACTTGAATATGTCTTTCTATGCCTGTTTTTGAAAGGAGAGCTACTGTCTGTGGTGGTTGGTATTGGAGACCGAAAGTCAGGTGCAAAGCAGTATTAAAGTGGGTTATTGTAAGGACTGAAGCTATTTGTCAAATTCATTGTGATTTTATTTATTCACCGATTATATTAGCTCCTTAGAGTTCAAATTAATTTAGTAAAATATCTGCAAATGCGTAATCATTTATTGATTAAAATCTACAACTATGAGCTATAATAATAATCATTGTATTTTTCTTTAATTTTAAAATTGGCTTTACTTTGATCATCATATTTTGATCTTAATTTATTTTATGATTGATTTATATGATTCTTTCTGACTAAAATGTTTGATAGTTGAATAATACAACTATATGATATATGATGTCACTCTGATGTAGTTTTATCATAAAGTATTATATTAAGATTGACACTACTATGAGCTCAACAACAGTTTCAAAGTTTGGGCAGACCTTCATCGCATACGGCAGCTATCACAACAACATCATGTAACATTAATATCATTCAGAAACAAATGGATCCATATTATTTGTGTTCCTCTCATTACTGCTACTCTCATTATTGGTTTAACTTATGTTCCCTTAAAAGTGACCTTCCTAGATGATTACAGTTGTGGAGCAGCTGAGGTTTTTCTTGGTCTCGCGCTGCTTTACTATGTTTCCATCAATATTTGGTTTGCCATTTGCATATCTTTTCTTACAATTGGTTTGATGTATGGCTGGGCTCAAGCCTTTGAAGGAGTTAATAAATAATCTCTCCTGATATGGTCGATTATTATCCATGTAGTTGCATGGATATTTCAATTTATTGGGCATGGAGTATTCTAGAGTACAATTGAAATAAAATAGAAAGAAAGCCGGCCCTCCTTGACAATGTCACTCAAATTCTGAATGCTCCCCTGTTCGTAATCGTTGAACTTCTCTCGATGGTCGGCCTCAGATCAAAAGAAATGCTTGAGTGGTAGAAGCAGGTCTAAAAGAATGTATAAGCATTTAAAAACAAAAGTCATTCGGCATGAATATGATCCATTCAAATTATTAACTTCTTAAAGTACGTATACATATTGTTGTCCGTAAAATTATTTTATTGATTTGGTTTCTATAATATGGAATATAAATAAGGATTAATCACTAACGTATATCTATCAACTCCTACTAACGAATTCGCACGATTGTCTAAGAACAAATTACCAAATATTTTTCACTTTGCACAGAAAACACCTGCTTTATTTCCCCGTGGCCCAGCTCCAAAGTTTTCAGCCTGTTGCTTTAGAAATCATATAAATGAAATATTCTACCGTTCTACTCAACTAAACTCATCCATTCGCCAGCTCCTTCTTTTGAACCGCCTCCCAAATGAAATGAAATATAACGCTTTAAAGGATATTTGAAGCCTTCAGTGGAAACCTAAACTTTTTAGTACTGGCATTTTATTTTAAGTTTCTTAAAGGTATCGATTTAAGTTTATCCTAAAGACTACATGCAAATTACTCTACTGGTTTCCTTGTTATATTTGAACTTGAGGAGGCTGATTATTCCAAGTTCATCCAGTGGCATTTCCCCGAAAATTTATATTTTATTAAAAGCTTTGACTCGAAGAAAATAAAATATGCTTTTGTTTTCACTATTGATGGTATGCACGAGGAGAAGTTTTGTTCCAAGGGGAGGCGTTGATATGTAGGCCATGTTCATTACATTTCCAACGTTGTTTCCTGGAATATCATAAGTGAAAAGGTGTTCATGCTTGTCTGATGAACTGCAGCTATACAACTTGATATTACTCCGACTAGTTTATTTTCCAAAATAAGAAAACTTTGAAAAATTCTTGCCTCCCAAAGCAACAAGGCTCAACTCTTCTATGACAGCTATTGCATAAATATACTTCCTTTGGACGTATTTCCATTCGCTTGATTCTATTTGCAAGTTAACCCAAAAGATATAAGACTCGTTACCAAAGATTAATTAATCTTTGTAGATATCAAGAGGACAGGGCATACAAACATTCTATTCGTTGATGGGGTCAAACTTGATAACCCTTTTATAGGAAGGATCCTATAAAATAAACACTCGAATGCAATCTCTGAGGAGAACATATACATGTGTTTGTGCTTACTTTGTTTCTATAAAAACATTTAAAACTTTCTGATTCATTTACATATTAGTTTCGTTTATTTTGATTTATCTGCGGATGACTGGTGGTTTGCTCTTTGCCTTATTTTAAGATGTTTCTAGCTTGATTAAATTTTTAAATTTTTATTTTACGATAATTTGTTATTATTAATCTTCTTATGAACTGTTTTATATGATTTGTTATTGAGATTTATTTCTTCGCTTCAGCCTTTCTTTTGGGGCTTACCGACGCATAACAAATGTTTGCTTGGTGGCATCTTTCTTTTTTTTATCTGGGGATTTGGGTGAATCTTCCTTAATTAACGGGATTTAATTTTTATTTTTATCATCATTAGCATTTTAAGGCGATTATTTTTGGGGACATGTTGTTTTTTGGATAAATTGTTTGACTGGTTCAGCTATTTTGATGTCTCTAATATGCAGCGCGTCATCTATATTGATTAGGGTGTTCATTTACAATATTTTTCCATAAGAAATCAATTTACTCATAGCATAAACAAGATATTGACCATCTACAGTGAAAGTAATGAATTCACAAATATCCTCTTTATCCCTACTAAACTTCATTAAAAACAATTGATCGAAGTTCAAGGCCTAAATTGAGATGACGTAGGATAAATGCTGGAGGTAATTAAAGATTTAATTTTTCAGTTAGTTGCTTTTTAATAGTTTACTTGATGCCGAACATGAAGGAGGATAGACTCTGCTCATTAAGTAGTATTGGTCATTCACTTAACTGTTTATCACTTGATAGCTGATGGCTTGAGTTGAAGAGTCAATTGTCTGTTTGTAGTTCAAAGATTCTACAACTTTGTAATCAAACTAACAACTGATGGTAATATCCTCAAACAAAATCTTTTTTTAATCTTTAAACATGAGCTGCTGCATTTGTTCTTAGTTTTGTTGATCCTCGACCTACCAATAGTAAATCCTAACCTTACCCATTCCCATATTGTTGCTTTCTTGATTCCAATTGATAATCAAATCAATTCTCACTTCTTGAAAAGCTTCCATCAGAAACCACTACTTCGAGATATTGATTTAATAAGTGTGCGACTTGAGTACACCGATATAGACTGATTGTAAAGTGAGGTTGGTGACGGTGAGGACGCGATGCAAATCATGAGGTAGCGAAAAATGTAAATGTTTTGGTGGACTGATCTAAATGATATTCATTTGACAAGTCCTCAGTATTAATTATAGAAACTATTTGATAAGACCAAACTATCATAAATTCCAGAATTAAACAATCACTATATAATATCTGGCAAATATCTCAATGCAAAATATTTCGTGAAGCAATATCTATCACTGATAGCTCCAAGTAAAACTTAAAAAATGTCGATAAGGGGCTTGAAAAATGTAATTGCCCTTAGTATTTAAATTTCATATTAATAGTTCTTAAAAAATAATCATAACTTTATTATTCCGATACATTTTTGAATTTAAATTAAATAGTCATGTCTTCAAATTATTTCGCCAGCAATCCGCAATATCAAACATCTGGAACGGAGGAAGCAACTGTTACTCTTGGAACGCATATGGAAGCCAGAGGAAGTAAATTTGAGTCGAAAAATGGGAGAAATTAGAACAGAAGAAGCCCAATGCCATACGGATAGAGTGAGTTATAAATGAAAAATCAATATCTAAGATAGCTCTAGATTTGTCATGCAGAGATAGAAACTCTAAAATAGCAAATATAAATGTAAGAGAATGAAAGAAATGTGCTTGAGGATACCATTAACGAATTGAAAAAAGACCTATCACTTTCAAGTAAAGAAAATAATCGACTATTTCAGTAAAACTAGAAAAATAAACAGTTAGTGGAGAGGCTGAAAATTGATAATCAATCAAAGGAGATGGAAATTTCTCGTTTGAAGGGGGAGAGGAAAATGTTTAACAATACCGTGAGCAGCATTGAGGTCCTCAAAAGAGATCTTAAGACGAAATTAGCGTAGAAGAACAGTTAAAACGAGGATGTCAATCAAAAAAACAGGAATTTATAAAGAATTCATTCGGAATGTAAGTCTAAAATTGAGGAGTTAGAAAGAAATCTATCCGAAAAAGAAAGCTAAAAGAAAGATTTGATTAATGAAGTGAAAGGCAGTTTATAAAAATATATCTCATATAAAAATCAGGTGTAAAAAATGGGGTATGAGCTAAAAGATGTGAATTAATTAAACGATAGTATGAAAAACAAGATATTTGAACTCTAAAAATAGAGATAATAACTGTTAATCAAATTTGGCTATACAATAAACGATTAAAAAGGCAGTTTGTCTGATTCTAATATGTCCAATTATCATCCTCAAAAGAGATCAATGATTGAAATACAAAGTTACATGAAATAAATTTAGAATTTGTTGGATTTAAAAAGGGACGAGCAGGAAAAGAAGCAGAAAAACTATAATCAAATTAAGATTGCTATTGAATGCCTGGAAAAGAATTTATGATATTTACTCTTTTATTATGAAATAGTATTGTTAATGTCAAGCTTGATCATTTTGAAAATCAGAATTTAAATAAGGAGATTATCCTTTTTCCTTTTAGCGGCTTAGTTGTTTTATGCACTCATTAAATTTATCAAAATTTTAACGATAATGTTCAAAGCCATTCCAATGAATCTCATTCCCATATTTATCAGAAATTTGATGGTAATACTGATCAACTTGTTTTAATTGAGCAAATTTCTATGACTCACTAGCATGTTCACCCCATCCATATTTTTAAAAATCGTTTAAATCATCATCAATTTTATTATTTTAATTTTCCTCTTGCTATTGCTTAATTTCTTGTTAAGGATAAATATTATCTTCATTTTACTGAGCTTATCCATGTTAATGTAGTTATTACTATTAATTATCATTTGCTTTACTAGTAATCTCTTTATATTTTTGGTAGAGATCAACCAATTAATCGAGACCTATATACTTCATATCTAATGTTTTATAGTATTATAAAGGCTTTATCTTCTATCTTGTTTTTGCAATTTGTTATCCAAATTATAGTACTGCCTGTTTACTGAGAGTTTTGTAATTTTTTATATCAAAAAGGAGTCCTTTCTTTATTGCAATTTATATCCTCTGACGTTAGACCAATTTTTATTTATTTTGGTCCAAATATACAAACACCTTTTTCAAATACTCCTCCATTTATCGTGAATCATTTGATTTGGAGTTTAAAATTTATTGCTTCGAGTTTATTTTATTATTTTTTCCAAACTTATCCTGCATGTCATAATTATTTTTGGGATGTAAACCTTTATTTGTAATTTCTATCGATTTGACGAATTCATAAAATTCTGTAAAATTAAGGTATTCCCTTTATTTGGTTTAATAAACTTCCAAATCTCTCATGATCTCAATTTTACTGATATAAAACCTGTTACAAAATTATGGATTGGCCTGTAGATATTCTTTGATAAGACTTCTCTTTGCTTTTCCATTAAACTATTTGAGAAGATTAAATGAAATGTCGATTAATCTCTATTGCTGCAATAAAGTGAGTTTTTTATTGTAGAGCAATGATTCATACTCATTCAAAATGTTTTGTTATTTGCTCAATAGCATTTTATAACTGTATTAATTCTATACATTCCTCAGCTTATTTTTTGCCTTGCCTTCTTTTAAAAATTATTTGGCTTTTGTAAGCTCTTAACTAATAATTTTCTATTTTTATTTTTTTATCTCCAACTGCTTTTTTTGATGAATCCTTTCTCTCTATATCTTTTTGCGAGTTTAGTCTTTTTTGTATAAGTTAGTTATTTTCATGGGATCATTCTCAGAAATACCAATACTCTCTAATTATCTTTTTCTTTTATACAACTATTCAAGCTGCTTACATTTTTATTTAGTTTACTCCTTCTAATGCAAAATCTCAATTTTTGATTTAGGCTAGAATTTCTTGGCCTTTTCAATGGAATATTTCTTCGGAATAATTTATGCCTTAATTTCCTGTTTATGAAGATTGAGCCCTTGATTTTTTAAATAATCCGATATATTTACCTTCTCCGATTGTTCCTGATTCTCTTCCTTGGCTCGACGATTTAGATACTAATCTCTTTGCTGTTTCAATAACGATAGTTTGCTTTCCAAATTGCCAATAAGTGTTTCCCGACTGTTTTCAAATTATTATTTCATTATGATAAAAAATAAATATTCCAGTGACTTCCCATTTATAAATGAGATTTAATAAGATCATTAAGTATCTTAGTGCAGCAGCTTGCTTTTTAATCTCTCCTTTAAGTTTGTCACCAAAGCCACCCCTGACTAATTATCTCGCTTTTAGATTTTTTAAATTTATGCCCTTTTGTAAAGTGCTATTTAATGCCATACATGCATGAGAACAAAAACGTCAACACTCAATAGGCAACAAGCTGACTCTGTTTCAATAACGACAGTTTGCTTTCCAAATTGCCAATAAGTGTTTCCCGACTGTTTTCAAATTATTATTTCATTATGGCAAGAAATAAATATTCCAGTGATTTCGGGTTTATAATTTATAAATGAGATTTAATAAGATCATTAAGTATCTTAGCGCAGCGGCCTGCTGTTTAACTTCTCCTTTATACTTGTCACCAGAGCCACCCCTGTCTCAAATTATTCGAGGAGAATACTAAGACAGAATCCGAAGATTTTCACCACCATAAAAAATATTCAATGTATTTTCTAGCAAAAATTAATAAGGTAAATATACGATGAACATTTAACATATCTTAAGAGCCATTTGCTTCTATAATTATTCCGAATATGTATATCTCCCTTAACTGAGAATGATGAAGCCATGAAAAACTTTAATCCATAAGCTTTAAAAATATTTTTGGGGAAATAGGAAAACTTTGAAATATATGACTATTTCAATCTAATTAGATTCATAGCCTTCGACCGCAATAAGTTAAAAGCATTTTTTGAAAACAATAAAATTAACAGTTTGGATAAAAACAGTTTTACAGAATGTATGCATTTACTTATAAAGTGATGCTCAAACATATATGCTAGGATTATGATTCCTATATATGTGAATCCATCTACATATAATCAAGACAATTCAAACCAAATAAGTAAGATTACCTGAAGGTTGTGATGCGTTAAGCTGACAGTGTTTTTAAGGTTAAATCATCTTATACTCTATAGTAACTGGTTAAATTTCGACATGAAATAATGAAAGACCTTTATGAATTCTAATTTAAAAGTTTTAAGTCAAAAGATAATGAGATAGACGGGGTTGATTTTGCTCGAAGTATCGTTAAATATTTTCACCTTACTCATAAACATAATTTTCTGAAGAGAGTCTCTGAAATTGGACAATCCATTGAATCAATTAAGATTAATTAAAAGTAATATGTGAATTTTCATTTAAATCTTCAAATTAATTAAGTGCATATCTAATAGTAACTTTCTCAAAAGGGAGCGTTGTCACAACATTAAATAAAGAATTTGATATCTAAAGGAGCAGGTACAATTAGTGATGGATTATTTGAAATATTTTTTAAACTCCTTGATACCGATGGTATGAACATTTTTATTTAGACTCAGGATTTATTGAAAAGAAGGAGATGATGGGAGTGATTTCTGCTTTGGGGTACTGGAAAGTAAAACCAGGCGACAAAGGGACCCTTGAATTGGCAAAAATAAAATGGGAAATTTTACAAAGGAAAATGAAACTTATTTGGGAAATTATTTTGAGTTAGTGATAGCTCTGTATTAGATGAATCAAGTTATTTAAATAGCATTCTGAGGAATATCAGAAGTGTATGTAATTACTTGATAACAATTATACTTGATAGCATGATTGCTACATACTGATTGAAGTTAAATTTCATAATAATAAATTGATTTGAATCTTATAAACTCCTTTATTAGTAGAATATAATAAAATTTGAGCTGTAATTTACAAATGAGCTCAAAATAAAGTGATGACTCAGATAATGAGGGGTTTATACCAAATGTCCTAAAAATAGATCAGCAATAAATTCAACAAGAAGAGGTAGAGACACCCAAATTTAAGTTAAGTTAAGCTCAATGTATCCTTGGTGAAACATTACTTTCGTACGAAGCAAAAATTATTTAGAAAATAACCCCCCGAAACTTATATTTCAGTTACAGATATTCCTAAAAAGTTAATAAGCTTTAAAAGCGTATCTTCTCCATCTTCTTAATGTAAATCGCATTTATCAACTGCACGCAGTAAATTTGGTTAAAAAGGCGACTATATATTAGCATATTCGCGATAAAAATTTCCTTTCGGAGGTGAATAAAGTAGAGCTTTTCGTATGGATAAATGTATATAGAGCATGAAATCAAACTAAAGTCAACGTTAGTTGATCAAGGAGTAAAATTCAGAAATATACGAAAATGGAAAGGAGAAGATCTTTAAAATGTAAATGAAATAAATTAAAATTTATTACAATTTGATTCCAAATTCTAGGGAGGAAATTTGCAGTGTGCCTTCAAAAGCAAAAATTAGGCAAATACTTACATCTTATTTATTCATAATGACACAAATACGAACGGGTATAATCAATGGTTTTATTTTTCCATTAAAAATGCGAAGATAAAGACAACTTATACCTTCAGAATTTCTAATTTCGTATGGGTTTGTCTATATAGAAAAAATAATATTCATTCTTTACGAAAGGATTGCAGCCTTTGGTATTTTCATTGGTGCAGGCTAAGATAGATGGTAATGGCTGGTATCGAGATGGATCAAATCTAAGTTATTATCCTTCTGTGTTTCGTTAAATTGACTGCAGTCCTTATTATACCTTAGAGTTTGACCTGTCATTTGAGCACTAAAATGATTATATTACTCTATCACCTTATATGCCTTATAGCTACTCTCGGTTGATTTCAAATCTAAAGGTCAATGAAAAGAAAGCAAATGAAAGACAGTTGATTTGGAGTACTGCATCAATTGCAAAGACTCTAGGAAATAATCCAGTTCCTTACGTAACAATTTCTAAAAATGAATAGAATCTGAAATCAAAATCAAATATCGTCTTTTTTGCTCGGCAGCATTCAGGATAAACCTGGTCCTCTTTTTTAATCGAATCATTATTTGATCAATTATTGCAGCAGGATAATTTTGCTAGTCAATGGATTCTATAAAATTATAATATACGTGTCTTTCCAATGATTAATGTCGATGGAGTGATATATGGCAATTTTAGGTGCGATTTGGGAGGTTATGATTTAAATAGGTGTTGGAAAGATCCCTCTCCTTCTATTCATCCTCAGATATTTTGGATAAAACAATAAATTGTTAAACTTTCAAAAGACTCAAACATATAATTCTGCTTTGATTTTCATACTCATAGCAAGGATCTCGGAGTTTTTGCCTATTGTTGTGTTGAATCAGAAAATTGTCGAGCTTTTCCTATGTTGCTCGGCAAGATGACGCCATTATTTCGTTATTCTGCTTGTACTTTCGGTATATCTCGTGGTAAATAGCAAACTTTGCGAGCTGAAGTATTTAATATATCGAATACTGTTAATGTCTTAACGATCTAAATGTCTGCTTTTGGTTTTAAAGCAAAGAATTCAAATATTCCTCATTCCTTCTCAATAACACACATGGACATGGTTGGTAAAGCAATTATTCAAGGTGTTTATTCTTACAAAACAGGTTTCCCATATTAAAGTATAGAATTGACAAATCACGCAGATGAGAATGAATAGATATTAAAAAATTATCTTAAAACAGATAATAAATAAGATTTACCGATATAAGGATCGGATTCATAACCATAGGTGGATCAAATTTAACTTTAGGTCAAATTATAAAAAATATTTCCCTAACATTTTCAGGAAGATTGCTTTGTAAAAAATAAGGTCAAAAGCAAAAAGAAATTGCTTAAGAGATTTAAAAAAGTAACCAAATAGCCAATCAGCTTCGATTCTAATTAAAAATCTCTAATAAATATCAAGCCAAGTCAAGAGTGCAGACAAAGATCAAAAACATAAATTTAGCCTGAAGTCATAATAATAAGCAAAATGAAGACTCGAAGATACCTGCCATCATCGTTAAAATAAACTCCACTGAAAAATAATATGTTCGGTACACCAAAAAGATTATAAAATAAGGAATCTTAAAAGAAAGCGGAGCCATAAATTGATAAAACAGGAAAACCTTTAAACTTTATTTAGTTTTCCTTGAAAAAACTGCCAATATTCTCTTCGCTTTAATCAGTAGGCTTTTCCAGAAAATATGCCTTCCGCTCTGATAAAGCTTCCAGAAAGGAGGAAATAAATCATGTGCAAGTTAAAGACATTAATAAAGGCCTAAAAACTGGAAAATAAAAAATTGATCAAGACTAGCTTCCTTTTCTTTGCATAATGTCTTAAACAAGAAGACAGCTGCAAATGGCTCGAGTAAGGGAGCGAAAAAACTATAGAAACGAACTCAATCGTACTGAAATAAATAGAACTGAGGTGAAATACATAAATAACAGTTTAGATCAATAGAAAAGTCACAAAAATACAAGCCTAATCGGTAATTTTTCTAAAAATAAGAGTAAAAATAAGATATAAACTTTTTCTAAAATGTGGATGTTTAACTATAACCGTTATGGATAAAGTCTTGAGCAAAAATATATTTGATGAGATACTTCTTCAAAGATCATGCTTGTCAATATTATAGATTAATAATATCAAGATGAACATCATATTGTTAAATTTATAGGAATCAACCAATTTCATCCATCTTTTTATTCTTTTTTTTACAATTTTGTAACCAATACGAAATGATCAAAAGGATGCTAGTCAGAAGGGACATAATTATCTTTTTTTGGAGGCTTGCCTGAAATATAAAAAATATTTGCGGTTAGTATTTTTAAAGTTGTAATTATTTTATCTTTTGATTATTGCACGATTTTGTCCCCTTTGTGGAATTGCCCTTGTGTCATTGTGCGCTTTTTTATCGTTGTTAACTGATCAGCTGAATCAGGATACATATTAAACTACTTCGATAAAGGCTATGCTTTCGGTAGGTAAGAGTTTAAATCACCGCCAACAATAATTTCATATTCAGGCAATGCTTTTTTTAAATCGAGCAATCCTTTCTTCAATACTTATATTTGAGCTCTGTTTTTTTCTTATTTTGAAGTTAGATGTGCTCCAATCAAGATATAGTTATCCACACACATAAATGAAGACCTATCTGCCCAATTGAGATTATCCTTCTGCTCTTGAGTTAGTTTAGAAAAAACAGAGTCTATCCTCTTCCTCTCTTTAAAGGAAGACTTCTTTACTAATATCATAGTGTCTTTGGTATTATCTTTGCTTTCGTCTAATTGTATGTAATGCTCTTTACGTTTTTGCAGGTAATCGTAAAAATATTAAGAAAACTCTTGAAAAAAAAAAATATCAGCCTACAATTTCGAAAAATTGGCTATAGTCTTGTTTAGTTTTTTCTCTTCATTAAGAAAACTTAATTCATAGAAGGGCTTTAATTTTTATATGTATTTTTAAGGATCCTTGCCTTCGGCTTCTTTAAGGGATTCAATTTTATAAACATAACGGAGCATAGTATGAAATGTTAACAGGTCATACAATCTCATGACTTGCTTATCGGGTTCTTTATATTAAATACCAAGTTTAGGTACTTCAGTGTTGAATACCTCATCCCATTTTTCTTAAAACTTTTACTGGCTCAAAAATTTTCCGTTTTACAATCCAACATTTAGGTTGAACATTGGTGAATACCTACCAACTCTAAATTTCACATCTAATTTGCCAAACTACCACTTAAATTTCTCTTTATTGAATGAGGGAATATACTTGGGTAAGAGAGATACAAAGATGTTGCTAAGTTCTTTAAGTTCTGCTTAAAATTCTTCGCAGTAAAATTCGAAAGGACTGTTCATAATACCGCAATAGTTCAGAGAAGCGACGGTAAGATAATTTTTTTAGAGCATACTGTCCATTACTGGACTCTTTGGAATCGTTGCTTAGCTATGTTAACAACCCATTAAACTGAATAATTATATAACTTAATTTGAAGGTTATGCATCTAAAATTGTTATTATAAGTATTCAAAATAGCAATATCAATAAATTCTTGTGTTATACTATTGATATTATACCAGCTTAAATTCTTAACAAATAATTTATAAAATTTTATTAAATACAATTTATCGGGAAAAATGATTTGATTGCTTCACAATTATTGCCTTAGGATATTGATAAAGTCATTATACTTAAAGACTTTAAATTTTGTTAAAAAAACAACCAAACCTCAAAAGAATACTCTTCGCAAAGAAGTGACTATGGAGCTTAGTTCTGAATAAAACCGTATATTTGAGTTTATCTTTTAATTTTAATAAGTACATTATGTATAATTGAAGTAGACCACTTTAGAATGAGCTACATACACTGAAGTGTCTAACTTTCTTTAAAATAGCAGGAAATGAAGAAATAAACTCACAATATAGTCAATATTTAAATTAAATAGTATAAATTTACAGATTGTTAATTTTTCCTCCACACTCGATATCAAATCCAAAGATATGATGTTCATGGTGTTTTATTTTTTATAAACAATAAGACCAAAATATTTCCACTATTTGTTTAAGAAATAAAGCTGCAATCTTTTTCGATAAACAATAATGCTAAAATAGCGGATATATTTATTGCTCAACTACATAAATAAAATTAATGGATAACTTTGGATGAAAAGATTTAACAATTATATCAATAAAGATTGATAAATTTTATAAACATCAGATGTTAGACATAATTGATTATAGAAATTTACGATATCAAGGAGAAACGAGATAAAACAAGCCTCACGGATTAGGAATCATTATAGATTACAATCATCTTTTCTGTCTCGCATTGTGGAAAGAAGGCAAAATATGTGGGCCTGCATTCATTGTCTTCTCAGATTCAAAAATATTTTGCGGTCGAATTAAATAAAGAGAAGTAGATGGACTATGCTGCTTTTATTTACAAGAAAAGATACAAACCTTTGCCAATTACTCCGAGCATATTGAATAAAAAAGAAATTTCATTAGTGTTTTGCCTTTTTGTAATTTAATCCTTGAAGTGGACCACAAATAATAAAAATGCCCAAAGGTGTCGAGTCATCAAAGATATAAATCCAACGATGGGTCTCTATAAAAATAATTAACTCGTTTATTTAAAAAATCGTTCGAGATGTAGTAATATAAAACATGGAAGGATTTCCTATTGCTAAATTTTATTGAACCCTTTCAAAGCAAGCTGCATTGGAAAGAGTTAATACAAAAAAGATATACTGAATATTTTATAGGAGTCAAGTATTCAGGATTGGGGATTAAATTGCTTTTATTTAATTAAGAGGAGGATATAGTTAGAATGGATGGGGAAACAGTTATCCCAATTGAGATGGGAATGTTCTCACATGATCATCTTCTTAATGGACTTGGGAAAAAAGTATCAGATCTTCAGTACTTTAAATATGAATCTGAAGGCGATTTCGGGTAAGATGAATCGAATCTACTCACATATGAGCGTAGATATCGACATAAAAATGCAATTCATTTTTACTTACAGTAGCTGAAGCTATCAGTATTCTTTGAAAATACATTCTTAAATATACAATACTTATCAGATTTATCTACAACTTATTCTAAATTTAATGTTCAGCTCGTGGAGGAAACTCAAAAGATAGCGCAGGTCATACTTTAAAATCCAGATTAGTCTACCTTCATTTTAGCTGAAATAGAAGAAAAACGGCAAAGAAGAAGAATTACTCCCCAGAAATCCCTTAAATCACTTATTTCTTCAGAGTATCAAACTGTCGGAAGATTATAGCCTAATTAGAAAAATGTTGGCAAAAATGAAAAGAGTCTTTCCAAATCAAAGAAATCTGAAATAATTCCTCTAACCGAAATTCAAAAACAAATTTATTCTAGTGTTTAGAAAAAAAGCATTAGCAATCTAAAAAGACAAAACTTGGAAAAAACTCCAAAATCAATTTAAAAACTAAATGAATTTGATGATAAAAAGCCATTTTATTCCAAACCTCTTAAGAATTACGAAAAATCTTCCAATTATAAAAAATAAGACAGCAACAAATTTATTCATCAAATTCCCTCAGAGCCAGTCTATAAGTAGCGTTCCTCACTCTTTAATTAACGTACTGATTACAAATATCGAGCTAAAGATGTATAAAATTATAATTTTAACAAAAGATAATAACCGATTTTTTAGCTTCCCTCATCCAAAAATCAGTCTCCTTTTCACAATATAAATGTAGAAACACCCAAGTCAATTATCAATAATCCAAATAATTCTCAATATAAAGATCGCTAGACAATTAGTTTATCAAAAAATATAATTCCAGAGTATATGAAAGAAAGATTAAGTAGAAATCAAACGGATTATAAAATGGATACTAAAAAGAAAAAAATATTTAATTAACAGTTTGTCTATAATCCAATTGGAAAATAGGATTAAAGGAATAAACGGCACTTCTAACTCGATGATAGTAGTGAAGTTGAGGGGGGATTTGATCATCCAGTCATTAAATAAAAATATAACTAACAACATTAATAATTAGAATATGATAGAAAAACTAAAGAAAATGAATAGCTTATTAATTTCTTTAATAAGGCTATGGAAGATCCATATTCCTCTTTATAAAAAGAGGAAAATATACATAACATATTGCATTGGACTCTTGGAAATTCTCCCACTTAGAAAAAAGCTCCTGGAAAGATACGAACAATAAAGAAAAAATAAGATTTTAGAGATTAATATCCATTATGATTTTGTATTTTAAATATATTTTTAAATTTTAATTGTAATAATCAGATTTTAAAACGTCAAGACTCCCATTTTAGAACAATTGAAGAGGAAAAATAATATTAAGAGAAATTTTGGGTAAGTTTGGTGTTAATAGCTCAAATCAACTGAATTTTATCCTTTAAGATTCTTCTTAGTTAGAATTATCGAATTCTGATATTATTGCAATGGTAAACTTAACATCAAAACAACTTCTCACAAAAATTATCAACAAAAATCAATTAATTCAATAAATAAATTTCCAATCAAGACATCAGCATTGTTATTAATTTCGATTGAATTAATCTTCAATTGTATATCTAATGTAAATAATTATCGTCATTAAGCGATATAAAAGAATGAGCTATAAGGGATAGCAATGCCAATCTAGAGCTAAGACTTGAAAAATGAAAAATGGTCAATATCACCACCAAGACTACCTATATAATTTAAATTGACAAATAAATTTGAATATAATAACTCATAGCATTGTCTATCAATACTGAGTGAGATCAAATAATTTATAAAATTAAACTACTATATCATCATCATTATTAAAAAATTATAAACTATATTTATACTTTTCCTCCACTTCAATACTAAAAGTAGCCTTTTGATCTTAATTACAGTTTTCCTTGAAATTATATACATGAATATTTTATCAAAATTTTTGCTCTTGATATTAATCATATAGAGATGATTTTAAGTGTTTTGAATAGATAATCTATGATGCAGTTTTGTGTTTATCGGCATGAGATGAGTGGCCTCATCTGGATGTAAATATGCTTGAGGATTAATTCTTTGTGAGTTTTTTATTAAATTTACATGGAAGAGAGAATAAAACGATAACTGGACTGGAGAAACATTCTACTCACTTTAGATTCAAACGTGAGTTTGTTTGGTCATAAAATAAAATATTAATAAATATAAGCAAATTATATTTTCATCACTCAGTCTAATCTTCCCACTGATCGCTCCCAAAGGATATAAAGTCATGATTTGGTTTCCTTTCTAAATTTTATGTGTTTTCTTTGATATCGTTCATATGGTTATGATTAAACATAATTGAGATGAGCGTATTCCAATTAGCACGCAAGATATGAGGCATGGCTTCGCGAGTGAATAAATTTTCACTCATATCAAGGTACATTAACTTGGGCCACTGAGCCCTTGCCAATATTTTGGCTCCATCATCTGTGAGGCCAATATTTCTCAGACATAGTAACTCGAGTCCTTTCCAATGAAGTTTAATAAATTATTTAACTCCTAAGTTTTTTAGGGGATTGGCAGCAAGGGCTACCAATTTAATAAACTTCCATTCGCATTTTCTAAATTGTTTGATTCCCTTAGATGTAATATTGTTAGCATTAAATAAAAATTCAGTTATATAGCGCCATTAAGCTTCGATTATGAATTTAACTGACTCATCTCCGATACATGTGAACGAAAGGGCCAGAGTTGTGAGAAATCTGCAGTTGCCTGATAGGTAAGAGGTTACTCGACGAAATGAATTTAGTGATATCCTTCCCAAAGTAATATCAAAGCAAAACAAATTTTAATTGATATAGGACTTACAAATCTAAGCTACAACTTCATTGAAATCAGTGTTTGGCCAAAAATGTCCAACTCCAGTAAAATCAGGTTATACCAAAAATTTATTTCCAATTGAATTTTTTTTGATTTTATTTTACTTGACAAGGATTTATCGCACATAATCTTTCCAAAATTTATTATTAACTGTTTGAGATTAAAGTTTGAATTATAATTGTCTTTTCATGTGGTACGAATTAATCGATAGGATTAAATTCTATTTCAAATGATTGCTTATAAATTAGCTTATTATTAAATTGATGGCTCGTTCAAAGAGTTCTTTGAAACAATATCCAAGATAAACAGTTCATTGACGGAAAAAATAAATTAATGTTAATGAAGAACAGAACTCTCCAAAAATGATAATCAACATGGGCAAATAAGAGAGTCAGTAGTTTAGCACTTAATTTAATAATTAAAATATTGTTGCTGAAGAATTATCTAAATTGATTTATAATCATACTCCATCCATAATTGTTGTTTTGGCATCACATTTCGATAAAATGGAAAGTACCCTTTGAATGCTTAAAAAAAAAATTCTTACATCATTTATTTGATCTTTTCTGGTAAATCGTTAAAAGTTATTCTGTACTTCCCGTTTAGCTCATCCAAATTGCAAATAATCGTATTATTTTAAATTATTATTCTATAATCTTCTTTATTTGTTTGTGAATAGCTTCCAAAATTATAATTTAACGGGATAAATGATTGTTTATAATATTTTGTAAGAATTTTATCTGCTTGTTTTCTGTAATTAATTTTAATGATTTATGGTATTTGTTCTATATGCAAGCCTCTCTATATCGAAGAAATTACTATCTAGCCAAAGTAAATGATTAAAACCTCATTCTTTAGAAGGATAAGAAATAAAAGGAAATGTAGGAATAGTCAGCAGCAGTAATAAATGAGATGATCACCCACACAAAAACATTATTACTCAAATGCAATATTTTCAAGAATTAAATGGAGACCGCTGAAGATATCGAAACATTTTAAAATAAAGTAGTAAAATTTAAACAATATTAAAAGACTATCCCTCTTACTTTCTCTGCTCGTTCTCCTCTTGATGCGAGGTAAAAAATATTCTATTTAGAATGTCAGGCGCATTTGTAATGCATGTCTGTAAATAAATGACCTATTGGAATTCCAATTTACCCTTTCTAAAGGAAACTATTGACGAAGTTGACAAACTATTTTAACTTCAAAAAAAAACATCAGATATAAATATTTCTCTTCTCTATACAATTTGCATAAAAAATATTTTGAAGAAAATAAATGAGCTGGAGAAATAGATAAAGAATCGTTTTTAATAATAATAAGAAAAGTCATCAGATGAAGGACTAGAATCTGATATATTTTTAGTGCCTTGCTTTCATAAATTTGTTAATTATGATGCTGCTAAAAAAGTAAAATGGCAATTGGAGGAATAAATGAGGAAATTACTGAGTTTGCAATATCGAGGGCTAGACATCGAAGAGATTGAGGCAGTCACCAAGTATGTGGGAGAACTAATGGAGCAAGAAAACTCTGGTTCGCTGTTTAAAAAGCAAATTAAAAGGAATAAAAATATAAAAAAATAAATAAAATAGTATAAGTTAGTTTATGAGGAGCATCTATTGAAGAAGGAGAGAGAGCGGAAAAGAAAAGAAATTAAAACTCAAAAAAAAGGCCACAACAGCGTCACAATTTCATTAAAAGACAAAAAACCTGTTAAAATAATCCATTCTTTAAACAATTCATCAGAAAAACATGCCAAGCATGTAAAATTGTCATTTCCAAGTTTACCCATATCTAAATTTAACGATATAGACACGAAAACAAATTCTAAATAAACAAAATATAGAAGTCTAGGGAAATAAAATCGACGAATTGAGGTCAAGTCGAGTGTATGCGATTTGAAAAAATCATCAAATAAACTAAAATTAAAAAGAAACGAGTTGAAGTTAAGATTATGAAAATACAAGTATAAAATGAGATTTGATAAATATATTTAATCGATTTAGATATGTTGGACTATCATTATATATTTACAGCAAATGCAAATGCCTGCAAGAAGACCCACTTCTAGTGGCCTTGATTTCGGAGCAACTGTAGATTCACCCAATGTCAATTTCATTACTGCTATCGATATCAATAATGAGGAAATTAGAATACCTTATGCTAGTTAAGAGATCACCATCGATAGCTTGATTCACAATTACTTATAGCACACTAGTTGCAGACAGAAAATAAAGGGAGAACCTTGCTTCATGATAAGAAATGGTCCTTTCAAAGATGAAATTGCAGTAAAATCATATAAGCTTTCCAGTTTGGGTTTCAATAATCTGCAAGAGCCATGTCTTACAGTTTTGAATAAGCCCCCTAATTTTCAAGAATCAGTTATCAAATCCAAGAGTAAAGTTTTAAATTTAAATTCATTGTAAGTTGTGCCAATAATATTACTTATATAAGGAAAACAGATAAAATATGAGATTATTAATAACGATACTGTCTTTAGACTGAAAGCTAAACTGATTAATACATTTGTTGAATTAAAACCCTATAACTAAGGATCAATTAAATTAATGTACAATGGGTTTGCTTTATTTAATGAGGAATCTAAGTTAAATACTTATGGAATACCTAAAGGCAGTATTATTTCTGTGATTATTAAAAACAACCAAGGATGTTTTAAAAAAACTTGTTTAATTACTTGTGTTGATCATAAGAAAGTGCCAATTTCTGAAGTCAAGATTGGCGATATAATTTTATCTTACAACTCACAAAAGAATCAGTTGGAATAGGATAAAGTAGTTTATATTCATACGACTGTTCTTCAGTAGTCAACTGTGATCAAATTATAGAATGGATTTGAGATCGAAACAACTTCCAATCATAGATTTTTATGCGCTGATAACTAATACCGAAAGATTTAGTTTTCTCTTTCAGGAGAATAAACATTAAAGCGAGGATCTATTTTGAAATTAGGTAATGGGAAAGAGGCAGCTATCTAATCAATTCGGAGTAAAGCAGTTTATCCTGAGTAATAGTTTTACCATCTATGCATATAAACCAATCATAACTTCGTAGTTGACGATTTTATTGCTCATAATATGTATATTAATTTGAGAATATCCAAGAATCAAAATGAAAGAATTGATGTAAATCCCACTTCATCGATTGCTGATATAAAGGAACAGATTGAGTTAATATACTACAAATCAATGAAAAGCATTAGACTTAAATTTGCTGGAAGATAACTTCGTGACTAATCGACATTGTCGGATGCAAACATGACAAAAGATTCAACTTTGAGCTTGTTGAGCAAAAAAAGTTAATAATTCAATTATATTTTTGGTGAGACTAAAATATTAAAATTTTCAGGAGAATACGTTTCAATTCGTAACATTAAACAAGGGGATGAAATAACCACTTATGATCCGATTAATAATTGTAAAAGTAAAATACCTGGCAAAGTTATAAAAATTAGCACTGCATAAATGAGGGATTTTATGAAAATATATCTTAATCCAATTAATAGTTTTGCTATGGTATGTCCTGATAGCTATCTTGAACTTTAAAATGGAAAGGCTATGCATGTAAAAGATATCTACTCAATACCAGGTGGTCACCGATCTAAACTAAAAAATATATAAGGAGATGATATTGTCATACATGCAATGAGTCTAGATAGAGAATAGATGGCTGAAAAGTTTTATCGATTATAGCTTGATTACTCATCAAATTATATAGTTTAAGGGGCAATTATCCACAATCTTGTGCTTAATTTTGCTATTAAAATAGGAAATTAACCTCTTCGTAAGATTACCTTTGGCGTAAATTCAGATACCACTATACTATAGGTAAAAAATAAAATGAAATCACTTACTGGAATACCATTGCCATAGCAAGTGTTCACCTTCAACAACATAAAGCTGGAAGATTAAACACCAATTTATTAATATAATCTTTTAAGTTAACATCTGATTGTTGTAACTGTTAAAGAGTTATTTGCTGGCAAAAGTTCAATTATTCTCGATTCTTAATAGATATAAAATTTAAAAGAAAAAAAAATTAATCTCATTTTTTCTTCCAAATAAAAAATAGTGATAAATTATCATTTATATGCTCAGAGAAAAGTGTAAGAAATTATTAAGGAATTAGTACCCAACTGCAAATCATCATATTTTTTGATATTTGATGAACTACTCATTTATCCTCAGTAGTTACTTTCTCGCCTATAGGAATCAGAAAGTTTTAAATTGCCTGAAAATGAAGTCATAGTGGTTAAAAATGAGAAGTTGGCGTTTTTACAAAATATGGCCCTCTAAGCAAAACATATCCAGAGTCATAGTCACATATTATATGGTCAAATTCCGTCTTTTCAAAATAATACCAATGAAAAGTCATAAATAAAAATTAAACTACAAAAAAAGGATTCTTAACTCTTTGAAGTTGCAATTTCAAGAATATCTCAAATCCAAGTCAATGAATACAAGAAGTAACGATTCTATCAACCTTTCCTTTATTACACAAGTCATGAACATAATAAATAAATATCTTAATATATTCGAAATTTTTAGAAACATAGAAACGAAGTTAACAAACCGAATTCAACGTACTCTATCATTAAAAATTTATATGTCAACATGCAATTATTGCCTAACTATGTTGGGGAATGTTTTATCGGACTCAGAAACTTTAAATTTAGCAAATTCTTTCATGCAAATCAGGTGTTTTATTGGCATAGTTTTACATCGGCGAGAAAAAATGATAAAGAGATAATAAACGATCTTAATCAATAAGTAGGAACATTGTTTTATATAAATTCCTTAACAGGCAAAGAGATATAAAAATTTTCATTGTATCCCAAAGAAGGAGAGATTCTCTTCTCTCCTTTTTCATATTTTTTAGTCACTAAAATTTAGCAAGGGGGATCTATAGATAAAGTTTGGCTTGATGAAATTCCATCTCCTATTACCTTCCAAAAAAATATTATTGTTTGGGTTGATGGCCAGCCCTTAAAATAAGATAATAAGCGCATAAAGCTAATGATAGATCTGGAAAATATGTAGGTTCTACAATTGACTAGTACGGCTATGGCTGTAAAATGGATGAAATAATTTGGATGGTTGCTCAACTGGAAGGGAATTCAGTTCAAACTTATTTCCAATATGAAACGTAATGAAGGATAACCAAAGCAATTTAAATAATCAGCCGGAATTGATCTTTTAGAGAGTCTCTACAATCTTAATGGATTTACAGCAAAAACTTTGATTTTTTGTGGAGATGAAAAAGATGCTTTAAAAAAAGCCAAGGCTCGCAATATTGAGCAATCAAGATACCAAATTACGCAGTTTGAAAAGGTAGTTGAAGACTTTGTAAAAGAAAAGAATTGATTGCTAAATATAATGATAAAGATAATAAAAATAAAATATAGACATCTCTATTTGCTTTCTCGTTTCGTTTTTAAATAGGAAATAAATTAATAAAATTAATTTTTTCTTTTACAATCAAATATCACTTACTTTTTTTATTGAAATGATCTATTAGATTTGTATTTTAAAAGGAGTTTTAATAACTATTTGTTGTAAAGGAAATCAATACTTATCCCAGTATTATATTCAGTTGAGTTAGAACAATAATTCATTTATCATAAATCATTGTGATTGCAATATTGATTATTTTATTCCTCGAGAAACATTGAAATACCATCAATTTTATTTTATGCCATATAATATATACCACTGTCTTGAGTTTAGCGTAAAAATAAGACCTAAATCGCTTAAGATCTGTAGATTTTAGAGAAGCAGTCTTCACCTCACTAAAAGCAATTTTTTGACAGTTTATTTAAGAGTTTGACAAACAATGTGATTTATCGTGTATCTTTTTACTAATTTAGAAATTATCCTATTCATATAATCCAAGTGCTTAATAGGATATTTTTTGAACAATTTTATAGTTTCATCAAAACAATTTTAAATCTAATTTATCGTTAGTATAACTGAAAAAACGAAGAGAATAACATTATAAAAAAATTCTTTAGACAAAATTGATCTTTTCAGAAGTAGAAGATGAATGCAGCAAAGAATAAAATATTTTAGCAACTATTATGAATCGAAGCGAGAATGATATTTGTGTCTTTAATTCAATAAAAACAAGTTATGAGCAAGCCATAAGAAAATGGAGATAAACTCATCTTGAAGGACGAGCCAGAAATCCATAATTCTTCCGCTTTTCCTTCCGTGATCTCCAAATCCTCGAGTCCTACCACGGCAGCTGTTCATATTATCCTCAAAATAGTAATCGTTGCTGCCTATCTTATTATTCCCCTTATCTCTGACTCATCTTATAAGGTGCTCATGGTAACCGTTGTTGGAGCAGCACTTGATTTCTGGATTGTCAAAAATTTAGCTGGACGGTTGTTGGTAGGACTTAGATGGTGGATCGACTTTGACGAAAATGGAGACTAAAATTGGAAATTTGAGTGCAAGGTAGACGAGAGAGCGAATAGTTCAGCTAGTGATAAAGCCTTTTGGTGGACTCTTGTTTTCTTCTGTCTTGTCTGGGTGTTGTTATCAGTGATTAATATTCTCAAACTGGATTTGACTCAAATCACAATCTGCGTTTTCTGTTCAACCCTGATGATCTTCAATCTCTACTCATACTACAAATGTAGCAAGGTGCAAAGTGAAAATGTGAACAAGCTATTTACTCAGTATGGAGCTCAGGCAGCCGCCAAATTTATGGGAGGAAGCATTATTTCCAAATTTGGTTGAGCTAATGATTCAAGTCAATCTTAAAGAAAGTAATATTTAACTTGAAAGAATCTGCTTATTCTAAATAATTGAGCCATATCAATCAATTGAGCTTATGCTTGATATTATTTTTCATAGTCAATTAAAACTATAATAGATTATAACGTTGAAGATAAGAAGCATGAAGGAAGAAGGCAAATTATCTTTCTGTTACGTCAATTTAACATTCGTGATTGCATCTATTACTTTAGCTGCAGCAATCACATTGATTGTTATACTTGGAGTATATGGCTATGTCGGATTTACAGGTTCAATACCAATTTCCCTTATAACGTGCACCAATACATACTTTTTCAGCAAATTTGGATCATTTCTCACAAACATGGTCGAGGTAACTTTTATCAGTAGTCTCTTCGCCGTTTTAATCGCTGCAATTATCTTTATAGTCATGTTAATATGGGTCATTGCAATATGTAAGGGAAACTCTCCCAATGAATCAATATCTCGCACCTCAAAGATAGTGTTATATATTCTCGCTAGTCTTTTTGTTTGGGCGTCTATCATGCCTTTCGGATATCATTTGACATATCTAATATAAGTCAATAATTGCACAGCGACCACTAATCCTAATCAGCTCATAGGTATTTTTATTGTTGCTGCTGCTCTTTTTGCGCTGGCAATCATACTGTGGATTTTGCTGTTAATTGCCTATTATCGTAATTAAGATGCTGAATAAAAATATAGAGATATTTACCCTAATGCAACTACTTCAAAGGAAAAATAACCATATCAACCAAGAAAATATGTTCAGACGCAACAGCCTCAGCCGCAACAACACTTGGAACACGTCGAATATACCAAAGAAAATTTGATGGAGTCTCCAAAAAGACCTACTCAAAATTATTATTTAAAATAGCCATAACCTCAACCAGTACCTGACTATCGAGCTCGTCCTTATTCCAAATACTAAAGTTCGAAGCGAAGCAGTCCCCCTTATCTTGAGCCCAAGAGGAATCAAGACAATAGGGTCGGATCGGAATATTTCCGCTCAGCTGATTCATCTAAGCACTATCTGGAGAAACCTGCTCCAGTAGGAGCTGAACGTGAAGGTGTGTTGTTGAATTACATTCGTGGAAAGTACGTAAGCTGATTAAGAAAATGATTTCTCTAATTCTTGCATTTAATTATATTGATGCTTATGAAAAATGTGAAAGAAGGATCTTGTGTTAAGATAAGGCACTTTCAATATTCATCGGTTCTACCCAAGAGGCAATTAGGCAAATCAAGAAGCACGGAGAGAAATCCAATTAAAATAGTTGTTGATAAAATAGGCATGGATGGAGAAGTTTCACAGTTGATTGTAGATCAGAATTAAGAAATTTAAGAATAACAAATAAAAACATACCGCGCCAAATCAATGAAAAGCCCAAGGCCCTTGTGCCACGTTAAGAGTTCTCAATTTAGTTATCATAAGCCTGAGCCACCATCAAGAGCTTTTGTTTTCAATCGTTTCCAATATGATAATTGCCAACCTTTTTCTTTGTAAAAGGCACGGAATCCTCATAACAGGAGAAAATTGCCAAGCAGTTCTCATAAAAACATTGAAATTGTATTTTGCTAAACAAAGCTACCGAATTTTGTCCAAAGGACTAATGATAAAATTTAATAAATTTATCGTAAGTAGATGATCCTTCACCAACACAAAAATAAAAATTATATGACTGAATCTGGCTTGCCTCGATAGAAATTAACAATACCCTTAAAAACCTATAAAATAACTTTGGCTAACACCCTTAAGGAGTATGGTACTTTGGAAAAATTGAGTATGTTTATGGAAAGCGATCAAAATTTACAGCAAAAATGCATATGCAATGATGTCGAGAAAGATCCTTCAAGGACGTTATTACTAGATATAATTACGCATCGTTTTGGGTTTATGAAAAGCTTGTCTAAAAAGATAAGATAAAAAATATATTGTAATTTATTGGGTAGAGATAGCATAAATTCCTTTACAAAGATAAATATTTACGAGTACATGCGTTTTACTGAAATGTTCGTGGGAAGATGTTCAAATTCTCAATAAATCGCTTCCTTTATGAATTTTGTGTTGTTTGGAAATGAATAGCCTACTTTTTAGACTGCAAAACATGTTATTTAACAGATCCACGGGCCTCTTCATAAGCAAAGAGTTGCCATCGACCATCTTTATCAAATATTTTCTAAGCCTTTCAACAACTTGGTTGATATTTTAGGTCGCAACGACAAAATATTGAAATTATTTATTGATCTTATCGTGGAAAAATGATTCAATATCCATTTTAATGTGTTTCTATTCTTGCCTAAAGCAGCTAATATTTTATCCTGTCTTCTCAATAATTCAACGTAAATTAGTTCACCAAATAGAAGTAGTAAGGAATAAATATCACTCTGAATGAAAGAAAATCATCAGTAGTAAACTAAACGACTAGATTTTTTATTACTGGCAGAAGTAAGGCAGGGTGAGTCATATTTTTCATTGGACACGTTCTCACTTTCAGATTTTAAATATGGATGGCTCAAAGCCATTGATGCTGTTATTCGTTTTTTAGGATTGCTAACTAACATTTTTTTTAACAAATCCAAGGCGCTGGCATCCACAAAATTGTAATTTTCGCCTTACAATTTGAAACTCATCTCTTTGTTTTTTTTATAAACTTAGTCGTATTTTGTTCCCTCAAAAAGAGGTTTTCCTGTTAGTAAGAGATGGAAAATAGCTCCTGCTGAAAATACATCGCATACAGGCTCAGTATGTTTGCTTTCATTGAGTCCGATGATTTCTGGCGCAACATAGCCTGGAGTGCCGCATCTAAAAAACAGATATTTTTCTTGATCTGCAGGAGTGGCCAATCCGAAATCGACAATAACAGGCGACAGTGAATCACTGGATCTGAGCATGATATTTTCAGGCTTTATATCGCGGTGCATTATACGTTTTGCATGCATCATTTTCATTCCTGATAAAAGACCACTCATAAACTATTTTACTTCCTCATTAGAAAAATGGCCACCATTTTTCTGAATACAGCTCAACAGTTGTCCTCCATTTAACAGTTCCAGAACCACGTAAATCGAGTTATCAGATTCGAAGACACCTTCAAGCCTAATCACATTGGGATGGCCTTATTAGCTAAGTTCCCGCATTACACTCAGTTCATTTGTTAAGCTTTCCTTTCCATTCTATGCATTAAAACAAACTTGCTTTGAAAAGGCTTTCACTGCAAATCTGCAACCGTCAGTCAATCTTTGAACTTCATACACCGAGGCAAAGTTTCCTTTTCCTAATTTTCGAAGAGGCTTAAACATTTAATGAAAGCCTTGCCGATTGATTTTTTTTGAAAGTATATAGACCCAAGCTTCAACTGCATCAATATGAGAAGAGTAGGCAGTGAAGCATCTCCTCTAATTATAAAATATTTTGATGCCAATTTTATTAGAGTTAACATTTTTCTGTATAATTCAAAAAGTACTTCTGTCTCATAGATAACAGCGAATTTGAGATCGAAAGTAAGTTAAACTCCCGCAAATGGCTGAATCTGGTCATGTTGAGGATTGGAAAGGAGAAGTGTGTTGTTTATGAGAGTTAACAGAATATCGTGATTTAAAAGTTAAGGGCGACTTGAAAAAGTGTTCTAAAGGGTGATCTGCTACTGATAGAGGTGGTCAATTGACAAACTGGTGACTGGCTCGAAAACTTATTCCCAGAGGGCTTATTCCTGATTAAATTCGATATCCATAATGGAAATTAATACGAATTATCAAATTATTTAAATTCATTAAAGGGAATTCTGTTCGGAATTTTGATAAATCAACTTAAAAAACGTTAACAACCAACCAGATAGAAGTTAACTGCCTTGATAGCCCAACTATCCAAATTTACACTATTACCACTCAAAATTAGAAAAAATTAAAAAGTAACTTTCAAAAAAATTGACGCAGTCAAATTTTGAACAGCGAGATTGACGGGGGAAAAATTGACAGATCGTTAATTGTTTATACATTTTAATATTTTTGCTTTCAAGTTTATGAATATTGATTTCAAGTGTTTTGAGCCGAATGCAAATGACAGTTTAACTGAGGGCTAAAGTATTGCAGAATCTAATCCATCAATTTGTTAGGAAAACCTAGAACCTAATTCATAAAATTGACTTGTTCAAAAGTCATCTATGATTAATTTTATTTTGAAACGATCTCTTTAAGATGGAGCAATGAGCGCAATAATAGTTTTTGATTGTACCGAGATAAACAATTTCTATTTGCTAAGAACCTTAGTTTTGTAGGATAACTTTTGCGCATTTTTGGGCAAAAGACTTGTTAGGCATCTGTTACTTAAACTTTATTTTAAAAAGAACTGTATACAATTAAAATGGATTCAAATATTGAAAAATTTATCAAGAGGAATTTTAATGTACAAGCTTTTTCATTGATTAACAATATTTTAACTGCAATTGGAAGAAAGAATGAAACAGTAAGCAAAGCAAAAATAATCAGCATACCGAATAATTGATTGAAAAATAAATCATTTCTATTTTGTGAACAAAAAAACCTCTCATAAGGTGTAAAAATTAATTTATTGATCATCTTCTTTGATATAATATTGGTGATATTTAATTAAATCCTATAATACGAACATAATGATCGCTAAATTTATTAGCACCAACCTGTGAAACCCATTAATAATCAGAATTATTTATTTTAATGTCTAAATATATTTGATTGATCAATCAACTTGATTTTAAAGAGTCGTTTGTAAATACAATATCAATCATATGGAAGGTCATTATTTCATCTATCTTTCTCGAAGTAATTGATTATAAAATTACCTTACTTCCTCATACAGTACTTAACCTCCTGTTTTTAATATATCTAGAGGCTTTTTGCCCATTTTATCGCCAATTTAGAAGACATCTAAACTGTTATTCAAGTACCACTCAATAATATCCCCTTGCGCAAACATACAGGCTTTACTAAGAGGGGTTTACCCGCCAATTGTCTGCTCGTGAGGACTACACCCATATTTGGCCAGAAGTTCAAATATTTATATAGAACCCACTGAAGCTGCATAATGAAGAGCTGTTCTACCAATTGAATCTTTTATTTGAAGATTAGGTTTAGAGGAGATCACTGCTTTAACTAGATTAACCGAAGAAATTGATGCAGCCAGCATGAGAAGGGTCTGTCCAGAAGGAGTGAGAGGCATATTAATAATGGAATGCACCTGTGCCACGAAAGCCATTGCAGTCTGTGGAGTACACTGATTCATCTGCATGCATTGCAGCCATATCTGGTGTAGTTGTTCTTTATTCGCCTTCATTTTGATAAATTATAATGGCACACTAGATTATAAATATCATTTATCAATTATTAAAGAATAATATCTAAGAATCAATATCGATAGAATACAGATATGAAATTAGCTATGCTCTAAAAGTACTCTATCGATCTCGTTTGTACGACAAGAAGAAAGGGAACTTTAATATTAAGAGATAGGTGTTTTGAATAAATTAAATAGATATCATTAATATTGTCAAAATAGTAGACAAATTGCTCCTTTTTTGGGCAAGAATCAATAATTTATGATTATATCTGCGAATTGAGCAATATGAATAATTTTATTTTTGGTGTAAGATGGACCCACGCCCATATAATTACTAATTTCGCCGTCCACGGCCAAGCAATTTAACTTAGTACCTCTCTCTAATCCAGTCAATCCTATAATGCCTATTAAAGTCTCTATCATGCAGGTAAAATTCAATCACAATATCACAACTCCCTCATGCTAGACGAACACGCTTATAGAATGAATCTTTACAATCCAACCTACTCTAAAATTTATGACAGCAGCAAGTACTGTTTTGATTATCCAGTAATAATCAGAATATGAGTGCAAATGGAGAACAAACATCGAAGCGCTACTAAGATAAATCGATTAATACTGATAAATATAGCGATAAAAGCAATCAAGCGAGGTCAAGCTATTCTTAGAGAAGTAAATCTAGCATTTCTTCCAAGCAGAATCATCAGGTCAACCAGTCTTCACTCCTATCTAGTTATGGGTCGAACAGTCTATAAAAAAATCGACAAAACTTTGGGGGATAAATTAGCAGTGATAGAATAATGATTCGCAATGATACCTCTTCAATCTACAAAAAACAGCAGAAACCCTTTGATATAATAAATTTTTCTTCTCGTGGAAGTTAGCCTTTAAGGAAATATCCTAAACTGACTCAAGAGCACTTATTGTATGAACGGGGAGTAATTAATGTGGACTGATAACTAAAATGTATTAATATCAAACAGTGATTTTGGCTATTATAAGATCTTATAATTAACAATTACCTTATGACAATCATATTTTGTATTTTCAACTTTTCCTGTTTCTATTATCCAAATCTTTGACGTCACTATCATTATTGGTGGAAACATTCGATTCATTGACTGATTTGGTCTTCTTTTGCTCATTAAGGTAATTTATTATATTCGACTTTTAGGAAGCTGAAATTTTTTTCTTGCCTGTTTCGATTTTATTGGCTTATAAATCAACAATAAAAGAACTGTTATCGCGCATTGTGTCTGGATTAGTTTATTCTTCTTCTTTGCCTAATACCTACCAGTAATCGTCATTATCAACATATATATTTGACATATTGACAGGCAATAATGGTTTTGATTGATTCACCATACTTGACCTGTTGGCTGGCAATAATGGCTTTGATTGATTCACCATAATTGACCTGTTGGCAGGCAATAATGGTTTTGATTGATTCACCATATTTGACATGTTGGCAGTCAATAATAGCTTTGATTGCTTCACGTTATTTGACTTGCTCCTATCAACCTAATTAACCTCCTCATTATCTTTATCATAATATTAGTGGTGAGCTCTGTAGAGACTTTAACAGTTGGCAGCATTACGATCCCAATTATCAGATATCATTGACTAATTGTGGCTATGGTTTGACATTATTGACTACATCTGCTGTAAAGATATGTTAATAATAAATCTATCTGATCAAAGAATTTATCAAATCAAATTTGAATTTTTCTATTATTTTGCCATAATACTTATTTCTGAATAAAATAATAAAGTTCATATATGTTTAATTAAATTAAATATCATCAGTATACTGTTTTCAGATATTCTGTTCAGTTTGTGAGATTGTTTTGATGACCTATCGAATATTTTGAATTTGTTGCAATTTGTTTATTTTCATATTTTAGTAAGTACCCTCCAAATCTTAAATACGAATGTCTGGAATCAAACTTATTTTCACTTATTTTATCCAATTGACGAGCAAAATGTTAGTTACTGATTCTGGAGTAAACAAGTTATCTTACAAATGAAGAGTTTATAACTTTGGCCATCGACCCTTCGCTAGAGTTCTAAGTCCATTATCAGTGAGCCCATTATCTGTTAAATACAAAACTTTCAGCTCTTTCCAATTATTTTTGACCAATTCCTTTATTCCTTCATTTTTAATAGGATTTTCTGATAAAGATAAAGTAGCTAGATATTTCCAATTGCACTTTCTCAATAGTTTAACTCCCGTACAAGTAATACTATTATTTTAAAAAGAAAATTCAGTTATAAAAGGCCACCCTGCTTCAACAATGTAGTTGATTGACGAATCACCAAGGCAGGTATTATAAAGTAGGAGACTTGTGATAAATTTATACTTGAGTGATAAAGATTTGGTAAGCTTGCCAAATAAATGAAGTTAAATTCTCCCTAAATCTAAACTAAAACCATTGAATTTATGAATGCTAAGCTCACAAATACTGTCAACAATAGAATCGGTATTATTATTTTTAGTCTTGTCTCCTGCCCAAAATCCCTTGTCATTCAGAATCATTAAGCATCGTATGTTACTATTTCTATGAATACACTCTTAAATATAGCTCTTGAGTTCTTATTTGTCGACCTCATAGAATAGATGAAGTTATAAATAGGCTTATCTCTTGATAGTCCACATACTGGTGTGTGCAATAAACTGAGACTAAACTTATTTGGAATGTTTCTTATAAAACTATATTTCTTTAAATAATAAGCTATGATTAGGTTTGTTATTTGATGTTTTTATAAAGCTGAATGAGATAGATGTCTTCTTGATTAATTTTATGCAAATAAATATCGATAAACGCAAACATGTGGCTTTTATATGCTTTAAATGTGCTCATTAATATTTTTTAATATTAGGATAATCAGTAAAATGTTAACTTAAGTATCACAAATCAGATCTGAAGTTAGAGGAGAACGAAAATTTGTTTAAGTTTGTCGAGTTATTTATCTATAATATAGAACTGCATACTTTTTGATAAAGAATATCCACCTTTTATTCGCTTGTCCTTACTTTTTACAATATGACGTCGTTGTTATGGAAGAATATTAAATGATTATTCTATAGCTTCTCTCGAGATAAAGAGGGCAAGTTCGTCGCTAACATTTTGAGATTATGAGATCGCAGGTCTGAATTTTATCTTCGAACTCTTTCAAGCTAAACAGCCAGTAGTTAGGCCTCTGTTGATTTGAGTTTGTACTTCCTTTCCAATTCTGCATTCTCATCCTCCTTGGCTGCCATTTGGTACTTGATTTATTCCATTTCTGATCGATAGGCTGTCTCCACTTCTGTATAGATGTTAGTATTTTGCTCTAAAAGATCTCGAATATCGTCCACATGCAATACATTCTTTATGTATTAGAGCATCCTCATATAATTTTGATTATCTTCATGTAATTCGATGTTTTATTTGACTATTTTTTAATTTTTCTCCTCTAATTACTTTAATCTGCAACTGCTTTGAAATTCACTGTGCTACAACTCTTGGTTATACTTTGTAACCGATGATTGAATACTGTTTCTGAGCTGAGTTAGGTTTTATTCATATCTTTGCTCGGCTTGTTTGAAATCAGTCATGAGTTTGCCTATTTCTTCTTCCAGATGGCCGCATTGAGGGCATCCACTTCCATCTGTTTGTTCTTGGTAGTGCTTGATAATTTTCTGCTGGTACTAAATTTTGCTGGTTAAATCTTTTCTTTCTTGTGCAAAATTGGCTTCTGTGTTTGCCAATTTTTAATGCATTCTTGAGTTCAGATTGTAGTATTCCTAACAGGAGTCCTTCGAAAATCTTAATGATTCCTAGAGGAAAGATATCTTCTTGGTAATATTGCTGTCGTCATCCTTGAATTTGGGAGTCAAAAGAGGGATCTTATCCTTTTCATACTCATTTAAAAGGGCAGTTAATTTCTATTTCTCAATCTTGAGTCTTGATATTTCAGCATCTTTTAGTCGAATGGTTTCATAAAGGATAGAATTGTCGCTGTCTCTTCTATCAATTGCTGATTCTTCGACTCGAAAAGGAGAGCTAATATGAGGAAAGGTGGGATTTGGTCTTTATTGACTCAAAGGATAATCCTTGTTTGTGTCGTACTTTACACCTGTGGAATAGGTCCAGTTATTATTAATGGCTTTGTACGAAGCAGGCGTTTTGGTTGTCCTATTGTCTTTTTCCCATCTTTAATGTTTTTCTTTCAACATCTTTTCCATGAGTTCAACCTTATTGATTCGAGAATTTAGTTAATTCAAGTAGGCATTGATTCTAGTCTCATAATTACTGAGCATGTTGTTTGAAAAAAAGACAAACCTCTTCTCCTCATCACTCTGGGCTGAAGATAGAGGGATTTTATAAATAGTCTCGGCAGCCCTCTGCGATTACTTTAAGGACTATTTTAAAGATTCCTGATCAAGAAGTAAACTCTCGTTGTTTTTAATCGATTGATTTGTCCTTTCCTTCTCCAGCTTTAACTCCTGCTCCAATCTCCTTTTTTCCTCTTTTAATAAGTAGTAATCCTCCTTCATAAATTAGTCTTCGTTCTTGGGAATAACTGCTCCAGCACTTTGATTGATGCCTTTGTTCTTTTGAACTTGAACCACTAATTTTCCATTCTCTTGATTGAGGACTTTGTTTTGTTCCCCTATATTTTTGATTTAGCTTCTGAGTCTGTTGTATTCATCATAGAGCTGGCGATATTTGATTTAGATGCTGGCGTGATCTGATGGAGTGATGTGAGAAAGGCTACTCTAGAGTTCAAACTTCATCTATTTCTCTTCAGCCTTCTTAAATTTCATACGGATGTCTTCGACCTCAATTGTGGTGTTTTTGATGATGCTGCGGTTAGCAATGTCTGGACTGGGTGATTTGATCGGCTCATTCCTGGGCTTTTTTCTGAGTAAAGATTTCATTTTATTTGTTTATAATTAAAATTTATTTTAAGATAAAGTTATATGAGAGTATTTATTTATTTTTTTATCTTGATAGCATGTCCTTGAATTGATAATAAATAATTTATTAATATCTGAACAATATGTGGATGTTATCATCAAATATAAAGAGCAATATCTTTAAATTAATTTAATACTATTTATTAAAATGTTATTAATCACATTGAAAAGGCTGTAGATGATGCTTTACTTAAAATTGGCAATCATATAATTAAAGCATTCATATAAAAATATTCGAAAATATTTTAGTCATAATTATCAGAAATGCGTCATCGGAATACACGACAACTTTATTTTCTGTTCAGTTCTAAATCTCATAGATGATACGATAAAACAAGTAAATTCGATTATTTTTCATATTTCATTTAGTCCTTCATTTGCTCATGCGACTATTGATAAATTGATAAATCTTTATTGATAGACTCATTGGAAATCAGTCATCTTAATTAAATACAAATAATGCTGAGCGCCCAGCAGCTTCAAAAATATTCAACCGCATTGTTTACACAACTCCACGGCTCCGAAACCTACGAACAGCTTAAAGCCCTACTCTATGCATGGAGGGACGGTAACAAAAGCGCACCCCAAGCCATCACTACTTTCCTAAAAATACTTCAGCTCATTTCGCACCAAACTCCAGAGCTTATCTAAGACCTCAATCGGTGCTTAGTAAAAGACTATGCCCCTTCAGATAGTTCTCCCCCTTCACTTACAAAGGTGAAGCGACTTGCTATTGAAAATCCTAATGCTGGAGCTATCCTCGACTCAGTCTTAACTTGGTTGCGAACAGAACAACCTCCAGCCACAAGCAGTTCAGCACCCAAAATTCCGCAATTGGAGTAGTTATCCTAAAAATAATTCACCCAACGATTGTAAAGACATGAAAAATGTCGGAGCATAGGCAAGATTATATACCTCTATCGCAGGTGTATTCTAACAGTAGGATAATTCAAGAAACTCCTCGAACCTATTTACTTGAGTGATCCCTCATTCTTCAATATGCTCTTTCAGTATGCAGAAGAACTTTAAACTCGCAGGAGAAAGGTAACTATTTTTGCTCCCTTAAATTAACTTGTCGATCAGAAGTATCCTTTGGAGCAGGTCGGCAATAGCTACATCATTATTCCAGATGGATATGCCAACTGGGGACATAGTTGGTCTAAAAATCCACTGTAGAACGCGCTTAATCGTTCATGCGTATCTGTGCCTCTTGGAACGTAAGGTAACTTCCTGATCACTCGTAAGAATGAATTCTAGGAGCAATTGCTTCGTAATGAATAGTAAAAATACGAAATCGACTCGAACCTAGCATGTCTCAATGCCGCCATCAGAATAATTTAAAAATACAAACGGATTACCCATCCTCTGGTCCAAAAAATTCTCTCAAACATATACTCAGGCGAAGTGCTGGGTATTATGATGAGAAATCCACATCCTGAAGTGGCGCGAACGATTGTCATTCCGCGACTGAAGCAAAAATTCGCAGAGTTAACCAGATGCAGACTAAAGTTTGAAAAGATATGCGAGTAGGTTGCAGGCAAAAATTTCTATAAGAGTCTAGATTACCGATGTTTTTATTTTTGCAAAAACGATAAAAAATTCAACTGCCCAGCTCGATGGTAGAAATAAATTGAGTTAAGAAAGCGAGAGGTGTTACAGGAACAAGCCAGGGAGAATTCGGTACTGCAAATCTAAGATCGTGAATCACTGCAGCACAGCCGATACTATGTACTGAACTCTTTTGACAACATTACAACTCAGCAATTAATTCCTTAAAAAAAGGTTTAACTTGGATAGAGGAGAATTCAAGCTACATATCCCCGCTTTCCTCACAACCAGGTTTTGTTTTTAGTCGATTTTTCCGATAAATAACTGCTTAACGATGTCCTCGAGATAATGCTCTATCATACTCAAAAGAAATCACTGCTGGAATTACTAATCTTTAAAATGATGAGATTATCAATCGACAGAAAGCTAAAGAAAGATTCTTCTCTGCTACAATTCATTGAGGGCAGAACAGTCGAGGGTGAAACAGGAATGGAACCTCTAAATGAATTGAAGAGCAATCGTCGAGTATATAAAGATCTAAATGATTAATTTTTGGAACTCATTGAGGAGGATATTGAACCAGCACAAGTCTAAGATATGAATTTTCCTTTCGAAGGGCCGGAAAATCATACTTTTATCGGTACGAAACAATGCTACCTTTTTTTAAGATATTTGGTAACCATTTATCAGCGATTCGCTCGAGCAAAAACTCTCTCAGATGAGCGAGGAATAAAGGGAGAGTAGCCTACCCTATATTCTCAATTCTTGGGAGTCTTAATTCACAAAATAAAGTAGCAAAAAGGATTGGAGTAGTATCTCAGACGCATATTCCAGCAGGATGCGTTCATTTTCTTCACTATAGATAAGCTAATTTTGGGATTGGCTAAACTCATCAACAATATCAGTGTGGATTCGCTTACTTATAAAGTCCTTAAGGAAGGAGTCAAGGACTACGATTTGGAGATTAGGCGATGGGAAGATTATCAGTATCCTTCAGTAACCGAGCAATTGGCTCGACTATATCAATAAAATTAAATGCTCTTCCGCTTTACCTATTCCACGAATAATAACCTTATATATGTATCTGCTTGGTAAAATGGAGCTGACTTTGATGCTGATAAGAAAAAGAAATAAGGTCACGATAACTCGATTGAAAAGAATATACTGCCTTTTCTCAATAGTCCCGTTCCAGCAATCAAGAACAAATCAAATCGTAAAAGCAAACTGTCCTACCAAAACGAATATTTACAGGATGACAATGGAAATTTGGTAATGATCGGAGAATAAAAGATGGTAGGAAAAAGAAGAGGCAATGGGGACATAAAGGAATGGTAGTTATAGGCAAGAAAGCTGAAGAGGCTAAAACTATTATGATCTGTATGGATGTAACTATTATAATATTAAAAACAGCATAATAATACAATGGGGAATCTCTATAATGGACAGAAGAAGTAAATTAAATAATAAATCACATGGTTACCTCATCCAAGAAATCCTAATATGGATTTATTGTAGTAGTCCCAATAAATATAAGATTTTCAATAGTAAACCTTAGATTGTCCTCCAATCTTATCACCCAAGTCTATTCCTTTATCATAGCAATAAGCAATTGCCGAACACACATCAATATAAATATAATAATTGTCGGAGAAATAGATAAAAATACTAAATGAATAGGTAAATTTGCCTTAAAAAATCATAGATACTCTAACTGTTCATTAAAACAACAAATAAAAGCTGTCAACCTCTCAATGTACGGACAGATCTCTAAATAGCAATTACATTTATGATCCAGAAGCCTTTCAAGCAGTAATTCAAAAGCTAATCGCCACTTATTTTCCTTCAGAGGAAGTTAAGAGAATTAAATTACTGGAAAGGAAAAGAACTTGTATTCTTTGGCTAAAATAACGTTAGGATTCCTAAAAGGAAAGATAGCGTGATACTGTTCTTAGAAATGAGGGTTATCAGGTATATACGAGTCATGAAATTGATAAAATATTCTAAAAGTACGAATAACAAAGCACAGTCAGCTTGAGAATAACCGTTTTGCTGTTATACTCTTATTCAAGTTCTAATTTTTTCAAGAATGATGACATTATCAAGCAACTCTATGAAAAATTGGTTTAAAAGGGCAAGATCAGTAAATTGCATATTGTAAAGCCGTACTAATAAAAGAAATATTAAAGATATTCTGAAAATGGAAAGAAATAGTTAAAAATTGTTGAATTTCCTTATCAGGTAGAACTAATTCGCCTTAAAATAGCAGAGATGGAAAATTTACAGAGCCATCTCTCAATTAATATTGCTCCTCTCATTTATTGGGATTAAGAAGCAGGACTCATTTAGCTTCTTAAAAATTAACCCTTCCTTGTATCCACTTCCATTAAAATTAAAGTGACAGTTTCGTGCTTTTTAGTCATTGGAAAGGCAATGCTTTTTAAAATTGAAAGCGACAAAGAGTTTATCAAGCGTATCATATATTCCTATGCTATACTTCATGATCTTTACTTTTCCAGTTCATCCTTTACCATAAATGCAAATAAAAAATAACAATTCATGGAACGTATTGGTATGAAACTTATCGAAGATCCTCTATCTTTTTATTGCGAGCCCACCAATGAAATTCTAATAAACAGACTGATCAAATATTGTGGAGATGAACCCAGCTATTTGAGCAACATTGCGCTGCCAATAACTTTGATTTAAAATAAGATCAAAGAGTAATATCGTGAGAATCGTAAAAGTAAGAGATATATTGATGAATTTATTTGTTACTACGAGACCTTTATGAATGAAGAAGAATTAAGGCTGCTGACTAAAAAGACAGTTTTTTAAAATGTCGGATTTATTAAAGCAAGTCTTAAGCCTAGCATGGACAACTAGTAGAATTTATCAATCAAAACAAACACCTTAATAAAAATTTTCGTCACTCCCAAGCATAAAAATGAATAATTTGACAAAGGTTACAGTTTTACTACTTCTTCTAACGAAGTCAATACCGGCAATAACTATTTCAGTGGTTTCAAACATGTAATTTTTAATATACTCAATTCTTTTATGGTCATGGATCATCACTATGATACGCATAAAGGAAAGCATATCATAGAGCTAGAATATGGATACATTGCATCTCATATCCAATTCAAAATTAGTGAAAATACAATTGCGGAAGACGGAGTCTACCTAAAAAAAAAGAAACGATTAGAGTAATAACTGGACGAGAAAACTGTGGTTAAATTTTAGAGTAATGCCAAGATAATTGAGAAGATCTAGGATTATGGAGATTGTGTTTCCTTATTTGGTCACTACAATGATGCAATTCGCTACTATGGATAACTTTTCAGGAGGCACAAAGCTGAAATGGACCGAATAGGATCACTATTCGGTCATTTGCAAATGAAAAAGGCAAAGAATTATGGACTCAGTAATAATTTATAAACATCTTTGTAGACCTATTATCATGCTTTCAATTATTTTCATAAGGGAGCCATATGCCTAGAGATTCAGGACATTTATCTTAAAGTAATGAGAAATCTGTATCAATAAGGGTCATACGATAAGGCCATTCGGTACGGCGGTAATATACTAACAAATGCAAAGGCTCAGAAGAATCTGTCATTCTATTAGTCTTCGTTTCTTCTTCAACTCTATACCTGCTTAGCGTAGAACTATCAGCAACGAATAACTATTAATTTTTAATTCAAGCATCAATAATTATTAATCATGGAATACTACTAAAAAGCTTTATAAATAGTTGACTAAATTGGTGAATATAATGAGTTGGTTCCTCCCTTCTATGTTAGCTTTGGAAGATATCTATTGATGGCCCGAAAACCAGTTTAAAGTTTAATATACATCAACAAGTCCTTACTTTTAAAGAAGACGATGCTAAGATAGATTCATCCTGATCTATGCCCTATTTATGAACTCCTGTCAGTAGCATACATCAATGTACATGACTATCAACAAGCATTGAAAGCTATCAATAACTGCATCAATATTTATTTACTTTACTATTCTGCTGAAAATTATCGATTTACAGTTCCATTGTAACTGCAAGCTAAGATATATGGATTGATGAATAATTTCACCAAATCCCTTTAAATATTTGAGATGGAAATGGATCTTTTAATGCAACTTTGCAAAAAATAAAAGATTACATAGAGTCAGCAAAGAAAGGGGCGATTTAATAGCAACAATATCGGCCTGTTCAATGTATTTGAATAAAAACATTTGAATCCGTATATTGATGGCTATTTCAAGGAAGATAAATCTGAAATCTGTTTGGTCTATGTTTATATTTATATGGCATCAATTGAAAAAGTTAGATATCGTTTCAATGAAGCTTCCTAATACTTAAATCTCGCATATAATCTCAATTGCTAATAGCTTGGATAAAATCATCGTCTTAACGTGCATATTCTAATGAAAATGGCCTAAATCAATACCGCCTGCTGTAATTGGAGTAAGGCCTTGTAAATATTTAAAGATTGTTGGGGTGTCATCGGCAAAGTGAAAAGATAAACAGGATTGGAAGGTGCAGATTATTATCAGTTAATGGGGAAACTTTATGAAAAGAAAGGGGATTATCATAATAGTCTCAGCAATTACAATAAATAAAAATAAATAAAATTTAAGTTTTATGGAAGGTAGCATTTGTAAACTTGCAAAGCTAATGATAATTTGGGCAGAGTCAACATTGGGTTAAAAAAATTATTATAGGCTAAAAATTTCTTTGACGAATCGTAAAAAACCAGAAGATACATGCTGGATAAAGCTGTTGAGGACCCCAAATCAACTGGAATGTTTGGACCTGATCTCTAGGACTTTATCAAAGATATTAAATTAGGCCTTTGCTCTTCCCTATAAAACAGTGGCCTTTTGCTATTCACATCAGATAAATTGGATGAGTCTCTTTTAAAATATCAAAATGCCTTGGCTGAAACAATTAACTTAATCGGATAGTATCATCCCAAGACAGCAAGCATTTATAAACAGTTGGGTAGAGTTTATCACTAGTTGGGAGGATATTTTATCGATCAATCACTGATATCTCTAAACAGGTCTCTTTCAATTTACAAATCTCTAGTAAATTATAATCGTTAATATGAAATAGAGGTATACTGCTTGCTCGCCGTCGTTCAAGAAACAAGGAATTAACCAGCTTTAGCCCTAGAGCAATTGAAATAGTCTATAGTCCTAATGAGAAATATTAAACTGATATGGATTAGATTTGATGAAGCCGTTCATAATTTTAGTCGGTTGGTTGATCTCATAGTTGCCCATGCGAATCTCAGTCATTTGAAAATTGCGTATTATACAATCACTAAACTTTTTGAGGAGTAAAGAGAAAATAAAACAGGATTAGCCGATCACAAATATCGGCCTGAAGTAAAGGAAAAAATACTTGGTATTATCAGTAAAATCTCATAAATACGAGATATTATTAACGAACTTGAAGGAGTGAGCCAGCCGGAGGACAATTAGCACAAACTGCATAGTATGTAAGTGAAGAGTGGAAATTTAAATTTATAGAGTATCAAAGACAACATGTTTTTCCGAAAGCAGCGAAGAGAAAACAATAAATAACGTCCTCTTTAAAGACGAAGCCCCGTTTTATAAAATAATTGATACATACACAAACATGATCTAAAATGGTTGAGGATAATAAATTAATGATCCATTGTAGGCAAATTTATTAGATTGAATAATTTTGGCAAATCTGTTATCAATGAGTGACACATTCACCGAATAAATTTAAGTATATAGATCTAAAGAGAATCAATTATAAATATATTTTAAGGGAGACATTTTTATTTTTATTTTTTGTACAGATCTAATAATTATTATCAATTTTTATATTGTCAACTCTGTAAATAATTAATAATAGCTTCCATCATTAATCGAATAACTATTTGGTCATAGCCAATTACTATTTTAGGTTTTCCTTGATTCTCCAGCGTCTATACTGATTCTACTGATTTTTTTTTTCATCTCTATGCTCCTTTCAGATGGCATTGGTGACAGTACATGAACTTAGATTTTATCGTCATAAGAGGATTGAAGATATGTATCATTTTAGCTCCTCTTGATAATAGCAGGAACTGGCAATGTTTAGATTGGTTCCTTGTCGTCTTTATATGATCTTGAGTTGATACCATTATATAATGATTCAATTTCCTCTGCCTCTGCCTCTGACGCCACCAACTCACCATCAATTAGAATAGCAATATTCGATCTTTCCGATGAAATTCTCTTATTTGTAGACTTCTTTAAAACCTTCTCTCCTTTGCTTGCTGATTTCTTTAGAATTGTCTATGTCCTGTTCATAGATTTATTGAGAGGCATCGATTGCTTCAGTCCAATTGATTTCTTTAAACTTAGGGAATCATTTACTTTAGAAGCTTCACTGAGCAATTGACTTTTCTTAGCTTGAAAAAGTGTTTCGAAGAGAGGACTTTATTCTTGCAATACGGGCACTTAGGGAATGACTCCTTTTGATTATTTGATGTAGTCTTTGAATCGCACCGATTTTTGACTTTTAACAGAATGTTCAACTTCCATCTCTGCTGGACTAATTTCAACCTATTCATCTACCTTTTAGTCCCATTGCTTTTGAGTAGCTTAGATATAATCATTATTTTAATCTGACACCACAAATTTGTCCCTATCAATTTCGATGGAATCTCCTTCAGTTCGTAGGAGCATGTGCAAAAATAGTCTATTGGCCTTAAATTCTTAAATATTTGTCCTGCAAATCACATTTTTGCCTATAAGCATCAGTAATTCGGTGTCTGTTATTCTCAAAATGAGTTAAAGTTCTTTTTGCCCTTTGGTCAAATGAGCGGATCCACTTTAGAACATTCCATCCCGATAGATACAACCATTTGAGCAGTTAAACGTAATTGATTGCTGGCTATAATGGAGATCTTTGACCTAATTCTTACTATTCTTGAGTTTCTCATGACATAAGCCGATTATTACGTTCGTATACTTCGTACGGACATACAAGTGATAGTTTGTATGCTCGATGAGTGAGTATTTGGAGAATACGCTTTGATAATTCCTACTGCCCTCTACTAGAATTATTTTGTTATATTTAATATCAAAAGATGAATTATTGAGCGTTTAAAGCAAAATTTATTTCGTATTTTATTTCAACACTCGCCTGTCAGGGAGAGCACGTTTCAGCAGCTCTCCATTTTGAATAATCCCCTCGAGTTCAGTCACTTTTTATGTGATTAACAATTTTGCTTTGATTGATTGAGAAAGAGTATCCATGACTTTGCAAATGTCTTTGTAGCATCCAATGTCCTCGAGTTTCTGATTTTTTAAAGATTCATTGTTCACCACCTTGAAATAAAGCCAATGAATGTCTTTACAAGTTAATCCTTCGTAGTCATTTCGATAAATCTTTCTTAAATTCTCGTACTCTTCTTCATTTGATGCCAGTTCTCTCAGCCACAGCATGCTCAGCTACACTATCTTTTTCAATTTAAGTTAGGTTATCTATTTGATCAGATCATCCATAAATGCAACATACCTGTCAACTAAAACAGTCACTTTGTCTGACATTTGGAACTTTGTTTCGTTTATAACTCTCCTAAATTGACTGAGTGGCATCATTTGATGTAACAGTCCTTCTTTGTTTAGATGAGGGTCGTGATCTATGCAGAAAATGGCAGATCGATTACATGAAGAGTCGACTCCGATGTACGGCTGCTGACCATCTTGATCATGACAGCAGGAGAGGAGGACAGACATGATGATAACTGGTAAATATGAGCAATAAAGGTAATTTTATAGATTTATCAAATTTATACCGTCATGATTTGATAATTAATTCAGCAATATATGTTTAAAGCATTTGAAGACACTCCAGAATTACATTTGTCATTATTATTACTTCAGCATTCTTTCTGGTTCACGCAAATACTTGCAGCTTAGTTCATCATTAATGTCGTGGAACAACAACAGTGAATCAATTAAAATAGATAGAGATTATTTTTGATCAGAATATTTTCTTGAATTTTCTAAGCTTTTTATTCTTGCGTTTTTTTATAGTAGCTCATGGTTAAAGAAACCTAGAGAGTAATTTGATTGATATTGGCGTTATTAGCAATTTGCTGTCATTTTTTACAAACTGACATGGTTCGTAAAAACGTTGTAGATTTTGTACTAATATTACTGGTGATCTAAATTTTGGCGGATAAACTCACGAGAAATGACATAAACTTGATGAATGGAATACGTTATTTCAAATATCTAAAGCAATATCAAAAATATGATGGAATACTGACAAATAATTATTTCACGTAACGTTTAATAGAGTTTAGTAAGATACTAAACGTTTTTATAGAGTTTCGTAAGATTCTTCAATCCTTTTCAAGATTCACTACGTTTTCAGCCTCAATTCTTCAGTTATTGGCCAATCATAAATAGATTTTTCTTAAATGGAGTTCAAAATCATCAATAAATATAATTAATATAACTTTCCAAATAAATGGGTAAAAAGTTCGTCATGCTGATCTGTCATTCCAAAAAATATCGCTTATTTTCTGGAGACATTAGACTGGTGTTCAATAGACCAATTCGGAAGCTACCAACAATACCGTAATTTTAGGCGAGGCATAAAGCATATTAAGATTATACTGAAGAATCGTGCAGTGTGTGTGAAGAACCAGCAAATTGATTTCCCGTATGTGATTTCAATAATTTTTACTTTCTTTTTAATTAGTATTTAGTTAAATACAAGATAAGGATCTCGATATTTTTTGACTGTTGCGTCATCAGAGAAAAAATAAATTGCGAAATCTTGATGCAGCTGTGACCCGTCCATAATCTCTATGCTAATCCTTTTATATCTAGTAGAAATAAAAGATAGATTGGCATTGCCTTATTGTGGATAAAGATTTTTATCTTTGCTAATTAAATATCTGATAAATTCTTATCTATTATTCGTGTTAATGATTACCTAAATATAATTGAGTCAAATTTAAATTTTGGGAAAATTTAATTTTTATCTGGCAAAATAGAACAGCCTTTGCATTAAGAGTTTTACTTTAAGGATGGATGTCCATCAATTTAAATTTGCTATATTTATCATTATTACTAATGTAAAACCAAGATGAAGAAAGCTATGACCACAGTATGGCTATACTCACAGTTAACAGATACGAGTGTTAGGAAAATGCTGTCTTCATCGATTTTACCAAAGAAGAGATCATTAGCAATTTGGAAAATTATAAAACCCTCAACATCTATCATCGAACTGCACTCTCCAAAAATATTTAATCCATTCGATAGATTTGCAAAGAAAGTCCGTGCTACCCGACCTTTTTGGTTGAGTTAGTACCTCTAATACTATACAGGCTCAAGACTGCGAATAAATTCAAATGGAACTAATCGATTTTTTACAGCAATTTTTTATAAAGCAATCAGTTGGGATAAGTTATGACATTTAGTACATTGAGCCTCTCAAATATTTAATAAAGCACGCTCACCTTGAAGTAAATATTGGGTTTTTAAGATAAAAGAAGAAAGTTGCACACTGCTTGCGCAAATTATTCATAGAATGAGCGCAAAATAAAGAACTGAAACCATAAATTTAGCTCTTTAGCTCTAGAACAACCCGCATGATTAAAGCAAAGTTATAGCACTTCAGCTTATGGCCAAATTAGCACCTGATCTGTCCCCATCAGAGGTGGAGAGCTATTTTACCAATCATTATACCACAATGTACAACTCACAAAGCATACGAATCAAAAAAGAAGTGCTTCATAATCTCTCTGCTTTGGCCACTGGTGTAAGTCCAGAGTTTTTCGACAAATAAATCATTTAAAAATTTTATATGATTAAATGCAGATAGCATATGTTTACAATCCGAAAGGCCTGTGTATAAATTTTACCAGCTCTTATGACTCTGAGTAAATCTAAAAAAGATATTTTGTCAACAGTTTTATTTAATTTTACCATTGACGATCATAAATGTGTTAGGACAGGAGCTTTCAAGATACTACCCTAATTTTTAGCAAACTTCCCGCCTTCGAATTCAATAGGTAAACTACTAAGTTTATATATTAGCCTGATTGATAATGACATTAATCATTTTGTAAATCGCGAAAATTAAATCATTTCGAAGGTGGGATTCTATTTTCCAGGAATAGTTCGAGCATTTGGAGTCGCTAAATGGAATTCCTTTAAAGGTCTTTTCCAACGACTTTTGCATTTCAAGAGTGACGTATTTGTAAGATAAGTTAGGAAGTGAAATTGCCTATTGCTGCTAGTCTCCATGAAATTTGTAAAATAATCGGTCCATCAATTGCCAAAGAGATCATGCTTGAAGCTATCCTCAGTCTATTAAAATAACCTTCATAAATGCTGAAATAAATTGCAGTTTCGCATCTATCGGATTTTGTGTAAATTTTTCCCAATCAAACAAGATAAAACCTGATTGACATATTTCTGGTCTTTTAAAACGATCCCAAGTAATGGAGGACTCGTTATAAAATAGCTCTACAGCTCAGTCATTTGGCCAAAATATATCAAACTGAAGCGGTTGTGAAATATATCTTTCCTATTGCCCTTAAACTGTGTAATGATATTGCTGCTGAAGTTCGCTTGGAAGCGGCCAGTCACATGTACGATGTGATCAGTAAATTTAATTAACATGAATAGTACCAATCAATGGCACTGCTCACTATTCGAGAATTAGGGAGTAGCAATAGATATATTCAAAGACAAATGTTTGCCTTTATGACACGTACTCTGTATAAACTAAAACTATTTGGCTAATTATTGATGGAGATGGTCCTTAGACTAGCAAGTGACAAGGTCAATTTAGTTCGGCTGACTTTAGTGTTATCCATCGAGTAAATTATTAAAACTGATCCTTAACATCATCAACTGTTCCAAAAAGCGATCGATATTTTAAAGAAGGATGAGGATGAAGATATAACTGACCATTTCCTCTGAATCAATATTTTTTATGCTATTTTTTAATAATTTGATTATTGAAGAAGGATGACTGACTGAGCTATTTAAACTTTGTTGGCACATCAATTATATAAAACCATATTTTGATCAATATTATGTTTTTTACTGTATTTATTCAGAAGGAGGAAAATTAGATAATGACAAATTAGGTGACAATTTTTATTAAGAATAGCCTCATTAAGTTTAAGGATGCATAGTCATATATTGATTTAATTTATATCCCTCTTTTTAATTGATCTTCCCAATAAAAGCTTCTGACTCCATTCTTGTGGTGTTTTCCTTTTTATCAGATGGATAAATCTTCCAACCAACATTATAAAACAAATAAAAAAAACCAAATTATTTTTTTGCTAAAGATTCAAAGTAAATGCGGTATTAATCTCTTGGTTCAGTAACTAAAATATATATAATTATTAAGTTGAGAAAGAAAATATCTATGAATACTTCTTCCATCACACAAAAGAAACAATCCATCTGTGAAACTTTCGTCTCTGATCTCGATTGCACCGCCATTAGTGGAAAATCAATAATTCGACTTGGCACTTTAAAAAAACTTTCAAAGAAATCAATATTCTTTTCGGAACATATCTTCAACTATGAAGGCTAAACAATGAATAAATACCAGAGCACTAAAATACTAATGACCGAAGACTAAATTGCTGAATCAAAAAACACAACCAATAAAATTAGATCACTGAGAAACATCGATCAGACTTCACAAAATCCCTTTCTTCAAGCCCGCATGAAATGCTCCAACAAAAAAATAACTGAAAAAGCAGGATAAAAATCCTTACTAGATTCCAACACTAGTGTGGACTGTTATTTGGAGGGGTCCAATAGAATAACCTTTAAGAGTTTTAGAGCAAATAATGAAAGTTCAGGCAATATGTTCTGAATTTATTCATGATTCTTTTTAGTTTTTATTCTTCCCTAATCATTATTTCATTTTTGATTTATCTTTCTTAGTCTTTTTCACAATTTCAAAAATTACATTAAATCTGCAGCTTATTCATCTAATTGGTGAAAATTATTACAGAATTTGTTGTACAGAATATTATTTATTTTTTAATTTCATTAACTGATTATGATCATTTTACTATTAGTAATTTTAGTCGGAAATACTGAAAGCCAAACTGAATGATTTTCCAATTCATAAATACATGAATCACAGCCTAAATAACAATTAAATCATCCAGATCAAATAGTCCTTAGACTCTTACTTACTAGTTAGTAGATGGATTAATCGGCCTTAATAAATCTGACATCACTGAACAATCACAATCAAAATATCAAAAAATATTTGAAAAAACAAGAATATTATGGATTTTGATTAGTTCTTCAAGATGTCAAGGGGACTACTTCAGGATAGAATCAATTATGATCCGATTATGATAATCGTTATTCGTTCGGTGCAAACCAGTCGTGTCTTTTTGCCCCCATGTTATCAATAGACAGCATTGAGAGCAATCTATATCCATATAAGATAATATTTCAATTTACTTCTCAATCAATGAAATCCTTTTGCTTATAATTCTTGTAATCTTATCTCACAAATAGACAAAAGAATTTTCTTTAATCAAAGAATATCTATAAAATCTTTGATTAATTCCAAATAATATTAATTTCATGAGTAAGATAAACTCTGATTTCCTCAAGACAACAATAACTGATTTGCTAAATAACAGGAAACCCCGGTAATTTATTGAGACTGTTGAATTACAGATAGGGTTGCAAGATTATGATCCTCGAATCGATAAAAGATTTAAAGGATCAATTCGCCTTCCAAACAATGTATATGATACTCTCAATGTTTTTAATTCTTTATTTAGGTATGTGTTCTTGCTAATTTTGCTCACATCGAAGAAGCGAAGGCCAATGGCATTCCTTTCATAGATATTGATGCCCTTAAGGCTTTTAATAGGGATAAAGCCAAAATTAAAAAGTGGGCTAAAAAGTATGATGCGCTTTTGGTTAGCAGTTTCATTGCAAGACAGCTAAACTATATCTTATGCGGATGTTTTGGTGATTTGATCAGACTGAACATATTTCCCATAACTCTAGGGGAGGAGGAGAAAATCACTACTAAGATTGAAGAGCTGAAACACACAGTTAAATTCCAAACCAGGAGAGCTCTGCATCGGAACAGCCATCGGTAATGTTGAGAGTGGAGAAGATGCATTGAGATAAAATTTGATAAAATCCATTAACTTCCTGGTCTCCCTTTTGAAAAAAGGCTGGCAGAATATCGGATCGCTCCACATAAAAACAACTATGAGTAAATCCTACAGAATATTTGGCTGATCATTCATCTATTTAAGCATTATTAATTGTTATTAAGAAAATACTAAAGCACAAAAATAACTGAATTTAAATTTTCATATGAGCATTATGCCCTTTACTATTTTATTAAATTAAAATAGAACTACTTAAGATACAGAGTATTTTGAATCTTTTGTTGTGATAAACTAACTAACTCTATAATTATGGAAGCATCATAAAAGAATATTGGTATAATAGGGACGATAAATCAAAGTTGAAGAGTAATCATCTATTGAGAAGTGACTCAAATACTTCGGCAGGCAATTTGACTAACTGACTCTTGATTTTCTTGCTCCACTTTTTCATGTTTTTGGTATTTTTGATGACTTCGAACTTGCCTGACTTGATCTCATTAAACTATCTTTGCTTCTTTTTTTGTTTACGCAATTCTCGGATCTCCTTTCTTTTAATGATTTTTTTAGCTTTGAACTATTTTATCTACGAACGAAGAGCTTTCAATTCTCCAGCTTTTTGTTTTTTTTAATCCCAAGTCAATGCTGCTCCCCGACTCACGAAAGCTTTAGTGGGTTTGCGATTCACTCCTACTTTCCAGGTTCTTTTGCTCTTGTTCATGCCTACAGTAAACTTATTGTCCTTGGATTTGATGTCTTCAGGCTCTGGAAACTTTTAGTACTCCATCAACTATGAATATTATTTAACAAATATTAAATTTATATTAATTTATAAATTATGGTCAGTCTAAAGAGTCAGAAACGAATTGCCTCTGAGGTTTTGAAGTGTGGAAAAAAACGAATTTGGATGGATCCTAATGAGGTTGAACAAATTGGACAAGCTAACTCACGAGTATTCGTTCGTAAACTCATTAAAGACGGACTTATCATGAAGCGAAAACAAATAGTTCACTCTCGTTCTCGTGCTAGACTACACCTTGAAGCCAAGAGAAAAGGCAACCACACTGGCGCAGGTAAGAGAAGAGGTACCCGTTAGGCGAGAATGCCCACTAAAATTTTATGGGTGCGAAGACAGAGAGTACTGCGAAGATTGTTGAGAAAGTATCGAGAGGCAAAAAAGATTGACCGCACTTTGTACCACAAATTCTATCTCGCTTCAAAGGGCAACCAGTTCAAGAACAGAACTGTCTTGATTGAGGCCATTTTCAAGGAAAAAGCCAAAAAG